>Ga0180436_10002577_pt1 | contig 17116 bp, 21 predicted proteins | sample SS_ome_2_FD_132434 | JGI IMG/M metagenome (GOLD analysis project Ga0180436, IMG submission 132434) | Hypersaline lake sediment archaeal communities from the Salton Sea, California, USA - SS_3_S_2 metaG | ecosystem: Environmental > Aquatic > Non-marine Saline and Alkaline > Hypersaline >...
GTTGTTCTCTTTCCTGATCGCCATCAGATGATCGTGTGCCTGTGCACTGACGGCAATGTTTTTGCGCACATCATTGTTTGACATAGCATTCTTCTCTAATCAATTTATGTGTTAAATTATAAATTGCACATGCAAAATGTGCAACTACTTTTCAGAAGTGAATCCAATACTGTTCGAGGAGTAGTCTTCTTCCCCAAGCTCTGCCTCCTCAAGCTCTGCCTTACCAAGCGGTATTTCCGGCATTTGCATGTCCTGCTGCAAAAGCAGGAACAGCAAAACAACCAGAGGATTGTGTGTCGTGATCAATGCCACAATCACGACAAGCGTAATCATGAGATTGGAAATAATGGCGGTAGTAAGGCTCATTGCATGTCCGGAAATAAGTTGTTCGTGACTATTCTATCAGATAATTTCCTATGCAAGCTTACGCAGTCCAAGTCCTTTAAAATCAAATTGTTGCCCTGGATCAAGTACATTTTCCCCAAAGCCCGGCGTGTTGCGAATGACATACTCACGTTGTTTGAAGTGGTCGCTTAAATGAACATTGTGTTGATCAACAAAGTCAACGATGAACGCCACATTGGGCATGTTCTTCTTTTCGCGCAGACCGCGCCCAATGCGCTGACGCAGGGCGACTTCCGCTTTGCCTCCGCCTGCCAGGATCACCATACCCACCGATGGGACGTCCACGCCAACATCGAGAATGGTTGACCCAATCAGCACATCCACCTCGCCGGACTGGAGTCGCTTCAGTTCGCTTTTGCGCTCACTTTGCTTGCTTTCGCCAAAAATGAACTTGGCATTCAGCCCTGCTGAGCGCATTAATGTCTCAAGAGCCTTTCCGTGCGCTGTCTGCTGGATAAGTACCATCGCGGGCAAGTCGTATTGCCGAGCGGTCAACACCTCCTTCACGATGTGCGTGTTACGAATGTCGTTGTTGACAATCCCATGCTTGTAGGCATTCTGCCAGGGCGTCATTCGATGCAGCTTTTCAGGCTTGGGAAGCGAGACGAATTTGAAGTAGGGCCTTGCAAGAATGCCGCGCTCGATCAGCATTTCTTCAGTCACTCGAATGCCAATCATGCCCGACACAGCCATCAGACGCATATTTGCCTCTTCGTCGTCCTTCATGAATGGCGTTGCAGTAAGTGACAAGCGATAATACGCATTCTTGCAGGCGCGCATTACGCTGTAATAACTGTTCGAGCCCGCCTCATGCGCCTCTTCGAGGATCACAAACTCCATTTTTTCAACAATCTCCACGACCCGCAGGCGTCGCTTGTTGTGTTCATCGACCTTTTTCTTTACATCGGCAGCTAACCAAGCGTCGCTTGGGCGTGCCTCTATCTGCTGCTTTCGCAGCTTTTGAACCTCTAGCGCAATCACATTGATAGGTCTTTTTTTGCGCTTCAGACGCTTTTTCAAATCCGCAACATCGTCATCCTCGCGACGCTTTTGCGCCTCAAGACGCGTTGCTATTTCGCCGTTATAGGTCTTTTTCTCCAGACGCTGCGCCAATGTCTGAACCATCGCAACATTGAAGCCGCTGCGCGGAGACCAGTCACTGTCACCCATGACGCCAACCTTGATGTTAAACGCCTCTTCGAACGAGTCCTTCATTTGGTGCATCAAAACCGACCGGGTTGTAAGAAACATGGTCGGGCGCTGGACCCGCGCGTAGGCAATTCGAGCAATCCGACTTTTCCCACCGCCTGTAGCCACCTGAGCGATCATCATGCCGTGCTTAAGCAGCCGTCTTACGGCTTCTGCCTGATAGTCGTAGCGCGGGTCTTCCTTGAAGTTGTCCACTTTGGGGTTCTCAACCCCCAGCGGCTCTGGAAGCGGCTTCTTTACAATCTGCACCGTATGACCCTGTTTGGTCAGTTGCGCATAGACATAGTTGACGAAGCCTGCAGGAAACTTGTTTGTCTTAAAATCGAAAAAGGTTGAACGCCCATCCCACTGATTCGAGCGATATGCTGCTGACATCTCAGCGCCCTGGACCTTGTAGGAGATGATCGACGACACAAACCGACGCACATCGTCGGTCGCGTTGTAGAGCTTGGCGTTCACGGCGCTGGACGCAATCTGGATTACGCTCATAAATACCCCTTATGCTTGCATTAACTATAAGTTGTGTGGTAAAAGACCTTATAGTTCGTCATTACTGACTTATGTTTTCTTATAGTAACACATCGGAAAAGGCACATTGAGCTACGTCACAGAAAATATTTCGATTACCTACGCTGATCCGAGCGTGTTGTCTCCAAACGACTGGAACACCAACATTGTGACGCCGGAAAACGAGCATCGTCTTGACGAGTCAATCGACCGACTAGGGATGTTCAAGCCCATTTTGGTGCGCGAGCTGGGAGACGGAAGTCTGCAGATTCTTGGCGGGCAGCACCGTGCGCAGCGCGCCGCCGCACGTGGCATGAAAAGCGTGCCAATCATCAATCTGGGTTCAATCGATGACAAGCGCGCCAAAGAGATCGGACTGGTTGATAACGGACGCTATGGCGTCGATGACACCCTGGCGCTGGCAAAGCTGTTCGATGAGCTAGGAAAAAAAGAGGAGCTGGCAGAGTTTCTGCCGTATTCCGACAGCGAATTCGATGCCATTTTTGGCTCGGTCAACATCGACATCAGTGAGCTTGATATTGATGACGAAGATGACCCTGAAGAGATTCACGAAGCAGAGCCAGCCCCGGTACAAACACACCAGATCATGCGCTTCAAAGTGCCTGTCATCGACGCGCACAAAGTTACCGAAATGATCGAGAAGACGATCAACCAGCAGGGCTTCAGCGACTCCGATTCGCTGACCAACGCAGGAGATGCCTTGGTGTATCTGTTGCTGAACGAATAGCCATGATTCCCAAATTTCCGCGCTGCCTAAGATGTGAATTCTTTGATGTCGTGGAGATGTGCGATTTGTGCATGAAAGGCGAGCTGTTTTCGCCAGAAATCAACCATCAGGAAGAGCAAGAGTGCAAAAGTTTGAAGAATGCCAGGAGTGCGAAAACTACGGAGACGATGAAATCTGCGATCAGTGCTTCGACGGCGATTTGTTCGAAGAGGTCGTAGAGCAGCTCGATTTTACCGAGTTCGTTAAGGAATACGCACCGACCGCAAAGAGAAAAGCCGCATGAGTGCAGAGATCGTGATCAGTCTGATGCCGATAGAGTCCATCAGGCCCTACGAGAAAAACGCGAAACAGCATACCGACGAGCAAATCAAGAAGATCGCTTCGTCCATCGAGCAGTTTGGCTGGGATCAGCCAATTGTTGTTGAGACAGACGGAACCATCATCAAAGGGCACGGCAGGCGTCTGGCAGCAATCGAACTGGGACTGCAGGATGTGCCCGTGCTGGTGCGTAACGATCTCAACAAACAGCAGGCTCAGGCTGCGCGGATTGCCGACAACCGAGTCGCCCTGGGCGATTTCGACGAAGACATGCTGAAGCAAGACCTTGCCGAACTGTTTATGTCGAATGCGGGTTTTGAGTTGACCGACATGGGCTTTGACCAGGGCGAAATCGAGATACTCGAAGACTTCACTGGGAGCGACGAGCTGCTGGATTTATCCGGGCAGCTATCGTCAGACACAAAACCCGAGAAGTCCGCTGAGAGCGCGTCTGAAAGCGTCTCAACGGATACTCCGAAAGGAATCGACCCGTCCGAGTATAAATCGGAGAACTTGGTCGTCGTGGAGTGCAACGACGAGACGTCCCAAGAGGACATTTACGAAGAAATGACAGGTCGCGGATTCAAGTGTCGCGTGCTGTCGCTGTGAGTGTGCCATGAAATTTACCCACAAAGTATCAACACCCTATGTGCCTTCGTTTCGAACAGCGAAAGTGGATGGCATGTTTGACATTCCACCCAGCGAAGAGCTGTCGATGGAATGGGAAGTGAATTTTCCCATCGAAGACGAGGAATGGCAGATCGGACTGATTGTCGGCCCATCAGGAGTTGGCAAGACCACGCTGGCAAAGCAGATATTTGGCGATGAAAACTACCACTACGGATACGACTGGAATGCCGCGTCTGTGGTGGATGATTTTCCGAAGGGGTTGTCAATTCGCGAAATCACCGATGCGATGTCACATGTTGGCTTCAGCTCACCCCCTGCCTGGAGAAAGCCGTTCCGCGTACTAAGCAACGGTCAGCAGTTCCGCGCGGAAATCGCCCGCACGCTGGTCGATCCAGAAAAAGAGCTGGTGGTGTTTGACGAATTCACTTCCGTAGTGGATCGCAAAGTTGCTCGTTTTGGCTGCGAGGCGGTGCAAAAGCACATTCGCAAGAACAGCAAGCAGTTTGTAGCCGTCACCTGCCATTACGATGTCATCGAATGGCTGCGTCCCGACTGGGTGTATCAGGTTGATACCGACAGTTTTGAGTGGACAAGGGGGCGACTTCGACGACCCGACATCAGCATCGAGATATTCCGGTGTCATCACTCCGCGTGGCGACTTTTCCGTGGACATCACTATCTGACCGAAGACATCAACAAGTCGGCGCACTGTTTCATTGCTCTGGTGGACGGAGAGCCTGCGGCATTCTGTGCCGCGCTGAAATTCCCCCACCCGAGCGTGAAGAACATGTGGAAATCCCACCGCACTGTCGTATTGCCCGACTACCAGGGCATTGGCATTGGAACCATCCTGAATGAAACGGTGGGACAGCACTATGTCGATCAAGGCATGCGCTTTACAGGGGTGTCAAGCCATCCGGCAATGAATCACATCCGATTGCGCTCGCCGAAGTGGATACTGACTCGACTGCCCGGGATGGCACCGAAGCCAGGAAAAACAAGCAAGGTGACTGGGCAAAGTGTGACCCGCATGACCGCTGCGTTTGAATTTGTAGGCAGCCAGGGCGCAAGTGAAGAAAACATCGGAGGCTAAAGAATGACGCTCTCAGTGAAGCAAACCATGCTGATGAAGGTAATCGCAGATGGAGGAATCGAGCCGGGCGAGGAGTACATCGATCTTGATCAGGTAATCGATGAGCTGGAGCGCCGCTACGGATGGAAAACCAGCAAGGCATCATTGCAGTTTTCGGTTCGCAGCATGATGAAAAGAGGGATGCTGGAAAAGATGCCACAAGAGAGGCGACGCGGGCGTAGCAGGATCATCTTCCGAGCCACTGATCTGGCAAAACACTTTGTGTCCATTCAGGAGCCTGCCATCGAGCCATATTTGCAGGCCGCTGGCCTTCGCAAGAATATGCATGGTGTTAAGGGTGATGAGGCAAAAGTTAGTGAACACTAACATGGCTACCGCAGCCTCTGCTTTCTGGCGCGGTAAAAACACGGGCACTTTTTGATTTATCATCAAGATTCAACAACTTACAGCGTTTTGGCAAAAACACGGGCACTTTTTCCGCTTCCTCTATTATTAAACTCCATTTTATTTAAGTAATAAGTAATAAGTAATGGCGGAAAACGAAAAAGTGCCCGTGTTTTGGAAACAGAAAAACAGAAGACTGCGGAAGGAGAGCTTCCCCGTCTCGGAAGAAACGTGACACTTCCGTTTCACAAGGTAAGTCACGGGTGATTGAGTTTATAGGCGTAATTTGATATGGTTGGTTCTCTCTTTCAAAACACTTTGGTGTTTTCTCCTGTCTTTGGGGCGCGTTCCTTTGCGCCCCATCTTTTTGTCCGCAGGGTGATGTCATGAGCAAGGACATCGATGTTGCCATAGCGGAAGAGAAGGCCAAGCGCAAAAGTCGCAAGCCACTCACCAAGCGTCGCTGGGCAGAGATCGCCGCTCTGTGGAGCATTGGCGAGATGACTCTGCGCGATCTGTCAGAAAAGTTTGGCGTCGCGCCGGAAACGATCTCGCGCAAGATGAAAGCAATGGGCGTCGTCAAAAGCGAAAAAGCCGAAGAACACGCCAAGCAAGTGCGCGAATCAGTGCAGCAGGCATCCGCAGACGAATCGAAAGTGCTCGGTGACCGGATCAGGGAGACCAAGAACGAACACTACAGGAACGCCAGAGCGCTCTCTGCAGCCGCGATGAGAGAAGTTGCGGACGCAGCAAAGAAAAAGAATTTGGCGCTCGCAGAGCCCGCCCTGAAAGCTCTGGAGCGTGCTGCCAAAGTGCAGGACATGACCATGCGCCAGCGATGGACGCTGCTCGGGCTGGATAAGGAAGATGCACAGGATGATGACCTTCCTGATCTGACCATTCGCACGATGTCCGACGAGGAGATTGAAGAGGTACAGCGAAAGGCAGAGGAAATGTCGGCGGGCGTCGCTGCGGATGTTGATCCGCTCTCGGCGTTGGATGGGGAAGTGGACGTGATTGATTTTTACGGTGATGAGAATGGGTGACCTGCTGACGCTGCATCCAGATCAGGGAACCGTATTCAACTCGCGATCACGCTTCAAGGTAGTAACAGCGGGTCGTCGGTGGGGAAAAACGGCACTTGCGCGCGCCGTCATCATCAAGATGGCGGGTGTCAGCAAGCGCAAGATTTGGTATGTCGCGCCAACCTATCAAATGGCAAAGCAGATTATGTGGGACGATCTGCTTGATGCCATACCAAAGCAGTGGGTTAAGAAGGTCAACGAAACGCGGATGACGATCCGCCTCAAGAACAAGACCATCGTTGAGTGCAAGGGCGCTGATAACCCCGATTGCTATGACGACCAAACTGAAGTCCTGACAGATCGGGGATGGAAGTTCTTCAGGGATTTGGATCGCACCGAAAAAGTGCTAACACTGAATGCGGAAACCAATCGCGCTGAGTATAAGCAGCCAATTGAATACATCGATCAGCATTGGGATGGCCCGATGTTCAGAATTTCCAGCAACAAACTGGACCTTCTTGTAACGCCGGATCACCAATTCCAGATCGAAAGCAGAAAAGGCATTCGGAAGTTCAAGCAACTTGATGATATTGCGTTCAACGACAAGATTCCCGCATCGGCCGATTGGGATGGAGTGGACTGCCCAGAGATCACTCACGACCATTGCGCTCTGATGGGAATGTATCTGTCAGAAGGGTGTGCCTATGGAAATATGGGTGGAGATATTTCAAAGCGCAAGGGCAATTACGAGGTCACGTTCGCTCAATCTGTCGGAGCAAAGGGCGGAAATAAGGGAGATGTCCGCGAGAAATTCAAAAAGATATTGGAAAATCTTGGTCTGAACTATCGAGAGTCGAATATTGGACTGCATGTTCTGAACAAAGCCTTGTGGGAAGAGCTGGGCAACGTTGGGAACGTTTACAGCAAGCAGATTCCTGAAAAGTACAAAAATCTGCCGAAGGAAAAGCTGAAGACTCTGATCGATTGGATGATCATGGGCGATGGGACGTCTCGCATCAGAAAGCCAGGGCATAGCGCGGAGCGTGCTTACTACTCAGTAAGCAAGCCGCTAATTGACGATTTCCAAGAGATCGCAATCAAAGCCGGGTTCAGCGCTACTTACAGGGTCAAGCACAAAAAAGGCAGCTCTTTCAATATTGACGGAAGAGATGTCAAGGCGACAGCAGACCTGTATTCGATTTCTCTGCACACCACAAAATTCAATTATTTCAGAAACAGCAAGGGTAGCTATATCAGCACCGAGCAGGGTTACAGCGGAAAGGTTTATAGCTGTCGTGTCGAAAACAGCACTCTGATGGTGCGACGCAATGGGAAAGTGTGCTGGTCTGGAAACACTCTTCGCGGAGTCGGGCTGCACTATGTGGTGCTGGATGAGTTCCAGGACATGAAGCCAGATGTGTGGACGACCGTCATTCGCCCAACGCTTGCATCGACAGGCGGGCATGCGATGTTTATCGGCACGCCAAAGTCGTTCAATCATCTGTATGAGCTGCATACACTGGGCCAGCAAGAGGATTACATCAAGGCAAAGCAGTGGGAAAGCTGGCAATTTCCCACCATCTCTTCCCCGTTTATCCCCAAGTCAGAAATTGAGCAGGCGCGGAAGGACATGGACGAGAAGTCATTCCGGCAGGAATTCGAAGCTTCATTCGAAACAATGGCAGGGCGTGTCTACTACCCGTTCAACAGGCGAACGCACGTTGGGGAATATGAATTCAACCCGTCTCTTCCCATTTGGGTCGGGCAAGACTTCAACATCGACCCCATGAGTTCGGTTATTTTCCAGCCGCAACCAAGCGGAGAGCTGTGGGCGATTGACGAAATTGTACTGCACGGATCAAACACAACAGAGGTCTGTGATGAGCTGGAGCGGCGCTATTGGCGCTACATGGACAATGTGACGATTTACCCAGACCCAGCAGGCGGGCATCGTCAGCACGCTCGCGGCGAGAGTGATCTGGATATCTTTCGCGAGCGCGGATTCACACGCCTGAAATATCGCAAGAAGCATCCTCCGATAGCGGATCGCGTCAATGCGGTGAACAGAATGCTGATGTCAGCAGATGGGAAGATTCATCTCAAGGTAGATCGCAGGTGTCGGAATTTCATCGAGTCGCTGGAGCAGACCATCTACAAACCTGGGTCGCGCGATCTCGATAAAGCGGCGAACATCGAGCATAGTGGAGATGCCGGGGGCTATTGCATTCAGTATGAATATCCGATGCGCAAGTTGGATTTGAGAGGCATTTCGATTTAGGGTTGAAGATAAGTCAGCGTTGACTTATAATCCACGAAATATTGGCGAACACTGCTATGGACGACGACAAACTTCTCAAAAAATTCATTGAGCGCCGTCACCCCGAATACGAGGGGAAGATTGCGCACTGGAAATTTTTGACCTCTTGCTATGCAGGCGGGCGTGATTGGTTTGCCGATAATATCTTCCAGTACCTCAAAGAGGGCGAGAAAGAATTCGGAGATCGCGTTGATCGCGCATTTCGGTTCAACCACTCGCGTGAGGTTGTTGATCTGGTCAGCAAGTATTTGTTCAAGGCTCGCGTTGAGCGGGCTGAAGCAAACGCCTCTGATGCGGTAATCGAGTTCTGGAAACACGCAACGCTCGGCGGTGCCAATATCGCTCAATACGCACGCCAGATTTCAGACAAGTCCAGCATCTACGGTCGTATCTGGGTTGTGGTCGACTCATCCAAGAGCAGCGAGTCCACCAGTAAGGCGGACGAGAAGAAAGACGCTGGTTCGATTTATTCGTATATCGTCTCGCCGCAAAACGCATTGGATATGGCGTTTGACGAGCGAGGTGAGCTGCTGTGGATTTTGATCCACGAAGAAGTGCGGGATGATGAAGACCCTATCGCCTCTTCAGGCGAAATCGAGAGTCGCTATCGCCTTTGGACGCGCGAAGAGTGGCGTCTGTACAAGGCGGAAAAAGAGGGGCGCAAAACGGTCGTAAAAGAGGTTGAATCCGGAATCCACGACCTGGGTGTTGTGCCTGTTTTTTCTGTTGATCACATCACCACGGATGAGAGCCCCTATTCTGCGCCTTCGCTGATTGGCGATATTGCCTATCTTGACCGTGCGGTCGCCAATTACCTGTCCAATCTGGATGCCATCATTCAGGATCAGACCTTTTCACAACTCGCGATGCCAGCCCAAGGCGTGCTTCCGGGCGACAAGGAGTACGATCAGTTGCTGACAATGGGCACCAAGCGTGTGTTCTTGTTTGATGGAGAGGATGGCGCAAAGCCCTTTTATCTATCACCTGATCCGCGCCAAGCAGAGCTGATTATCGTGGCGATCAAGCAGATCATCAACGAAATCTACCACTCGGTCGGCATGGCGGGCGAACGCACCAAGCAAGACAATGCTGTCGGCATCGACAACAGCTCTGGCGTTGCCAAAGCCTACGATTTCGAGCGCGTCAACGCGCTGCTTACATCGAAGGCGGGGGCGCTGCTGAACGCAGAGAATCGACTGGTTGAGCTGGTCAATCTGTGGGCTGGCGACGAGAACAAAACCGACGAGGACATCGTTGAGTATCCGGAGACCTTCGACACTCGCGGACTGTATGACGAATTCGAGATTGCCTCTCGACTCTCGCTGATTGGCGCACCCAACATCATGCGTCGTCAGCAGATGGAGCAGGTAGTCGACAAGCTCTTCCCCAAACTGGCTCAGGACATCAAGCGAAAGATGCTCGATGAGCTGAAAGAATGGCCGGGTGATGAGCTACTTCCCATTTCCAACGCATCGGCAATCCCAGGCCAGGATGACGATACGCTGGAAGATTCCGCTCAAGAGAACGAGCAAAGCAATTAATGCCAAGAGAACGGCGAGAGGTGAATGATGCCAAAGGCAATTGAACTGTTGATGCAACGTGGTTACTGGAAGTCCGCTGATGAGGGCGGTGACGGGTCGAGCGGCGGTGACGCTGGCGATTCCGGCTCTGGCTCTGATAACGAAGGTGGTGCGGACAAGGGTGACAAAGGTTCGGACGGCGCAAGCGATAGCGACGACTCGGATGGCGACAAATCTGGCGGCGGTATTTCCGACAAGGAAGCTGAGCTGTTGCGCGACCTGATGAAAAAGAAGGAAGCCAACAAAGAGCTGAAAGGCAAGCTTTCTGAGCTGGAGACCAAGCTGAAGTCCTGGGACGGACTGAATCCGGAAGAAGTGCGTGCGTTGGTCAAAGAGAAGCAGGACGCAGAGACTGCCAAGCTCGAAGCGAAAGGGCAGTTCGAAAAGGTGAAAGAGCAGATTCTCGACGCTCACAAGAAGGAGCTGCAGGCGAAAGACGATGAGATCGCTGCGCTGAAGGCTCAACTTGACGGCAGCGCAGGCACCATCGAGAAGCTGACTGTTGGTCACTCGTTCGACAACTCCAAGTTCATTGCCGAGGAAATGACGCTGACGCCGCGCAAGGCACGTGTTGTTTTTGGCAGTCATTTTGACATCGAAGAGGGCAGGGTTGTTGCCTACGACAAGCCACGTGGCGAGTCTGGGCGGGCGCAACTGGTTGATGGAAAGGGCGATCCTCTGGGCTTTGAAGCGGCCCTGAAAAAGCTGGTGGAGACCGATCCGGATGCCGACACGCTCATCCGCTCCAAAGCCAAGCCCGGTGCGGGCTCGAAGACAGTGCGGGATGCTGCGCCGGACGCTTCGTCGTCCAAGCGTTCCGGACTGGAACGAATCAGTGCCGGATTGACCGCTCAAAGCAAGGGTTAAAGACCTTTTGTCAAGATAAAGCAAATTTATCTTGACATTAGGGTTTATTATCTCCCTTGGCTTTGTTATAATAAGTCATCGCTGAGTTATACGATTTCCTCAGAAATTACAGTCAGCGGTGACTAAGTTTTCAAATTTAAAGTCTAGGGAGACTTAAAAATGCCATTGCTGAAAACCGAAGCTGAAAAGCTGAGCAACAACGATCTCGTTGCTGGCGTAATCGAGGAGATCATCGACAAAGAAGACCTCCTGGCGGTCATGCCGTTTACCCGGAGTGAGGGTAAGGCTTACGTCTACAATCGTGAGAACACCATTTCCGAAGGCGCGTTCATCGATCCCAATGAGGCGATCACTGAAGAAGCCAGCACCTTCACCGAAGTGACCACCAACCTGAAAATCCTGGCTGGCGACGTTGACGTCGACAAGTTCATCGCTGCCACCCTGGGTGACACCAACTCTCAGAAGGCAATCCAGATTGCTGCCAAGGCAAAGGGTCTGGCTCGCAAGTTCCGTCGCACCCTGGCAATCGGTGACACCGGCTCCAACGCCAAAGAGTTCGACGGCGTTGCGCAACTGGTCGACTCCAATCAGGAGATCGTTGCTGGGGCCAACGGCGCTGCACTGACCTTCGACATGCTCGACGAGCTGCTGGATGCCGTTCCGAACGGCGCTGACGTGATCATGATGCGTTCCGGCACCATCCGTGCTCTGCGCGCTCTGCTGCGCACCGCTGGTGGTCTTGAGCCCGCTCACGTGATGATGGAGAACTTCGGTCGCCCGATGCTGACCCACAATGGCGTGCCGATCATCGTCAACGACTTCCTGCCGGGTGATGAAACTCAGGGTACTGAAAACGCCGCTTGCTCGATCTACGCCATGCGTCTGAACGAAGTGGACGGCCTGCATGGTCTGTATGGTGGCGAAACCGCTGGCATCGTGTTGGAAGATATCGGCACCGTCCAGAACAAGGACGCGACCCGGACCCGCCTGAAGTGGTACTGCGGCACTGCGCTGAAATCCACCAAGTCGCTGGCTCGTCTGAAGGGCATTACCAACGTCTGATGGGTGGATAGTCATTCGTGACCAATATAAGGGGTGGGGCTTTGCCTCACCCCTTTTTCGTAGGAGAGACTGACATGAAAGTAAAGCTGACCGGCGTTGGCTGGAGCAAGTTCAACGGCAAGATTGGCGCTGTCAAATTCGTCAATGGCGTATCGGAAGAAATGACTGTGCGCGAGGCAGATGCTGTTTGCGCTGCCATGCGTGCGGAGGTTATCGAGGGCGATGAGCAGAAGATGAAGACGCGCGCCTACGATGCAAACAAGGGAACTTCTGCGCCTGTTGCGAAGAAGAGCGAGGTCGTCGAGCTTGGAACTGTTGCTCAAAAACCCGTTACGTCGACAATGAAATACACCGTCGAAATGCTGGGTGAGATCGCTGACGAAAAGGGCATTGTTGGGCTCCGCGACATCGGATCGGAGTTTGGCGTCAAAGACGTCAGTGTCAACGGTCTGATCAAAAAGATCATGGAAGCGCAGAAGGGGTAATCAGTCGTGGACTTTCTGCAAGCAGGCAACGATGTCATTCGCACTCTCCCTTTTGTCAAAGATGGGGAGTCTGTTACGCCCGATTCTGCAAGCTATCGTGTGCTGGATGCGGATGGAACAGAGCTTGTTGCAGCGACCGCGATAACCATCAGCCCAGGATCGACGAGCTGTAAGATCACTGTCAGTGCCGCGCATAACACACTCAATGGTGTAACGCGCGGCATGAGAGTAATTGAGCTGTCGATTGTGGCAGATGGCGCAACGCGCGTGTCCAAGGATCGTTACATCATTGAGTCATCGGACGGGCTGGAGGTAGACAACAACAGCTTCGTAACCATGAACGAGGCAATTCTGCGAGCGCTCGACATGACCGCGACAGAAGGCTGGGATGCAGCAAGTGACCGCGACAGAACCGCAGCGCTGATCGAAGCCTATTCGCAAGTCTATAAACTGCAGTTCTACATTGGTGATTTTGCCGCAGAGCCTTTCTCTCTGAAAGAGCTGACCACGGATCAGTATGCGGAACTGCCGGTCGATTTCATGAGCGCACTTAAGTGTGCTCAGGTGGCTCAAGCAAATAGTCTGCTTGGCAGCGAGTGGATTACCGATAAGCGCGACAATGGACTGATGTCAGAGACCATTGGCGAAAGCTCGAACATGTATCGACCGGGAAAGCCCCTTTCGATGCCAGTGCGCAGACGCGCAATGCAGTGTCTTTCGGGCTATCTGGCACTAACCAAACGGACAGGACGCGGATGATCGTCGAGCATGCGACTTCACGGGTGGATGCGTTGGTTGGGCGATATGCTCGTTTTGGCATTGAGCTGCTGGGGGCTGCGTCTGAGGCGATTGACGATCCGCAAGTAACGTCGCCAATTGCGCGCACTCGATTGATCAACAAAATTGTTGCCGCGCAAATCAGTTTTGTCGAGGATTCGGGAAAGTCACTTGACGCCTTCACTTGGGAGGTTTTCAAGCAGGCACTGCGAGATGCCACCTACGATCTCAGCGACCCGCTGGGTCTATCCATCAAGGCAGAAGCCTCAAAGCGGATGGAAGATTTTGTAAGAGTTGAGCTGCGCAATGTGAGTGAGGCGCTGATCGACCAAAGCGAGCGGGACGGACGCTCTGTCGTGCGTTTTCAGGAGACTTTTGCAATCCAAGTCGATCTGCTACTGCAAAGCGGAAAACACTCTCAGAAGAGCGCACAAGTCGCGACACGCATCAAAAACGGACTTCCTGAGCAAGTGTATCTGGATCGTGCAGGACGACACTGGAAAGGAGAGCGATATGTACGCACTCTGGTTCATGCGCATTTGTTCAATATCTACAACGAAACCTTCATGATGGCGATGCTGATGTTGAATGAAAACATCGCTCAAGTATCAGGTGGAAGGCTGGATGGTGTCAGGTTTTGGATTTCAGAACCTGTTTCTGAGCTGTCGGGTTATCATGAAATTCGCCCTATCGCATTTCACCCCGGAAGTAAAGCCGTTGTTGTTGCGGTCTAAGTCACCAATGACGTATAATTGAACAATGTTTAAGCCAAACGTCACCTGTCAGATTACACGCATGAACGGACAACGTTCGCTGTATGGACAGACGCTTGAGGGCGATACGATAACCACTCGATGCGGTGTGGTGCGATTGGATGTTGCGCAGCAAAAAACCTCCGTGCGTGCAGACACTTCTGCATCGCGTGGGCAAGCAAGGGAAAAAGTAGCAATTGCTGTGCTGCTGTTTTCGCCAGACGAATCGCTGGTGCAGCGTGACAAGGTGACAGTCAGCGGTCATGAGCTGGAGATTGTGTCGGTTTTTCCGCGTTACAACGTCCAGGGCGATCTGGATCACTATCAGGTAGAGCTGGCGAAATGGGCCTCCGGGTAAGAAATCTGCTCGCAACGCTGAAGCGCCTTGAGGCGATGGGTCGTAACGCTGAAGAGGAAGCGATCCAGGCAGTAAAAGAGGGTGCTCAGGAAATTGCTGATCTCGCGACCAACTATGCGCCGCGTGATCTGGGTGATCTTGAGGCATCGATTCGTGTGTGGAAGGCTGGGCCTAAGTCGTTTCGTGTTGGCGTGGATGACGACCATGAATCAGGGCATAAGGCGTTTGGGCGTTACCTGACTGTCGGTGAGTATGCGTATTACGTTCACGAAAACATCGGAAGGGGCGCTGGGTCTTACGGAAAAAACAAGGGTGGAGACGCTGGTCCGTTTTTTCTGTCTCGCGCCTCTGAAGAGTTGGATGCGGAGATTCGCGCCAAAGTGAAGAAGGCCATGCGGAGGATATTCTGATGCTGGCACAGGTAGCGTCAATTCTCGAACAGGAAGGCTTCGGAACGCCCGGAGTCGACATTTTCATCTTTTTCATGCCGGACGATGTTGAGCAGGGTATTTTGCTTGTTGACACCATCGTTGGCACACGGATCGATCATGAGCTTCCCGGTTACCGGAATGGGAAGTTCCAATTGATCGTAAGGCACCAGGATTACGAAGAGGGCATGAAATTGGCACTCGACGCTTCCGAAGCCCTGACGATTCTTGAGACGGAATACGATGATGTGATTATCAAGTATCTTCGCCCAAGGACTGATCCGGTCGCGTTCCCGCCGTCAGAGGGGGACAACTTAGAATTTGCCGCAGTCTTTGACTCGGCCTATATCTTGAAATGACCCTTTAGGAGCAAAACTCATGGGCACAGAAAACGTAAAACTGGGCGTCTGTAACGTTACTTACGGCGGAACTGATCTCGGTCTGACCAAGGGCGGTGTGGAAGTGGAGGTGACCACCGACACTCACAAGGTCATGGTCGACCAATACGGCGAATCGGAAATCAACGAGCAGATCGTCAAGCGCTCGATCAAGGTCACCGTGCCAATGGCAGAGACCACGTTGGACAACATGGTGCTGATCATGCCGGGTGCGACCAAAGTCGGCTCCGATCCGTATCGTGTTGACGTTACCAATGCAGTGGGAACCGATCTGCTGTCGATTGCCAATGAGCTGGTGATCCATCCGGTAGCGCTGGCTGCGAACGACCACTCCGAAGACATTATCGTTCCGAAGGCAGCGACTGGCGGTGCAATGGCATTTGCCTACAAGCTGAATGATGAGCGTATTTTCAACGTGGTTTTCACCGGCTATCCGGACTCCAACGACATCCTGTTCAAGTTCGGCGATCCTGCCGCTGCTTGATAGCATAAGTCACCGCTAACCAACCGACTCAATAACCAATGCCCCTTCTTGGGGGCATGCCAGGAGAAAAAAAATGGCAAAAGTCCTTAACCTCGATGAGCTGCAAAAAGAAGAGCGCGTGCTGAAGCTGAAAGGCAAGACTCACGTGATGAAAGAAACCAGCGTGCAGGACTTCATCGATACCGCCAAGCTGATCGAGGACATGGAAAAGTCCGGCGAGAAGTTGTCAATCGCGCAGGAAATGGAACTGACCAAGGACATGATCATGCGTCGCTTTCCGACCGTCGATGAAAGCGAAATCGGCGGTCTTAGCGTCAAGATGCTGCGTGCTGTGGTTGAGTTCATGAACCAGGGCGACATCGCCGAAAGCGAAGAGGCGACTGAGACTGAAAAAAAGCCAGTGGAGTAGAAGAGGTTGACTTTGCCTATTTGTTGGCAAGGTTTCTTCGCTTCTACAGCATGGGGTTTCGAGAGGTAATGGAGATGCCCTTACGGGCATTCTGGCTCCTCTCAAACCAGATACATCGAGTCCAGGCAGAGAGCGATCTTCGTGCGCTATCTGTCGCTTCTTATGCACAGTCCTCGGACGGCATCAAGGAGCTGCGTGATCACCTTAATCGTGAGATGGGTCAGGTGATGCGCGCAGAAGAGCGGTTTGACGAAGAAGGCTGGAACAGACTGAAGCACATATCGGGCAGGTGATCGATGAGCGTCGCGGGTAAAATTGTTGTCGAAATGGAGCTGAATGATACCGGCTTCGTCAATCGTGTGAAACAAAACGGCAGAGTTGTTCGCGAGTTCAACAATCAAATGGCTCGCATGGGCGGCGCTATCAATCGTGCAGAGCGGCATGTCAGCAGTTTCATGCCGCACATGCGCGATTTCTCTGTAATCATTGGGCTTGCAAATCACGCGCTGGTCAATCTTCGTCAGGTGACGCTTGATTGGCAGATGTCTATCATCCAGGCAAACGCCGAGCTTGAGCGCCTGAACATGCTGCTACGCGGAATGAGCGAATCAACCACGCAAGAGGGTCAGATCAAGCAGGCGGGCAGGGAAACGCAATTTCTCATCAATATGGCGAAGAATGCGCCATTCTCGCTCAAAGAAATGAGCAACTCCTTCGTCAAGATGAAGTCGGTAGGAATTGACCCTACCACGGGCGCGTTGAATGCGCTGACTGATGCTGTTGCCAACTTTGGCGGTAATGATCAGATTCTCCACCGGGCGTCTGTTGCCATTCAACAGATGGCGGGTAAGGGCGTCATCTCGATGGAAGAGTTGCGACA
>Ga0180436_10002580_pt1 | contig 17099 bp, 19 predicted proteins | sample SS_ome_2_FD_132434 | JGI IMG/M metagenome (GOLD analysis project Ga0180436, IMG submission 132434) | Hypersaline lake sediment archaeal communities from the Salton Sea, California, USA - SS_3_S_2 metaG | ecosystem: Environmental > Aquatic > Non-marine Saline and Alkaline > Hypersaline >...
AGTTTTTAGGCGCCCGTTTTTTTCATTAGGTCAGATTTTTTGTAATTGATAAAGCATACGATATAATGATACTTAAAATATTGTAGACAAAAATGAGGAAAGCTATATGGTGGAAAATGGATTTGCTTACTTAGCTGTACTTATCATCATCATATCTTCTATTGTATTTGTTGAAAGAAAGACGCAACACAAACTTTTTGAGTACCTTCCGGCTATTGTGATCATATACTTTTCCGTTATGCTATTTTCAACCTTCGGTCTTTGGCAGAAAACAGAACATATCACTGCAACCTATAAGTTTCTAAAATCCAATCTGCTTCCAGCTATGATCTTTCTCTTACTCCTCTCTGCAGATATGAGAAAGATCTTCAAACTGGGCAAAAAGATGATATTGACCTTCTTGCTGGCCTCTGTGAGTATTGCCATTGGGTTCATAGGTATGTTTACCCTATTCCATACCTATTTCGATCCGGATGCATGGAAAGCTTTTGCTGCGCTCAGCGGTTCATGGATGGGAGGTACAGGAAATATGGTAGCTATTCAGGGTGCTTTGAACCTGCCTGATTCTGCTCTGGGATACACCTTGCTCATTGACTCTATCGATTATGCTATCTGGGTCATGATACTTTTAGCCCTTGTACCTTTTGCCAAAAGATTTAATATGTGGAGCAAAGCCGATACTTCTATCATAGATGAAGTAGGAGAAAAACTAGCGCTTCGTGAAGAGAATAAAAAGCCTATGGACCTTTTCTCCATTTTCGTTCTTTTGGGTTCCGCCCTACTGGTTTCCCTGCTATCACAATACATGGCTTCATACCTGCCTACAACTTCTTTTTTGACTACGACCACATGGATCGTCATCATCGCTACACTCTCTGGCATCCTCTTTGCTATGACACCCTTGGCTAAAATGTCCGGTGGATCACAACTGGGGAACATGATGCTCTACCTCCTTGTAGCACTTATCGCAAGTCGTGCAAACTTCACTGAACTAACAGAAGCACCTCTGTATATCATTGCTGGATTTGTGATCATCGCGATCCATGTAAGTATCATGATACTCTTTGCAAAACTCTTTAGACTTGACCTGTTCAGTTTAGGTGTTGCGTCTCTAGCCAACATAGGAGGAGTAGCTTCAGCTCCTATCTTGGCATCTGCCTACTCAAAAGCACTTATACCCATAGGTGTTCTCATGGCAATGATGGGCTACATAGTGGGTACCTTTGGCGGGCTGATTGTGGGTAAGGTATTAGAGATCATAGCCGGATAATTAAAAACGGTTAATTACAAAGTATGTTTGATATAATTACTTTTAACTATTGAAGGAAGAGAAACAGAATGCAAAAAGTAAAAGAAGAATTCTTCTTATCCCTTATTTTTGTTCTTAAATGGCTTACCTTGGCTTTGGGTGTCCTGGGTATTTTATACTATGCTATCTCTCTTGCTTACCATAAATCCTACTATGACCCTCGTATGAGAGAGTATGAACTTGAGATCGCTGAACTCTATGAGAAAAAGGTAGAAGCAAAAACAGACCTAAGAAAATTAGATAGCACACTTAAGCAGATCCAGATTCAGATCAATACACTTATAGAGACAAAGATCCCTGCTGCCAAAGAATCTATCGCACACCATGAAAAAAAGATCGAAGCCTTGAATGAAGATTTCATCGACAGATACAACCCATTTAGTGAAAAAAGTGCAGAGTCACAAATGATCTATGAGCAAAGAGATAAAGCTATCGAGCATAAAGAGAGATTAGATGAGCAACTTGAAGATCTTCTAATGACCCAAGCAGTAAAAGCAGTGAGTAGATCTGAAATGCTTGAGAAGATCGATCAGATTGAGATATTTATATCGATCGAAGAGCATGAAAAAGAGAAAGTGGGTACGGGATCATTGGGGGTCTTGCCTTGGCTTTTTGGAATTCTAGGACTTACCTGATGAAGATTACTGATATACGAACAATCACACTCAAGGCACCTCTTAAAACCCCTTTTATCACCTCTTTGCGACGTGTAGACTCTCTCGAAGACCTTGTTGTAATTATAGAGTGTGATGATGGTTCCATAGGCTATGGAGAAGGTGCGCCTACCCCTGTCATCACCGGTGAGACGATGGGTACGATGACCGCTGCTATCGAATATATAAAGCCTTTTATCATAGGGAAAGAGATTGAAGAATTTAATGTAATATTAAATAATATACATACCTCTATACTCAAAAACACTACAGCCAAAGCAGCATTAGAGATCGCCCTCTACGACCTGAAGGCCCAAGCAGAGAAACTTCCTCTGTATAAAATGCTTGGAGGTACACGAACATCTTTCAAAACTGACATCACCATCAGTATGGATGAAACAAATAAAATGGTTGCTGATTCACTTCGTGCTGTAGATCTTGGTTATGATGCACTTAAGATCAAGATAGGTGATAATCCAAAGAAAGATATAGAACGTATCACAGCGATACACAATGCATTGGATAACACTATCAAACTCAGGCTCGATGCCAACCAGGGATGGACAGCTAAAGAGAGTGTCATGCTTCTGCATATACTCGAGAAGCAAGATATTATTGCTGAATTTATTGAGCAGCCCGTAGCAGCAGATGACATAGATGGTTTGAAATATATAAAAGAGAGAGTTCAGACTCCCCTGCTTGCAGATGAGACCATATTTTCTCTCAAGGATGCAAGAAGAGTACTTGAGATGCAAGCCGTAGATTATGTCAACATCAAACTGGCAAAAACTGCAGGTATCTCACAGGCATTAGAACTGGCCGATCTTTCAAATGAGTTTGATACCAAATGTATGATAGGCTGTATGCTTGAAGGACCCATCAGTGTTACTGCCGGAGTGCATGTAGCCTCAGCAAAAGCTGATATCATCACCATGCTTGATCTTGATGCCATCAGTCTTTTGGCTTCTCACCCTGTAGAGACCAACATTGTTTTTGATGAGAGTGAGATAATATTATCAGATGATATTGGCTTAGGTGTTTCTTTATAGAGATATGTCATACATTAGATACTAAATTTGGGAGGGATACATACCATGCATAAAACTTTACCAATTATCCTTTTCCTTATCTCATTTCAATCTCTTACAGCTCAAACCCTCGAACCTAAACTTTATGCCAATACTCCTATTGGTGTCAGTGCTGTAATGTTGGGAGCAGGTCATACACAAGGAGCATTACCGGAAAACCAAGCATTAGAAATAGAGGATCCGAACCTAAAGATAAGCAGTGCCGTATTTGTATATGGAAGAGCATTTGATATTTTAGGTCATAATGCAAAGTTTGACCTTATTTTACCCTATTCTACACTTTCTGGTACCGCGCAACAGTACGGAAAGGATGTAGGTCGGGACGTAACAGGACTTGGAGATACTAAAGTAAGATTTACATTCAATCTACTTGGTGCCCCCGCTCTGACACTTCAGGAGTTTGCCTCCTATCAACAAGATACGATCATAGGATTCAGTGTACAGACTACTATACCCACAGGCCAATATGACAGTTCAAAACTGGTTAACATAGGAACAAACAGATGGTCAGTAAAACCAGCCATAGGTATTTCAAAAAGAGTATCTGATTATACATTTGAGTTCACAGCAGATGCCGAGTTCTATACTACAAATGATGATTTTTATGGTGGAAGTACCAGAAAACAAGAACCCATATATTCAGCCCAGGTACATGCACTTTATACCTTTCGTAGAGGCATGTGGATAGCTGTAGGTGCAACTTACTACAGAGGCGGAGAATTCATCAATGATGGTATTGGTACAGGGAGTGAGTTAAGAAATAGCCGTTTGGGAGTCACATTTGCCTTGCCTATAGATAAACAAAACGCTATTAAAATATACGGAAGCAGCGGTATTAATGTCAGATATGGAAGTGATTTTGATGCGATAGGAATTGCATGGCAATACAGCTGGGCCGATTAAACCCTATAATGCTCCCCAGGCACTTCCTACAGTTATATAGAATGCAAAATCATTCTCTTCATTGGTGGCGAAGTCCAATCCTCCCCAAAGACCGAACTTTCTCGCCAGTTCATAACGGAACCCAACTCCAGTTGCCCAGTGAGAAGGAGCATCTTTAAAACTTAGATCTTCTTTGACCACGCCAGTGCCAAGTTCATAACGGTTCTCTTCTCCAAATACTTTTCCAGATCCTCCAAAAAGAACAAGACTCCATCTATCTATAAATTCCCAGCGAACCTGCATTTCACCTAAAAGCATATTCTCTCCCTGGTAACGCATCGCCTGTATACCACGCATATTTATCGCAGGATAGGTTACATAAGGAATATCATCTCCATCAGATGCATACACCGCTTCACCTTCAAGCCTGAGACCCAATATCACCTTTTCTGATAGTGGATGAAAATAAAATGCTTTTGCTCCATAACGCCAAAAATTCTCATTTCCGCCAAAACTCTCGTCAAATCGTCTTAATGTAGCCTTCGCGAATAAACCTTTTGAAGGAGTAAATATTGAATCACGTGAATCATACTGCACGACTGCAGAGAGAGCACCCATATTTAATTCGCGCTCAAAAAATGAATCAAGTATTGGTAACCTGCCATCATTTCTTTTACTTTCAACATCCACGTAAAGGTAATTCCCACCGATAAAAAAGTCACTATCTTTTATTCTGAACATCACCTCTTGATATGCCATGAAGCCATTCAGGTTCATATCTACTCCAAGGTCACGCAAATAGAAATTCATGTTAAGATCCATTGCCCCCACTGCTGTTGTAGTACGAATAGTATCTTCTTTCCAAAAACCTAAATGATAACCGGCACCAAAACGTGTACCATTCTCTGTACCTGCTGCTACGATTCCTGATATGGACGGAGGAGACTTTCTTTCAACACTTGATGCCAGACTATCATGTAAAAACATAACATTCAATCCTGCACCATAGCCAACAGCAGGTTCAGTTACTATGATCGGGACTGGCATAAAGCCGTATTTGGTTGAGAGAAAAGCACTGACATCAAACTTACCATCATCAGGACTTACAAATAATTTCTTATCAAAATTAAAAAAACCTGTACTTTCTGTTTGGTTGGATTCATCCGTACTGTGTAACAGTGTCAATAAAGAAATTACAAGAATAAAACTTTTTAAAATAGACATACACTATCCTTCTAAAACATATGACGTGACTCTTTATAGCTCATCACCTCATAAATACACTACCTCTATAATACTATTTTTGCTATAATACCGACATGAAAAAAATCACGTTATTATTCTTGCTACTAACCAGCTATATATTTTCTAATATCAACACCGTGGTCAGTATACTTCCTGTACAGACATTCGTTCAATCCATAGGTGGAGACAAGGTCAACATATCCCTAATGGTTGAACCTGGAAACTCACCACATACTTATGAATCCAAACCTTCACAAATGGTAGATATCGCCAACGCAGATCTTTACTTTGCCATAGGTGTAGAATTTGAAGATGTATGGCTTCCTAAGTTTAAGAACCTCAATACTAAAATGAATATAGTCGACCTTGCAAAGAATGTCAAAAAGATCCAGATGCAAGATAAACATGGTAAAGAGATAAAGTGTGACCATGGAGATCATCACAATCATCACAATGAACATAGGCATGTGGGTGAGGACCCGCATATATGGACTGCCCCTGCCAACGTAAAGATCATTGCACACAATATCTATAATGCACTCATAAAGAAAGATCCTGCAAACAAGGCGTACTACAAAAAGAATCTTGATATATTTTTGGCATCCGTAGATGAAACAGACAGACAGATCATAGGTATCTTCTCTTCCCTTGAAGATCATAAAAAATTCATGGTATTCCATCCTTCATGGGGCTACTTTGCTAAAGCCTATAACTTGGAGCAGATAGCTGTTGAAGTAGAAGGAAAAGAGCCTAAACCTAAAGAACTCATTTTTCTTCTAAAAGAAGCAAAAGAGGAAAAGGTCAACGCTATTTTTACGCAGCCGGAGTTTTCAGATACGACTGCGAAGATCATCGCTAAGGAACTGCAGATCCCAGTAGTGAAAGTAAGTCCTCTTGCGGCAAACTGGAGTGAGAACCTTATAAATATCGCAAAAGTGATAGCAGGAAAGAACTAAGATGTCTGTGATAGATATCAAAAATGCTTCATTTGCTTATGACAAGCAAATGATCCTAGAAAATATCAACCTGCATGTAGAAGAAAAAGATTTTTTAGCCATTATCGGTCCAAATGGTGGTGGTAAGTCTACTCTTCTGAAGCTTATATTGGGAATGATCAAACCCAAAACTGGATCTGTCTCTGTTTTGGGAAAAGCACCATCAAAAAGTCTCACGCATATAGGTTATGTTCCACAGAACACCAATGTCAATACGGACTTCCCTATCAAAGTCATCGAAGTCGTGATGATGGGACATGTTGGAGGTAAAAGACCTCTTTTTGGCTATGGAAAAGATGAAGTACTTTGCGCTATGGGTGCCTTGGCACAAGTGGGTATGGAAGAGTATGCTCATAGCAAGATAGGTGCTCTCTCAGGTGGACAACGCCAAAGAGTGATGATAGCCCGTGCCCTATGTGCTCATCCGCAGATACTCATACTTGACGAACCTACATCCAGTATAGATATCTCAGGTCAAAAAGAGATCTATGACCTCATCAAAATACTCAATAAAAGTATCACCATCATTGTGGTCAGTCATGATATCTCTGTAATTTTAGAATATGCCAATAAAGCAGCCCATATAAACAAAACCCTCTCCTATCATGATATTTCAGACAAACAGAAAACATTCCATACCCATGGAGATGATGAGCATTTTTGTGAAGTTGAGCTACTGCAAATGCTTGGTAGTGAAGCCTGCGATACCTGTGAGCCAGAGACTGCACCAAAATGGAGGGTCAAGAAATGATAGAAGCGCTTCAGTTTGAATTTATGCAGCATGCACTATTGGCTGGACTTCTTGTAAGTTTTGCTGCAGGTATCATAGGTTCACTGATTGTAGTGAACCGAATGGTGTTTTTAGCAGGAGGTATCGCACACACCTCATATGGTGGTATAGGTCTTGCCGTCTATTTTGGACTCCCTATCTTTCTTGGGGCTTCAATCTTTGCTGTAGGAGCTGCCCTGCTCATAGCAGCGCTCACACTGAAAAAACGGCACCGTATAGATACTTTTATCGGTCTGATATGGGCTGTCGGTATGGCCATTGGTGTGATATTTGTCGATCTTACCCCAGGTTATAATGTAGATCTCATGAGCTATCTTTTTGGTTCTATCCTGGCTGTAAGTTCTGAAGACCTCTATTTTATGGCTGCCCTGCTTGCAATTATACTTATTGTCATTACTTTTTGGTACAGAGACATCCTAGCTGTCTCTTATGACAGTGAGTATGCAGCTCTGCGCGATGTCAATGTCAAGTTATTTTATACACTAATACTCATTCTCTCTGCACTCACCGTAGTCATCGCCATCAAAGTAGTTGGACTGATCTTAGTCATAGCCATGCTTACCATTCCTGTATACATAGCAGAGAAACTTTCAAGTTCACTCTTTTCCATGATGTTCCTCTCAGGTGCCATTGCAACGCTATTCACACTTGTTGGATTGTGGTTCTCTTTTACATATGATCTCACTTCAGGTGCATCAATTATTATGGTATCTGCTGTTTCTTTAGGACTCTTTTTACTACTGCATAAAGGAAAATAATAAATGTCACTCTTTTTTAGAACTATACTACTGTTATCGCTTTTTCAAATTTCACTTTTTGCCTGTGCCGTCTGTAAACTTCAAGTTCCTTCTGTACACATCAACATAGCTGAAAAACATACGGACAAAGAACTGCAGCTTGACATAACATGGAGTTTCTCCAAGTATTTTTCAGCAGAGACCCTACTCTCTTATGACAACGACCGTAACGGTAAACTGGATGAAGAAGAGGTCTCCAACATACACAGTGGCTTCATAGAATACCTGGAGGAAGATCACTATGTGACCTTTTTAAAGTACGTGTCAGATGTTGAAGCATATGATGAAGCACCTCATCTAGACCTTGCTGTTAGCGAACAAAGGACAGACTTCAAAGATGACCAGCTTTTCTTCTCATATCGTGTCAAAGCGAACGTTATACCTCAAACAGGACATGTCGCCTATCTCAGTTTCTACGATAAAGGCGGCTTCTTTAAATTCAATATCAGTGAGATAAAGCATGAGGTTCCTTCCGAAAACAACACCACAGCTATCGTTAAGAACTCTGCATCATTTCTGCTGACAGAGACTGAAGGTGGACTGTCTGATATGCATAAAGAGCAGTTACAACAGTTGGAGGATGAACCTCAGGAGTTAAAAGAGGATGGTTTCCTGGGTTACCTAAGCACTAAGATGGATGAGACCAAAGCAAGTATCCTCTCCATATTCGAAGAGATAGAGATGGAGGGTTCGATACCCTCTTATCTTTGGCTACTGATCTTCTCTTTCATCTACGGAATGATACATGCCATTGGACCAGGACACGGAAAAAGTCTTGTCTCAGCATACTTTTTAAGTAACAACCGATCTGTCATGAAAGCGTTTAGCGTTGCTTCCCTCATCGCGGTGGTACATACCTTCTCAGCCTTTACATTGACGTTTGTGATCTACTACATACTCAACGCTTATCTCAATGAATATTTCACAGATGTAGAATCTATCACTACCAAGATCTCAGCAGTGGTCATCATCCTGATCGCACTCTACCTGCTCTACAAAAAGTTACCAAAAAAGAGCAAAGAAGAACCACAATGGTCAACGAAAAACCCAAATGAACATCTAGAGACCTGTGGATGTGGTGCATGTAAAAGTACTTCAACCGATCTGGGTGTCATTCTCTCTGCGGGTATTATTCCATGCCCTGGAACGATCACTATCTTTGTCTTTGCCATCAGTTACGGTATGTATACAGTTGGGTTTCTCAGTGCTATCTTCATGAGTATAGGTATGAGTGTTGTCATTTTTGCTGCTGCCCTGCTTTCTATCAAAGTACGTCGAAGTACTTCATCACATACCACACTTCGTGCTATACTGGACTATGGAAGCTTGGTATTTATCATGATGCTTGGACTATTCCTGTTTTTCCTTGCGTAATGGTATAATGGGATCAAAAATAAAGTGAATTTATGCTCAAACTTGTTCCATCTATTGTTGTCATGACTTTTTTAAGCGGTTGCACACCTGGTATAGGAGTCGGCCTTCCTGTAGGAAAAGTCGGTTATGCCGGCGTAGGAGTCAATAAAAATGGATTACACCCCAGTGCCGGAGTCAGAGTAGCACCTCATGTAGGCGTGGGCCTCTAGAGTATCCTCATAGATCGCCGTAAAAGGAAATTATTATGAAAACGATCAGTCTCTTTTTTCTTCTTATCGTCTTAACAGCCTGTTCACAAAATGTTGGGTACGGTCTTGGTGTTGCCGGGGTAAATGCTTCAGGTAATAGTATGGGCGGAACTGAGATCATTGCAGACAGTGAAACCGGTATCCATGGAAGTGTTGTTGTAGGTGGTGATATAAGACTCTAAAATTTATTTTTAAATATCAAAATATCTTGATACCTGCTTCAAATTACGCTACACTTTCCTCATGGAAACCTTCTTACAAACCATTGGTGCACTTAATGATGAGACCAGACTCAAACTACTACGTTTTATAGATATACACGGTGCTGTATGTGTCTGTGACATAGAGACAGCTTTTGGAATGATACAGTCACGTATCTCACGTCACCTCAAGATCCTCAAAGATGCAGGATTTCTACGTGTAGAACGTAAAGGACGCTGGGCATACTACTCAATTCGCTCACCTTTGGATAAATTCCGTCAGGATGTTTTAAAAGAGATATCCTATCTGGATATGGATCTTCCCACACTCTCTCCAAGCTGCAACACCTAAAAATTTAAAACCTTAATGTTAAAATAGCATTAAAAAAGGATAGATATGGCTGCAGGACTTTTGGCACTATTGGATGATGTCTCCGTACTCATGGATGATGTCGCAACTATGAGTAAAGTTGCGACAAAGAAAACCGCTGGGATTTTGGGAGATGACCTTGCTGTGAATGCAGAAAAAGCATCAGGTTTTACCTCCTCCCGTGAGCTTCCTGTCCTCTGGCAGATCACCAAAGGTTCATTTATCAACAAGGTTATTATCTTACCGGTTGCCTTTCTACTGAGTGCTTTTGCACCATGGCTCATCGTTCCTATACTTATGATAGGTGGAGTATACTTGGCATATGAAGGGGTAGAGAAGATCTATGAATTTTTCTTTCATCGCGGTGAGAAAAAGCATATAGAAAGCCTTGAACAAAAAAGTAGAGAGGAAGTCTTAGCCGAAGAGAAAGAGAAGATAAAGTCTGCCGTTATCACAGACTTTATCCTCTCTATAGAGATCATTATCATCGCACTCAGTGCTGTTGCAAACCAATCCATACCTGTGCAGATAGGTGCCGTAACCTTTGTTGCCCTACTGGCAACCGTAGGAGTCTATGGTCTGGTTGCCCTTCTTGTACGTATGGATGACTTTGGTTATAAGCTCATCGCAATGAACGGCGGGGAGAGTAAAGTGGGAGAATTCTTCGTCCTTGCCCTTCCTAAAGTCATCAATGCCCTCACTGTGATTGGTACACTTGCTATGCTTCTGGTTGCAGGTGGTATCTTCAAACACAACTCACACTTCGTACATGAACTGATACATGGTATACCTTTTATTCTTGGTGATCTGATCATCGGTTTTGTGATAGGTGCTATAGCTGTCGCTGTGATGATGGGTATTAAGAAAGTTAAAAGTTGATCAGTTAGAAAAGCTATGTCCTTTCATCTTTTTCAAAAAGCAGCTTTCATCTGGATCATCATAGCTGCTTTTGCTATAGCCAATGGCATATTTAAAGAAAGTTTTTTGGAACCATACCTGGGCAAAGTGATTGCACTCCCCGCTAGCGGCATCACTTTATCTATCATTATTTTCTCCGTTATCCTGCTTTCTTTCAGACTCATTGAAGGGTATAGGCACGTAACCTACCTCTACATTGGTCTTCAGTGGGTGTCTATGACATTGATTTTTGAATTTATATTTGGGCATTATATAATGGAAAGATCATGGCAGGAACTGTTCCAGGTATTCAATATATTCGAGGGTAATCTCTTTCTACTTGCTCTACTCGTCACTCTATTTTCACCATTATTAGTCTTTTACATTAAAAAATAAATACTATATATCAAGATATCTTGATATATTAATACTTTTATGCTACAATGCCCTCACATCAAATAAGGACATTTCAATGAATAAAAAAGCGCTCATTCTCTGTACCGGTAACTCATGTAGAAGTATCATCGCTGAAGCTCTCATCAATGCAAAACTGGATGGCATAGAAGCAGACAGCTCAGGTGTAAAGGCTTCAGGACGTGTTAATCCCAACGCCAAAAAACTGTTGGAACAAGAAGGTATATGGAGAGAAGATTATCATTCCAAAACACTTGATACGGTCATTGAAAACGACTATGATCTCGTCGTAACGGTCTGTGACCATGCCAACGAAACCTGTCCTATGTTCCCCAAACCAGTTAAAACCATTCACGTAGGTTTTGAAGATCCGGATGGAAAAGGCTTTGATGCTTTTGAGGCGACATACAAAGAAATAGAAGAGGTTCTTCTACCTAAAGTGAAACAGGAACTAATATGAATAAAGACGTATTTAAAACTAACGAAGGGGTAAAGATCTCTTTTACTGGTGAAGTAGAAAAACAAAATATTATTAAAATGGTTGAGAGCTGTTCTACTGGTCAATGTGAGTGTATTACAGACGCGACTAAGAAAAAGATCACTAACATGGAAGTCAGTGGGAAAGATGGTGATGTTTCACTGGATCTTTCCGGTGATGTCTCTAAAGAGGAGATCGAAGCTGCATTGGCTAGATCGAAAGTGGTAAACGACTAATGTTACTCGCATCTTCTCTCTTCATCATCACCCTTATCTTTGTCATCTGGCAGCCTAAAGGCCTCCAGATAGGTACAACTGCAATCATCGGTGCGGTTATTGCACTTATTCTGGGTGTAGTAAGCTTCAACGATGTCATAACAGTAACTGACATCGTATGGGATGCAACACTTGCATTCATTGGTATCATTCTTCTCTCTATGGTACTTGATGAAATAGGCTTCTTTGAATGGTCAGCTCTTAAAATGGTAAGGCTAAGCAAGGGTAATGGTAATCTCATGTTCCTCTATGTCCTTCTTTTAGGAGCCCTTGTAGCTGCCCTCTTTGCCAATGACGGAGCTGCCCTTATCTTAACCCCTATTCTCTTAGCGAAGATGAAACATTTAGATATGAAACCTCTTGCAGTTTTTGCCTTCCTGATGGCAGGCGGATTCATAGGTGACTCTGCATCCAACCCGCTTGTGATCTCCAACTTGACCAACATCGTTACAGCAGGGTATTTTGATATAGGGTTTTGGGAGTATGCGAAAAACATGTTCCTGCCTAACCTATTGGCGATCGTAGCTTCTCTTGGTGTCCTTTGGCTCTACTTTAGAAAAGATATCCCAAAACACATTGATGTTGAGAACCTTGCCACACCTGAGTCTGTCATCAAGAACCATACAATGTTCAAGCTCTCATGGTGGTTTCTGGGTCTGCTGATGATCGGCTACTTTGTTGGGGATTTCTATGATCTGCCCGTATCACTCTTTGCTTTGGGTGGTGCACTGATATTTCTAGGTATTGCCAACCACTATAAAGCAACAAAACCTATCATGACCATCAAAGCAGCTCCCTGGCAGGTCGTATGGTTCTCTATAGGGCTTTACGTTGTAGTATATGGGTTAAAGAATGCGGGGCTTACAGATACGGTTGCATCATGGATCGTAGCGCTTCAAGCACAAGGAGAAGCCATCGCGGTTATCGGAACAGGTTTCCTGGCTGCCGGACTGAGTTCCATCATGAACAACATGCCTACCATTATGATCATGGATATTGCGATCGACCAGGTAGGATACGTAGGAAATGAGGCACTTGTCTATGCAAACATACTAGGATCTAACCTAGGGCCTAAAATGACGCCTATCGGCTCGCTGGCTACCCTACTTTGGCTTCATGTACTTGCGCAAAAAGGTGTTAAGATAGGATGGGGAGAATATATGAAAGTCGGTCTTGTGATCACACCACCAGTGTTGTTGATCGCACTGTTAGGGCTACTGTAATCGTCAGTGACGATTACATAGCGTTTTCGAAAAGCTTTTGATCCAGTTCATCAAGAACTGATGAGAAGGATTCATGTTCGATATACTGCATCACAGCGGATTGGCATGTCAATTGAAACATTCTGCTGCGATGTTTGAATTTATAGTTTGACATTCCATTTTCCATATTTACGATGTGTTCGGCAACTTCATCTTCACTCAGGTCATACATCAGGATCAAGAAATTATCTTCCACATAGCGTACGATCTCAAAGTTAAGATGGTTACCTTTCATAAATCGGATAATATAGTCACTCACCTGCTTTAAGAGACGGTTTCCTACATTTGCATCATACTCTTCGACGATCTTGTCATAATCAGAGATCCTGATGCTTACCATATACCCGAAATCATTAAATGTCTCATTGTTATTGAGTTTTTCTTTCAGTAACCATAGTCTGTTCTTACACTCAGTAATATCATCTGAAAAGAGTTGTTTACGTAACAAATGCATACTGTTTCTAAGTTCATTCAAGTCCATAGTAGACTCTTTATTCATAATGTCTTCATTATGCATCTGTATACCCTCCTTTCATTTTATATTCTATTGTAATGTAAAAATGTCATAAAAATGTCAAATTTACACAACAATCAAGTCAAATTTCTCGACCACACTGTCCCATTGAGCCGGTTTATGTAGGTGATGCCCTTGCAGATAGTCTACACCAATGCTTTTCGCCAGATCCAGAATACTCTCATCACTGATATATTCTGCAATGGTCTTGATACCCAGATCACGGCAGATCTTCACCATATTCTCCAGGATGATCCTATACTTTTCATCATGTATCTTAGAGACCAGTGAACCATCTAGTTTCACATAGTCAACATCAAGTTTTACGATGTTATCAAAATTTGAAAAGCCGCTTCCAAAGTCGTCAATAGCGATCAGTACACCCAGTTTTTTCAATGAAAAGATGAACTCATTGATCATATCGATATCTTCAATCTGTTCACTCTCCACTATTTCAACTGTCAAGCGCTTACCTATCTTCATCTTTTTCACCCTAGAGATCAAGTTGTCACAAAGCTCTGGGTTGTTGATATCCACATAAGAGAGATTCAGAGTCATAGCTACATCATTTTTTTCCATGACATCAAACACTTTGTCTATCATTTGAGACATGAGTTGCGTATATAAACGATACTCTTTTGATTTCTCCATAAAGACTGCCGGTGAAAGTACACGTCCCTCTTTGTCTTTAAGTCTCATAAGACTTTCAAACTTATATGGAACGGTCTGGTTCTCTACATCAAAGATCCCCTGAAAATGCGGAGTCACCTTCTCTTCTTTGATATTATCGATCAAAACCTCATAGACTTTATGCACAAGATGCTCGTTATTTGTATTTCTAGAAGTACTGTCATGGAAGATATAACTGTTGTGAGACCTTTTTGCTTCCTTCAATGCTTTCTCTGCATAGATCAGACTGTCAGCACCATCTGCTTTCGTAGCACCGAATGTTACGTTCAGATGGATATGACTTTCATCAGATACACTGAACTTATACTTTGAGATCTTTGTTATTAGCTGCTTGATAATAGCGTCAAGCAGGCGGTGTTTGAAATCATTTTTAATGAACAGGCACAGTCTATCTTCATGTACATGGAATATCTCGTAAGAGAGTGCAGCAATACCGTTTTTTGCAAATAGACCATCAGCATCCATTTTATTTAACGTATCAGCTATAAGATTTTGCATCATATGTACGATACGTATACCCGCTTCATACCCATAGAGTATGTTAATATCATCAAATGCAACGATATCTAGAAGAGATACAATAGCAACATCTTTATGCTCAGAGATGATCTTTTTGTGGTCAGATGTGCTATTTTTAACAGCTTTCGAAGGTTTTTCTACCTCATTTTCTTCTGGTAGTATTATTTCTAACGGTTCTGGTATAGGAGCACTCATCGTTTTCCCCTGTTTTTCTAAGTCAATTTCCTGTTTAATCTCTTTTAATTTAAGTAATGCCTCATCTCTAGTAGCAGCATCTACTCTTTTTTTAATCGGTTTACCATCGATATCTCTGTAGGTAACATAGTAACCTGTTACCTCACCATCAGATTTACGATAGAGTTCACTGACACCTTTATATTGCTTGTCAGTGATAGTTCTGATTGGCATGATGTCCTCCGATTTCAATTAAACATTTTTCCAATAGAGACTCTGAAAAGTAGAAACCTCTAAACCTTATTAATGCATTATATACTAAAGTTACTACAATTGTCAAGTCTTTTGTAAAAATACTGTAGTAATATTTGTAGTAACTACTAATACCCTAAGTATTTATGGGGCTTAAAGGAAATTTATTTTATTTAAGTTATCTATATAAAATCATGGATAAAAAATAGTTACTACATTAATATTACTTAATATTTATTCGCTATCTCCGCGACTGAAAGATACTAATTACTACTCTAGAATCTCTTATATTTTTGTTGAAATATGTAGTAAAAGTTATTTTTTCACTCCCCTATTTTTACAACCAGTGAACACTATTTGCTTGTTTTTGTTATACTAATAAAATACAAAAAGACAAGGTTTTTAATGGGCAGTGAGATAAGTCACAGAGAATTTACAGAAGAAGATTTTATCGCGTTTAAAAAATCTTTATATGAAGAGCATGCATATATAGAATCATTATTTGATAAAGGTGAAGAAGTTTTTTCAGACAAATACCAAATCGGTTATGAGCTGGAAACTTGTCTGCTCACTGATGATAATCAACCAAACCCTATTAACAAAGAGATCATTGAAGCGTTAAACTCTCCTCTCTTTACTAATGAACTTGCAAAATATGATCTTGAGATCAATGGTAATGTATTTGCATTGGATGTAAATGCTCCAGATCATATAAAGAGAGATCTATCGTCGCTTTGGGCACAGGTACAAAAGAGCGCAGAGGAGTTTAATGCCAAAATAGGTCTTTTTGGTGTGCTTCCCAGTCTACGTCTTGAACATTTTAACAAAAAGATCTACCAATCAGACATGCATAGATATACTGTTGCATCACAGCGCATTAGAGAACTAAGACATGAAAGTGTTAAGATACTGTTCCATGGAGAAGATGAGATCTCTTTAAAAAAAGATGATGTAATGTTCGAAGCACTGGGTACATCCTTGCAACTGCATCTTCAAATTCCTTTTGCTACATCGGTTGAATACTACCATGCAGCGCTTCTAGCCTCAGTGGTAATGGTTGGATTTGGCGCCAACTCTTCACTTGTATTAGGTAAAAAAGGATGGCATGAATCTCGTATAACCATCTTTGAGCAATCTGTGGATACCAGAGATAAAGAGAGAAGAGAACATGGTGAAGAGACAAGAGTGCACTTTGCGCATGATTACATCGATTCTTGGCTTGATCTTTTTGAGCAAAATAAAATGTTCAAACTTATTTTTGCAGATGTCAAAGATACACCCAAGAGTGAACTGCACCATTTCAATCTTCATAATGGTACGATCTGGAGATGGATCCGACCTATTTTAGGTCAAGACAAAAGTGGGAAACATACACTTAGACTTGAACTTCGCGTACTTCCTTCAGGCCCTACTCTCAAGGATACTCATATCAACATATGGTTTTTTATCGGTCTTATAGAGGGGTTGGTAAGATCAGGTATCAACCTTACCAATATCCCATTTGAAACGCTCAAAGATGATTTTTATACTGTAGCGAAACATGGGATGGAGAGTAAATTTCATGAGCCGTTCCAAACACAAAAAGTCTCTTTGAAAGAGTGGATACTTAATGACGGACTGAAGCTTACTGAAGCTGGACTAAGATCTTTTAACATTCAAAATATAGAGACTTA
>Ga0180436_10002582_pt1 | contig 17093 bp, 15 predicted proteins | sample SS_ome_2_FD_132434 | JGI IMG/M metagenome (GOLD analysis project Ga0180436, IMG submission 132434) | Hypersaline lake sediment archaeal communities from the Salton Sea, California, USA - SS_3_S_2 metaG | ecosystem: Environmental > Aquatic > Non-marine Saline and Alkaline > Hypersaline >...
GAGGGATCAGACCGCGGAACAGCTGCTCACCGACCTGCGCCGATACACTGAGCGTAAGCTGTCACCCGATCAGCGCACCCTAGAGACCTTGCGCAAACGCCGCCGTCGCCTGCCAAGCCGGCTCGCGTCAGCCGATGCCATGACGCATCGGGAGCCCGCGGCCAATGCAGACACGCAAACTGAATCGCCAACTGAATCGCAAGCTCGGCCGCAGACACAGCTGACCGTCCTGCAAGAGATCGACCAGCAACTCGAGCATCTCGAGCAACGTTTTCAGCGTCATCAAAAACAGCTGATGCGCAAGCTTGAGGGTCTGCCAGAGCGTCTCACCGAACTCGAGGCGCATCTCAACGCCGGCGAGCTGAAGAAGGCCGACCCCCTGTATCAGAGCATCAGCGCAATCCTTGACCATAGCCATGGCGCGGGCGTCGGGCGCGAGATCCTGACCGCCGCCGACGAGCGCCTGAAGCAGATCGCCCCCCAGCTACGCGAACTCCGCCAATGGCGACGCTGGAGCACTGACGAGCACCGGGCGCAGCTCTGCGCTCAGATCGAGGCGCTCGCCGCCGACACCGAGCACGCCGACGAACCCAGCATCAACCGCCTCGATGAACTCAAGGGTCAATGGCAGATTCTTGACCGCCAGGGCGCCCCAGCCGATGACGCGCTCTGGGCGCGTTTTCGCCAGGCTGCCGAGCAGATTCGACAGCGCTGCCAACCCTACCTCGAGGCTCAGGCCGCACTGCGTAGCGAGAACCGCAAGCAGCGTGAGGCGCTCGCCAAGCGGCTTGAAGACTTTCTCGCCAAGGTCGACTGGGAGCGCGTCGATTGGAAGAAGCTGCATCGCGCCGAACGTGAGATGCGCCAGGCCTGGGGGCGGCTGATCGAGGCCCCCGGTGGCGACAACCAGGGTACTCGCGATCGCGCGATCGAAGGTCGCTTCCGACGCGCGCTGCGGCGGCTCGATCATAGCCTGGCCGAGGAGCGCGAGCGCAATCAGGCGGAGAAGCAACAACTGCTCGCGCAGATGCGAGCGCTCGCGGATGAGCCCGATCTGCGCCGGGCGATCGAGACCGCAAAACAACTACAAAACCAGTGGCAGACCACCGTCCCTGCTCGGCATCGCGACGAGAATGCCCTCTGGCAGCGCTTCCGCGCCGCCAGTGATGCCATCTTTGCGCGCCGCGCCGCCGAGTCCGAGGCGCGCGAGTCCAGCTTGCGCGAGCATCAGTCAACGCGCGAGGCCATCTGCCAAGACCTCTTGGCCTTGGCAAACGCCGAGGCCATCGCCTCATCAGAGGTGCTTGAACAACAGATCAGCGCGCTCAAAATGCGCTGGGCCGACACCGAGGCGCTACCGGTTCCACGCCCGGCCCTGTCGGCGCTAAACCGTCAATGGCGCGAGGCGCTAGCGGCGGCGCGGGTGCGGCTCGCGAGCCTGCATGAGGCCGAACGCTGGGCCGGGCTTGAACGCCTGGCCGAACGCGCCGCCTATTGTGATGATGCCGCACGCCAACTGACCACGGCCGAGATGGCCCCTGACTGCGCGCAGCTCGAGCAGGGTTGGAGCGCCCTCCCCGAGCTTGAAGATGCCGAGCTAGCCGGCGCGCTGAATCAGGCCTTTGATCTGGTGCTCAGCGGCTGTCGGCAGCCGGCGCGGCGCGACGCACTCGGCACTCGCCTCAACCACAATCTGGCCCGACGCGAGTCTCTCTGCTTGAGCCTGGAGATCATCACCCAGGTTGAATCCCCAACGCAATTCCAAGCAGAAAGGATGCAGCGACAGGTCGAGCGCCTACGCGATCGCATGGCCGATGGCGAGACCCATCGCAGCGAAGATATCAACGCCTTGCTTCGCGACTGGTATCTGAGCTGCCCGGCAACGGCCTCTACAACCCTCGATGCGCGCTTCGAGCGGATCAAGCAGGCGCTTGCCGAGCGCGCCACGCGGAGCCCGGAACCCTCCGCCCCCTGAATCCGGCGCGACGCCGGATACGGCGCTCGCTCGGATTTCGGGCGGTTTTCGGCGCTCTCGCACAATCCTCACCGAGTTTTCCTTGCGTTTTGTCAGTAACTGGATCAAATTAAGGACGGCGGCGGCCATCGCCAAACCGGACCACCCCCGCGGCATTCAATCCAATAAGCTTGTGCTATCAAGCCGATAGCCCCATGAAAGTGGCCATTCGATAACAACCCGAGATTGAGCCTGGTTTCGGCCCCGCCATCAGGACTCGGCCCTGAGCCATCCCGCCTACTGCGAGGCGTTGATGAGCCAACGCTCAGATCCAAGTCACACGCTCAGATGACAACCGGAGGAATTCGCGATGGAGCAAACCACCGTCGCCGACGCTATCCAAACCGAGGATATCGTCGTCAATCACATCAGTCTGGCCCAACCCTGGGAGTGGATCGAGAAGGGCTGGCGCGACATGCTCGCGGCCCGTCGATACAGCCTGACCTACGGCGCCGTAATCGTCTTAATCAGCGGCTTGATGACCCTTGGCCTGATGGGCGAGGGGCTGTTCTTCATCGTGCCCTTCTTGGCCGCGGGCTTCTATCTGCTAGCCCCGATCATTGGCCTGGGCCTCTACCAGATGAGTGCTCATGTAGAGCGCAACGAGCCGATCCAATTCTGTAGCGCGCTCGAGGCCTGGCGCCGCAACCAGGCTCAGCTCGGCGTCATCACCGCCGGCCTGCTGATCATCATGCAGTTCTGGATGATGTCGAACTTCGTCCTCTTCGCGCTGCTCTATACTGGCATGCACCCGCCGCTAGAAAACTTCTTCAGCACCGTCTTCCTCTCCGGACAGCACAATGCCTTTGCCTTTGCCAGCATGGCAGTTGGCTTCCTGCTTGCTTGGCTGGCCTATGCGATCAGCGCAATCTCGGTGCCGATGCTGATGGATCGTAAGGTCGATGGCTTCACCGCGATCCGCACCAGCGTCAAGGCGATCACCCAGAACTGGGCGCCGATGACGCTCTGGGCGCTACTCATCGTGCTCTTCATCGGGCTTGGCCTGCTGACCTTCTACGTCGGACTTGCGATCGCCATGCCACTCGTCGGTCACGCCACCTGGCACGCCTATCGCGACCTGGTGCCGTCCCAGCAGTAGGCGCCGAGCCATATCAAGGCGGCCCGCCCACGCAGGCATAGAGGGAGCTTGCTTGCCTGTGCGGGGATGAGGCAAAGCATGAGGCAAAGCCACTACCGCGGCAGCTTGACGACCGTGAACCAATAACTTTCCATGCCCTTGACGGCCTGAATCAATTGGTCAAGGTCTACAGGCTTGACGATGTAGCCAGCCGCGCCCAGATCATAGCTCTCGATGACATCTCGCTCGACATCCGAGGTGGTCAAAATGATAACGGGAATGGCGCGCAGGCGGGCATCCCGCTTGATCTCCTGAAGAAACTCCCTGCCGTTCATACGCGGCATATTCAGATCGAGCAGGATCAGATCGGGCCGCGGCGCATCAGCGAACGCATCGGTCTCACGGCGCAGAAACCTCAGCGCCTCGACCCCATCAACGACATGATGCAAGGTTGCAAGCAGCCGACTTTCCTCAAACGCGATCCGGACCAAGTCGGCATCAGCCACCTCGTCTTCGACGAGCAGGACGCTGAAGACGGGTTGATTAATCATCATATCGATCGGTCCTCGTCCGAGAATTCAAGAACCAGGGTTGCCCCCCCACCAGGTGTCTCCTCCGCGAGTGCGCGGCCACCAACAGTCTCCATGATTCGCTGCACGATCGCGAGACCAATCCCGGTGCGCGACGCCAAGGCTGGCGGGCTCAACTGTTCGAAGACCCCAAACACCCGCTCCCGATAGGCCGCTGGGATACCAGGCCCAGTATCGGCAACCAGCAACTGCAGTTGGCCAGCCTCGGTACCCTGAGACCGGCTAAAGACCCGGATCTCGAGCGGCTGTTCAGGATCAGCATGTACCAAGGCATTCTCAAGGATACAGCGCAAGCAATAGCTCAACCATGTCAGGTCGAGTGGCACCGGAGGCAGCTCCTCGACCAATAGCGTCACTGGTGCCGCCCGAGTCCGCTCAGGTAGCGCGGCAAATAGTTGCCGAACCAGCGCCGCGGGATCATCGACGCCACTGCCCCGCGTCGCCTGACCGGCGGCCAGGTAGAGTTGCACGTCCCGAACCAGGCTACGCTGCCTCAGTGCTTGCGCCTCAAGCGTCTGCGTGAGTGGCTCGACCTCGGCGATAGCAGCACCTCGCGCCAGGCGGCGTCTGATCAAGCTAGCGTAGCTGGCCATCCGGCGACAAGGCTCCTGCAGATGATGGGCGGCCACCTCGGTGAACCGCTGCAGCGTGGCGTTGGCCAGGGCGTTCTTTTCCGACAGCCGCTTGGCCGCCGCCTCTGCCTTCTGGCGCCGCCGCACATCCTTGGCCAGTGCCGTGCTCAACACCAGCAATGCCAGCACGCTGATGAAGAGGACAAAAATGGTCCGTCCATCCTTCGCCCGCAGCTGGGCAATATAGTGCAGAATCTGCGATGATTGCTGATCGACCTTATCTTCAAGCCCGCTTTGGTAATGCCAGAAGGGATCTTCGGCATCCCGCATCGGCGTGAGATCGGAGACAATCGACAATAGCAAGGTCTCACCCTCGACATCAAACGGCGTTGACCAGACCCCAACCTTCCTGATGTCCCCAGACGCCAGTCGATGCCGGAAGACAAAATGCGAGCGTTCTCCAGTTCGCGCCCGCGCGATCTCGGCCTCCACTTGCGCCGGCATCAGCGTATTGATGTACTGGATTTTCATGCTGCGCAGGCTCTGCAAGGGGTAGCCATAAAAGCGTGCCGCAGCCGCGTTTGCATCCCGGATCATGCCGCTGTCAGGATCGATCAACAGCATCGTGGCTGCATGCTCGCGAAAGACATCCGCAAACAGCAGATCAGCCCGGGCCGGACTCCAACCCAGGCTGAACGCGATAACGAGGATGAAAAGCAAGAGACTGCGACTAGACATTGAGGGGGGTTCCCGGGCGACGCGGATCAGGATAACGCTGGGATACCGGCTTGGCTTATCACCCGCGAGCGGCAGAGGTTGATCAGCTACTGTCGCTGCTTCGCCAATCACCGACGCTTGCGCTGCGTCAACTCGATCGCATTACAATATCCCATGCTGCTCTCGCCCAAGCACCAGTTTCTGTTCATTCATATTGCCAAGACTGGCGGTACCAGCGTTCGTGCGGCACTGGCGCGTCGGCGTTGGAGCGACCCCTGGTATTGGCCAATGTTCCTCTGCAGCCGCCTGAGCCACCTCAGCGGACATCGCATCGCTACCAAGCTGCCACGCCATGCCAAGGCCATTGCCGCCCAGGAGTTGTTGCCGCGTGAGCGCTTCGATGCCCTCTTTAAGTTTGCCTTCGTCCGCAATCCCTGGGATCTGCAGGTCAGCTCCTTTCATCATATCCGGCGCGAACGCCCGCAATATCTCGGCGGTCATCAGGACTTTGCCGGATTTTTGCGCTGGAAGCTCGACCCCGAGCGACCGCGACAGTATCACCTCGACACCTCGATCGAGCTGCAGACCGACTATTTGATCGACCTGCGCGGCAACCTGATCGTTGACTTCATCGGCCGCTATGAGCGCCTTGAGCAAGATTTCAACGAGGCCTGCACGCACATCGGTATCGCGACACCGAGGCTGCCCCATCGGCGCCAAGCCAATGACCGGGGCGCCGACTATCGCCGCTACTACGACGATGGCACCGCGGAGCTGGTCGCGCAGCATTTTGCACCGGATATCGAGCGCCTTGGCTACCGCTTCGACCCCGACCCATGACCGGGATGAGCGACAGCGACTACCGGTACATCCTCAACGAGCTGGAGAGCCTGCTCGAAGAGACCGCCGAGACGCTAGCGCGCTTTCACGAGACCGGGATGGATGAGATCCTCCGCGAGGACTACCAGAAGTTGCTTGAGATTCAGGCCAAGGCATTGCGCGAGCACGAGACCTACCTCAATGCGCTGAGGCAGGAACCGAATCGGCGGCATTAGGCTGAGAGCACAAAAAGCCCGGCATACAGACGCATGCCGGGCCATGGCTGTTAGGCGATTGCTGTCGAAATGCTTACAATCGCCTAGGCTTTTGGTATTAGAGGTTAACGCGATCGATCACATGCACGATCCCATTGCGCGCATGGATATTGCTTTTGATCAGATCCGAGCCAGCGAAACCGATGTGTCCATCAGTACTTGCCGTCGGCCCGACGGCGGTCACAACACCATCGATGGTTCGCGCCTCCCGCATCTGCATCAGATCGGTGGCACTGTAACGGCCAGGCAGGATGTGCTTTGAGACCAGCGCCGCCATTGCCTCGGGATTATTACGCAGTTCGGCACGCTGCTCATCGGTCAACTTCGCAAAGGCCTCATCACTTGGCACGAACAGGGTATAGGTGTCCGAGCCTGTCAAGAGATCAGCCTGATCGCTAGCCTGAATCGCGGCGCGGAACTCGTCGAAGACGCCAGAGCCGGATAGCACGTCGGCCAAGGTCTTAGAGCTTGCATAAGCGGGCACGCTGTTAACGTCGCCATACTTACCGAGCACATCAACAGGCTGTGCATGTTGCAGCCCTGCCTGAGCACGGGCTAGGGTTTCCTCGCCAGCATACTTGCTGCCGAGCGAGAGCGCGGTCAGCGGACCCAGCGCCATGCCGAGGCCGAGAATGACAACAAGACGATTGGAGCGGGTGGTCGAGTCGGTCATGGTAGATTCCTCAAGCGATTCAAGATTGGCGTTAAGGGACCTAGACAGAAGTAAGTCATCAAGCGGATTATTCTCTACAAGACTTACGTTTCTGCCCCCTACGCGAATCTAGGTTAGGACAGCTTCCAGACTTCGCAAGTTAAACCCAGTTAAGAGCATGGTCTTTTAGCGCAAGGCTGATGCTGACAGGAGACCCGCAACCGCCACCGGCTTAACGGCGCTTGCGCGCGCGTGGGTGCGCCTGGTCATAGACCTGCGCAAGGTGTTGAAAATCGAGGTGGGTATAGACCTGCGTGGTCGCGATATCGGCATGCCCGAGCAGCTCTTGCACGGCGCGCAGATCGCCCGAGGACTCGAGCAGATGGGTCGCGAACGAGTGTCGCAAGAGATGTGGATGCAGATGACGACCCGCTCCCCGCTGCTGCGCCCATTGTTTTAGTCGCACCTGCACCGTGCGCGGATGGATGCGCCTGCCGCGCGAGCTGACAAAGAGCGCCGGCTCATCGGGCGCGGCCAGCAGCGACCGCACCCGAAGCCAGGTTGCAATCGCCCGCAGCGCGAGCCGCCCAACCGGCACCCGACGCGTCTTGGCCCCCTTACCAACCAGGGTGAGCATGGCATCGGCCGGATCGATATCGCGCGCATCGATCGAAATCAGCTCCGCCAGACGCAGGCCAGAGGAATAGAACAGCTCGACCATCGCCGTGTCGCGCAGCGCCAATGGGTCAGTATCGATGTCTGCCTCGCCAGGGCTTGCCCCGCCAGGGTCTGCATCGCCTTGGCCCGCAGCGCCCCCGTTGGCGGTAGCGCCAGCCGCAACGGCTGTATCGGTATCGAGCAGCGCGCTCAGCGTATCGGCATCCAGACTGCCAGGTAACCGTCGCGGACTCTTCGGCGCACGCAGCCCGCGCGCCGGATTATGCGCTACCAAGCGCTCACGCAGCAGGAAGTCGAAGAAGGTCCGCAATGCCGAGAGTTCCCGCGCCAAGGTCCGGCCGCCAATGCCATTGCGATGCCGAGTCGCGATATAGCGGCGGATCGCCTCGTCCCGCAGATCCGACCAGGCCAAAATGCCCTGCTCGAGCCGCCAACGGCTGATCCGCCCGAGATCGCGCCGATAGTTGCCGTGGGTATGCGGCGAGACCTGCCGCTCATTGGCAAGATGACCGAGAAAGCGCGCTAGCAGCAGGTCTGGGGAGTCCGAACCCGAACCCAGATCCGCGTCCGCGTCTGCGTCCGCGGCCCCATGCATCTCCAGTTCGGGCGGCCAGTCGTCGCTCTGAGCAGCCATCGGTTCAACCAGCTCGATCAAAGTGGGCGAGGCTGGCTAGCTTGGCGCCAGCAACCGCGCCGAGGCGCTCGAGCAGATCGGTGCCCATATCCGGTGCAAAGCGCTTCGGGTCGGCACTGCCAATCGCGAGCACGCCGGACTGCTCATGCGCACGGATCGGGATCAACACGGCCGAGTGAATCTCGAGCGGGATCTCACCAAACAAGGCCGCGGCTTGCTCGGCCGCCAAGGGTCCGCAGAGGCAGCGATCGCGATCGATAAACTCGATAAAACGGCTCACCACTGGATCGGCGGCACGCTCATCAGCCGCCACGGGAAACAGCTTGACCGCGACTGCATCGGCCCTGAAGTGCTCGCGCAAGGCCTGCTCCAGCGCGTTGCAGGTATGCGGCAGATCTGGCGCCATGATCAAGCGCAAGGTCAGCTCATGCAGGCGCCCGAGCAGGGCTTCATAATCGTGCGCTCGCGCGACCAGATGGTTCAGCCGGCCACGCTCCCGAGCAAGCTGCTCACGCAGCAGGCTCACCTGACGCTCGATCAGCGAGGTCGCCCCCCCACTGCCGTGCGGCACATTGAGCTTGGCTAAGACATCGGGATGACGCAGTAGAAAGTTCGGATGCTGCATCAACCAGACCGCTACCGTCTCGTCATTCACCATCGACGCCACCTTAGGGCCGCGGCTACTCATTGTTCAATATCCCCATCGTTCAATATCCCCATCGAAGACGCGCACGGCAGGGCCGGTCATCCGCACCGGCAGGCCTTCCCCTAGCCAATCGATGACCAAGGTGCCTCCGGGTAGGCTGACTTCGACACGCTCATCAAGCTCGCCCCAAAGCCGCCCGACGACCACCGCCGCGCAGGCGCCAGTGCCGCAGGCCAGGGTCTCGCCGACACCACGCTCCCAGACCCGGAGCCGGATGGCGGTTGCACTCTCACGCTGCATGAAACCGACATTGGCGCCCCGCGGAAACAGCGGATCATGCTCGATACGCGGACCAAGCTCGGCAACCGGCGTCTGATCGAGATCTTCGGTCACTGCCAGCACCGCATGCGGATTACCCATCGATACCGCGCCAATGCGCAGCGCCCGACAGCCGGCACCCAGGTCATAGGCCGGCGCGCGCGTCCTGACCGCAAGCGGGATGGCGGCCGGATCAAAGCGCGGCAAGCCCATATCGACACTCACTTGGCCGTCGGCCTCCAGTTCCAGCGTGATTGGACCGGCCGCGGTTCCGACACGAATCGAATCCGCTGTGCAAAGGCCCTCGTCATGGACGTAACGCGCGAAGCAACGCGCGCCATTGCCGCATTGCTCGACCTCGCCGCCGTCGGCATTGAAGATGCGATAGTGAAATGCGGTGTCGGCCGAGCGCGGTGGCTCGACCAGCAAGACCTGATCGCAGCCGATACCGAAATGCCGATCGGCGAGTCGGCGAATCTGCTCCGTACTGAGTTCGAACTGCTGCCGAATCTTGTCGATGACGACAAAATCGTTGCCCAGTCCCTGCATCTTGGTAAAACGCATACGCATCAGAACCGCCTACTCCAGACCAGGGGATGGCTATCATCCAAGGTCGCGACTGCTGCTTGCCGATGAATGCCCATCCAACTATTCAGAAGCTGCTGTTTGGGTGCAAAACGGGATGCAAAACGGGATGCAAAACGGGACATAAAACGGCCGTCTCATGGCAACACCTCTTCGCCCGCGAACAACTCGCTGAGCGACTCCCGGCGACGCACCAGATGGACCCGGTCGCCATCGACCATCACCTCAGCCGCACGCGGGCGGCTGTTGTAGTTCGAACTCATCGAGAAGCCGTAGGCACCGCTGCCGCGGATCGCCAGTAGATCCCCTTCGGCCAGCGCCAACCGGCGCGCGCGGCCGAGGAAGTCACCCGTCTCACAAACCGGGCCGACGATCTCATAAAGTTCGACTGCCGGTTCGAATCTCGACGCAGATGTGCGTTCGACTAAAGGCTCGACTAAAGGCTTGTCTATCCGCTCTCCCCGTGGATTGCCAGAGGACGCCGTCGAGGGTTGCGACGATGCGGCACCAGCGCCCGAGCGTTGCACCGGCACGATCTCCTGCTCGGCGCCATAGAGGGCCGGCCGCAGCAGATCGTTCATGGCGGCATCGACGATGGCAAAGCGATGGGTCGGCGTCGGCTTCAAATACTCAACGCGGGTCAAGAGCACGCCGGCATTGCCGGCAATCGCCCGCCCCGGCTCTAGGATGATCTCAAACGAACGCTCGCCGAGCCGCGCTGAGAGTGCCGCCGCATAGGCATCCGGCAAGGGGGGGTCTTCGTCCGTGTAGCGGATGCCGAGACCACCGCCTAGGTCAAGATGCTCGATCTGGATACCTTGCTCGGCCAGCCGGTCGGCGAGCAGGAGCACGCGGTCTAGGGCATCGATAAAGGGTCCGAGGCTGGTCAGTTGCGAGCCGATATGACAGTCGATGCCGACCAGGCGCAGACCAGGCTGCTCGGCCGCATCGCGATACACCGCCTCGGCTGCTTGGATGTCAATCCCGAACTTGTTCTCCTTGAGCCCGGTTGAGATGTACGGATGCGATTGGGCATCGACATCGGGATTGACCCGCAGCGAGACCGGCGCCACCAGTCCCAACGCAACGGCGATGGCATTGATGCGCGCAAGCTCTGGTTCCGACTCGACATTAAAGCAGCGGATACCGACCTCAAGCGCACGCTGGATCTCATCGGCGCGTTTGCCAACGCCCGAGAAGATGACCTTGCCCGGATCACCCCCGGCCGCCAGCACCCGCTCCAGCTCGCCGACCGAGACGATATCGAAGCCAGCCCCCAGACGCGCAAGTAGGTTTAGAACCGCTAGGTTAGAGTTGGCCTTGACCGCAAAGCAGATCAGATGCGGACGCGCACCGAAGGCCTCATCAAAGGCGCGCCAGTGCCGGGTTAGGGTCGCGCGCGAGTAGACGTAGCAAGGGGTGCCAAACTGCTCGGCGATGGCTCGCAGTGGAACCTGCTCGGCGCACAGCTGATCCCCCTGATAGTTGAAGTGATCCATGAGACTAGGGTCAGAAGCTGTCAGGTCCAGGCGGGACCGAAGGCACATCATCAAGTGCCTCGAGGCCCTCGTCGGAGGTATCAGGCCCGGGTATGGGCGCTGCCGGGCTGGAATCCCGCGCGGCATCGTCCGGCAGATACAGCGGCCCTTTTTGACCGCAAGCGGCCATCATCTGACTCAGCGCCAAGATCGTGATCACCAGGTATAGCAGATAACGAGCCCAGCAGTTCATAGTTCCCTGGCCCAAGGCGGTTGGGGGAGATTCCAACCGATAAAGAGCCCGACCAGCACCCAAAATAGCGCGAATAACATCGACCATCTCCACCGCCCGCGGACGGCATCCAGCGTTGTGTAGAACAGACCAAGCCTGGACTCAGCAAGCGCATGAGAACAAAGAGCATGCGAACATCACCAGCCGCCAGGATCAGCCCGCATCAACCGCCTGCTGTAAGCCTAGGGCAGAATGGTAATCGGCGTGCCATCCCGAACCAATTGCCAGATCTCATCCATCTCTTCGTTGCCAACGGCGATACAGCCGTCGGTCCAGTCCCGGCGCCGGTACTCAGCGGCCAAACGCGGCGACGAGAGCCAGTTGGGTAGTCCGTGGATCATGATCATCCCACCCGGCGAGACCCCAAGCGAACGCGCAACGGTACGATCGAGGGCATTCGGGTAGGAAACATGGATCGACTTGTAAAACGCGCTGTTTGGGTTACGCCAATCCAGGACATAGTTGCCTTCGGGCGTGCGCTCATCACCCTCTTGAAGCTTGTGGCCACGGGGCTGATCACCTAACGAGATACGATAGGTGCGATAAACGGCGCCTTGCTTATGTAGCTCCATCGTACGCTCCGATTTTTTCACCAGTACGCGATCAACGTAAGGGCTGGCGGTGACGGCTGGCTTGGCGGCACAGCCCGCGCCCAACCCAATGACCAGCAACACCAGCGTCAGCGCCAATAGCGCATGCTGCAATCGACCGCTAGCCGCCCGCTGTTTTCCGCCCCTATCCTCGGCAACGGGTAGAGCCCAACAAAAGTCCGCGGAGTACCCAGGGTCGATCATCGGTAATCGCTCAACGTCAAGAGGGCTTAAGATGCAAAGCTAAGATGGATTCTACTAAAGCCAGGCGGCCAGAGATAGTGATAAATGAGGCCTGACTCGCACGACCCCTGACAGTCACCGCACCAGCATAACGAGACGCCTGTGCTAGCATCCGCCCAGCCCCGATCATCTGAATACTCCACCAACCTGCCGTGCCTTCCGCCGCGCCTTTTGCCTATGCGAACCTTACTGCGCATCCTGCTGAGCCTACTGCTGCTGTTCATCCTGGTTGGACTCATCGCAGTCTTGCTCGGCCCCTTCAGCATCAGCGCGCACCCAGCGCCGGGGGTCGCCGACGCCACGGTGGCCGCCGCTCCGGAGAGCCGTTTCATCAGGCTCTCATCGTCCAATGGCGAGACCCATGATAAGCCCCATGACGAGGCCCCGTTATTTCACTACATGGCCCAGCTTGATGCGAAGCAGCCTGGACCAGCCTTCATGCTCTTGCACGGCTTTACCTTCAATCTCTTTACTTGGAGTCAGCTGTTCGAAGTCCTCGCCGACGATGGATCGGTGGTCGCTTATGATCAGCTTCCCTATGGCCTGAGCGCGAAGCCGATACCAGAGACCGAGCAGGGGCTTGATGTCTACAGCAAAGCCGCCGCCCTAGAGCACTTGTTCGCGCTCGCCGATGCGCTGGCGCTTGAGCAGTTGATCCTGGTCGGCAACTCCTCCGGCGGCACGCTCGCCTTGGAGGCCGCCCTGGCCGAGCCCGAGCGGGTCGCCGGACTTATCCTGATCGCCCCCTGGGTCTACTCGAAGCGGCCGATGTTGCCGGATTGGCTGGTCGGCCTACCGCAGATGCAACGCATCTCGCTGGGGCTGGCGCGCTACCTGGGTCGCAACAGCCCGCTGCTCGACTACTCTTATGCCGACCCGTCGCGGATCGACGAAGAGCGGCGCGCCCTGACTGGCGCGCATCGGCTGATGGCCGGCTGGGATCTGGCCTGGGGCGCCCTACTGCAACGCTCGCTAACCGACCCGGTCACCATCGCTGAGCGGCTCGGGGAGATCAAGCAGCCGGTGTTGGTGCTGACTGGCGATGCCGATCGGATCGTGCCAGTCAGCGACACAGTAACCACTGCCGAGGCACTGCCGAATGCGACCCTGGTCCAGCTTCCCGGCTGCGGCCACCTGCCGCAAGAGGAATGTCCAGACCAGGTTGAAGCGGCCATCGGCAACTGGCTCGAAACACAGCTGTCAAGCACCGGACCAACGCCCTGAATGGCGAGTGCTAAGTTGCTTGATGGCGGCGCAAGGTTCCTATTCCGGAGGCACTGATGACTGAAACGGCCGACCAACCCTCGCGGGCAAGGTCTCGGGTTGAGCGCGAACGGGGCGAAGCAGACCCGCGCATTGAGAGCGAATGGAGCGAAGCGGGCCGGCAGGCCGAGCGCGAGCGGAGCGATGATGCATCACCGCGCTGTCTGGTCTTTGGCGCCAGCGGCTATATCGGCAGCCACCTGGTTCCGCGCCTGCTGGACGAGGGCATCAGGGTCCGCGCGAGCAGCCGTAATCGCGCCGTACTCGAGGCGCGTGGCTGGGAGGGCGTCGACTGTGTCGCCGCCGATGCGCTCGACCCGGCGAGTCTAGACCAAGCCCTCGCCGGTATCGAGATCGCCTATTATCTGGTGCACTCGATGGCCGCTGGCAAGGACTTCGGCCGGCTCGATCTGCAGGCCGCGGCCAACTTTGCCGCCGCCGCCGAGCGGGCCGGGGTCAAGCGCATCCTCTACCTCGGTGGGCTGGTCCCGGACGATGCCGAGAGCGAGCACATCGTCTCGCGGCGCGACACCGGCGAGGTGCTGCGCCGCGGCTCAGTGCCGGTGACCGAACTGCGCGCCGGCATCATCGTCGGCCCCGGCTCGGCCGCCTTTGAGGTGATGCGTGATCTGGTCTATCACCTGCCGCTGATGATCACGCCGCGCTGGGTACAATCCAAGTCGCCGCCGCTGGCGCTGGACAACCTGCTGATGTACCTGGTGCGACTGCCACAGATCGAGGCCGCCAAGGGTCGCATCTTCGATGCCGGCGGCCCAGAGACCCTGACCTACCAGGAGATGATGTGCATCCTGGCCGAGGTTGGCGGCCGTCGTCCACCGCTGATCATCCCGGTGCCGGTGCTGAGCCCTAAGCTCTCGGCCTATTGGCTGCGCTTCATCACCGCGGTGCCAACCAACATCGCCCGCGCCCTGATCGGCGGCCTCAAACACGACTTTTCCGCCGACGACGCCGAGCTGAAGCGCTTGGTCCCGCAACAATTGCTCGGCTTTCGCGAGGCGGTCGAGGCCGTGTTCGCGGCCGAGCGCGAGAGCGCCCCCGTCGTCGCCCGCTGGATTGAAGGAGCCTTTGCCGTGCGTCAACAACGCATCGATTACGCCTATTACGCCAAGCGCGCCGGTGGCAGCGCCGAGACCAGCGCACCGCCGAGCGCGGTCTGGAAGGTCGTCTCCCAGATCGGCGGCGACGATGGCTGGTACTACATGAACGGCCTCTGGCAACTGCGCGACCTGCTCGATTGGCTCGCTGGCGGCCCCGGCGGGCAGCACGGTCGCCGCCACCCGACTGATCTACGCGTCGGCGACCGCATCGGCTCCTGGAGCGTCATCGGCCTGGTGCCCGAACGCCGACTCAGCCTCGCCTTTGGCATGCGCGCACCTGGTGCTGGGATGCTGGAGTTTGACCTGGAGCCAGGTGCCGATGGCGGCACCAAGCTTAGCATGACCGCCTACTGGCACCCGGCCGGGGTTTGGGGACTGGCCTATTGGTACAGCTTCCAGCCAGCGCACCAGTTCATCTTCAGTGGCACCGCCAAGGCGATCTGCCAGCGGGCCGAGGCAGCGCGGGCTCGGCAAGACCCAGCGACAGATCCCTAACCTGATTACCCACGGGCTCTAGATCAAACGCCTGCATGGATTCACCGATAAGGCCGCGGATCATCGACGACCCGGGCAGTAAAGACCTAAACTCGACAACACAACATCAAGCCCCAAGGAGTTCCCAATGCGCGTTAGCGACTATATGACCGCAGCCCCCATCACCATCGACACCAGCGCCGACTACCAAGAGGCGTTCCAGATCATGGAAGAGCGCGATCTGCACCATCTACCGGTGGTCAACGCCAAGGGTGCTGTCATCGGCCTCCTGACCCGACGCGACCTACAGCTGGCCGCGCGCTGCTTCAAGGAGGCCCCGACCGAGGTCGGCGAGGTGATGCACAGCCCTGTCACCACCATCACCCCCGATGCCGATCTCGCGGCTGCCGTCGAGCGCATGCGTAGCGATCGAATCGGCTGCCTGCCGGTGTCGACCGATGGCGGCCAGAACATCGTCGGCATCATCACCGAGACCGACCTGCTACGCGCACTGGCGCAACTGCTCGCGGAACGCTGAACGCTTGTCGACTTCGCTGAGCCGTCGGGTTCCTAATGAAAGACCCCAACAACTGCTTGAATTCTCGTTAGAGCCGCCGCAATTCGGCAATAACCCTAACGTTTGTCGGAGATAAGCAGATGAGAATGGATAAGCTGACAAGCAAGTTCCAAATGGCCCTGGCCGATGCGCAAAGCCTCGCGGTCGGGCGTGACAATCAATTCATCGAGCCGGTGCACCTGATGGTCGCCATGCTCGACCAGGATGGCGGCACCGTGCGCCACCTGCTCACCCAGGCCGATGTCAACGTCAATCGGCTGCGCTCGACGCTGGGCGAGGCGCTCGACCGCCTGCCGCAGGTCTCGGGCACCGGCGGCGACGTCACCGTCTCCAATGCCATGGGCAAGCTACTCAACCTGACCGATAAGCTGGCCCAATCGCGCAACGACCAGTACATCAGCTCCGAGCTGTTCGTGCTCGCCGCGCTCGAGGACAAGGGCGAGCTTGGCAAGCTGCTGCGCGAGGCCGGCGCCAGCAAGGGCGCGCTGGAGAAGGCGATCGAGCAGCTGCGCGGCGGCGAGGCGGTGAATGACCCCAACGCCGAGGAACAGCGCCAGGCACTGGAGAAATACAGCATCGACATGACCGAGCGCGCCGAGCAAGGCAAGCTCGATCCGGTGATCGGCCGCGATGACGAGATCCGCCGCACCATCCAGGTCCTGGCCCGGCGCACCAAGAACAACCCGGTGCTGATCGGCGAGCCCGGCGTCGGCAAGACCGCGATCGTCGAGGGGCTCGCGCAACGCATCGTCAACGGCGAGGTGCCCGAGGGGCTGAAGACCAAGCGCCTGCTCGCGCTCGACATGGCCGCGCTGATCGCCGGCGCCAAGTTCCGCGGTGAATTCGAGGAGCGGCTCAAGGCCGTGCTCAACGATGTCGCCAAGCAGGAAGGCAATGTCATCCTCTTCATCGACGAGCTGCACACCATGGTCGGCGCCGGCAAGGCCGAGGGCGCCATGGACGCCGGCAACATGCTCAAGCCGGCGCTGGCGCGCGGCGAGCTGCACTGCATCGGCGCCACCACGCTCGATGAGTACCGCAAGTATGTCGAGAAGGACGCGGCCCTCGAACGCCGCTTCCAGAAGGTGCTGGTCGAAGAGCCCAACGTCGAGGACACGGTCGCCATCCTGCGCGGCCTGAAGGAGCGCTACGAGGTCCATCATGGCGTGGAGATCACGGATCCCGCCATCGTCGCCGCGGCGACCCTGTCGCACCGCTATATCTCGGACCGGCAGCTGCCCGACAAGGCGATCGACCTGGTCGACGAGGCCGCGTCCCGCATCCGCATGGAAATCGATTCCAAGCCGGAAGAGCTGGACCGGCTGGAGCGCCGGGTGATCCAGCTGAAGATCGAGCGCGAGGCGCTGAAAAAGGAGTCCGACGAGGCTTCGAAGAAACGTCTGCAGGCGCTGGAGACGGAGCTGGAGGCGCTCGAGCGCCAGTACTCCGATCTCGAGGAAGTCTGGAAGGCCGAGAAGGC
>Ga0180436_10002584_pt1 | contig 17079 bp, 20 predicted proteins | sample SS_ome_2_FD_132434 | JGI IMG/M metagenome (GOLD analysis project Ga0180436, IMG submission 132434) | Hypersaline lake sediment archaeal communities from the Salton Sea, California, USA - SS_3_S_2 metaG | ecosystem: Environmental > Aquatic > Non-marine Saline and Alkaline > Hypersaline >...
GGAGCCGGCCTGAACGGGGGATGGTTTCGGGCCGGATTTCAGGGGGTGGTCTGTCCAGATCACGGGTCGTGATTGGTCGGGGCACCAGAAGAATCGCTCATCGGCTGGTGCAGTTGCCCGAGGACCTCAGGGCGAAAATCGGCCACGAGAATGCGATGAAGATCTACCGGTTCGGACAATAAGGCTTGACATATCATATATGATATAGTATGTGTTTGATATGTGGAGTGTCTATGAACATCGACGTGTCGCTCGGAAAATACCGAAGCTGCCCAAGGGCGTGTTGAAACGATATGAGAAGTGGAAGGATATCGTCGAAATTTCCGGCCCGCAGGGGTTGCGGGTCATCAAGGGATTTCATGATGAGGCCCTTCTCGGTGAATGGAAGGGTCACCGGTCTTCGAGGTTGGGCCAACAGCACCGGTTGATCTACCAGATTGATGAAGCGGAAATCACGGTCTACGTGATCGAGCTTACGGCCCATGATTATCGAAGAAAGTGAACGATGGCGCGTAAGGGATTCAGGAAAGCGCAGAAGACGGTCGAGGTTTCCGTCGGCGAATCGGTTCGCATCATCCGCGAGCTTCAGGAACTGAGCCAGAATCAGCTGGCGGCGCTGACGGGCATCCCGCAATCGACGATCTCGGCGATCGAAAACGACCGGGTGAGCCTCGGCGTGGAGAGGGCCAAGGTGCTGGCCAGGGCCCTCAAGTGCCACCCTGCCGTCCTCGTCTTCCCCGGATGGGCAATCGAGGACCAGTCCGTCGACTGATCGAACCGACAGGTACTCATGCGGGGACAGAATGGCTGAATCATCAGAAAATCGCATGCAGGTCCTCGACGGCGACATCACCACCCTCGATGTCGATGCCATCGTCAACGCGGCCAACGAGTCGCTGCTCGGTGGCGGCGGAGTGGACGGTGCGATCCACCGGGCGGCCTGGCCCTCTTGCTTATCTTCGCCGTGATGGCCGGGCTCTTCGAGTCGGTGCGCCAGGCGCTGGGCCTGATGGTGGCTCTGCCCTTTGCCGCGGCCGGCGCCCTCTGGGCCCTCTGGTTGACCAATACCGACCTCGACCAGCCGGCGGCCATCGGCCTGCTGCTGCTCAACGGCGTGGTGGTGAAAACGGCATCGTGATGATCGAGCACATCAACATGTATCGCCGAGAGGGCATGCCGCGCCACGAGGCGATGATCCGCGGCGGTCGGGAGCGTCTCCGCCCGATCCTGATGACCGCCATCACGACGCTCGTCGGCCGCAGCATCGCCCGCGGCTGGCGGATGGTGACGTTCCGGGGACGCAAGCCACGGCAGGCCCGCTGAAATGATGGAAACACATAAGGCCAGGGAACGACGTACAACCGGTATCGCCGCAATCATCGGTGTGATCTCGTTCGTCACGCTCGTGCCGGTGCTCCTGGCCGTCCGGCCCGGCGGTCTGCGGGTCTGGCTCCTCGTGCCGCTGGCCGCCGGCGTCGGCCTCGCCGTTTACTGGTTCATGACCCGCAAGGTGCGCCGCCGACGGAAGATCCTCAGCCGACCGTTCCCCGCTGAATGGGAAGCGGTGCTCCAGGCCGAGGTGATTTTCTTTCGCGCACTGTCACCCGACGAGCAGGTGCGGTTTCGGCGCGAGTTGCAGATCTTCCTCGGCGAGAAGCGAATCACCGGAATCAAGACCGAGGTGGACACCACGACAAAAATCCTCGCCGCGGCCAGCGCCGTCATTCCGATCTTCGGCTTCCCGGAATGGGAGTGGGACCAGATCAACGAGGTCCTGATCTACCCCTCGAGATACAACCGGGACTACCAGTTCGAAGGCGCCCAGGGGAGGCCCATCCTCGGCCAGGTCGGCACGGGGTACATGAACCGGCTGATGATCCTCTCCAAACCGGACCTGCTGCAGGGGTTCAGGAACCCGGGGGACAAGCGCAACGTGGGCCTCCACGAGTTCGCCCACCTGGTGGACAAGTCCGACGGCACCATCGACGGCCTTCCCGGGGTGGGGCTGGAACGGAAAGCGGTGGGGCCCTGGATCGAGCTGGTACGGCGCAAGATGGAGGAGATCGAACGGGGGGATTCCGACATCAATGCCTACGGCGCGACGAACCCGGAGGAGTTTTTTGCCGTGGCCAGCGAGTACTTCTTCGAGCGACCGGGCATCATGGAGCGCAAGCACCCTGAGCTGTATGCCATGCTGGCCAGGGTTTTCAACCAGGACCTGCGTCAACGGGCCAAATCATTCACCCGGGAGATGAAAAAAGGCCGCGTCCGCTTCGGGCGGAACTCACCATGCCCCTGCGGCAGCGGCAAGAAGTACAAAAAGTGTTGCCTGGGAAAGTAGGAGAACCCTGGTCTTGTCCGCCCCGGCCCGGACCATCTGGCACGTGGGCGACGATGCTCCCGGCGCCCTGCAACCAGCCGCCGTACCCCGCTGCGGGCTTCACGGCCACCGACGCCGGCACGGTGACCGGGGCAGCGCCGCAAGCCTCTCCGGCCCGACGATGCCGAGGATCTTCTTTCAACCGAACATCGACCGGGTGATCGTGGACTGGACGGTGTCTCCGTGCTATCATCCGCTCTTCGGATAGTCATCTAAGACGATATATATAGTGCGAGATGTCCACTGTTCCCCAGCACTGGCATTACGAAGACGTGTTCGACGCTTTCGAACTGGGGTGCGGGCAGCTGCTGCTCGACCTGAAACTCTTCATGCGCACCGTGGCGCCGGGAACCGCGATCCTGCTCGCCACGCGCGATGCCGGCTCACCGGTGGAGGTCCCCGCCTGGTGCCGGCTTACCGGCAACCGCCTGGTGGCGTCAGCCCATCCCTTTTACCTGATCGAGCGAAAGCCCGATCCCAAGTGATGTTGGAGGCATATTGATGTCCAGCACGTTCTGCGTTTCGATCACCCACTCCAAGCAGGATCCCGATAAGGCCACCGTCGGTTTCGTGGTGGCCAATGCCGCCGTGGGCAGCGACAAGGAGACCATCGCCTTTCTCAGCACCGACGGGGTCTGGGCCGCGGTGAAAGGCGAGATGGAGCAGATGGAGGTGGGCGACCCCTTTGCCCCGCTCAGGGACCTGGTGCAGAAATTCGTCGCTGCCGGCGGCCGGATCCTCGTCTGTTCCCCCTGCATGAAACTGCGCGGCATCACCGAGGACCAGCTGGTGGAAGGGGCCCAGCCCGCCGGCGGCGCCGCCCTGGTGGAATGGCTGGCCAACGGTTCGCCCTGCGTCACCTACTGATTCCACTGTCGGAGGGTTGGCCATGGCTGACAGGGACGTGCTGGAAGGCGTCGCGCCGGATCGCGTGTTCGACGGCGGCGACCTCGACTGCGGGTCGGGGCTCGTGCTGCTGATTCGCGAGAACATGCTCGAGGTGCCGGTGGGCGGCGTGCTGGAGATGCGGAGCCGTGAGTCCACGGTGCGCGACGAGTTGCCACCCTGGTGCCGAATGGTGGGCCACGAGTTTCTCGGCCAGCTGGACGGGGATGGCTGTGACCGGTTCTTCATTCGCCGCGGCGCGCAGAAGGTGAAGGAGGAGCAGCAGACCCTGGACGAGGACAAGGCCCGGGCCCGGGAATACGAGTGGCGGGCCCGGATCAGGGCCACCGGGCGGCTGGAGAGCACGGTCTACTGCCGAAATTTCTCGTGGAAGGCTGGCCAGCCGGCCAGCTTCGAGGAGCGGGACGAGCACCCCTCGGCAGTGGAATACCTGCTCGGGGCGCTGGCCGCCGATCTGTGTGCCGGCTTCGCCAACGAGTGCTCGCGACAGGCGCTGGATGTGGACGATGTGGAGCTTTCGGTGCGCGGCCGGCTGCACAACGTGCTGGCCCACCTGGGCCTCGACCAGGGCGACCCCTCGTTCCGTGACATCGAGGTGAAGTGCTTTGCCTCGACCCTCGACGATGAGGACGCCGTGCGGGCGGCCTGGGAACGGACCGTGGCCCGTTCGCCGCTGGCCGCCACGCTGGACAAGGCCCTGGAGCTGAAGCTGAAGCTGGCCATCGTTTGAACCGATGTCGAAGCGATGGCGGTCGATCGTGGAGGAATTGAAATGTTCACCGTGACCCAGGTGGGGAGCTGGCCCCGTTCGAAGCCCCTGCTCCGCGCCCTCAGGGATCAGCGGCGCGGCACCATCGGACGCGACGAATTCGAGCGCCTGGCCGATGCCGAGGTGACCCGGACCGTGCGTCTTCAGGAAGAAGCGGGCGTGGACCTGCTGGTGGACGGCGAACACCGGCGGGACAACTTCTACTCCTTCGTCGCCGGCAAGGTGGCGGGCACGAAGCTGATGACGCTGGCCGAAATGCTCGACACCGTGGAGGACAAGTCGGGGTTCGAGGAGATGCTCGACACCCTCGACGTGCCGGCGTCGGCGATCTCGAATCCCACCTGCGTGGGGAAACTGGAGCGACGCGAACCGCTGGCCGTGGAGGAACTGCGCTTCGTCCGCCGGATCAGCGACCGGCCGGTGAAGGTGACCCTGCCCGGCCCGTACCTGCTCACCCGTTCGATGTGGGTCGGTGCCTTCTCAGGCGAGGGCTACACCGACAAGACGGAGATGGGTGACGACGTGGTGCGCCTGCTCCGGGAGGAGTTGATCGAGTTGCGCGACGAGGGGGCGGCCTTCGTCCAGTTCGACGAACCGGTGCTCACCGAGATCGTCATGTCGGAGGAGTGCGGACGCCGCACCTTCATGTGAGCGACCCTGGCCACCCGCCGTGATGCGGGTGCTGAACTCGAATACGCCGCCGAGCTGATCAACCGCGTCGTCGACGGGATCGACGGCGTGCGCACCGGCCTGCATGTCTGCCGCGGCAACTGGAGCCGCCGCGAGGAGGTGCTGCTCACCGGCGACTACACCCGGCTGCTTCCCGCCTTCGAACAGATGAATGTCGACCAGTTCGTCCTCGAGTACGCCACGCCCCGGGCCGGCGACATCGAGGTGGTGGGCCGGGCCCTGGCCCACCGGGAAATCGGGCTCGGCGTGGTCAACCCGCGCACCGCCGAGCCGGAGGGCGTCGACGAGATCCTCGAGCACGTCGAGCGGGCCCTGCGCTTCTACCGTCCCGAGCAGATCTTCCTCAACCCCGATTGCGGGTTCGGCTGTTTTGCCGGGCGCTGCGTCAACGATGAGCAGACGGCGACGGGGAAGCTCCGCCGCATCGCCATGGCCGCTGCCGAGCTTCGCCGCCGTCACGGGTGACGTGTTGCCTGAGCCCCGCCCCGCCGATGTCTTCATGGAGAGAATTTCGAATGAAATCGCCCAGCGGTGCGTAGGAGGGGAAGCGGCGGAAAGAGCGGTTGGCGGCCCGGCACGGCCTTGGTAAGATAGAGGCACTTCCGGGATCATCCCCGGTCAACCGTTTCGGCAACAGTGACCCGATCTTCGACGCGTCCAATGGAGGATACACCGATGTACCAGGAGCCCCACCAGGGTGGCATGGCAACGAACACCGCAATGTTGGAAAAAGTGAAGCTGCCCGCGATCTTTCTCATGGTCACGGCGGGGATCGGCGCCTTGATGGCCGTGGTCTCCTTTTTGAGCAACGTCCTCGGCTTCGGGTTCAATGCGGCCAACATGGGCGACATGGGCGGCAACGAGCAGTGGATCGGCATGATGTCCGGCGGCCTGGGCATGGGGCTGAACGTGCTGGCGCTGGTCATGGCCGTGGTGGTCTTCTTCGGCGCTTCGAAGATGATGAAGCTCGAGTCCTACGGCCTGGCCCTGGCCGCTTCGATCATCGCCATGATCCCCTGTATCTCGCCCTGCTGCCTGATGGGCCTGCCCATCGGCATCTGGTCCCTGGTGGTGCTGCTGGACAAGGACGTCAAGGCCGCCTTCCACTGATTGGACGGGGAAGGGCACGCGAATCGCGGGCGATCGACGGTGCTGCGGCACGTTCGGTCGTCCGTTGTGCGTACGGTCGGGGGTATGTCGTGCCGGCGTGCGGATCTGCCCTCCACCGGGTTGAGCCGGACCAGATGAAATCATCGGAAATTCCTTCTTACTTGCCTCCAACACCGGTTTAAACCTATATTTATTCGCAACGGTGTCATCCCGTTCGCAGATTCTTCGGGATGGCCTTTCGGCGTTTCCCGTTTTTTCGGGATATGCTCACCTGATGTTTTCGATTTCAACCGGCTTGCTGCCGGCCCCGCGGCAACCCGCTGTTCGGGGCGGCGCTCACCCGGTGGTCATCCACTCCCCATCCCGGAGGTTCTGCCGACCATGAGAAAATGTGCCCTGTTCGCCCTGTCCCTCTTCATCCTGATTTTCGCGGCCGGCTCCGCGAGTGCCGGGACGCTGCACCCCGGCCTGGAGAAATACCTGGAAGGCCTGCCCGCGGACCAGGTGGAAAAGGTGATCGTGCGCCTCTCCGACCAGGCCGACGTTCACTCGCTCAACCGCCAGCTGCGGCAGGAGGGCGCCACCCTGGCCCGTCGCCACAAGCAGGTGGTGGAGTACCTGATGGACACCGCCGAAGCGACCCAGGCCCCGCTGGTCAACCATCTCGAGCAGCGGTTCCTCGACGGTGAGGTCCGCAACTTCACTCCCTTCTGGATTGACAACATGATCGGCGTGGAAGCCACCGTGGCCGAGATCCGGCGCCTTGCCGAGCGGCCCGAGGTGGAGACGGTCTACATCGACTACATCATCGAACTGATCGAGCCGGTGGAGCGGGACCTGCCCAAGCCGCGGCGGTCCGCCGGACAGCAGACCGACGGCGCCGCCCTGGCCATCGAGCCGGGTGTCAGCGCGATCAACGCCCCCGCGGCGTGGGCCCTGGGCTTCACCGGCGCCGGCCGGGTGATCGCCAACATGGACACCGGTGTGGACGGCAACCACGAGGCGCTGGCTTCCCGCTGGCGCGGGCTCACCGAGCCGGCCGCGGAGTGCTGGTTCGACCCGGTGACCTCCACCACCTTCCCCTTCGATTCCGGCTCCCACGGCACGCACACTATGGGCACCATCTGCGGTTACACCGCGGCGAACGAAATCGGCGTGGCCAAGGACGCCACCTGGATCTCCGCCGGTGTCATCGACCGCGTGGACATCCCGACGACGATGACCGACGCCGTGGCGGCGTTCCAGTGGTTCGCCGACCCGGACGGCAACCCGGGGACCACCGACGACGTGCCCGACGCGGTGGGCAACTCCTGGGGCATCAGCCCGATTTACCACGGGTCGTACATCACCGGCCCCTGCGACGAGACCTTCTGGACGGTGATGGACAACTGCGAGGCCGCCGGCTGCGCGGTGATCTTCTCCGCGGGCAACGAGGGCTCCGGCTCCGCCACCCTGCGCACGCCGGGCGACCGGGCGGACAGCCCGTACAACGCCTTTGCCGTGGGTTCGGTGGATGCCACGAACTACAGCTTCCCCTATCCCATCTCCGACTTCTCCAGCCGCGGCCCGGGCTGCAACGGCCAGATCAAGCCCGAGGTGGTGGCCCCCGGCGACGACGTGCGCAGCTCGGTGCCGGGCAACAGCTACTCCACCCTCAGCGGCACCTCCATGGCCTCGCCCCATGTCACCGGCGCCATCGCCATCCTGCGCCAGGTCAACCCGGACCTCGACGTTGACACGATGAAGGAGATACTGCTCTCCACCGCCGTGGACCTCGGCGCCGCCGGCGAGGACAACGATTACGGCATGGGGATCATCGACCTCGAGGCGGCGGTGATCGCCGCGTCCCAGGGCTACGGCACGGTGCAGGGCACGGTGACCGACTCGGTCTCCGGCAGCCCGGTGCCCGCGCACCTGGAGAGCCTGAACAACGGGGCGGCGACCAATGCCAACCCCGCCACCGGCGACTACTCGTTCAGCCTGCCCGGCGACGAGACGCACACCATCGAAGCCTCCTACTTCGGCTATGCCACCCAGCAGCAGTCGGCCTACGTGCCGGCCGACGGCACGGTGACCCTCGACTTCAGCCTCGTGGCCACGGCCACCGGCACGGTCCAGGGCACGGTGACCGACTCCGGCGGCTCGCCGGTGAGCGGCGCCACGGTGACCGTACTCGGCACGCCGATCACCCCGGTGACCACCAACGGCTCCGGCTTCTACTCGCTCAGCGCCCCGGGCGGCGCCAGCTACGACCTGCAGTTCAGCGCCGCCGGCCACCAGACGGTGACGGTCACCGGCGTGGCGGTTACCGAGGGCGGCACCACCGTCCAGGACGTGGCCATGCCCGACTGGTACCGCATCCTCATCTGGGAGCCGGACCCCTCACCGATCAGTGGCCTGGCGATGCAGACGGCGCTGTCCAGTCTCGGTTGGAGTTCGGTGATCACCGACGATCTCTTCGAGTTCAGCAACCCGCTCACCGACTATGACGCGATCTTCGTCCTCGTGGGCATCTACTCCAACAACTACACCTTCTCCTCCGGCAGCGCCGAGGAGACCGCGCTGGTGGGCTACCTGGACAACGGCGGCAACCTCTACATGGAGGGCGGCGACGTCTGGAACTTCGACAGCTATCCGGCCACCCTGCGCGGCTACTTCAACTACATCGACGAGGGTGACGGCAGCGGCGACCTCTCCACCGTGCTCGGCGTGACCGGCACGTTCACCGACGGGATGAGCTTCGCCTACAGCGGCGAGAACAACTGGATCGACCAGCTCGGCGCCGCCAGCCCGGCCTACGAGATCTTCACCAACCCCGCCGACGGTTACGGCTGCGGCATCGCCCACGATGCCGGCACCTACCGCTGCATCGGCTCCTCTTTCGAGTTCGGCGGCCTCAACGACGCCGGCTCGCCGAGCACGAAGCTCGAACTGATGCAGGAGATCGTCGACTTCTTCGGCCTCGCCGCGATGCCGGTGGATACGGTGGAGGTGGAGCTCACGGCCTCGCCCGACACGGGCAGTCTGCCCTTCACCACCCAGTTCATCGCGCGGATGACCAACCTGACCACCGAAAATCGCCGGGCGGCCGGGCGCATCGACCTCGTCACCGCCGGCGGCGCCGCCTATGGCAACTGGCGGTCCGGTTGGACCAATCTCGACCCGTCCGAGGTCTTCACCCAGATCTGGAACCAGAGCCTGCCCGCCCTCGGCTCCCTGGTGGGCGGCAATGTCTTCACCCTCACCGGCGTGGACGTGACGCCGGCGCCCTACAACCAGCCGCCGTTCGCCCCCTCGGGCGACAGCGACGTGGACAGCGCCACCGTCACCGGCATCGCCCCGTGACCGTGTTCTGAGACGCGACGCTCCGCGAGGGCCCGGCTTCGGCCGGGCCTTCGCCTGTACGGCCCCCGGCCGGCCGCTCCGTATTGACCTCCGCCGCCGGAATGGCTATCCTCAAGCCTTGCGGACGGCGGCCGTCTTCGACTTCGTCATCCAACTTGTTTACATATAAAAGCTTGTCTGTTTCGGAACTTCAGCAACGGGAGAGTGAGCGATGACCGCAGAGCACGCGACAGGAAGCGGGCCCCTCTGGCTGTCCATCGAGGGGAAGATCGAGGAACTGGGCGACCAGGACCTCTCGGGGGCCAACCTCGAGGCCGCGGTGAAGAAGATCGCCGGCGATCTGGACGAGGCGGGATACAACGTGACGAACCACGGGGGCAACCTGCTGCACCTGCGCAAGGCGATGGGTGACCGGGCCGGCGTGGGACGGCCGATGATGCAGGACCTCAAGGCCGCCCTGGGCAAGCTGACCCTCGACGACGTGGCCGACGTTTCGAAGGCCACCGGCACGGTGCTCGACGGCGTGGGCGCCGACTGGCCGCGGATCCTCGAGGCGGACCGCCGGCCCGACGTGCAGGCGTTCGTCGAGGCGGCGCGCCTCGACCTGCTGGTGGCCCAGGCCGGGGAGATGGAGGAGCGCAAGGGCATCCGCTACCTGCTCGAGCAGAAGGTCGGCGGGGCGGTGGTCATCGAGCGGCTGGGCGTGAGCCAGGAGGCGTTGGACGCGGTGATGGCGAGGATGAAGGCCGAAGCCGCCGAGCGGAAACGGGCCGCCGAGCTGCTTGCCGAGGCGGGCGAGGCATCGGACGAACAGAAGGTGCGGCTGCTCATCGAAAAGGAGGTCGACGAGGACCTGATTGTCGAACTGGCCGGTGTGGACCAGGCGGTGCTCGACGAAGTGCAGAAAGCCATGGAAGCGGAGATGGCGGAGAAAAAGCGCCTGGCCGAGGAAGAGGCGGCGCGCAAGGCGGCCGAGGCCGCCGGACCGGCGCTGGAGGATATCCCCGACGACGAGATGCTCGAGTACATCGAGTCGATCCGTGAGATCCTCGAGTTCTCCGACGTGGAGAAGGAGATCCGCACCATGTGCGAGCAGAGCTCCATTCCCCAGGCGCTGGTGGACATCGCGGTCAGTGAGCCGGACAAGCTGGACGAGCTTGAGGCCAAGGCCGAGGGGTAGGCCGGCATTTCAAGGCATCGATCGTACAGGGCGGGATCGCCGGGCCGGGTGCCTGGGGTCCCGCCTTTTTCTTGGGTTCCCGTGTGGCGGCGGTAATTCGAAGTATACAGACCGGTTCAGCGGTAACCGCGGTTTCCGCCCCGTGAACTCCGGGCGCCTCCGTTCAGGCATTGCGGTCCCGGACGGCAAGAACCACTTCGCAGTTGAGCAGGTGGAGCAGGGCGAGCATCTGGCGCACCGACTTGCGGGTGTTCGTCTGGTCGAGCAGTCGGTAGTACTGGGCCGCGGACGTGCCCAGGCGGCGGATGATCTCCCTCGCGCCGAGGCCGGAGCGGCGGATGCGCTTCTGTGCTTCGAGGGTCAAGCGGTAGAGCAGGAGGTCGGCGAGGTATCCCGGGTCCCGGTTGAAGTGGAGCACATGGTCGATGTGCACCGACCCCTCGTTGCCAGATTCGAGCACGTAGGTGAAGCCTTCGTTGGCCAGTTCCGGATCGACGAAGAGGGACGTTATGCGGTCCTGCGGTGTCGGTTTCGGGTCAGTGACCGCGAAGGGGAAGGTGTAGACGCCTGTCCGGGTCGTGACCTCGAAGACTTTCCGCCGGTTGTTGTGCGTCACGTCGCTGATTCTCACAACAGACTCTCCTCCCGGAGTTTTTCGATGAACCGATGAACCCGTCTCGTCAGCCGGCCGTCGACCACCTGACCATTCTCCAGATCGTATTTCACCACGTTTCGGCCGTTGCGGAACACGTGCACGTGGGCCGGACCATAATCGCCGACCCAGGTCAGAAAGACGAAATTCCCGCGACGAATCATTGTCACGATAAACGTGACCTGTCGTGGGTACACTTGTCAAGCTGGAATCCGAAGCAAAGGTATATTCAAATGGAATGCAAACCGGGGACGGCCGGAATCGCCGAAGACAGATGACACACAAAGACCTCATCTCGATTCGATCTGAATTTCTTTGCCCGGGTCCCGAATCGTGGCATAATATGAATTGTCTCTCGGCCCCATCCCTCATTCTGTGGGGCTTGAATTTCAAAAAATTCACTCGTGGTACGAAGACCGATGTCGAAATCCGTCACCGTTCTTTTCTGCCCCTATCTCGGCGCCGCGGATGCCGTTCCGCACCTCGGCATCGCCCGCATCGCCCAGGCGGTGAAGGCGGCGGGCTATCCCTGCCGGGCCATCGACGCCAATGCCCTGGTGGCCCGGGAAGACCCGGCGTGGTTCCTCGAGTTCAGCAAGCAGACGAACATCGGTCACGACATCCCGCGGATCAGCTTCCTTTTCGGGCTGCCCGAACTGCTCTGGTCCCTGGCCGATCCTTCCGCCCCGCCTCCTCCGCCCGAGTCGATGACCGCCGAGGCCGGGACGGCCACGGTGACCCTGCCGCCGGACCTCCACGCCCGGGCCGAGGGGGTGGCGAGTCTGGTGCTGGAGACCGAGCCGGCGCTGGTCATGTTCTCCAGCTACATCTCGAACCACGCTTTCACCTGCCACGTGGCCCAGTCGTTGCGGGAGCGGCGGCCCTCGCTGCCCCTGGTCTGGGGCGGGCCGGGGGTCTACCTCCGGCCGGTGCGCGAACTGCTCTCCGGCCTCGAACTGGCCGACGCCTTCGTGGTGGGGGAGGGGGAGTGGGTGGTGCCGCGGCTGCTGGAGGACTTTTTTGCCGGCGGGTTCAAGCCCTCGCCCGGGGTCGAGCTGGCCGGCGGCGAGCCGGCGAAACCGGCGCCGCTGCAGCAGGACCTTTCGCTGCTGCCCCTTCTCGACGTGGACGATTTTGTGCCCGATGGCGTGAAACTGCCGGCGGCCCGCGATGCCGCGCCATGGCAGCGGCTGACCATCGAGGGGTCGCGGGGCTGCCGCAGCAGCTGCACCTTCTGCACCGAGAAGTATTTCTGGGCCCGGTTCCGTTCCCGGCCTCCGGAGCGCGTGGTCGAAGAAGTGGCGCACCTCACCGAGCGCTACGGCGTGACCTACTACAACTTCACCGACACGGCGATGAACCACGATGTGGAGTGGCTCGACCGGGTGCTGGACCTGCTCATCGAGCGCGACCTGGGCATCGGCTGGGTCGCCGAGTTCGTTCCCTCGTTCAACCTCACGCCGGAGCGCTGCCGCCGGATCAGGCAGGCCGGCTGTGCCGGCGTCAACCTGGGCACGGAGACCCTGCTCGACAAGTACCGCCGGATCCTGGGCAAGCGGGAGAACGACGAGACCATCGAGTTCTCCATCGGCAATCTCTACGACGTGGGGCTTTACGCCCTCTCGCACATCCTCATCGGCTACCCCGGCCAGACTCCGGTGGAGATGGCCGACGACATGGGCCGCCTGGCCGAGCTCTACCGGCGGTTCCCCGACCCGGGCCGACGCAAGATCGCCCGGCCCGACCTTTTCCGGGTCGAGCCCTTCACGCCGATGTACACCCACGCGAAGAAATTCGGCATCGACCTCGAGCACTACGAGTTTCCCATCCCGCCGGCCTACCGGCACCTCGAGCCGGTGATTCGCGAGAGTTCGGTGGTCTGGCACCACGGAATGTCGGCCCGGGACCGCATGTTCTACGCCGCCAAGCTGAAGATGCTTTTCAACGCCTGAGCCGGCCCCGCCTTGCACGATGAGCCAGGCCCTCTATAATCGTCAGCGATCAACGGGTGAAGGCTTGCCGGGGCAGGCGAAACAGCGGAGGCGGCAATGAGCGGGAGAGGGCCGGCGGGAAACGGGAAGAAACCGACACTGAAGACGGTGGGCTATGCCTTCCGCACCATCATCTGGCCCCGGCGCTGGCTGCTGCTCCTCGGCCTGGTGCTCATCTTCGTCAACCGCCTCTCCGGGCTGGTGCTTCCCGGGGCGAGCAAGTACCTGGTGGACGACGTCATCGGCCAGGCCGACCGCACCCTGCTCTGGTGGCTGCTGCTGGCGGTGAGCGGGGCGATCCTCGTCCAGTCCGTTTCCTCCTACTTCCTCACCCGGCTGCTCAGCGTCGAGGCCCAGTTCCTCATCTCGCAGCTGCGGGTGAAGATCCAGCAGCGGATCATCCGCTTCCCGGTGAGCTACTTCAACGAGCACAAGTCGGGGGAACTGGTCTCGCGGATCATGAACGACGTGGAAGGGGTGCGCAACCTGGTGGGCACCGGCCTGGTGCAGCTGATCGGCGGCCTGCTCACCGCCGTGGTGGCCCTCGGCCTGCTGCTCAACCTCAACGCGGTGATGACGCTCTACGCCCTGGTGCCCATGGTCGTCTTCGGCTTCATCTCGCTCAAGGCCTTCGGCTACATCCGGCCCATCTTCCGCCGCCGTCGGGTACTCTACGGCGAGGTCACCGGCCGGCTCACCGAGTCGCTGGGCGGCATCCGGGTGATCAAGGGGTTCAACGCCGAGGGGCACGAAATCGGCGTTTTCGAGGAGGGAACGGACAGGCTCTTCCGCAACGTGAAGAAATCGCTTAGCGCCACCAGCCTCGTCTCCAGCTCGGCCACACTGCTGCTCGGCATCTCCGGGGCGGCGATCATGGCCGTGGGGGCGCTGATGATCATGAAGGGGCGGATGACCGTGGGCGACTTCTTCGCCTTCACCCTCTACCTCGGGTTCCTCATCACGCCGATCCTGCAGATGGGGAACATCGGCAGCCAGATCACCGACGCCTTCGCCGGCCTCGACCGCATGGAGGAGGTGCTCAACGTGCCCCGGGAAGAGGACGACCCGGCGCGCACGGAAACGCTGGAGCGGGTGGAGGGGGCCATCGCCTTCGACCGCGTCACCTTCTCCTACGAGAAGGGCAAGGTGGTGATCGACGACATCGGGTTCGAGGCACAGGCGGGATCGGTCACCGCCCTGGTGGGCAGCTCCGGGTCGGGCAAGACCACCATCGCCGGCCTGGCTGCGTCCTTCATCCAGCCCGACAGCGGCACGGTGCGCGTGGACGGTATCGACCTGGCCACGGTGCGCCTGGACAGCTACCGTTCGCGCCTCGGCGTGGTGCTCCAGGACGATTTCCTCTTCGACGGCACGATCCGCGAGAACATCCTCTTCGGCGATCCCGGCGCCGGGGAGCAGCGCCTGGCCGACGCGGTGGCCGCGGCCCACGTCAACGAGTTCACCGACCGTTTCGATGAGGGGCTGGAAACGGTGATCGGCGAACGGGGGGTCAAGCTTTCCGGCGGCCAGCGGCAGCGGGTGGCCATCGCCCGGGCCCTGCTCGCCGACCCCCGCGTGCTCATCCTTGATGAGGCCACGTCGAGCCTCGACTCGGAAAGCGAAGTGCTGATCCAGGACAGCTTCAAGCACCTGCTGGCCGGCCGTACCACCTTCATCATCGCCCACCGGCTGAGCACCATCCGCCGCGCCGACCAGATCCTGGTCATCGAGGCGGGGCGCATCGTCGAGCGCGGCACCCACGCCGAGCTGGTGGAGGCCGGTGGGCGTTACCAGGAACTGCACGAGTTCCAGGGACGGATTTAGCACCTCGTTTCGCCCCGCAGAAGATGAATGGGGCGGTCCACGGGCCCCGGTGCCGCCCAGGCCGGCGCCGGATGCTTGACCCGTCAGGGAAGTTTCCCTATGCTAATTGATCTTATTCGAGCGTCGGCGGCGATCTCGCCGGCGGCGTTGGGCAACAGCCTTTTCAATGGCCTCCCGGAAACCGTTTCCCGGTGGCCAGGGCTTCATACATGGATGCGGAAGGAGTGCTCTGATGGCCGACCTGAAAACAACCTACATGGGCATCGAACTGGCCAACCCGGTGGTGGTGGGTGCCTGCTCGCTGTCCAAGAATGTCGATTCGATTCGGAAACTCGAGGATGCCGGTGCCGGGGCGCTGGTCATCAAGTCGCTGTTCGAGGAGCAGATCCAGATCGAGCGGCGCAACCTCGATGACGAGCTGGGCCAGCACGACGACATGTTCGCCGAGGCGGTGTCCCTGTTTCCCGCGGTGGAGCACGGCGGGCCGAAAGAGTTCATCTTCTGGCTCAAGGAGGCGCGCAAGGCAGTGAAGATGCCCTTGATCGCCAGCCTCAACGCGGTGGAGACCGATACCTGGGTCGAGTGGGCCAAGCAGCTGGCCGATACCGGCGTGGACGGTCTGGAACTCAACTTCTACTCCCCGCCGCTGGACATCGCGGCCACCGCCGCTGACATCGAGGAGGCCGAGCTGGAGGTGCTCTCATCGGTGGTCGAGGCGGTGAAGCTCCCGGTGTCGGTGAAGCTGCACCCCCACTACACCAGCCTGATGAACGTGGCTTCGCGGTTCACCGATGCCGGCGCAAAGGCCCTGGTGCTCTTCAACCGGCTCTTCGAGCCGGACATCGACGTGGAGGCCGAAGCCCAGCGCATTGCCCCGGGCCTCAGCCGGCCCGGCGACACCCTCGCCGCCGTGCGCTGGATCGCCCTGCTCGCCGGCCGGGTGGAGACCGGGCTCGTCGGGTCCGGCGGCATCGGCAGCGGCCGTGACGCGGCGAAGATGATCCTCGCCGGGGCCTCCGCGGTGCAGGTGGTGAGCACGCTCTACCGCCACGGCATGGACGGCCTGGGCGGCATCATCGGCGAGCTGGGCGCCTGGATGGACGAGCGCGGCCACGCCGACATCGCCAGCTTCCGGGGCAAGCTGGCCCAGGAACGGCTCAGCGACCCCTGGCACTACACCCGCGGCCAGTACATCAAGGGCATCCTCGGCTTCGATTGATCCCTCCCCTGAATCCGGGCGACCGTCCCTGCGCCTCGGCGCAGGGACCGCCCTGTCCCGAGCGACACTCCCATGACCAGGCCCGTCGAAAAGGAAGCGGTGGATGTGCTCGTCATCGGTGCCGGCCCCATCGGCCTGGCCTGCGGCGTTGAAGCGAAACGGCGCGGCCTCGTCTGCCGGGTGGTGGAGAAGGGCTGCCTGGTCAACTCGATCTACAACTACCCGGTGAACATGACCTTCTTCTCCACGGCCGATCGGCTGGAGATCGGAGACGTGCCCTTCATCTCCCACGGCGACAAGCCGAACCGTCGCGAGGCGCTCAACTACTACCGCCGGGTGGCCCAGGCCTGGGAACTGGACGTCCGGACCTACGAGCAGGTGGCGTCCCTCGAGGGAGAAGCGGGCCGTTTCGAAGTGCGCACCGACCGCGGCGTCCACCGTGCCCGCACGGTGGTGGTGGCCACCGGTTACTACGACACGCCGAAGCTGATGAACGTGCCCGGCGAGGAGCTGGCCAAGGTCAAGCACTATTACGACGAGCCGCACCGCTATGCCTACCAGGACGTGGTGGTCATCGGCGGCGGCAACTCCGCGGTGGACGTGGCCCTGGAAACCTATCGCTGCGGGGCCCGGGTGACCATCGTCGTGCAGGAACCGGAGTTCAAGAAGGGGGTCAAGTACTGGGTGCTCCCCGATATCGAGAATCGCATCGCCGACGGTGAGATAAAGGCTTTTTTCAACTCCGGCGTGGAGCGTGTGGCCGAACGCGAGATCACCCTGCGCACCCCGGAGGGGCCGGTGACCCTGGCCAACGATTTCGTGCTGGCCATGACCGGCTACGTGCCCGACTACGCGCTGCTCGAGAAACTCGGCGTCACCGTGGACGATGACCGCTGGCGCAGTCCTTCCTTCAACGAGGAGACCTTCGAGTCAAACCGTCCCGGCCTCTTCCTCGCCGGCGTGGTCTGCGGCGGCATGGAAACCTCGAAATGGTTCATCGAGAACTCCCGCGA
>Ga0180436_10002586_pt1 | contig 17067 bp, 14 predicted proteins | sample SS_ome_2_FD_132434 | JGI IMG/M metagenome (GOLD analysis project Ga0180436, IMG submission 132434) | Hypersaline lake sediment archaeal communities from the Salton Sea, California, USA - SS_3_S_2 metaG | ecosystem: Environmental > Aquatic > Non-marine Saline and Alkaline > Hypersaline >...
CGAGCAGACTATTATCGTAATAATCATACAAAGGATTACACCTATCCACTCATTAGGGGTATCGAGCATACCGAAGCAGTTGAATTCCATCATCAAATATGTGCTCAAAACCGCACCCAGTCCGGCAGTCGAGCCAACGGAGATATCGATATCTCCACCGATAATAATCAACGTCTCTCCAACAGCAACGATACCATAAAATGCGAGTGTTTTCATCAACGAAAATACGTTGGCATCGGACAAGAATTGAGGATTTATCAAATAAAAAGTGACTATCAGCACAATTAAGGCAATCAGAATCGTGATGATTTGACCCTGTAATACTCGCTTAATAAATGGAATTCTATTCATATTTCTGTTGTCTATATTTACCCTGTCGTTAGTTGACAATATAATCTTCCTCCTTCACCATATAGCTGTTGCATAATCTTTAAGCCGCATTTCCTAATAGTTTATTGCGTCTTCTTATATCAATTATTACGGACAATACCATGATAATTCCGGTAAGAACGGATTGCATGTGCTGATTTACCTCTAAAAGTATCAATATATTCGATATTGTCGCAAACAATACAACTCCGATTAACGTACCTATCATTGACCCGGAACCGCCGACTAGGCTTATTCCTCCGATAGCGGTTGCTGCAATAATCATAAGCTCCCATCCCTGCCCGAAATTCGGATTCGCTGTGCCTTGCTTTGCAAGCAGCAAAATCGCAGTAAGAGCTACCATAACACCGCTGATTACGAATGTCGAAATTTTCACTCTGTCTATGTTGATCCCGGCAATCTTTGCAACATTCTTGTTATCGCCTGTTGCATAGATTTTTCTGCCATAAGAGGTTTTACGCAATACAAACTGTCCTACTATTATCAACGCTATGAATATAACAAACGCCCAATTTGTTCCCAATGGTTCTGCCATTCCAAATCTGCTGAAACCCTCTGTTCCTTCGAGTCCGTAAATCTTAATAGAACGGGCAAATGACAAAACCCTGGCTGCTCCTCTGCATATATTAAGCATTGCAATCGTTGTGATAAACGCATGTATTTTCAATTTAACGATACATAAACCATTTATCAATGAAAGTGCAACCGTCAAGGCAATGGTGAGTATTATGGCCAAATATAGCGGCAGACCCAGCATTGCAATCATATATGCCAAAAACATCGTTGCGAAAGACACCATCGATCCTACTGAGATATCTATCTCGCCTATCAATATTATAAAAGTTTCACCAATCGCAAGCAATCCCCAAGCCGAGAACATTCTGGCCAAAGCTCTTAGGTTACCCGGGTCTACAAAAACAGGATTAATTGCAGTCACGATTCCGACCAAAACCAGCAGCGGAATCAATACTGTGACTTCCTGAACTGCAAGTATTCGCTTTATAGCCGAAACGAATCCTTTTATGGGTCTTTTTATGTTTGTGTTCAAAAGATTTCCCCTCCTCATGCTTCCTAGAAAAATTATGCTTTTATAGACAACACTTCAGCATAATAGCTTCCTGTGTCGCTTCTCTCTTATCAAGTTGTCCGGTTACTTTCCCCCCGGCCAAGACGACAAACCTATCACACATCGCCAACAGTTCCGGAAGTTCGCTTGATACCATAATGATTGAAATGCCCATTTCGACCAAATCGTTTATTAAATTGTATATCTCATTTTTCGAACCAACGTCTATTCCCTTTGTTGGTTCATCCAGCATCAGAATTCTTGGCTCGCTGTTTAATGCCTTTGCGAGAACGACTTTCTGTTGGTTTCCTCCAGAAAGATTAACAACCATCGTTTGTGCGTTTGTCGCTTTTATCTTCAGCTTTTTCATATAACTGTTTGCAACTTCTTCTTCAAGCGATTTTTTTATTCGAAGCGCTTTAATAATCTTTTTTAGGTTGCTTAAAACAATATTTTGTTTGATGTTTGCAAGCATCAAAAGTCCATCGTTCTTTCTGTCTTCGGTAACCATTGCAATACCGTTCTTAATAGCATCGCCGGTGTTAGAAATCGACACCTCTTTTTTATCTATATATATTTTTCCTTTTTTGTGATGAAGCTGCCCGAAAATCGCACCCAATGTTTCAGATCTTCCCGATCCAACAAGTCCGGCTATACCCAGCACTTCTCCTTTGTTTAGGTTAAATTCTATATCTTCAATCAGGTTGCGATTCTGAATCCTCGGGTGTTCCACAGTCAGTCCCTCAACCCGCAATATTTCTTCACCAATATTAGTTCTTCGTTTGGGGTACATATTAGAAATCTCCCTGCCCACCATATCAGTAACTATTTTATTCGTATTGTACTCTTTTTTCTGGTACGTCGAAATTTTCTTTCCGTCTCTTAAGATTGTAACACTGTCCGTAAGAGAGACAATCTCCTCAAGCTTATGTGTTACAAACACGATACTCGTTCCTCGTTCTTTTAAATCCCTTACAATATGAAACAGATTGTCAACATCCTCATTCGAAAGTGCGGTTGTTGGCTCATCTAAAATCAGGACATTCGGATTCCAAGACAATGCCCTTGCAATCATCAATAGCTGCTTTTGCCCAATACTCAGCATCCTCACACGCATTTGCGGTACAAGATTTATCTTATTTTTTTTCAGAAAATCCGCTGCCCGCTTGCTTAATACATTCGGACTAGTAAAAGAGCTTTTATCCGATGATAAATGCCCCACAAAGATATTCTCTGCCACCGTCAAATCATCCATAACGTTTATTTCCTGCGGCACAAAACCGATACCCTTAAGCAACGCATCATGCGGTGAAGAGAATTTTACTTCGTTGCCATTTACATATATCTTTCCTTTGTATGTTCCATGCTTATATAGACCATTCATGACCCTTAAGATTGTAGATTTCCCGGCACCGTTTTCACCGATCAGACCCATAATCTCGCCTTTTTTGACTTCAAGGCTAACATCATCTACAGCCTTAACCCCTGGAAAAGTTTTTATTATATTTCTTGCTTCCAAAACATAATCTGACATCAACCAGTTTCTCCCTTCAAAATTTAGGCTAGGGCAGACCTTATAAAAAGGTCTACCCGCAACCTAATACTCTTATATGCTATTGTTAGTCATTTAGTTTTTCAAAAGCATCTTCAACCTTTGAAAGAATTTCATAGTATTCGTCGATATTGTCAGTTGTTACGAGAGGAGCATCCAATAGATTGTTATATTCTACTTCTCCGCCGCGCAGCAATGTATCGAGCATTTCTGCACATATAGCAAACTCATCATACAGCGGTTGTGCTACAACTGCATATATCTTTCCTTCTTTAACGAGGTCAAGGTTCACTCTGCTGTAGTCCATTGCAATAGCTACAATGGATTTTCCTGTGTTTTCCTGTGCTCCTGCCCATGTTGAAGGACCAGCACCTGTTGTTGAGAAAGCACCGACGAGGTCTGGGTTTGCCTGCATAATAGCTGTTGCTCTGTCTATAGCTGTAGGTGTATCAAATCCCTCTTCAACAGGATCCAAAACTACAACATCGGGGAAGCTTGCAGCCATCTCATCAGCAAAGCCTTTTGCTGCTGCGTCTTCTGTTGGATTGAAACTACCTTCTGTAACCGCTACAGTTCCTTTTCCGCCAATCGCCTTACCAATCGCTTGTGCGGATGCTTTTCCGTATGCTACAGCATCACATGCTGCCCATGCTGACAATCCGGGTTTTGTTCCTTCCTCTACTTTTGTATGTCCTGTTACCACATATATGCCGCTGTCTGAAAGCTTTTTGATGTATTGGTCAACAGAATCATCAAAAATATAGATACACATACCTTCGATCTTATGCTGTGCAAGACCAGCTTCCATCAGCTCATAAGATTTTGGAAGGTCCCAATCATCCGGAGCATACAACTTTGGCTCATACCCTAATTCCTCGGCTCTGTTTAAGAAACCTGCAATCATGATTTGAACAACTGGATGGCTTTTCAAAGCCATTGTGAATGCGATAGGATGCTCAAGAGGATCATACTCATCTGCTGGAGCTTCCGCCGCTTCTTCTTTTGCTGGTTCTTCCGCTTTTGATTCCTCTGCTACTGGAGTTTTGGTACATCCGGCCGCAAAGCCTGCAACCATTAACAGTACTAATAGGAACACAATCAATTTTTTCATTCTTATTACCTCCATAAGATTTTTGAATGTTTTACACATTCTATTTTATCCAGTCAGCAGCTTTGCTTATCAATATTATAACACGTTGTTAAAAGCAGCGGACCAGAAAACTCATCATTCTTTATAATTCTAAAAGTACTTTTATTCTCTTCTCGTTGTTGCTTCTAAAATTCTCCAATACATGATTTACATCTTTAAAGGGATATACTTCAGTAATCAAAGGAGTGAAATCTGTTTTCTTCGATTCCATCATTTGGATCACTTTTGGTCCCATGTTGGGGCTTCCCATAACAGAGTGGATTTTTATATCTTTAATTACAAGCAGATCCATATTTATATTGTTTATAAGTTGTTCATAGAAAGCTACCACCGAGATTCTGCATCCTATTGCTGCTATCTCCGTAGATTTAGCGAACATGTCAACACTGCCCGATGATTCGATTATCACGTCAGCACCTTTTCCGTCCGTCAGATCCATTACTCTTTCAACAATGTCTTCTTCTACCGTATTAATCAGATAATCTGCACCAAGCTGTTTGCCGATGTCCAGTTTATACGGTTTTCTTCCAGCTAGTATCACTTTTTTTGCACCCGAAAGCTTCACAAACGGTACAGCTCCAAGTCCAATAGGTCCTGTACCGATTATCAATACATCATCTCCAATTCCAACTTCGCCCTGTAAAACTGAATAAAGTCCTGTCGCAACCGGCTCAACTATAGCCCCTTCCTTTAGAGATACATCATCAGGCAGGCGGAACACATGCCTTTGAGGCATTGAAGTGTACTCCGCATAGCCCCCATCCTTAGCGTTGATGGTTCCAACAGCCTGCATTTTTTCACATCGAAGATAGTTGCCTTCTCTGCAATCATCACAGCACCCGCAAGAAATGCCTGTGTCAGCAACAACCCTATCCCCAGGAGCAAAGTCAGTCACATCTTTACCGACTTTTTCGATTACCCCGGAGTACTCATGACCCAAAGTCATCGGGAACTTCACCAATCCCGCTTCAATAAAGCTGCTCTCACCGGAATATATTGAATAGTCAGTTCCGCATACTCCACAATACTTCACACGGATCAAAACATCATCGTCCCCAACATTCGGTATCGGTACGTCCATCAATCTTAAATCTTTTGGTCCGTATAATCTTGCTGCCTTCATCACTTTCTTACCTCCGCCTCAAGTAAATATTATTAATATGCTATACAACCGCCATCAACATAAAGCAGATGACCCGTCACAAAAGACGATGCTTCCGAAGCTAAGAAGATACACGCTCCGACAATTTCTTCCGGTTCCCCGAATCGACTAATTGGAAATCTTTTCAGCATCTCCTGTTCGTATGCAGGATTTTCTTCAATACATTGTTTCAGCAAAGCAGTTTTAAAAGTACCGGGTATTATCGCATTTACTCTTATACCCTTTCCCGCCCATTCAACCGCAGCAGTTTTAGTGAGCATTGCCACGCCGCCTTTGCTTGAGCAATAGGCTGAGCTGTTCGGTATCGCTACCAGAGAACCCAGTGACCCAAAATTAATAATGCTTCCCTTTTTCTGTTTCAGCATCTCCCTGCCAGCATATTTATTAAACAGGAAGGATCCCTTCAGGTTCACATCCATGACCAAATCCCAATCTTTCTCCGAGAAATCCTCCAAGGGCATTCTTCTCGTGATGCCTGCGCAGTTTACCAGTATATCTATTCTTTTATATTTCTCAATCGTTTTTTCAACAGCTGTTTGTACCTCTTCTGATTTAGTTATGTTTGCACAGATCGCAATAACATCGCATCCGTTTCCCTCAAGTTCACCTTTTAGCTTCTTAATACTGTCAAAATCGATATCGACCAAAGAAACCTTCGCTCCTGAAAGAGCAAAACCCTTAGCGACCTCGAGTCCAAGTCCGCTGCCGGCTCCTGTAATAATTGCACTTTTACCGTCAAGGCTGAATTGCTCTATTCCATAATTTTTTTTATACTTGTCAGTTTCAAATTTAGTATCCATTTTTCCCTCTGTCAATTCTTAGGATTATCGTTAATCCTATTTATATTTTTTAGCACATTTTTGTCTGGTGCGAGATATTTCCATAATTTAGGATTAGCGCTAACCCTTATGCTAAAAATTTAATAGAATTCTTTGTAACATTCCAGATTGGTATTCATAACTAGCTCTGGTCTTAAAAACCTTGTACCGAAGTCTTTATCCGAACCCGTGATGTATCTGACCATGAAGTTAACTGCCTGTTTTGCCTGCAGGTACTGATTCTGAACAGCGTCGCCTTCAAGCTGCCTTTTTCAATACATTGAGCAAGTTCCGGATATAAGTCATGTCCGATAACAGTGATATCCTTTCTGTCTGCATCCTCTAAATATTTGCATACGCCTACGGCGTTATTGGATGCAACATATATTCCACCGATGTTTTTGTTCTGTTCAATAATTTCTTCAGCAATTTTATAATTATCTTTATCTTTACCCAAGGAAGATTTAAACAACATCGTGGAGTGCATTCCTCTCGACATACTCTCACGAAGAAAGCTTTCGTAGCATTTCGTATGGATAACCGCATCTTCCTCCGGTATAAGAACAGCAAACAGTTTGCTGTTGTCAACACACATGCTCAAGAATTGTGCTGCCATACTTCCAAGTATTTGTCCGTTACTTCTCACTGTACCTACAATCGGCGTTCCGTCCATCGGCTCGGAAACAATTGCAGCTATCGGCAAATCTTTTACACCCGTTTCCTTCAAGACCTCGCTTATTCCGGGAACAACTTGATTTGAAAGAAGTATAATCCCATCCACGTTTGCACCTATGAGTTCCTTTGCCGCCAAAACAGTCTCTTGTGAAGTCATAGGCTGTTTTACTATGCCTTTAATATTATAATCGTTTAACTCATTTATTCTTGCTTTTATTCCGTTTTCTACATATCTTATAAAGTTCATAGGATAATGCGGAATTATAAACCCAATAGTTTTTGTGCCTCTTGCAAGCCCCTGTGCCAGCTTATTCGGTTTATAGTTCATCTCTTTTGCTTTTTTGAGTATTTTCTTTCGCATCTCATCGCTGACTTTTGGCTTATCGTTTAATGCCTTGTAGACAGTGGTAGGCGAAACACCTATTTCTTTAGATATATCATTTATCGTTACACGCTCGATTGCCTACACCTCTTTCTTAAAATACTCGGCTGCTTTCCGTTAAATCGGATATTTCCCGTACTTTACCACCGTTTCAATCATCGCTTCTACGTTTATCGGGGGTACACCGTACTGCAAATTATGCACCGGTGAGAGTATGAAGCCTCCTCCCGGAGCAAATATCTCGATTCTTTCTTTGACTTGATTTATAACTTCTTCTTTAGTTCCGTAGGGAAGCACTGTCTGTGTATCAACACCGCCGCCCCAGAACACTATCCTGCCTCCAAACTCGTCCTTTATTTTCTGCGCATCCATGTTGGCGGTATTAACATGAAGCGGATTTAAAATATCTATTCCTGCTTCTATAATGTATTCTATAATATTGTATATAGATCCGCAACTGTGTAGTGCAATTTTTACATCGTAATTGCTGTGTATATAATCTGTTACAAGTTTATAATTCGGTCTGTGCAGCTCTTTGAATATCTCAGGTCTAAAGATTTCCGCTTTTTGCGATCCGAAGTCTGTTCCAGAGAGCAGCATTATATCGATATATTCACCAATAGCCTGCAGGTATAGCCCGCTGTTCTCTATAGCTCTTTCGGCAGTTGCTCTTAGAATTTCATTTGCATATTCCGGCTCCGCCGTCAATATGCAATACCAATCGCATACAGTGTGGCCTGCGAATATCGCATTCGTTCCAAGTCCGCCTTTTAAGAAAGTTCCGCAAAGCGAGAAATCAGTGTTCTCATATAAGTCCTTTGCTTTTTTCTGCATAATTTTTAGATCTTCATCCTTATACAAAGGAATGGATTTTTTCCATTTATCCGGATCCGCGAACTTCCAATCATATGTCATCTGCGTCGGAGCTTCAATATCATAATACAATCCCGTAGGTGACATCTGCGCTATGTTCTTTCCGCTTTTGTCTTGAATGTGCAGGTATCCTTTCTCATCTTTTATCGGATTATAATCACCGGACATCAATACTTCGTTTCCCGGGTTGGTCGTTATACTCTTCCAATCTCTGCTTTCCAGATTAAATGGCTGCAAGTAATTATCTATTACCATGATGTCAGAATGTAAGCGATTCAACATTTTTCGATCAGGAATCGCTAACATCTGCCAAGGATCGTATACTTTCGGAGGACAGACATCCAGATCATAATGCTTTGCCAGGTCACAGTATTCATCAACATGAATTCCGGTCACCTGAGATCCGCCCAAATCTATAGGAACCCTGTCGGGTTCATTGAAATTTATTGTCGCCCATATACGCTCTCTTGAATTCATCCCATCCTCCAAGGGTAATCGCTAATCCTCCTGATAAAAAAAGAGGGTAATCGCTCACCCTTATATACTTCGACATTTATTCCATAAATCCTTTTTATTTTATATTTTATTTTTTTGATCTATTAATCAGCTTCACCTTCTTAATTACGAATTTACCCTCTCCATCATAGAATATACCAAACCACTTATCCCAAGGTATCGTAGGCCCGCCGAAGTTACATGCGACATATTTGTGGTGTAAATAGTGAAAGTAGTCCCCGACCGGCAGCCATCCTTTAAGCAGCGGTCCCTCAAATCCCGAATGTCCTTGCGCAGGTGTAAGTGCCGTAAGCTGTGCATTATAGAAAAAGTGAATAGGGTGTGACGGGATAATAAGATGAACCGCTAAAACGCTGAAATACAGTATCATCTCTATAGGGTGCATCGCAAGCCCGGACCACGGTCCCGGGTTTGGATTCATATGATGAACTTTGTGAATATGTTTCATCATCCACTGTGTATGCAGGATTTTATGCACAATATAGAAATGGGTTTCTCTGATCAATGGGATTATAAGGAAAAAAGCAAAGAACCATACGGGATTGGATCTCAACCCTGCAAAGGGCAATAATCCCTTCGAATACATCCAAATATACGCTATCTCGTACGCTGTCCAAGTCGTAACCCCAACTACGCAGGCTCTAAACATATTATCATAGAGCTGTTTTCCGAAAATAAACTTCTTGCTGTCATTTTGAAGCCAATCCGGATGATACTTCTTCTTGTTTCCTTCAACTCTAAACCTGTAGAGCAAAAGATTGTATCCCCCATATATGATAACAACCATTATCAGGTTTCTCAATAGCATCAAACCTATGAAACCAAACGAGAAGTATTCAAAACTCTCAATATCTTTTTTTAGAAGAAAGAAAGTTCCTACAGCCAAAAGCGTATAGAAGACATGGCGAGGGTATAGATATCCTCCCCATCCGAATAGAAACTTCAATAACTTCTTTAGACTAAATCCTCTGGAAAACAAAGGCGAGAAACTACATGGATACGGCGGTTTCCAATGACCCCTGTCGTCATAAGACCCAAAGGTTTCTTCTGTCTGCCTGTTCTTTTTCATATTCATACTCCATAATTCGTTAATGGTTCCTTCTATACGAAATTATTTTGTTTTCTTATTTACCCATTCGCCTATTCTCTTCGAAATCCCATTGTAGAATATCTTCAAAACTCTTGCAAGGAAGGGCAGCAGTACAGAAGCAACAAAACTCACAGCGCACCATCTCGAAAGCAGTCTAAGCACAAGCATCAAAGCATCCGAAAGCAAAGCAACGCCTTCGTTAGCAGCAAATGTTACAAAAGCTCTTGACATAGTGAACTTATCCACAATGCCGATAAATGTGTTCAATCTCCCTATAAAACCGTCCGTTGCTCTCGTATAATACATAAAAGCAAACCCAATCGCTAGAATGAAAAACGAATAAACAAGCCAAGTAAAAAAGTAATTTTTCTTTTCCTTTTCCTTGCGATCTAATTTCCTATGCAAAGAAGCCGATATAACTCCGGGTGCTACAAGCAATACAAACAAAACGATAATCATAATCCTATTCCCCCAAATGCGGCAAAGCCTTATTAAAATGCATAGCATTCATTCCCGTTGTGTACTTAGAATTGTTGCTTATCCTCTTTCCGAAAGGCAATGTAATGCTGCTGCAATTCTTATACTGATCTTCATCGAACTTCAGTTCCATAATAATTCTATCATCATAATACGGTACCGAAAAAGCATATCTTTTCCCCATACTCATATATTTTAAATCATAATCGATAGTAACTCTGAAGTTCTCATCCGATGATATAAAATATCTCCTTTTATAGCTGTTAAGCAAGGTCGGAATTTCAGCTGATATTTCATCTGCAATTATAATATCATTCCCTTTTTCTTCAAAAGCCTTATATACTGTTTCAATATAATCATCCCAACAGAAGAAAGTGTCCAGCGAAAAATCCGGCATCTTATATAAGTGCTTCCAACCGAGTTTATCTTTTTTACATTTATACTCCAATGTCGGATTCACAGCGTTGCAATCATCATTATACCATCTGATACGGTGCTTAACCCTGTCTTTAACGCCATGCAGATTGTCATAATAGTTCCCAAGCTTAATATCATCAAGATAGATATTATGTACGCTTCGCTCATAATATATCTCCCTAAACATCATAGGGTGCAGCATAACCTCGTTGTAAACTTCATCGAACAAGACCCCTTCATAGGTATATTTAAATTCATATCTCAATTTATTTCTCATGTGATGGGTTCTCCGTTTATCAATTTTTCGATCAATATGTTTTCCTTCGGCGCTGCTCTTCTTAGAACAAGCTTGCCGTCCAGTTTCAATTCGCTGCCCTTTTCGATTATATAGTCAATACCGATGCTTCCGTTAAGGGTTGCATCAAATACATCGATTTTCCCACCATTGAATTCCGGTTTCTTTCGGTACATCGCAAACCCAATTGTCACATTCCTTATATCTGCACCTTGTCCGGTTATAACCGACGTGTCTTTGCTGGTAACCCCGACTTCTGCACCATTAACACGTATGTTCTTAAAATCGATAGTGGATTTCTCTCCCCCGCTTATCGCTTTATCTCCGATGTTCAAAAAAGCGGTGTCTAAAACCGAAACTGTCGATGTAGAAAAGTCCACACCGTCATTCCCTGTTCCCACAAAGCTGCAGTCTTTCACTACTCCAACACAAAAATCCGAATCGAATGCATCAGCAAAGGTGTTCTCGAACCTTGAGTTTTTCACTTCAAAATCTGAGCGCACGGTATTCAGTGCATCCTCACAAACATTGTCTCTAAAAACACAGCTGTCGATCACTACGTCTGATTCATAGAAAGTAACAGCTCCTGTCAAAATCCAAGCGCCGCTTGCCGGCGTATTAAGATTTGTAAAAACTACGTTTCGCAATTCTGATTTGTTCTCCGCTTGTATAAACACAATACCCCTGCCCGTACCGTCATCTGTTGTAATGTGTACAGGCTTTTCTTCTGTTCCCTCTGCAAGAACGCTCGATCGTGAAACAATATATGCTCCGTTTATAAGGTTTATCCTCTGTCCCTCATCGATTTTAAGCACATATCCTTTCGGAATAAACATCGTCCTATCAATTGTGATGTTCTCCCCCGTAAAGGTTAGGATATCATCTTGGATATTTATAAAATCAAATTCGTAGATATTGTCATCCATTCTAACATTCGTACTGTTGAATAATTCATGATTATATCTGTCAAACGGGTATATCTTTGATATCGTATCCTCAGCCGCCCCTTGAATCCTATAGCTTATATATAAACTACCTTTGTTGAGAACATCTTCTTCTTTTACGTCTTTGACAACATAGTTCTTATATTGTTTATCCAAGTCCGCACTCTTGTCGAACGGTGGAATTTCGGTACTCTCTTCAAATGTTCCGATGATTTTCCCTTTTCCGTTTTGAATGTGATTGGCGGTTATATTCATTTGATGTACACTCAATATTTCCAAAACCAGCTCTCCATTTTGATAATCAACAAAAGACGTCTGCAGACCGGTGACATCATAAGGTCTGTTGTTCTCTTCACCATCAGTCGTCAAATATACTCTTTGGTTCGGAATATCTTCCAATGACAGCTTCTGTTCTTTCGCTTGATAGAAATTTATATAAGCTGCTCCGAAATGTTTTCCTTCAAGCGGCTTTATAACCACAGAATCATATCCGCTTGATATCAGCTTGCTGCTTAAATCGATATTATGAAGGGATTTTCCTTGGGTATCGATAAGAATCTTATCCATAAAAACATTATCCATAAAAAAAGCAACTTCATAAATGTCCCCTTTGTCGAGGATTATATCCATATAAGGATCTTTCATAACGACACGCAAATCGACTTTTATACCAATCGCCTGCGGCAAAGGAATCTCTATAAAATCAAAGTATATTTTTTCATCTCTTCTTGTAGCTCTCAAATCATTGATCTCATCATAATTCTTCAAAACATAGTTGTCCTTCCCGCCGCTTTCTCTGAAGGAATCACTTGTTCTTGCTAAAAATGCCATACCGAAAAACAAAGCTGCGCATAAAACTATAGTCGAAACAAAAGCGATCAACGAAATAACGGGTCTGTTTTTAATTCTTTGTTCAATGTATTTTAATAACTCCCTCATCTTACATCACCCATATGGTCTTCGATTCTGCCCAATGCATTTTTATCATCTCCGTTTAAAGCGATAATATTGAATCTCACTTCACCTTTGCTGTTTATATCGACCACCAAATAATTGTCTCTAACTCCGCCGCCCATACCGCTTGCGATAAAATGTCTGTTGTCCGCCGCCCTACGATACTCAATCTCGGAACCATTTGCAAAAGCTCCTACGTCTCCCGCAACGAAATATACATCATTTTCATATTCCCCAAACAGCGGAAGCACTTCATCCCAGAAATTCGATTCTCCGTCTTTCCCTGTTTTTCCATTCGGGATTATACCATCAAATCTTTCATCGTCATATTCAAACCACATTAAGTAATGAGTGAGAACGAAAATATTATCAACATGCATGTTGTTTGCTAATCGGTTATTTATAAACTCAATCTGTTCACTGTTGATCGACCAATCTTTGCCCGGTGCAAGCAATATAAACAGATTGTTGTTTTCGACAAAAGCTCTGTATTCCTCCCCCATAAACTCTTCAAACAATACACCTCCATCTCCCACATCGTGATTCCCCGGAACAGCATATATGGTTTTATCCATCCTCTCAGTATCATCTATGAAGTTCTCATAAAGCTCTCTGTTCGCTGCTATTACAAAATCACCGGTGAAGACACCAAAATCAATCAGCTCATCATCCCTTATGCTTTCAATCTTCTCTCTGAACGGCTTATGCATAAAGGGAATTTCGCTTTCCGACTTATCGTAATACCCATAGGCATGTCCTGCCACAAAAAACGAGGTTTCGATTACATTGACATTTGAAATGAACGTTTCCTCAAAATTCGGTAACGTGTACACGACGGATAAGTCTGACGTGTCGATATCCTCCTCGTATCCAATCGTTATAGTGCCCTCGGCTGATATTATACGTTCTTCAATCTCAACATTCCGTATACCGCTGTATAGCTCTTTTACTGTAATCGGAAGAACGTTGTTGTTTCCAATCGTAATTGTTATCTCTTCGCCTTCTTCCTCGAGTCGATTGCTAAGCTTAGAATAAACACCCCTGTTTTCCTGGAAGCTTTCAATTCGCCCCAATTTCTCATTCACGATATCATATGAGAATGGTGCAATTTCGTCACGTGCGAGTATGAAATTGAATTCTCGTATTCTATCCTCTTGATTTAAAAGAAACTCATCCACCTTGCTGCTTGTTTTTTTCAGCTCCTCAAAATAGAGTTTTGAAAAACTTTCGTCTTCCAAAAATCTTGAAGTGAATGGATCTCCCGAGCTGTATATCATTCTGGTTGGCTTCCAACCCAACATTACATCAAATGCTATTGGTTCGAGTCTTGCAGTTATAGGATTATAATACATCCGCATATTATGCCATATGTTTCCGTGAAGCGAACCCAGACAATCCAGTGATGCATAATATTTCGCAAACATAGTTAAGTCGAATACATCATCAAGTTTCAAATCGGATTCCGTATGTAAAAATGAATAGAGCAACTCAGTGGAGTACTGTACGTAATCGCTCAATATCGGATTTTTATACGATTTGTTTTCACTGAACGGTTGAATTTTTGCTCCATCAAAAAATGCAAGAGGCGAATATATAGCTCTTTCCCACTGCAGGTTCTCATTGAATTTTATAATCGCTCCCTCACGCCTTAAAGAACCTTCGACGACTCGTTTGTCGAAAGCCTGCTCGACTGCATAGACACCTTTATAAACCCCGTTTACTACAACATCTGCAAAATCATATTTTAAACCTATTCCGCCTTGTTCTTTATAGAACTCATGAACCAAATACTCACCGATATTCGCACGGGACTGAGGGCGGTGCAAGGATATTTTCTCCATACCCCATATGCATTCGTTATCGACTTTTACCCTATATGACCATTTTTCCGTACTGAGATGCTCAATCTCATCACCTTTAAGCCTCATATCCGCCTTATATTTCTTTCCTTCAACGAATATATCTACCGGTACATAATCATCGTCATCTGTGAAAAGAAGCCCCAGAGCAAGCGCCTCCGCGCGCTTATCCCATAATTTATCATAATCATCTTCATCGATTTCAATTTCCATTTTCTTAATTTCGAAATCGACTATAACCGCATCAGTATAATTTTCAAAATTCGGATCTTTTAATGTTTCGACCTCATAGACCTCATAATCCCCGTTCCCGCCTAATGGGCAGACCTTGATTTTAGTATAGCCTTTGTCAACAATATGCTTTGGAACCAACTGTAAGAAATTCTTTATTTCCTCCTCTGCATACGGCATCGTGTTGATGATTATATAATCCGATTTGTTTTTGTTTATAAACTCAACTTTATAGATATCCTTCGTGCTTAAGGAGATATAAATATAGTCATCATCCATAATTTTATGTGCATCAAAAACAATACCCGCCTTGTTCGGATAGTGAATTCTCGTATTTGTGATTTTTCTCCCGAGTTTTTCATAAGAAAACATCTCTTTTTCCGTTCTATCCTCCATGTGTGAGGTGAACAGAAATACTATGCTGACAACACAAATAACTACCGCTAGAACAGCAGTAATTATTATACCTAGAACTTTTCTTATTTTTTTATCTGAGTTGCCGGACTTTGCTGTCTTTTTTACATTAATCCCCATGCACTACAGCCTGCTTTCCAAGAAATTGATACCGGCGCTTTTGTCCTTTCCGCTAAACTCCTTGGAACATTCGCTCAACTTGGATAGATTCTTGATCTCCACTTCCAAAAAAACTTCAACGCCTGATTCGCTCTTCGAATATCTTCTTAGGATTACATTCTTAAAATACTTGTTCGCAACATCAACGACCTCTTCAACATCCATTTTGCTTGTCCTTACGGTAAAGTTAAATGAGTTGTTCTCCTTCTTTCCTTTTACTGCTCTTTTGATGATTATGATTATCAAAATCAAAACAGCGGAAGCCGAAGTTATCAGTCTCTCATTCGCACCAAATCCAAGCCCTATGGCGATACATAAAAACAAATATGTCAGCTCTTCCGGCTCTTTTATCGCCGTTCTGAAACGAACAATCGATAAAGCACCAACCAGCCCAAGCGACAGCGCAACAGAAGATTTAATGAGTGCTATTATCAAAGCTGTACACACAGTAATCAATAAAAACGATGATCCGAATTGACTTTTCCCCGAAATCGTAGTGCTGCACTTAATATATACCAAGTAAACAAAATATGAAAACAACGCTGCCAATATTATATTTATCAGTAAATCAATAGGTCCGATAGTCTGCGTATTTTCGAAAAAAGCTAATACATTATCCAAAACAATACTCCTTATTTTTTCATTAGTCTAATAGTTTGCTGAGCAGCAATATGTAATTTACATGTAAATTCAATCACAAATTTGAGTGTACCTTGCCACATGTAAATTGCATGTAATTTTGACTGCAAACATGAGCATATCATACCATTTTAACGAGTTATTGACAAGGTTGAAGGACCTATGTGACTCCGCCTTTTTACTTGCTGCTGATATAAAGGGGCCTGTTTTGAAAAGATAGAATTTCATTTGAATTCTATATTTTTTATGGTGAATTCCCTCGACAGCTCAGGGTTTTGTGATATCTTCGAAAAAGATTTGAAAACTTATTATATATATTTAATCTAAATGTGTATTTAGTTGAAAACATCTATGAAATTTATTATAATACCAGATATATACTTATTGTGGTAATGCATTAAACCGTTCCTTTATAGAATGAACATTTTTTCAAAGAGGACAGCTTTTTAATTAAGTATAAAGATATTAGATATGCACTCATCTTATTAGGATAAAAATTTTAGTTGTTTATGGAAGGGATTCAGATGGTTTTTGATAAGCAGATTGAAACAGCAGCAAGAGCTGACATGGAAAAACTGCAGCTTAGCAGACTCAAAGATTGTGTAGGCAGAGTTTATAAAAATGTACCGTTATATAAAGAAAAGTTTGATAGAGCAGGTTTGAAGCCTGCTGATATTAAATCATTGAATGATATAAGAAATATTCCTTTTACATTAAAGGACGATCTTAGAGATACCTACCCGTTCGGAATGTTTGCGGTTCCGCAAAAGCAGATCGTCAGGGTTCATGCTTCTTCGGGCACAACTGGCAAACCAACGGTGGTAGGATACACAAAAAACGACTTGGATATGTGGTCTTCGGTCATGGCAAGACTCTGCTGTGCTGGGGGAGTTACGCCGGAAGACACCGCCCAAGTTGCGTTCGGATATGGTCTTTTTACCGGTGCTTTCGGTCTGCATTATTCGCTTGAGAAAATCGGAGCTATGGTTATACCCGCTTCCTCC
>Ga0180436_10002588_pt1 | contig 17054 bp, 12 predicted proteins | sample SS_ome_2_FD_132434 | JGI IMG/M metagenome (GOLD analysis project Ga0180436, IMG submission 132434) | Hypersaline lake sediment archaeal communities from the Salton Sea, California, USA - SS_3_S_2 metaG | ecosystem: Environmental > Aquatic > Non-marine Saline and Alkaline > Hypersaline >...
CGATGCGGGCGCTGATGCCGTTGCTGAGCTGGTGGTCGATGAGTCCCAGGTCCGACAAGAGCTCTAGACCGGTGTTATCGGCAATCCATGCGATGCGCTGCAGTGCGCCAGCGGCCGCCTCCCGGATGACGGTGGATGTGTCGTTGATCAGCAGCCGCGAATCGTGCTGGTCGTGGATGCCGTGGTCGGTGGACATGTCGACCGTGACGTTCGAGAGGTCGACGCGGTTGCCCCATAGGCTGCTCAAAAGCCAGAGTGGCAGGCGTCGCTCGGGCGCGACGTGAGCCAGTCGGTCCAATAGGGTGGCCAGCGTCGGTAGTGCCTCACCCGTGACGCGATGCTTTTGGGGCTCAAATGGGTCGCGGTGGTACAGATCGCCCGGGAGGAAATAGTCGCAGGCCTCAAGCAGTCTGCGGTAGAAAAAGGTCTCGGCAAGGAACCAGGGAAGCTGCCGCCATGTCTTGCCCTGCCAGGGATCGAGCGCCGCCCGCCACATCGCCAGGTCAGGCCCGACGTCGCGCAATGGCCGAACCGGTTCGGAGGCGATCTCGTCGGCAAAGGCCTGCAGGTGGGCGACGATCTCGTCGGCATAGTCGTTGCTGGACAGGACGTCGCGGATGATCTGTGGCTTGCGGGCGACGATGGTGTGCTCGGCAAAGGAACCGCGCTCGGACACCATCAAGGGGGCAGGGAGCATGGCCAACCTCCGGAGATGCTGCCACCGATTATAGCATTGCGGGTGGTGCCGGGCAATGAGCGGCGAGGACAGGGCCAAGATAGTGGCGGGTATGTTCTTCCGCGGATAGGCGACCTGTCCGCCAGACCTTTTTCGGGGGGCGGCGCCCGCTGCGTATAATGAACGCACGACATCCATCGCCTGACGCTCACCTGGAGGAAACATGCCCCATTCCGAGACGCCTTGCGTCCTGGTCGTCGCTCCGGACTATGGCCAACCCTCGCCGCCCAACTATGCCCAACTTGCGACGCTATGTGATGCTATCGAGTCGCAAGCGCCCACGCTGCGGCTGAGGTACATGGGACATCCGAGTCGGGTTTCGCTGGGCGACTTGCTGAGCGGCGGAAAGGGCGACGTTGGTCTGGTGGTTCTGTATCTGGCGTTCGATGACGCGGGCTGTCCCCTGCTCTGCAGCGAAACCGGCTGCAAAGCCATTCCGGTGACGACGACCTGGTTGGCGGAGGTCTGCGGGCAAGGTCCGCAGCCTATGGTGCTGTTGGTGTCCCGTGGCGAGGGCGACAGTGGTCAACTGCTCTCGGCACTGATGGAGCAAGAGCTGACTGTTCTGAGCGCCACAGACGATGCCTCTGGACAAGCGCTGACGGCGCTGTTTACCGAGTTGCTCAGCGGAGGCACGGCGGACGAGGCGGCGGGATCGGCGGCCGGGGTGGACTGCCTGCGCCTAGGCGAGAACAGGTTCATTGGCAGCAGCCTCGTGCAGGGGTCGGGCGTGAGCAAGGTCGTCGCCTTTCCGGGAGCCGAGTTGACTCCGGCCTGGAGCCGTCTGCCTGAGATGCCGCGGCCCGGCGGGCTGCCGTTGAGCGCGCATGACCCCCTGGTGGGGCGCGATCTGATGCGTGCGCGGCTGTGCGGTGAGTTGCGGCGCTGCGAGCGCGGCTTGGTGTGGCTCTATGGCTATGAGGGAATGGGCAAGACCCATCTGGCCGTCGCGTCGGGCCGTTGGCTGACGCGAACCGGTCGCTTTGAGCAGGTGATCTACACCTCCTTTGCCTCGGGCGGCATGGACGAGTGGGCCATCTATGATCTGGGCAAGGCGCTGATCGGCCGGGGCTTTGACCCGGCGGGGGCCGCGGCGCGTGAACAGGTGATCGAGGCTCTCAACGAGACCGCGACGCTGGTCATCTGGGACGAGATCGACGCGCTGGGGAGCCAAGGCCGCTGGCCGCTGGCCGCCGAGGCCTGGCATGCCCTGGCCGAGCTGGCGCAAGCCGTGGGATCCGCGGGTCAGAGCCGACTGTTGGTCATCAGCGATACACTCGATCTGCCGCCCAACGCGGCGGACCTGGGTGAGATCGGCCTGCCGTTGCAGGTCGGTGGTCTCGATTCCTTTGAGGGTCAGGCGCTACTCGGCAGTGGCCCTGACGACGCTGCCGCGGAACGTCTGGTCGATGCGCTGGGCGGTCAGCCGATGGCGCTGCGCATCCTGCGGCCCCTCGTGGCCGATAGAGATTGCGAGACGGTCTATGCGGGGCTCTGTGAGATCATGCCCGGTCTGGCCAGCGGCGACGGTCGCTTGCGCAACCAAGGCCTGACGGCAGCGATCACCTACCTGCTCGACAGTCTGCCCGAAGAGCGGCGTCTCAGCCTGGCCCGCATGGGATTGCTCTGTGGCGGGGGACTGCAACCGATGGCCCTGGGCGTAGCGCATCTCGACGCCGAGGCGTGGCTACCGATCCGCGAGAGGCTACTGGCCTCAGGCCTCCTGGTCGAGGAGGCCATTCCGGGATTCAAGGTGGCCTATCTGCGGCTGCATAGCGCGTTTCTGCGGCAGATGGATCGTCGTATCGTCGCTGCCACCCGCCTAGAGGCGACGATCGAATACTATGGGCGGTTCTTGGGTATCTCGCAGTGGATGGGCCAGATGGAATCGCGTTCGGCCGATCTGGTGCGCTTTATGGCCCACCAGGATCTGGGGAACTTTCGGGCTACGCTGGCGGCCATGCTGGCCGACAACAAACTCACCTTGGCCACTGGCTATGTCCAGCGGCTCGATCACTATTGCGGTCTGGTTGGATTGTCTGGTGAGCGCGAGCGCATGCGCGAGATGATGGCCGGGGCTGCCCAAAAGGCGTTGCCGGCCGAAGGGCCTCTTGCACGCCCAGGGGTGCAGTTCTTGCTCTCGCAGGCCGAGCAGCTCTTGGGCGCAGGACGACTGCAGCAAGCCATGGTGATGTTGCAGCCTTTTTCACAGCGCATCATGGCCGACGAGTCGCTGAGCTACCAAGGCGCTGAGGCTGCGCTGGACCGCGCGACGGCGATGCATCTGCTTTCTCGCGGGATGATCCCCATGGGCCGGCCCGATATGGTGGGCGGCATGCTCTCGCAGGCGATCAAGCTGCTGGAGGAGCATCAGCAGGATGACATTGTGGCGCGCAGGCTCATGGCCGTGCGGCAGGACCTGGCTGACATGCTGGCTGGGGCTGGGCAGGCAGACGGCGCGCAGGAACAGTACGAGCTGTCGATGGCACTGGCCGAGCGCCTCGCAGAGCGTGAGACGCAGGCGGGGCTCTGCAGGCGCATGGGGGCTCTCGCCTCGGCGCGTGGCGAAGGGGATCAGGCGCAGGCGTTGTTCGACCGAGCTCTGGGGCTCTACGAGGGAGTGGACGACACGAACAGCATGATTGGCGTGCTGCAACAGATGGCGGCCATGTTGCGCCAGGGCCAAGAGCCCGGCAAGGCAATGGGACATCTGCGGCGCGCGCTTTCGTTGGCCGAATCATCGGGGGCCGATCTCGAAGCCGCGCAGATTCAGGTCGCGCTGGGGCAGATGGCCCAGCAGGATGGTCGTCTCGACGAGGCCAGGGACCTGCTTCAGCAAGCCATCGCCACCTACAACGAGAACAAGGCACGGGGTCCGCTGATGGGGGCCGAGATGGCCCTGGCGGAGCTCTTGCTGGTGGAGGGTTCTCTGCTGGAGGCGCGGGCCCATGCGGAAGCGGCGCGCAGTGCTGCCGAGGGGATCAACTCGGAGAGGGTGCCCTGGGGCATCTATGGGCTATTGCAGCGAATCGCCGAGGCTGAGGGGAACGACGATGCCGAGCGGATGTGGCGTCTGCGGGCGCAAGAGGCTTTTGGTCTCAGTCGCGAGGCGGAGGGGATGCGGCGGCATTGGGCGCCGCTGATCGAGTCCGTCAGCGCCTCTTGCCGAGGCCAGGCGCTTGATATGCAGACTGTCGAGATGGTCGAAAAGCTCGAAGAGGCCAGCGAGTGGCAGAGCCTGGCGGAGACCATCTGGCGCATTCTCAATGGAGAGCGTGGCGAGGCACTCTACGCTGAGGCCGACTATGTCGATGCGCTGGTCATCCGCTCCATCCTCTATGCGGTCGAGCATCCGCCCGAGCCGGAGGAAGACGAGGCGGGGCAGTCCTAGCCTCGCCGTGGTGGTCGCCAGCTCCAGTCTGCGCCCGAGCGTCGTGGGGCGCAGGCTTTTCTGTCGCTGGCTACGTGTCTTGGCCTATGATGCAGGGATGACAAAAGCGTGTTGCTTGGGCCATACGGCGGTTACCAGAATCGAGCATCGAACCCGTGACCAGATAGTATCGTTACTTGCTGTATATCCCAGTAGTAGCTGGTGAGCCATTCATGTCCATCGCCCAGCGGGTCCCTCACGAAGGCTCGAACACAAAAGCCGCCCGAGTCTGGCCCAGAGGGTTGACATGGTGGCTGGTTTCGGGTATGCTTCGTGCCAAAAGGAACGAGGATTCCTTGCTCGCCTGACCAGAGATACCGGTATGAATCAAGCGTTGGGAAGCGTCAGAAGGTAGCGGGTTGGTGTGTCCACCGGCAAGGCATTCACAACATGCGGGAGTAGGTGTCCGATGGCTGATAGATTGATTGATATCGCTCGCAACAATGACGGGCGTCTGGTCGCCCCTCTGATGGGGTTTCCGGGCATTCAACTGAATGGGACCAGTCTCAAACAGAATATGTTCAACTGGGGCACGCAGTTCTCGACGCTGTTTGCCCTTGAGCGGCGTTTCCGCCCCGACGCGATGTTCTTCTTCATGGATCTGTCGGTCGAGGCCAGTGCGCTGGGCCTGCAGGTGCGCTTTCCACTGCTCGAGTCGCCGACAGTCGAGGGGCACCCGATTCGGAACATTGAGGACTTGGAGCGCTTCCCGGTGGCCGACGTGCTCTCAGATGGCCGTGTGGCGGTCTATATCGAGACGATGCGTCTGATGTCGCGCTACTTGGACGTTCTCAAGTGCGGCTATGTCATTGGCCCGTTTACGTTGGCCGGCCTGTTGATGGGTGCCAGCGAGGCCTCGATGGCAACGGTGATGACCCCCGAACTCTTGCACCAGGTGCTGGGATTCGCGGCGGGGGTGATCTCGCGCTATGCGCGCGCACTGGATCGCGCCGGGGCCGACCTGATCGCCATTCTCGAGCCCACGGCGAGTTTTCTCTCGCCCAAGGCATTCCGCGAGTTCTCGGGGCGCTATGTCTCAGAGATCATCAGCAGCATGCAGGCCATCCCAGTGTTGCACATCTGCGGCCAGACGACCAAGCTTCTTGACGGGATGGTGGAGACGGGCGTGCAGGGGCTCTCGCTGGGGAATCTGGTCGATTTTCCTGAGGTGGCCAAACGGATTCCACAGGACGTGATGCTGATCGGCAACCTCGATCCGGTGCGCGTGCTCAAAGACATGACCCCCAATGGCGTCTTTCGCGTGACGCACGATCTTTTGGATGCTATGGAGCCGTATGAGAACTTTATTCTGAGCACCGGCTGCGACCTTCCGGCCGATGTACCCCTGGAGAACATCCACGCCATGATGGACGCCGGTCGTGGACACCATCGCGCGGGGCGGCCCCTGGCGCGCGAGGAAGACGAGATCGATGATCTCACCGGCGTGTTCGACGAGGTGCGCCGCGCCATCCGCGGACGGCAGGACGAGGCCGAGTAGAAGCGGTCCAATCAGGTTCGACGATCGCGGGCCATCCCACACCGGGGTGGCCCGTCTGTTCGTTGACGGGAGGCAAGGCCCTCGCTAGACTGGCGCCGACACCGACGGATGAACGAGCAGGAGGGGCAGTGATGGGCACAGAGACGATTCGCGCGACGCAGGTGGCTCCGCCGCCCGAGTGGGCGCTGCTGCAGCGGCATTTGATGGCTGCCATGGACGAGGCCGCGCCCGCCTTTCAGCGACGCTACACGCGCCCGGACGGCACGTTCGTTTGGCGCCAAGAGTGGCCAGGATTCGATGGCTCAGACGACGGCTATGAGAGCTATCACAACTGGCCGCTGTTCTATGCGCTGGGCGGCGCCTCAGACCTGCACGAGCAAAGCCGCATGCTCTGGGAGGCGGTGACGCGGCAGTTCACCGCCTATGGCCAAGTGTGGCGCGAGTTCGACGCCAACTATGATTGGATGCATCACGGCGAAAGCTCGATCTACTTTTACTATTTCGGGCTCGCCGATCCATCCCGGCAACCCGATCGCGCCCGCACGCTGCGCTTTGCTCGCATGTATATGGGCGATGATCCGCGGGCTCCCAACTGGGACGCCGAGCGGCGCCAGATGCGCTCGCCGATCACGGGGAGCCGTGGTCCGCGCCGACGCAATGAATGGGACGACTGGTCGACCCATCGCGCCATCCTGGCCAACTATCCTGCGCCGTTCGAGGACATTCCCGGTGTGGAGGGCCCCATCGCCGACTGGAATGACGACCGTGTGTATGCTCAAATTCTGACGCTGCTCAACGAGCGGATGATGTCGTGCGACGTACCGCTCAATCTGACGAGCACCAGTCTGGTCACTCACGCCTATCTCTACACCGGCGATCCGCGCTACCGGCAGTGGGTACTCGACTATGTGGGGGCCTGGGCGGAGCGGATCGCCGCCAACGATGGCATCTGCCCCGACAATGTCGGCCCCAGCGGCGTCATCGGCGAGACGATGGGCGGCAAGTGGTGGGGCGGCTACTATGGCTGGCGCTGGCCCCATGGCTTTATGAGCATCATCCAGCCGCTGACCATCGCGGCGATGAACGCCGTGCTCCTGACCGGCGACATGGGCTATCTCGACATCCCGCGAGGGCAGCTCGACCGGATGATCGACCTGGGACATATCGAAGAGGGCACGCTGATGATCCCCAACCGCCACACCGACAGCGGTTGGTGCGATTATGGCCCGCTCCGTCCCGAGTTTCCGCTGCAGATCTGGTTCATGTCGCAGGATGCCGGCGACAAAGCCCGGCTGGAGCAGTTCCCCGAGCGCGAGAGCGCCTGGAACGAGGTGATCCCGGGGCGGTCCAAGGGGGACGATGCCCACATTGCGCCCTACTATCGCTATCTGCAGGGCTGTCTACCCGACTATCCGCGCGACATCCTGCATTCGCAATGGCGTGAGGTGGCGCGCCGCATGGACCGCATGGCTCGCGACGACGGCGATCCCGAGAGCTGGGACGTGCACCACTGGCAGGATATCAACCCGGTGCACACCGAGGCCCTGCTCCAGCTCACCTGCGGCGGACCGCAGATCATCTATCACGGGGGACTGCTCCACGTCCGTCTGCGGCCGTTCGATGCCCAGGCCAGACGCCCCGGCTGGCCGACCGACGTGGCCGCATTGGTGGAGGCCCTCGACGCCGAGGGGATGCAGCTGTACTTGGTGAACTCCAGTCCTCGTCTGGGCCGCGAAGTGATCCTGCAGGCCGGTGCGTTCGCCGAGCACCGGTTTACTTCTGTGGAGGTCCTGGGTTCGGGGGCGACGGGCTCGGTATCTCTGGACGGCTCGCACCTGCGTGTGAAACTGCCCCCAGGGACCCATCTGCGGCTGGCGCTGGGCATGCAACGCTATTGCCGGCAGCCGAGCTATGAGCAACCGCTGTAGCGAACGCTAGGGAGTGGGCGCCTGGTCCTCGGGCGATTCGAGCAGGGGCTGAGCGCCGGGTCTCGGGCCCAGAATGGCGGCGACTTTTTCGGCGTTGAGCTCTTCATACGCCATGAGGGCCTCGACCAGCGCCTTGACCTTGTCGGCGTGTCGGCGCAGGATGGCCCGCGTGGTGGAGAGCAGTTGGTCGGTGTAGGATTCCATCTCTTGGGCCAGTTCGCGGTTGGCGTCGCCCATCAACGGCATCCGTGAGAACATCCGCTCGGCGGCCAGGGCGCCCAGAAGATTGCGCACCGACACCAGATCGCCGGCGGCGCCGGTGTGCGGCTCACCCAGAAACTCGAGGTCAGCGGCACGTCCAGCCAGTGAGATGCAGATGCGCTTGGCCAGATCGCTGGCCTTTTGCCCCACGCGCTCCTCGATGGGCACATGAAAGACATGGCCCAAGGCCCCTCCACCGGTAGGCCCGCCCGAGTAGCGGATCACGCTGATGCGGGTGATACGGTCGTCGGTCAGCGCCCAGGTGGTGACGGCGTGCCCAGCCTCGTGGTAGGCGATGGCGCGCTTGTCCTGCTGGCGAATCTGGGCGATGGGCTGGCGCAGACCCATGCCGTGCTCGGCGAGGGCGGCGGCCAGGTCGCTGTTGGCCACACCGGCGGCCCCACGCATGAGGGCCATGGCTGGGGCGCGCCGCGCGATGATCGTGCGCAGGTCGGCTGGCGTCAGCCCGGTGGTATCGGATGCGAACCCCTCGACGTCGATCGCCTCGCTGCAGCGGATGCCGTTGAGGTATCCCTTGATCACCTCGATGCGGCCCTGTCGGTCGACTGGATCGACGCGTATTTTGATGTCCAAGCGTCCGGCGCGCACGAGGGCGGCGTCGAGAACATCGGGGCGGTTGGTGGCGCCCATGGTCATCACCCAGTAGCTGGGTGGCGGTAGCTTCTTTCCCAGGAGCTTGTACCAACGCGAACGCAGCCAGCCTCGCGACTCGTTGATGCCGTCGAGCTGGGTGAGGAGTGTGTTGAGCACACCAGCGCCGCCGCCGAATCCGGGCATGCCGCCCATCATGCCCATCGAGGATTGACCCAGCGTTCCCCCTCGCGACCCGCCGACCGAATCCAACTCGTCGACAAAGACCACGCAGGCGCCGTAGCGGCGGGCATAGCGTCGCGCCTGGCTATAGAGGCGCATTACCTTGATCGAGCCGACGCCCATCCACATCGAGATCAGGCGCGAGCCGTCGATCCCCAAAAAGGGCACGGCGGCCTCGCCGGCGATGGCGCGCGCCAAATAGGTCTTGCCGGATCCTGGAGGGCCCGACAGTAGAACGCCTGTGACGGGCTGACCGCCCATCTCGCGCAGTGCCTCGGGGGCGCCAAGAAGCTCGACCCACTGGCGAGCCAGGGCCAGCAGCTCGGGTTGGCCCCAATAGTCGTCAAAGGTGACCTCACCGGCCTGCCCGGGCATCACCTTGATCGACTTGACGCCGCCGAGATAGTACATGACAAAGCCAAAATAGAAAACGACCTGCACCATCATCAGCGCAGCCATCGAGGCGACCGAAAATGCAAAGCTAAAGAGGCCCGCCAGCGCCTTCATAACCATCGTGCTGGCTGCGGCCAGCAGGAAAACGGCCAGGGCGGCCAGCACGATCAAGAGCCAATGTCGATTCCGACGCCACCAACGTTTCATCAGGTCGCTCCGCTGCTATTCGCTCTGTGTGCTCTCGACGGCTGCAATCCAGGCGGATACCATCTCGGCCCTCTCTGCGTCCTCGCTATGGGTGACATAGTAGTGCCATGCCTCGAGCGCCTGCTCCGAGTCGCCCTCCCGCATATATAGCTGGCCCATGTGATAGTAGGCCTCGATCTGGCTCGGATCCAAGGCCACCACCCGTTGATAGGCCCGAATCGCGTGGGCTGCGTCATCAGGCCAGTCACGGTGGGTGTAGGCCAGGGCGAGCTGGTAATAGTTTTCGGGGGCGTCGGGATCGAGGGCCACCGAGGCTTCCAGTTCGCTGACGGCACGGCTGGTGTCCTCAAAGGAGCGATAGTGCAGGGCCACCCCCAGCCAATAGTGGGCATCAGCATCCGAATCGTCCAAGGACAGGCCGGCCTCGAGGGCGTCGATCGCTTCGTCATAGCGTTCCTCGCGCACCAGCAGGGCGCCCAACCGGAACCAGACAAAGGCCTGCTCCGGAGATAGTTCAGCGGCGCGTTGCAGCTCGGAGATGGCCTCCTCGTTGCGGCCAAGCTGCATATAGGCGCCAGCCAACGCCACACGACTGGGGGCATAGGCTTGGTCCAGGTCGACAGCTCGGCGATACTGTTCGATGGCGGCTTCGACGGCGTCCTCGCCCTGCCGGTCCTGTCCGGCCTCGATCAACGAGCGAATCTCGTCGATATTCTCGGGCGGCTGACTCGAGTTGCTGGAGGCTGCATCCTGGCTCGTCTGTCCACGCACCCAGGCAATGCCGGGCATGCGAGCGATGCCCGCGCCGATGTCGCGCAGCACCGCGCGGGTGATCGGCCCCGCGGGCGTCAGAAGATAGAGCAGGACCAGCAGTACGATGACGCCAATCCAGATGCTGAGCTTGGCCAGCGGCTTCACGAGGACCTCCCGTTGGTGACTATGCGGGGAGGTTAGCACATCGATGCGGTTCGGGCAAGGGCCAAACTCTGGGGCGCCGGGATTTGCCACGCCTGTGGCCCTATGGTATACTTTTGCGCGTTAGACGTGCCGCATTCGTCTAGAGGCCTAGGACACCGCCCTCTCAAGGCGGAGATCGGGGGTTCGAATCCCCCATGCGGTACCTACTGTGAGGCTGGCCGGCTGGTCAGCCTTTTTGCGTTGTCTCATAGACGTCGGTTAGCCGGAGACGGGCAACGTGCAAGACTCGGATCTGATATGCCTCGAGTGTGTGAGCAAGCGCTACCAACTGGGCGAGCGCCGGTTTGATGCGCTGCGTGATGTGTCCCTGACCGTTGGTCGGGGCGCGTTTCTGGCTATCCAGGGGCCGTCGGGCTCCGGCAAGTCGACGCTGCTGAACCTGATCACCGGCGTCGACAAGCCCAGTGCCGGCGAGGTGTGGGTTGACGGGCTGCGTATCGACAACCTGGACGAGAATGCGCTCGCCCGCTGGCGCGGCGAGCGGGTGGGGATCGTCTTTCAGTTCTTTCAGCTGCTTCCGACCCTGACCGTACTCGAGAACGTGGTCCTGCCGGCGCAACTGCGTACGCTTTGGGGCCGAGGAGACACGGCTCGTGCCGAGGCGCTCTTGCAGCAGGTGGGGATGGTGGAACACGCGAACAAGCTCCCCTCGGAGCTGTCCGGCGGCGAGCGACAGCGGGTTGCCCTGGCGCGCGCGCTGATGAACGATCCCGAGCTGTTGGTGGCCGACGAGCCGACCGGCAACCTCGATTCGGCCACCGGTGAGGCCATCATCGGCCTCTTGGGCGACATTCACCGTCAAGGCAAGACGGTGGTGTTGGTCACCCATGACCACCACCTGGCGGCCATGGCCGAGCGACAGATTGCGATGCGCGACGGAAGATTGCTGCCGGTCTAGTTGGGCGCATCGGGGAGGGGGATGAGATGACAACGCTGTTGGTTCGAAACGCGCGTGTCGTGGCCACGTTGGACGACGCGCTGCGCGAGTACCCCGATGGCGGTGTATTCTGCCTCGACGGCGTGATCGAGGCCGTTGGCCCCAGCGATATTCTGCCAGAGACGGCTGATCGAATCATCGAGGCCCGAGATATGCTGATCATGCCGGGGCTGGTCAACACCCATCACCACCTCTTTCAGTCGTTGACGCGGGCGCTGCCCAAGGTGCAGGATGCCAAGCTGTTCAACTGGCTGCGCGGTCTCTATCCCATCTGGAAGAGTATCACGCCCGAGATGATCTATGCCAGTGCGCGGCTTGCGCTGGCCGAGCTGCTGCTCTCGGGTTGTACGACCGTGGCCGATCACCTCTATCTCTATCCCGAAGGGTGTCGGATCGATGACGAGATTGCGGCGGCGCAGTCGCTCGGTGTGCGCTTTCACCCAACGCGGGGCAGTATGTCGGTGGGCGAGAGCCAGGGAGGATTGCCCCCGGACGAGATCGTCGAGGATGAGGCGCATATCCTGCGCGACACGGCGCGGGCGATCGAGACCTATCACCAGCCGCAACGGTTTGGCATGTGTCGCCTCGCGGTGGCACCCTGCGCGCCGTTCAACGTCAGCGAGGATCTGATGCGCGCGTCGGCCAGGCTTGCTAGGGAACATGGTGTGCGCCTGCATACGCACATCGCCGAGACGCTGGACGAAGAGGCCTATACCTTGAGGCGCGTGGGGATGCGCCCCATCCGCTACATGCAGCATCTTGACTGGCTCGGTCCCGACGTCTGGTGGGCGCATGTCGTCTGGCCGGACGAGGACGAGATCGCGCTTCTGTCCGAGACCGGCACCGGCGTGGCCCACTGCCCGAGCAGCAACATGCGCTTGGGCTCGGGCATCGCGCCGATACGTGAGTATATCGATGCCGGGGTCAAGGTCGGGCTGGCCGTAGATGGCAGCTCCTCGAACGACTCGGGCCACATGTTCGCCGAGGCGCGAATGGCCATGCTCTTGCAACGCGTGACCAAGGGGGCCGACGCCCTGACGGCGCGCGAGTCGTTGCGTCTGGCCACGTCGGGTGGGGCGGCAGTGCTGGGACGCGACGACATTGGCGTGTTGGCGCCTGACATGGCCGCCGACTTGATCGGGATCGATCTCAATCGGATCGGCCTGGCCGGAGCGGGCGCCGATCCTCTGGCGGCGACGCTCTTTTGCGATCCGCCCACGGTCGATCTGTCGATCATCAACGGGCAGGTCGTGATCGATGAGGGTCAGCTGCTGACCGGCGATCTGCAAGAGATCGTGGCGACGCAGAATCGCTTGAGCGCGGAACTGCTAGGGGGCTGAGAGCGACTTGGTCGAGAGCTATGCCAGGACCTAGGGGTGCCATCGTTGAGCGGCCCTTCGCTTCGCTCAGGGTGATAGACTTGATGGCGGCGAGTCTGTGGTAGTGCGCATCGCGATGATTACCTCGCAGAAGGAACGATGCTACCCCTCTTCCGGCAGTCCTAGCAGGTGGCGTCGCAGCAGTTCCAAACCCAGGTGCACCAGCCAGCCGCGACCTGATGGGCCGCCACGGCCGGGACGGGGCTCGCGGTGGAGCAGTCCAGTGGGCGTAGCCAGGGCATAGTAGACGAGTGGCCCAGGGCTCTTGCCCAGGTCGGAGGGTCCGACGATGGCCAGCGCCATATCCGTGTCCGCCTGCTGCCGGCATCGTTCCGCCAGGGCGTCTGCCAGCGCTTGGTCGGCGAGCGGCGGCCGGTCGGGAGTCTGCAACGGCAGACCAAGCGGCTCGGGGCAGCGGTCCGAGTAGATCATTCCGCAGCGATAGACCTCCCGAAAGCTGGCAGCCTGGTAGAGCATCCGCGCCAGGTCACCCTGCGGCGACGATTCCACGGTTGCCAGCGATAGGCCGCGCTCCGACATCAGCCGCAGCACCACCTCGCCATGTCCCTCGCCGTCGCTCCCAAAGACATAGTGTCCCAGTCGGCGGCGTAGCTCGGACGCGACGGGCGCTATCAGAGCCTCTGCGGCGGCGTCCGAATCCGCCTTGGCGGTGATGACGATATCGACCTCTCCCGGATGGGCGCGAGTGCCCACCGTGGGGTTGCCGGCTTCCATCAGGTCACCAATGCGCGCGTCTGCGGCGCTCTCACCCAATCCGGCCGTGTGCAGCCGCCGACTGCGGATGACGCTCTGCAGGCCAAAGCGACGTTGCAGGAGCGGCAGCACCTCGGTGGTCATCAGGTGCTTCATCTCGTGGGGCACACCGGGCAGGCTGATCAGCAGGCGACCGTCATGCTCGACGGCAAAGCAGGGCGCCGTACCGACCGGGTTGTGGATGACGGTCGCGCCCCTTGGCATCAGCGCCTGGCGCCGATTGTTATCGGTCATGCCGCGACCATGCCGGCTGAAAAAGCAGGCGATCTCGCCGAGCAGTCCCTCATCCAGGTACAGCTCACGCTCGCTGGCGGCAGCCACCGCCTCGCGAGTCATGTCGTCCACGGTGGGGCCGAGCCCGCCGGTGGTGATGACCACTTGAGAGCGTTCGAGCGCCGTCCGCAGCACCTGCGTGATCCGCTCCAGGTTGTCGCCGACGGTGGTGGCATAGAATAGATTGAGCCCAATGGTCATCAGCCGCTCGGCGATCCAGGCCGAGTTGGTGTCGACGATCTCGCCCAAGAGTAGTTCGGTGCCAATGGTGACGATCTCGGCTTGCATAGCACTATGTCCTAGAGGTAGTCATTCAGCCCCTCGGCGCGGAGCTGCTTGACGAGTTGGCCGACATCCTGGGCGCGATCCTTGGGTATGACCAACAGGGCGTCGCCCGTATCGACGATGACCAGGTCATCGACGCCGATGGTGGCCACCAGTTTGGTTCCGCTGCCCGCGAGCAGACAGCCGCTGCTGTCGATGGACCGGTGCGGCTGTTCGGTCAGGTTGATGTTCGACAGACCGTCTCCGCCCAGGATCTGATAGAGCGCCGACCAGTTGCCAATGTCGCTCCAGCCGATATCGGCCGGAACGACGGCCACGTCAGCGGCCTGTTCCATGATTCCCACGTCGATGGTGTTGCGCGGAATGCGCTCCCAGAGGGCGCGAGCGGCATCGTCATCGTCGGTAGCGACCATCTGCGCCAGTAGCGCGGCCGTTTCTGGCAGCGAAGCCCGGAACTCGTCGCAGATTCGGCCCAGACGCCAGCAAAAGTAGCCCGTGTTCCAATAGTAGCGGCCGCTGGCCACATACTGCTCGGCCTTGTCGAGAGGCGGCTTTTCGGTGAAGCGCGACACCTGATAGACTGGCAGGCCGTTGGCGTCGGGAAAGCGCTCCTGCCGCTCGATATAGCCAAAGCCGGTATCGGGGTGCTCTGGGATGATGCCCATGGTCACCAAGTGACCCGCGTGTGCCGTCTCGATGGCCGCCAACAAGGCCTCTCGGAAGGCGGGCTCATCACGCACGACATGGTCGGCGTGCAGCGAGAGCATGACGGCCTCGGGCCCCCCGCGTTGGGCCAAGCGCATGGCGGCCAGGCCGAGGCAGGGTGCGGTGCCTCGCGGGCTGTACTCGATCATAATGTTCTCAGGGAGCACATGCTCGATCTGGGCGGCGATAGGCGCGGCGTGGTCGGGACCGGTCAGGATGTAGATCCGTTCGGCGGGCACCAACGGCAGTACCCGGTCGATGGTCTGCTGCAGCAGCGAGCGGTCGCCGACTAGCGCCAAGAGCTGTTTGGGCGTCGCTTGGCGGCTCATGGGCCACAAACGCGTGCCGCTGCCTCCGGCCAGAATGGTGACATAGACGTTGGCAAGGTTGGCATCCGCCATGGATGATCTCTCCTCTAGCTGTGGCTACGAATGTATGACATGCGCTCGACGCTACGGACAAGGCCCTTGAGTTCCATCAGCGCGAGCGTAGCCGATACCTTTTCGGTGGGCAAACCACTTGCGCGGACCAGCTCGTCGATGTGGGTCGGCTCGTCGGAGACGTGCTCCCAGAGCGCGCGCTCGTCGGCGGTCTCGGGCAGGACCTGCCGGGCGTCGCGCTGCTCTTGGATCATGCTGATGTTCAGCTCTTGGAGAATGTCCTGTACGCAGGTGACCAGTTTGGCGTGTCCCCGCTGGATGGCTTGGTTGGTGCCCATCGAGGCGCGTGACTGGATGTTGCCCGGGACGGCAAAGGTCTCTCGACCCTGCTCGATGGCAAAGCGCAGCGTGATCAGGGCGCCACTCTTGATGCCGGCCTCGACGACGACCGTACCCAGCGACAGGCCGCTGATGATCCGGTTGCGCGGCGGAAAGTTGCGCGCCTCGGGCTTGACGCCCAGGGCATAGTCCGAGATGAGGGCGCCCTGGGCCATGAGCCGCGTCGCGAGTTCGCGGTGGCGGGCCGGATAGACCTGGTCCAGTCCGCAGGCTAGAACCGCCAAGGTGCGCCCACCGGCGTCCAGGGCGGCGCGGTGAGCGATGCCGTCGATGCCCAGGGCCAGTCCGCTGACTACGGTGATGCCGTTCTCGGCCAGGTCGTGGGCCAGACGGCGAGCCGCTTCTTTGCCGTGGACGCTGGGGCCGCGGGTGCCCACTAGGGCCACAGATAGGCTGTCCTCAGGTGTGATCTCACCTCGGACATAGAGTACTGGCGGCGGGTTGTAGACCTCGCGCAGCAGAGAGGGATAGTCGGGGCTGTCCCAGGTGAGGGCCTGCACGCCAATCTGATCGAGGCGGGCCAACTCGGCGTTCAGGTCGAGGCGATCTCGCTGATAGACCACCTGCTCAGCGAGATTGCGCGAGAGGCCCGCGCCGCGCAGACCGCTCATGCTGGCGCCCCAGGCGTCCTGCAGCGATCCAAACTGTTCCAAGAGTCGGCGGATGCGCGCTGCGCCGATGCCCCTGATCAGGGAAAAGCCGACCCAATAGCGCGGATCGCTCATGGTGATGCTACCTCAGGCCAGGGAGGAGCCTCACGGTGACCCGCTTGGCTTCCAGGTCGATGTCGAGGATGACCTCGGGGATGGCAGGCAGCAGCAGCTCAGGTCCGTTGCCCTTGACGACATAGACGTCGTTGGCGCCGGTGACGATCACGTCGTCGATCTCTCCGAGCGCCTCGCCCTTTTCGGTCTCGACGCACAGGCCATAGAGCTGGTGCACATAGAACTGGCCTTCGTCCAGGGGCAGGGCATCGTCCATGTGGACATGTACATAGGCGCCGACCCATTTCTCCGCAGCGTTGCGATCCTCGATGCCGGCGAGCTTGAGCAAGGCCTGGCCCTTGAACAGCCGCGCCTGCCGCAACGCAAAGCGCTCCAGGTGCTTGCCCAAGTAGACCGTCTCAAGTTCCAGGAAACGGTTGGGGTCCTCGGTCTCGATCTGCACCTTGAGTTCGCCGCCCAGGCCACGGACCGATACCACGCGACCGATCACCAGATGGGTGACCTCGTTGCTTGGGGGAAAAGAAGAAGGCGAGGCGCTGCCGCCCCGCCGTTTCTCGTTTTTGGCTGTCGCCGCCACTAGACGATCTCGAGGATCGCGCGGCGCTTGCCCTGGTTGGCTGCCGAGACGCGCAGCATGGTGCGCATGGCGTTGGCCACGCGTCCGCGACGTCCGATCACCCAGCCTTTGTCGTCCGGATGAACGATGAGCTTGAATATCGTGGCATGGGCGCCACGGATCTGGTTGACCGAAACGTCCTCGGGATGATCCACCAAGGACTTGGCCATATACTCGACGAGTTCACGCATTAGGGATTCTCCTCACGGGGCGGGGACGGACTAGGCCGCGTCCTCTGCCTCGTCTGTGGCCTCGGTCTCGACGACCTCGCCCTTGAACTTGGCCCAGATGCCGAGATTGCGCAACATGCGCGCTA
>Ga0180436_10002590_pt1 | contig 17049 bp, 12 predicted proteins | sample SS_ome_2_FD_132434 | JGI IMG/M metagenome (GOLD analysis project Ga0180436, IMG submission 132434) | Hypersaline lake sediment archaeal communities from the Salton Sea, California, USA - SS_3_S_2 metaG | ecosystem: Environmental > Aquatic > Non-marine Saline and Alkaline > Hypersaline >...
GAGACGCTTTGCCGCTGTGCGTAGGCCACAATCAGAAAGGAGTGCACGGACGAATTGATGGCAAACACCAAACCAAAAATCATTAAACCGATCACAAGTGAAGTTGCTGAGTTGTCCATCACCGTGGCGCCTAACAAGGCAACGGTAACTGCCAGCAGGACTGCGCCCCAGAAGACAACGGTTCTTCCATCTGGCGTATGTTGCGTTCCTGAACCGGTGATGCGGGGTGCTAACACCTGCACAGCACCGTAGCCAATAATCCACAGGGCCAGCAGCGTGCCCACACTGGTGCTGGTCCAACCCAATTCCAGTTGCAGATAAACAGGCAGTGCAATAACAAACCAGACGTCACGGGCACCGAACAGAAACAACCGTGCTGCAGACAGCCAGTTCACAGACTCGCTTTTTGAAAACACCTGCCTGAATCTGGCTTTAAACGGCGTCCTGCCGAGGCTGCGGTCCAGGGTAAAAAGGCTGAAAACCCCAACGATAACCAAACCTCCGGCGAGCGTTGCAATGGCGGCGCGGAACCCAATCGACTCAAGCAGAACACCCCCAAGAAAGAAACCAAGACCTTTCAGAGCATTTTTTGAACCGGTGAGAGCAGCCACCCAACGATACAGCTTGCCGTGTGCATCTTCTGGCAGCACCAGCTTAACGCCGCTCTTGGCACTCATCTTGTTCAGATCTTTAGCGATACCGGATAACGCTTGAGCGGCCATTACGTATGGCACAGTGAGCCAGGCTGACTCCACCAGCAGCATCGACAGCGCGCCAATCTGCAGCGCCAGGCCAGCAAGCAGCGTGGCAGCCAGGCCCAGGCGCGCGGCCATATAGCCGCCAAAAAGGTTGGTTACAATGCCGAACACTTCGTAGAAGATGAACAGCAGCGCAATCTGCAGCGGGCTGTACCCCAGCTGGTGGAAGTAAAGTACAACCAGCATTCGCAGCGCGCCGTCTGTCAGGGTAAAACCCCAGTAGCTCGCTGTGATGATGGCGTACTGTCTCACGTCAGTTTTCCATGCCGCGTGCAACCTTTGCGACAAGTTCCATCATGCGATGTACATAACCGATTTCGTTGTCGTACCAGGCCAGGATTTTGACCAGGGTGTCGTCAACAACCATTGTAGAAGGTGCGTCTATGACACTGGAGCGGGTATCACCTTCATAATCAATCGAAACCAGAGGTTTGGTTTCGTAACCGAGAATACCCTGCAGCGGTCCTGCCAGTGACGCTGCCTCCAGCGCTCCATTTATCGCTTCAACCGAAGACGCTGTTTCCAGCTCAAAAGCACAATCTGTGATTGATGCATTGTCGACGGGTACTCGAATCGCGATACCGTTAAGCTTGCCCCGCAGCTCCGGAAAAATCTCACTGATGGCTGTGGCAGAACCTGTTGACGTGGGTATTAACGATCGTGCACTGGCGCGCGAACGTCGCAGGTCTTTGTGGTATTGATCAAGCACACTCTGAGTGTTGGTAATGTCGTGGACGGTGGTGATCGCGCCATGACGAATACCAAAATTTTCCTGGATGACTTTGATCACCGGTGCAATGCAGTTGGTGGTGCAGGATGCGGCTGTCACCAGATGGTGCCTGTCGTCAGCATACAGGTGATCATTCACGCCCATGACAATATTCAGCGTGCCATCTTTTACCGGCGCTGCGACGACAACTTTTTTTACCCCGGACTCAAAGTACGCATTCAAGGCAGATGAAGTTTTAAACTTACCGTACACTCCACGACGATATCTATGCCCATCTCTGCCCAGGGCGTTTCACTGATGTTCTGATTGCGGGAGTAACTTATCGTGTTTGTCTCGATGCAGATTTTGTCCGCTTCCGCATCAACCGCTGGTCCCCAGGTGCCGTGTTGGCTGTCGTACTTAAGCAGGTGCGCAGCGGCACTCGCATCGCCAGCAACCTCATTGATATGCACAATCTCAATATCCGGAGATCCCCACGCTGCGCGTAAGCCAAGCCTGCCCATTCTGCCAAAGCCGTTAAACCCTACTCTTTGTGTCATCGGGCTAAACCTCTGTCAGTTCATGTTTGGGAATAATTGAATTTACGATTGCTGAGCAGTTTTCAGGCTGACCCTGACAGCAGTCTGCGACCAGGTAGGTGACTAAATCACCCAGTCCGTCCAGATCAACGGTATAGAGAATAGAGCGTCCGGATCGAGTCGATTGCAACAGACCAGCGTTAACAAGAATCGATAAATGAGACGACATGGTGTTCTGAGGCACCTTCATCGCGAGCGCTATGTCGCCTGCGGGCACAGGATTGGGGGCTTTGCGTACCAGGAACCGGAGGGTCTTCAAGCGGGTTTGTTGAGAGAGCGCGCCAAATGCTGACACGGCATGGTCAAGCTTCATATCTTCTTTCCTGCTTCCATTAGCGTTTACTTCATACGTGGATAATATATCAATTATTCCAGATATATGGATATGTCGCGCAGTATTTTTCTTCCCTATAGGGTAAGAACGCAGCCTTACCCAATGGTCGGAAGTCCGATATCCTGCACTGGAAAACGCATTAACGGGAACCCTGCCTCGGAGGTAGATGGGCATGAGTGACACAACAGAACGCAGAGTCTGGGACACCAGTCTTTCCCGTCTGGAAAAGGACATGGCAAGCGCTGAAGACTTTGAAACCTGGCGCGCTCTGGCTGAGCAGCATGACTTGCGCAGCGGCGCAGCAAAGTGGCGGCAGACAGAACGCGCGGAAAACTATGACTGGGCAAATATCAAGCAGCGGACTGCGATCCTCAAGGATCTGCGCGCGCGTGGCGACGATGTGGGTCTGCTGTTTGCCTTGAATGAAGGTATTCACGGCAACATGGGGGGTATGGGCAAGTCTGAGCTTTACGAGCGCGCCAAGCTGGGCACCAAAAAACTGATTGAAGACTATGTGAACACCATTTCCGATTCGTTGAGACACATCTCCTCGCTTCCGGAGGATCAGATTCCTTTTGAGGAGAAAATGGATTTCTTTGATCGCGCCAGTCACTGCTTTGGCCGCGCCGCACTGATGTTGAGTGGTGCGGGTTCCCTTGGACATTTTCACACAGGTGTTGTGAAAACCCTGTTCCAGCAGAAACTGCTGCCTGGGGTTATTTCAGGCTCCAGTGCGGGATCAGTGGTTGCTGCGGTGCTGGGCTGTCATAGTGATGACGAGCTTCAAGAGCTGTTTTCCGGCGACAATCTGCTGGGCAATCCACAGCAGTTTGATGAAGCCGCCTGGACCCTCACCCGACGCCAGATAGACATCAACGATGTGATGGCCATGCTGGAAGTTACGATCCCCGACATGACCTTCCAGGAAGCTTTTGAGAAGACCGGTCGCTGCCTGAACGTGACGATCGCGCCCGCAGAGCAGCACCAGACTTCGAGGCTGATGAATGCCATTACCTCACCCAACGTGTTCATTCGAACTGCGGTGCTTGCATCCTGTGCGGTGCCGGGGGTCTTCCCGTCAGTGATGCTGATGGCCAAGAACGTTTATGGCGAGCCGCAACCCTATCTCCCAAATCGACGTTGGGTGGATGGTGCGGTCACTGACGACCTGCCGGCCAAGCGTCTGGCGCGGCTCTATGGGGTTAACCATTACATTGTCAGCCAGGCCAATCCCCTGGCGCTGGCGATGATGAGCGCTGACAAGTACATCTATCTACCAGAAGGTGCCAAATCAGTATGGCGGCATGCAGGCAGGGAAATGCTGCGCTCCGGAGAAGCGTTTACCCGCCGTTACCTGCGGCCCTGGCCACAAGTCAGCCGGGCCATGAACATGTTTTATTCGGTTGCCGCCCAGGACTACACTGGCGACATCAATATTGTACCGTCTTTCAATTTTGTGAATCCGCAGAAACTGCTGGGACATCTGACATCGGACGAGATTTCAGAGCTGGTGCTGGAGGGTGAGCGTGCAGCCTGGAATCGACTGGCGCAGATACGCACCTGCACCAGCATTGGCCACACGCTCGATATGATCCTTGATCATCACTCTGAGCATGATGTGCGCAAGTTCTACAAAACACGCCGACCAAAGCCAGAGGCGATGGGCGGCAGTCTCGAAGAACCTCCGTTGGGGGCTTAGGTTTTAGTTATCGTTCAGCAGTTTTTCGATTCGACCTAAGCGCAGAAAGATTGTTTCTCCGGTTGCGTCATCAACACCATCGTTGTCGGTAACAGCAAATGCGCGACCATTTGATGTGACCGCAAAACCCTCGAGTTTCTCCGCAGTCCAGATGCTGCGCCGCTCGATTCTCGGCAGCACATCCAGCAGCAGTTGCTTGGTCACAGTGATCAGGCCGTCGGCATTATCGTATGCCCGGAAGTCGGCTTCTTCAAGGTCAACTGTATACAGCGCTTTGAGTTCTGCGTTAGGCGCTGTACTTGGGCCCCAGCCTTTGTCGCGCTCAATCACCACAAAATCACCGTTGGGCAGCAGGGTCAATTCAGATAGGCCAATCCACCCACCGTTACTTTCAGCTTCAAGCGGGTAGTGCACAAATCCCCATTCGCTGTTGGCAACATCGTAGCGGCCAATTTTTGTATTCACCTGGTCCGTGTCACCCTCGTCCGGCCATGCTCGCTGAATCGCAACATAAACAACTTCCGAACCGGTTTCGCCTGTTACCGCAATGCCTTCAATGCCGTTAGAGCGACGCATGTCAACCAGGCCTGCCGGGAGTTCGATTTCTGAGATGACCGCACCAGTGGTGCTGTCTACCTTCAGGACAAGGTTCGGTCGGCTTGAGCTATTGCCTTCACTACCTAACCAGAAGTGTCCGTCGGGACCCACCGCGATGCCTTCGAGATCCAGGCCAGCGCTGGCGCCGGTGACCTGCATGCGGTCAGTGATCAGCGCAGGACGTTGGGACACGTCGATGGTGTAAACGAAACCTTCAGCCAGAAAGGAATCACTGACTGCGTAAAGTGTGTTAGCGCTCCACGGGTCGCCCGCCAGCCCGGACAGCGCCACCCAGGGAATAGGTAATCCATTGCTGTCGTTAGCTGAAATGATCTGCGGGTACGGTGACTTTTTGCGGCGCTGAGCATAGAGATTGATCATTGTGGGTATGCCGTCGTCCGCCTCGTCATTTTCGGTGGAAGCGACCAGCAGGCCCCGTGCAGGAATGCTTTTCAAGCCTTCTGGACCAATGCCTGTGGGCAGTACCTGCACCAGGCGCGGTGTGCTGCCGCCAACGTCATAGACGCCGATTGCATTGGATCTTTCAGAGCCAACAAACAACAGGGATTGACCGTTGAATTCACCGAACTCAATGGACTCCGGTTCCACACCTTTGTTCTCGGAGCGACCTTCATTGTAATGACCAGCGCTGACCAGCAGATGCTCAAACGATTCGCCAGACTCGTACTCGATATCGCCGTTCTGATTGAAGATGGTGAAGCCGCGGCTGCCGCCTTCTTCGCCAGCAGCATCTTCATAGTCACCTTCGTTGGCGGTGGCAAAAGAATCGTCATCAATCCACGCAACCGAATCGGGTTCGCGACGTTTGATCAGGTTGGAATCCAGTACAATCAGATCTTCTTCCAGCGTATCCACATTGTTCAGCTGCGCGGAACCTGCTGAGAAGTGGTTGATTGTCTTGCCACTTTTCAGATCCACGATCGCCAGATGATTATTTTCCTGGAAGGTAACCACGGCTTCGTTCTGACTATTGATATCGACAAATTCCGGTTCGAGGTCACCGCCGGCAAAAGCGCCTTCTGTAACAGGCGAAAGATCGGCTTCGCGAATTGTCCACCAGCGGGCTGGACCTTGCAGGTCTACAATCAGAAGCTGTCCGCTGGGTGATTGTGGCAACAGGCCGTCGTTCAGATCTTCATCCCGCTCATTTTCGATAACAATCGCAACGCGCTTGCGATCAGGTGCAAGCGCCAGCGCATCGGGTTGGCCGCCCAGTTCGTGTTCAGCAACAATGCGGCGGGTGCGGCGATGTACCACCACCAGCTTGCCCGATGGCTGTGTGAACGATGTTGATGTATTGACGCCTACCAGAACCAGAGGGTCGAGAATGACAAGGCTGGTGGGTTCACCACCGACATCCACAGTCCCTGTGCCCACCGGCGCGCGGGGCCGGCGAATATCTACAAAACCGATCCGCCCGTTGTCGCCGTCGGTGTAGATGAGTTCTTTGTTGTTCTGTGTGACATCAACAATTTCTGCAACGCCTGAACCGTTCCCGGCAATGACATCAAAAGTACCAATGGGCGCGAAATATTTTTGCGCTGCACTGTGTTCTTTTGTTTGTTTTGCTGCGACATAGCTCGTTTCGGCGGTAGCGCCGTATGCCATGAGTAGCGTGAGTAGTGTCGTCAAAGATACTGCTAGTGTCCGTGTTGTCGAGCCGGACTTATTCTGTTTCATCTGGTTTCCCCCGGTGATGCTAAATATTGTATGGAGCGCTGCGCGTTGATCCGCCGTGGCGCGGCAAAATAAGTATCGTCAGGAGAGATTGCAGAAAGGTTTCAGAATTGTGACTTGCAGATGACAAGGCGCGGCTGCTCACTAGCCTGATACCCGGTATCTCCTCAAAACAACTCAATTCCGAAACGACGCAGCAGTTGTGCGATTAACGCAAACAGGATCGTTGTCACCAGGATGCTCGCTGCCAGCGAAGGCCAGAAGCCGATCCGCGGTATCAGGTAAGGAAAGACCAGAAACATCGGTAGTGTGGGTATCACATACCAGAACGTGTACCAGGCATGGTTGGAGATCTTTTCCGCCGACTGATTTTCAATGTAAAGCCAGATAAGCACCAGAACGGTGACCGTCGGCATTGCGGCGACAAAGGCGCCGAGCTTATCGCTCCGCTTGGCGAGTTCCGAAACCAGAACAATAATGCCAGCGGTCACCAGATATTTTGTGAGCAGAAACGCCATTGGTGTCTCCTTGTGTAAGTTTAACGGGTTATCACCGGCGCTCTGGAACCGGCTCTTCTGGTTCTGACATCGCCTTGTTCTGCGTGCGTGCCTGAACTATTCGATATAACGCAGGCAGCACAAGCAGCGTCAGCAGGGTCGAGGAGATGATGCCGCCAATCACGACGCTGGCCAGCGGGCGTTGTACTTCGGCACCCATGCCGGTGTTCAGGGCCATGGGCACAAAACCCAGGGAAGCTACCAGCGCTGTCATAAGAACGGGCCGCAGACGGGTCAGCGCACCTTCGATGATGGCTTCTTCCAACGGTCGTCCGTGCTGCCGTAAATCTCTAATGAACGACACCATGACAAGGCCATTCAACACCGCAATACCGGAAAGCGCGATGAAACCCACGGCTGCCGATATAGACAGCGGAATGTCTCGAATGAGCAGGGCCATGACGCCGCCGGTGAGCGCCAGGGGCACCCCGGAAAAGACGACAAGCGCATCCCGGAACGAGCCGAGTGCTACAAAAAGCAGCACCACGATGAAAAACAGGGTCGCCGGAACCACAAGCGACAGCCGCCGGGTTGCTGACTCCAGGTTCTGGTAGGTGCCACCAAACTCCACCCAGTAACCTGGGGGTACCACGTCGAGTCCGGCAACTCTCTGCTGCACGTCGCCCACAAATGAGCCAAGATCGCGACCGCGAACATTGGCTGTTACCACCACACGACGTTTACCATTTTCCCGATTGACCTGGTTGAAACCGATGATGGTTTCCAGGCGGGCTACTTCATTGAGCGGTACGTACGTGCCGTTGCCCAGCGGAATTGGCAAGCTGACCCAGTCATCGGGATTGTTGCGGATCGCTTCCGGCAGACGCAGTACAATATCGAAACGTCGGTCACCCTCATAAAGCTGTCCAACAACCTCTCCACCCAGAGCCATGGCAACGTAGTTCTGCAGCGCCTGGAGGGAGAGACCCAGTCGGTTCATGGCTTCACGGTCAGGTATGAGCGTTAAAACCGGAAGTCCGGAAGTCTGCTCCAGCGACACATCCGCAGCGCCTGGAATGGCGCGCACAGCTGCCTCAATCGATTGTCCCGCCTCTATGAGCGTATCGAAATCATCGCCGAAAACTTTTATGGCGAGCTCTGCTCGCACACCCGCCAGTAATTCATTGAAGCGCATCTCGATGGGTTGCAGGTATTCATAGCGATTGCCCGGCACCGGCGTCACCAGTGTTTCCAGGTCCTGGATCAATTGAGATTTGGGCTTCTGCGGATCCGGCCACTCACTTCTTGGTTTCAGCATGATGAACGTATCCGCCATGCTCGGCGACATGGGGTCTGTTGCGATTTCTCCCGAGCCGATTCTCGAGAACACGCGTTCCACTTCGGGCAGCGTCGACACCACCTGCTCCAGCCCCAGTTGCATGGACACTGCCTGACTCAGCGAAGTGCCAGGAATGCGCAGGGCGTGCATGGTGATGTCACCTTCGTCCAGGGTGGGGATGAACTCGGTGCCCAGGCGCGTTGCAGTCCAGCCGGAAGCCACTACCAGAATGACTCCAACGCCGACAACGCCGTAACGAAAACGCAGTGCAGCCTTGAGCAGCGGGCGGTACGCAGATTTGAGCCTGGCCATCACTGTGCCTTTGCCTTCTTTTAAAGGCCCACGAAAAAGTAGCGCCACACCGGCGGGCACGAAGGTGATCGACAGCAGCATCGCCGAGAGCAGGGCGATCACAACTGTAATGGCCATGGGATGAAACATTTTTCCTTCCACGCCCGAGAGCGCGAAGATAGGAATGTAGACGGCGGTAATGATGAAGACGCCGAAGAGCGCTGGACGAATAACTTCTCTGGTTGCTTCAAAGACCACCTCGAGGCGATCACCTAACGACGTCTGTCTGTCGGTATCCAGCTGCAGCCGCCGCATGCAGTTTTCTACGATGATCACCGCACCGTCGACGATCAGTCCGAAATCAAGCGCGCCGAGGCTCATCAGATTGGCACTCACTTGCGAACGAACCATGCCGGTCACCGTCATCAGCATGGCCAGAGGGATGACAGCGGCGGTAAGTAATGCAGCCCGCACGTTACCGAGAAACAGCAGCAGCACCACCATGACCAGCAACGCTGCCTCCAGCAGATTGGTACGGATGGTCTCCAGGGTGGCATCGACGAGTCCGGTGCGGTCATAGACTGCATTCAGAGTGATGCCCGGGGGGAGGCTGGGCTGTATCGCGTCAATTCTCTGTGCAACGGCATGCGCCACTGCGCGGCTGTTTTCGCCCATGAGCATAAACACAGTGGAGAGCACAACTTCTTTACCATCCTGAGTGGCTGCCCCGGCGCGCAACTCGCGGCCGAGCCCCACACTTGCCACATCTTTGATCTGCACCGGTACACCATCACGCTCACTGATGACAATGGTGCTCAGCTCGTCAAGATGGGTTGCCAGGCCAGGCACCCGCACCAGCCATTGCGAGCCGTTGTATTCAATGAATCCTGCACCTCGGTCAGCGTTGTTACGGCGCAGCGCAACCTCCAGGTCCTGCATGGTGAGTCCGCGGGCTAACAGTGCTGCTGGCTTAGGGGCGATAAGAATTTCCTTCTTGAATCCGCCGATCGGATTAACTTCCACCACGCCGGGAACCCGCAGCAACTGTGGCTTTACAATCCAGTCATGCACGGTACGCAAATCTGTGGTGGTAACCGGCGACCCATCCGCGTTTACCGCTTCAGGTGCTGCGTCGATGGTGAACATGAAGATCTCGCCGAGGCCGGTGGCAATCGGGCCGAGCATAGGGTCCAGCTGCTCGGGTAAAGACGCGCGGGCTGTCCCAATCCGTTCACTGACCTGCTGGCGGGCAAAGTAAATATCAGTGCCTTCTTCGAAAACAACAGTAATCTGCGATACCCCATAGCGGGAGAAGGATCGGGTCTCGATCATGCGTGGAATCCCCGCCATGGCGTTCTCCAGCGGGAAGGTGACGCGCTGCTCTACCTCCAGCGGCGTATAGCCTGGCGTGGCGGTGTTAATCACTACCTGAACGTTGGTGATATCCGGTACGGCATCGATGGGAAGGCGGGAGAAGTTCCAGACGCCGAGCCCTGCCACAAGCAGCACGATGAAGAGGACAATGTCGCGACGGGCAATGGATAATCTGATGATCTGATCTAACATTTTCTTCAGGCCTCAGTGGTCATGGACGGCACCGGCTTTCTCGATGTCCGCTTTGATCAGGTAGCTGTTGCTGGTGACGTAACGCGTGCCCGGTTGCAGACCCCCAAGCACCTCTACCCACATGTCATCCTGACGGCCGAGCTCCAGCATGCGTACTTCGTAATCATCTTCGATCTGTGCGAAGACGACGGTGAAATCGCGAAAACTCTGTAGGGCCGAGCGTTTCACGGCGAGTGGTACCACATGCTCTGCAACTTCCAGTTCACCCTTGACGAAAGCGCCCGGCACAAACGCGCCATCTCTGTTATCAAGTACCAGTCGCGCCATAACCGACTGGTCGGGTTCGGCGACGGTTGACATCAGAGCGATCTCGCCTTCTCTGCTGACGTTGCCCTTAACATCGATTACGCGCGCAGCGGTGCCTGCATGAATGCGGGCACGGTCGGCAGGAAACACAGCCAGATCCACCCAGACCGATGAGCTGTCCATGATTGTGAACAGCTTTCGGCCAGAAGTCTGTTCTCCGGGATTAACGTTGCGCTGGGTCACCACGCCACTGATCGGCGCGTTAATGGTGTAGGACTGCAGGCTCTGATTGCTTTCGACGCGAGCCAGCGATTGTCCTTTTTGAACCTGGTCACCCACGGCAACGTCGACGGATTGCACAGCCCCTTCGAACCGGGCACTGACCACCCGGACAAGTTCCTGATTCGCCAGGACCCGGCCATAGACCGTTGTTGTTTCGGTTATCGTGGCGGTGCCGGCGAGTTCCGTTTCGAGGCCGAATTTCTGCGCCATCTCCGGGCTGATGCGGGTGCGTCCCTCGAAGTTGTCATAGGTCCAGCGGTGGGTCTCGCCGGCGTGTCGGGCCTCGATCGTTACAACAAACGAATGTGGTTCGTAGACTGTAGTATCCCCGTGCAGATAGTCTTCCTGTGGCGCGAAAGAGATGTGGTCCTGTATTCCGCCCAGCCGCGTCAGGGTGATGTTCAGGTCGACCTCCCGTGGCGCTACCGGCTGATTGTTCTGGTATGCCCAGACTCTGAATTCAGGGGGCACCCCGGTTTCATGGATGGAAAGCTCCATGGCGAAGTTGTTGTTTGTCAGATAGCGCCCGCCGTGCGGGCCGCGGGGCATCTCTTCCTGCTCGTGCCCGTGGGCGTCAGCATGTTCGCTGTGATGGGAAGAGTCGGTACATCCCAGAGTGAAGGTCAAGATTAATAAAGCGTAGAAAACAGGTTTGAAAGTCCTGATCATCAGAGGGCTCCTTGAGTGAGTACAGTGCCCGTCAATCTTTCTATTTCGATGGCGTGCCGATGCGCGCTGATGGCAGCTTCAACCTGGGCAAGACGGGCATCCAGGACTTCCTGCTGCACCTGCTGCAGCTGAAAATAGGTGTAACGGCCGGCACGGTACGCACGTTGAGTGTCGTGCAGCGCTGACTCTGTCAGAGGCAGTACCTCTGTCGAAAGCGTGCGCGTAACATGCAGTGCATGTTGCAGGGCCTGGTGAGTTGCAAAGAGTTGTGTTTCGATGCCAAGTTCGACTTGAGTCCGATCTGCATCCACGCGCTGACGATTCGCTCGCGCCATAGCGATCTGCCCCTGATTCTGATTGCGCAGCGGTAACGGCACGGTGATGCCGGCTACCAGTGCCTGCTCACCGACCAGCTCAAGGTGTCTAACGCCCAGATTTAGCTGCCAGTCGGGTCTGGCTTGAGCTTGCGCCTGGCTCAGCTCAGCGTCGCGCAGGCGCGCGACTGTGGCATACTGTTTAATGTCCGGATTATCCCGAATACTGTCCAGCAGTTCGGCGTAAGCGGCTGACCTTGGCAGTTGTAACACATCTCCTGCCACGCTCGTGAAATCCGGTTTACGTTCCCCCCATTGAGCCGCCAAGCGGTGGTTTGCAACCTCCTGTTCGTGCTCGAAGTCCTCGAGCCTCAGCTGGGTGCGAGCGAGCTCCGCCCGGGCCCGTGCCAGGTCGGCAGTCGGCGCTTGTCCGGCTTTAACGCGTTCGGCTATCTGCGCGACGGTATCGGCTGCAACTGAAACCGAATCCAGGGCTTGCGCTTTTTGTGCCTGTATTGCCAGGCTGTCCAGGTAGCGTCGCGCCGTCTCGGCCGCCATATCCCGTCTTAGCACGTGTCTTTGCGTTTCGAGCAGGGAGACGCTGGCGTCGGCTTTTGCAACGCGCGCCTCGCGCTTGCCTCGTTCCAGCACCCAGCCGAGGCTGAGTGTGGTCTCTGCTCCATCAAATCCATTGAGGTCGCCGCTCCCCAGGGCATTTTCTACAACCAGCCCCAGCTCCGGGTTAGGTTTGAGTCCGGCCTGAATGCGCGCTCCTTGCTGAGCACGAATGTCATAACCCAGCACGTTCAGCGCCGGGTTTGTTGCCAGCGTGCGCTGTACCGCTTCAGCCAGGTTAATCTGCAGGGGTTCGTTTGCTGCAGCTCTCTGACTTGATAAGAGTATTGCAAAGAGCAATAAATACAGCCTCTGATGAGGACTTGATGCAGGTCTCCACATAACATAATTCTCCGATTCGCCACCGGTGACGGCGCGTAACAACATACAGACTCGAGACTGAAGGTCAGCTCAAAACTGCGTTCGAAAGCTTGTTATGAGATATGTGGAGGCGCGCGCAGTGGCGGACGCCAGTGTATGCAGGATTTGTTGTATTGAAAGACACCTGCAGGCGCAGGCGTGTGAATCTGTACCCAGGCAGGCACAGGTGCAGGAAGAGCCTCTTCTATTGCCGCAGAGACCTGATCTGACTGTGGGCTTGAGGTGACCTGTTCAAACAGCGAAACGTCCGATTCTTGCGAGTGGTCGTGACTGCTTGATGAATGTCGATGAAGGTCACCCCGATGCGACTCAGATTCATGGTTGTCGTGATTGTGATGATCAGCATGATGCGCTGTATGCGTATGCGCAGAATGTAACCCTGCGTGGTTGCCCGCCTCATCAACGTGCAGGTGCAGTCCGCTGGTTTGAACGGCCAGCAGGCAGATAAGCGATATGATACCGAGCGACATGGACAGATGCTTCATCTTCCAATTATAGATGGAAAGAACGTCCCAATGCACACCTTGCAGGCCCTCCGCTCAGCTCAATGCTCGCCATCCGGCGATAGCCGCGAACACCAGAAAGATTGCCCCGCCCACCCGATGCAGCCAAATGGTTTGTAGATTTTGCAATAGCGCTCGTCCGACCCAAACTCCGAGTGCGGAAACCAAGATAAGCGCTGTAGTTGCACCAACCCATACCGGTAGCAGGGCCATATTGCTTGCCAGACCTGCGACCGCGATCTGCGTCTTATCGCCAAACTCGGCCAGAAAAATTAGTGATAGCGTAGTGAGGAAGACGCTGTATCCGGCTAGTTCGGAAATTTCTTCAGATTCATCATTTCGTTGTGTAAACAACGCATGCAGACCGAATGCAGCAAAAAGCAGCGCCCAAAAGCACCGGCCCATGATGGTGACGGGATGCTAAAGCCATGCAGACGATTTGGCTTTTGTCGCCGACTTCCGCCAGACCGATAAGGGTGAAAGAGGCCAGAAAAGTCGAGATGGCATCCGATGGAAGCATGGACTATCTGGGGAGGAACAGGCGCCGCAATCCGATGACTGCACCGGTTACGCTTACAGAAAAGCCAGCGAAAAGGCCTATGAACATCGCGATATCCCACACCGGTCTATGCTTCGCCAGCCAGGGAAAGTCCAGGCTGTGAAGTCCGTTAAAAAGCCATCTGTAGACCCGTCTACCGCGGTCCATAACTGATAAGACTTCTCCACTGAATGCATCCAGATGAATCCATGTCGAATTGCTGTCGTCTAGAGCTGCTCGGATTGTGCCCGCGGGCAGCTGACCTTCTCGCAGATTTGTATACACATCATCGTCAGGTACCACTTTGAGGCTAACCACCTTTTGTTCCGGCCAAGCCGCGATGATCGCACGACGAATCTGAGCAAAGGCGAGCGTTTGTGCATCTATAAGGCCGTTATGGTCTTGAGCAAGGATTACACTTTCCCCAGCGAACGCATGAATCGTCACTTCCGACGCGGGGTGAAGACTGGTCAGCGAGCCTAGACCAACCCGGGATACGATTTCACTGAGGCTACTACCGCGCAATAGGTTCTGTTGAGTGAGGGTAGCGGAAGGTGTGGAAAACAGTCTGCCATGATCCATTGATAACCAACCGCTAAAGATCCAGCTCAACACCAGAATTCCCGCGAAAAGTCCAAGAATGTGGTGCCAGCGCATCCAGTTCTCTTTGAACGAACTCAGCGTCCGTCGCCCGGATGCGCGAACTTTCAGGGTTCGGTAGAGACCCAGATAAACGCCAGATGCGGTCCCGACTAAAGCAATAAGAGATAACCACCAGACTGTTTTGTCCCACAACGCGTGATCTTTGCGCAATACAGTGGGATAGATCCAATGCAAGACAGCGCCAAGATAGTTCCACACTCTCTCGTGTCGTGTCGTCCGTTGCAGAAATTCTCCGGTTATCGTTGAGACGTAGTAATGCGTACCTGCATCATCGGCCATCGCCACCTGAAGAAAAGGGCGATACGGATCAAATTTATTTGCCACGATCCATTGATCGTAGTCCATGGGTCCTTCTATGGACTTCAATGGTTTGCTGAACACCTCATGCACCCTGCGCTCTACAACCGAAGCTGTTAAGTGAGGGGCGAGTTGTCCATCGTCGCCATAAATGACGTGTGTTGCGTTGTCGGAGGTATGGCACACATACGCCGGGCGGTTCGTGAGCATAATCGCGCGAAACCCCGTCAGCATGGGAGGGCACTTGGATAGTGCTACAGCGGGTTCAACGTTTAGTTTCGTGTAGTCGATGGTTTCCATCATCGCCAAGCGGTCACTATCAGGTAGTGACGGATAGGGTACATACATCATGACCATGCCGGTCGCAAACCACATCGCGAACAGCAGTCCCAGGCAGATACCGATCCACCGATGAGCGAATACGAGTAGCCTTGTTACTCTAGCGCCCACCTAAAAAGACGCTTCGAAGCTTAACTCGTACGTGCGTGGAGAACCCAATAAAAGCTGGTTGGCGTAGAGAAAACCTGGATCGTTCTGCTGCAGGTAGAAGACATCAGCCCATGATGCATAGTCTTCGTCCGTCACATTGCTGATGCGGGCACTCACGCGCAGGTTTTTGTGCGTCCAGGAGGCGTAAGCGTCCAGCAACAGATATGATTTGAGCGTTATATTGTTCGCGTTGTCACCAAATCTATCGTCAACAAAACGAATCGCAGCCCCAAGTTCTATGGGTACCCCGGTGAGCCTTAAACTACTCCATAAGTTTCCTGTAAGTTCCGGAACATTGGGTGGTGTGTTGCCGGCGAAGTTCACGAAGTTAGCCGATCGCTTGAATTCAGCATCGGTGTAAGCGGCGTTCGCGCCAATACGCCAATAATCGTTGGCTGCGATTGTGGCCGAAATTTCGATGCCCCGAGACTCTCGCCCACCAACACTGCCCGCGCTATCCAATCCAATGCGTTCGAGCACGTCATCGCGCTCGATATCGTAGTAGGCAAGGGTTGCCTCAGCTTTACCCTCAGAAAAAACAGCTTTCAGTCCGATTTCCCACTGCTCTGCATCGGTTAGATCAAAGTCCTCACCTGCATTGACGAGGAAGATGTTGGCGTTAACCGGGTCTTTCGCATCACTGTATTGCGCGTATAGGACCACGTTGTCCGTGAGTTTAAATACTGAGCCCAGGCGCCAGCTTATCCAATTGAAGTCACGCTCAAATCCGGAGGCTTCCTGCACACCTGCGGCATCAAAGTTTTTCCGGTCCAATTCCAGTTCTTCGTAACGAACGGCCGTAATCACTGACAGGCGATCATTGATCTGTAGCGCGTCTTCGGCAAACACCGCAAAAGTCTGGATATCGGTTGGACTCACTCCCCGGAGTTCTTCGGGACCGTATCGTCCAGGAACTGGGCTGAAGAGATCAACCGCGTCACCCGGTGCCAAGGGCTCGCTACGTCTGAATCCCCGCGCCCGTTCAAAATCCAGGTCTGTAATTTCTGTACCGATCAGTAGACGGTTGTCCATGCCACTGACGTCAAAATCGTACTGTACGGTGAGTCGGTTGCCGATGAGGTCCTGGTCATGGAAGACGAAAAAGTAGCCATAGTAGCGCTGGATGACACCCGTTTGCGTACAAACGTCGACGACGGCATTGCAATAAACGTATCCCTCTGCGTTGAGCCATTCTCGGTCGGCATCAAATTTGTAGGTTGTGTTTTTTAGCGTAAATCTTTCGGTGGGCATCCAGGTGAGATCGGCACGAAGAAACAACTGATCCGATTCGGCACGGCTATCAGCGACGTTGTAGTTCCTGAATCGAGATCGTGCGTCAATCGTTTCGCCCGTGCGTGTAGAAATTACATCATTCATTGGTCGGCGGGCAGCTGATGTGGGTACTAAAGGGGTGCCCCAGTAGTCCGCCAAGTCGTCGTCCAGGTAGTCAGCACTCAGCTTGATGGAGAACTGTTTGCTGGGTTGGAACAGGACGCTGGCGGTTGCGTTCAACGACTCTGGGTCCATGCGGTCGACGTACCCTGAGGATTCACGCTGGCTAACATCGACTCGGTACCAGGTGGAATCACTCAGGGCACCACCTGCACCGACGCCCAGTTGATAGCTGTCATATCGGCCATAAGAGGCCAGTACGTCAACAGATTGAGGCTGCTCGGCTTCCGCGCTTCGACTGATCGCATTTATTGTTCCGGCCACAGCACCCTGGCCGTTTAAAACAGAAGAAGGGCCGCGCAATACTTCAATACGGTCGAGATTGAACGTGTTTTGCGGACGCATCACCATGTTTGCGGGTCCAACCCAGAGACCGTCGCGCAAGACCGTAATTTGGGAGCGGGTGAAACCGCGCATCGAAAAGGTCGAAGGTGCCGCTGGCGATTCGCCAGA
>Ga0180436_10002591_pt1 | contig 17039 bp, 14 predicted proteins | sample SS_ome_2_FD_132434 | JGI IMG/M metagenome (GOLD analysis project Ga0180436, IMG submission 132434) | Hypersaline lake sediment archaeal communities from the Salton Sea, California, USA - SS_3_S_2 metaG | ecosystem: Environmental > Aquatic > Non-marine Saline and Alkaline > Hypersaline >...
GGACTGCATCGACCAGATTGTCCAGATGTGCCAACCATGCGATCGAGTAGAGCTTGATGACCAATGTCTGTCCATAGCGGTCGATGACCAACCCGGGAAACCCCTCGCTCTCGCCGTGTACCACCCGGTAGCCAGTAGTCGCGCCAGCTTCCAGGGAATGGCGCTCCTGCAGCGCCACGCGCACGCGCCCCTCGAAAAGCCGCCCATCGACGCGGGCAGGCTTCCCGTGCTGGAGCACCCGCACGCGGATCTGCGAGGATGGGTCGTAAAGCCCGACGGCCAGGAAACGGTCTTTGCGGTCGAAGATGACGGCCAAGTCGCCGGGACGCCCGTCGCTGCTCTGGCGGGTGATGGCCGTGTCAAAAAGCCAGGGATGCCCCCCACGCAGCGCACGCTCGGCGCCCGGTGTGACACGCAGGGCAATGCGGTTATTCGATTTCCGTTCGGTCTTGGCGTTGCTCATGTGTCATGTAGTTTACCATTGTCGGTAGGTTCAGGCCAGGAGGAGACCGCGGCTGAAAGCCGCTCCCACGAACTCTGTACGCCACCTTGCAGAATCGGACGCGCGGGATACAATGGGCCCGCGTTCTACCATACCTAGCAGAGGATCACACGATGCCTGACTATCCATTCGAACCATTTCGCATCAAGGTCGTCGAGCCCATCAAGATGACGACCCGCGCCGAACGCGAGGCTATCCTGCGCGAGGCAGGCTACAACCTGTTCCTGGTGCCCGCCGAGGACGTCACGATCGACCTACTGACCGATTCCGGAACCGCCGCGATGTCCGACAACCAGTGGGCCGGCATGATGATCGGCGATGAGTCCTACGCTGGATGCAAGAACTTCTACCATCTCGAGGATACGATCAAGCAGATCTTTGGCTTCCAGTTCTTCATGCCCACGCATCAGGGACGCGCCGCCGAGAACATCCTGTTTACCGTGATGGTGAAACCCGGCCAGTCGATTCCCAGCAACATGCACTTCGACACCACCTTCGCCAATATCCAGGTACGCGGCGGGCGACCGGTGAACCTGATCAAGGACGAGGGACTGAACCCCAGCTTCCGCGGCCCGTTCAAGGGCGACATCGATCTCGAGAAGCTGGAGAACTTCATCACCCAGACAGGAACGGAGAACATCCCCCTCGGCATGATCACCATCACGAACAACTCGGGCGGCGGGCAACCCGTCTCGCTGTCGAACATCCGCCAGATGAGCGGGACCCTGCGCGCGCACGGTGTCCCCTTCTTCATCGACGCCTGCCGCTACGCCGAGAACGCCTACTTCATCCAGCAGCGCGAGCCGGGATACACGAACAAGTCGACAGTGGAGATTGCACGCGAGGTGTTCTCGTATGCCGATGGGTGCACGATGAGTGCGAAGAAGGACGCTCTCGTAAATATCGGCGGCTTCCTGGCGATGAACGACGAGGATATCTACCAGAAGGCCCGGACGGAGCTTATCCTTCCTACGCGAGGGTTTCGCGACGTACGGCGGCCTGACCGGGCGGGATCTCGAGGCTATGTCACGCGGTCTGTGGGAGGGCATCGCTGAGGACTACCTGGCCTACCGCACGAGCCAGACCCGCTACCTGGGCGAGCGACTGATCGAGGCCGAGATTCCAATTGTGGAGCCGCCCGGTGGACACGCGATCTATCTGGACGCACAGCGTTTTCTGCCCCACATTCCACCAGAACAGTTCCCGGCGCTCTCGCTGGAGAATGCGCTCTACGTGGAGGGCAGCATCCGTGGGGTGGAGATCGGGAGCGTGATGTTCGCCCACGCAGATCCAGCCAGCGGTGAGATGCAGTATCCAGAGCTGGAGCTGATTCGGCTGGCGCTGCCGCGGCGGGTCTACACGCAGCGGCACCTGGACTACGTGGTCGACACGCTGGTGACGCTGAAGAAGCGCCGCGAAGAGCTGCGCGGGTACCGGTTCACATATGAGGCGCCGTATCTGAGACACTTCACGGCCCGGTTTGAGATGTTGTAGAGATGTTGTAGAGACGTAGCAGGTAACCTGCTACGTCTCTACAACCTACTCAGCGCAGATCTGGCGCCACCCAGGTATGGTCGCGGGCTGCGGTGTACATGGCCTCCATGACGGCGCTGCGAACCGCGGCCTCGCGCGGTGTGACGAGCGGGACATCCGCCTTGCCCGTGATGGCATCGAGGAAGAGCTCGAAGGCGTGTGGCCACTGCTCGGGCAGGTCGGTCCAGGGCGTGAGTCCATCGGCGCCGGTGACATGGCTGCTCCGGAAGTAGAGCTGCCCATCCAGAACATATGCATGCCCCTCGGTGCCGCTCAGCTCCAGGCTGATCGGATTAGCCACATCCACCCAACTAGCAGCGAGTGTGCCCAGGACGCCGCCGGCGAACTCGATCAGGGTCTCTCCATACTCGTCGGTCTCGCCGTAGCGCCCCGTCGCCACACCGAGGCTCGCCGCCACGCGCACGACGTCCGGCATCAGCCAGAGCATGATGTCGAGCGAGTGCGTGCCCAGATCCCCGAAGGCGCCGCACCCGGATTGATCCATCTCCGCCATCCAGGCCCACTCCGTGTCGAAATAGCCCTTGAGCGAACCGGCGTGACAGTTGGTGTGGCGGAAACGCGTGACTGTGCCGAAGTTGCCCGCGGCCAGCTGCGCCTTGAGGAACTGGTGGACCGGGTCGCCACGCTTGAAGTAACCGGTCTGGAAAAGCACGCCCGCTTTTTCGATGGCCTCAGCCATCGCGTAAGCATCTCGCACGCCGATGCCCAAAGGCTTCTCGACGAAGAGATGTTTCCCCGCCTCAGCCGCGGCCATCACCAACGGTTCGTGACGATCGGTCTCAGCGCAGATGACGACAGCCTCGACCGTATCATCGGTCCAGACCTGCGCCAGATCGGCGACCGGCTGGGCCTCCAACGCGATCGCTCGCTTGTGCGCCCGCTCCGCATCGTGATCCCAGGCATACTTGACCGCGACGTCCGGGCGATCGTTCAGCCGCTTGATGAACCCCAGCGTGTGGATGTGCGCGCCCCCTACGAGAGCAATCTGTACCATTATCTTATCTCCTGATGAATGGGTAGCCTGCTAGACCTCAACCGCCACCTCGCCGCCGGCCTCCTGGCTGCGATAGATGCCGTCCAGAATCGCCTGCACGTAGAGCGCATGCTCGGCGGGCACGGGTGAGGGTAGTCCCTCGGCCACCGCGCGGGCGAACTCAACACACTCGAGCGCGTGCGGCTCCATGGTATCCTTGACGCGTTGCAACGTCTGGGTGTAGAGCTGCTTCGTCTCGTAGTTGGCTGAGAGGAACTTGGCGTCCGGCCACTCGCAGCCACCCTCGGTGCCATACAACCAGACATGGGATGCCTCGCCGGGCGTATCGTGGTGAAGCAGCCAGCTGACCTCGATACTCAGCGTCGCGCCGTTAGCGAAGCGTACGAATGCCGCGGCGAAATCCTCGACGTCGGTATCCTCGGGGACGTGGCCATCGCCCCACGAGGTGAAGGATCCCTCGTGATGCGCCAGCTCCGCGCGAGCTACACCAGTCACGGATACAGGTTTGGGGAAATCCATCAGCCAGAGCGTCAGATCGAGGATGTGGACGCCAATGTCGATACAGGGCCCACCGCCGCTATGCTCCTTGTAGATGAAGGTGGGCCGGGCAGGGAGCAAGTTACGGCGCAGCATCCAGCTCCGGGCGTGGTAGATATCGCCCAGGGATCCGGTCTCGATCTCAGCCTTCATCGCGCGCGAGTTGCCCTTGAAACGGAAGTGCTGGGCCGTCATCAGCATCTTGCCCGAACGATCGCGGGCAGCGATCATCTGGCGGATACCATCGGGTGTGGGAGCGAGTGGCTTCTCACAGAGAACGTGTTTGCCGGCATCCAGCGCGCCGACCACCTGCTGGGCGTGGTACATGTTAGGCGAGCAAACGTCGATGATATCGATCTCGGGATCCTCGAATAGAGCGCAGGGATCCGTCGTGAGCTTCGACACGCCCTGGGCCTCGCCCCATGCAGGCAGAATATCGGGATTGACGTCGCAGCCGGCCACGATCTCCGCATACTCCGAGGCTTCCCAGCCAGGGATGTGCGTGCGGGCGATGCCGCCGAGTCCAATGATGCCTACCTTGAGCTTCTGAGCCATAATCATCATCTCCTTAACGCGTATAGATATCCAGCACATCCCGCAGCATCGTCGCCGCGGAAGGCACCGGTGTAACTTCTTCGATGCAGGCTGTCAGGGTGCCATAGATATCCGTCTCATAGAGCACGCCCATCTGCTTGCCGTTCAAGTGGCCCAGCGGGTGATCGCGCGCGAGGGGTGTCGGACACACCGTCAACGCATAGCCACCAGCAGCGGAGCGCTGGGCCGACGCAAGGACCCTGTAGCGCAGACCTTGATCGCACGCCGCACGGAGCCGGTCAGCGCCCAACCCAATGATACCCGTGACATCCACATCCTCCAGACTTGCCGGGACGCCCAATACCGCATTCGCCAGGATGACGAGTTTAGCCGCAGCATCCCAGCCTTCAAGATCCCAGGAGCCGTCACCCTCAAGGATACCCTCCTGCTGGGCACGTGCGAGCGCATCCTCCCAGACCACGCCAGCGGCAAGCAGGTCCAGCACATAGCCGGTGACGAGGTTGGGGACGGCCTCGATCCTGTGAATCTCGGCGCCGCGGAGGTCGCGCACACCCAGATAGAGCGCGGGCAGCCCGCCGGCCACCGTGCCATCGAACCTGAGCTGGACATCGTGCCCTGCCGCGAGATCGTGCAGCTCCTGGTAGGCGAGGACGAGCGGGCCTTTGTTGGGTGTGACGACGTGCATACGCCGGCTGAGAGCCGTGCGGATGCAGGAGAGTCCCGGTTCCGCACCCTGGTGGATATTGACCGGGGAGGCGTCAAACAGCAGATCGGCCTGCGCGGAATCGACGAGAGCCAGAGCCGGCCAGCCCCTGCGTCCGATGGCAGGGTAGCTGCCCACGGTATCGCCGGCCCTCTTTAGTGCGATAACCTGCGCGAGGTCCAGACCGAGGATGGGATCGTAAGCCGCGCCGCAGCTGTCAGCCGCTCCGACGAGACGGAGGCGGAGACCGTAGCGGGAACGCAGCAACGCTTCCTTCGCCAGGACAAGCTCACAAAAGCGCCGGCCCAGGTTTCCCAGACCAACGAGCAGGAACGGTACAGTACGAATAGAACACCCTCCGGTTCAGGCAATCGGTGCGGAGTATAAACCCGGACGCGAAAGGAGGCAAGCCGAGGGGCGTTCGAATCAAAGGATGGCCACCTCATCGGCATTTTGATAGTGCGACTTGGCGCTAGCACAGTCAGATGGATCAGTCGGGTCCCTACGCCTGCCTCATCGCCGGGACATAGTACCTCTCGGCGTACTCCTTGACCATACGGCGGGTGGTAAAGTAGGGTACCGAGGTGCGGATCGCCTCTTTCATCACCTTAACCCAGCCACGGGGAACATCGTCCGCGTCCCGCCGATAGTACAGCGGCACGACCTCTTGTTCGAGCAGCGTGTAGAGCGCGTCGGCGTCGGCCCGGTCCTGGTCGGCCTGGTTGTCACACTGACAGCCTGGATCGATGGCCCAGCCGTTGGACCCGTTGTAGCCCTCGGCCCACCAGCCGTCGAGGATGCTCAGGTTGGGAATACCGTTCGCCGCAGCCTTCTGCCCGCTGGTGCCGCTCGCCTCATGGGGACGCAGCGGCGTGTTCAGCCAGACGTCCACACCCTGCACCAGGTAGCGCCCCACCTGCATATCGTAATCCTCGATGAAGGCGATACGCCCACCGATCGAAGGGTCGCGGGCGACGTTGTAGATCTGCTGGAGCAGCCGCTTGCCGCCGTCGTCTGCCGGGTGCGCCTTGCCTGCGAAGACGATCTGCACCGGCCGGTAGCGGTCGTGCAGCAGCCGCTTCAGGCGCTCCATATCGCTCAGGATCAGGCCGGCCCGCTTGTACGTGGCGAAACGCCGCGCAAAACCGATGATCAGTGCATCCGGATCGAGCAGCGTGCCCGCGCAGATCACCTGCTCGGGATTCATCTCACCCGCGATCCGGCGCCGCCTGGCGCGCTCCCGGATGAGCGTCATAAGTTTTGCCTTCAAATGGAGATGGGCGCCCCACAGATCGGCATCATCTGCATCCAATATGCGCTCCCAGAGCGCCTGATCGTCATGGCGCTCGATCCAATTAGGCCCCAGATACTTGCGGTAGACCTTGTTGTTCGCGTTGCCGATCCACGACGGGATGTGAACGCCGTTGGTCACGTACCCAATCGGCACCTCCTCCACCGGTCGCTCGGGCCAGAGGGAATTGAACATCTGCCGCGAGATTTCGCCGTGCAGTTTACTGACGCCGTTGGTCTGCCCGGAAAGACGCAGCGCCAGAACGGTCATATTGAACCCCTGGCGGTTATCCGGATGCATCCCGAGCTGAAGGAACTGCTCGCGCGTGAGGCCCAGAGATGTCCAATATCCGCCGAAATACTTCTCCATCAGGTGGAACGGGAACACGTCGTGGCCCGCAGCGACGGGCGTATGTGTGGTGAACACGGTGGTCGCCCGAACGCGTTCCACAGCCTCATCGAAGGAAAGCCCCGCCTCAACGAATTCACGGGCGCGCTCCAGAACCAGGAAGGCCGAGTGCCCCTCATTGAGGTGGAACGCCGCCGGATCCGCACCCAACCGGCGCAGGACCTTCAGGCCGCCAATCCCCAGGACCACCTCCTGACGGATGCGCATCTCCTGATCGCCGCCATACAGGTTGGCGGTCAGCTCGCGATCCCACGGATCGTTCAGCTCGTGGTCGGCGTCCATCAGATAGAGACGCGTGCGGCCGACCTTGACCTGCCAGACCTTGAGAGAGATCGTACGCTCACCCAGCGCTACGGGGACGCAGATGCAGTCCTCTTTATCCAGAACCTCGCACACAGCTGCCTGGTCGGGATCAAAGCGCGGATAGATCGCCTCTTGCCAGCCGTCAGCGTTGATCCGCTGGCGGAAATATCCCTGCTCGTACAGAAACCCTACACCGACGAAGGGGATGCCCACATCACTCGTCTCTTTGAGATGATCGCCGGCCAGCACGCCCAACCCGCCTGAGTAGATCGCCAGCGAGCTGTGCAGGCCGAACTCCGCGGAAAAATACGCGACCGGACGTTCGAGCAAGGCCGGATATTCCTGGGTGAACCAGAGATGTCCATTGCCCAACTCGCGATCGAAGTCTATGATGACGGTATCATAGAGACGCAGGAACCCCGGATCCGCGACGACCTCCGCCAGACGCTCTTGCGAGACTTCCTGGAGCATCGATACCGGGTTGTGCACGGTGCTCCGCCAGAGGGGGTAATCCAGCAGTTTGAACAGGTCCCTGGACTCGCGGTTCCAACTCCACCAGAAGTTATAGGCCAACTCACCCAGGCGTGCGATGCGGGATGGCATTCTCTCAACTACACAGGCGATTTCTCGTTGCACGCAATCAACTCCTACTCTTAGGTTCTATTGTTCAGACTCAAATAAGATAACAGATACCGACGGCGCGCCCATCACGGGTTGACCAGCAGTACAACCACAAACACTACGAAAGCCACCGCAGCAAACTCCACAATCGTCAGCAGCGTAAGCTTGCCGAGCAGGTGTTGGTATGCCAGGTTGGTCGCCACGTAGAAGACGAGCAGCAGCAGCACACCACCGATCCAGCTGTTAACCTGCCAATAGTTCAACGCCCAGGTGCTCTCTCCGACAATCAAGCCCACCACGCCGGCGAGGAGCAAAACACGCGCAAGGGGTGCATCGGCGACGCTCAACAGATCGAGGGAGAGCAGTACCGCCGTGAGCATGGTGGCCGTGGCGCTAATAATACTGCGCGCACGCGCCTGGTAGACCATGGCGAACAACGCAAAGGCCAAAAAGTATGCCAGCACATTCAACGTCAGGCGCGCCCCAGGATACGAGGGTGCATCGAGAGATGCTGCCCGGTACTCGGACACGATCGTGGCCGCGATAACGAAGCCCATCAGGCACAGCCCGGCAATCCAAACAGGCAGCAGCGCCACGCGAGACAGCGCGAACGTGAACAGCCCGGCGACTATTCCCGGAAGAATCCAAGAGATGTAAATCGGACGCGTCTCCTGTTGCGCACGCCCGTGGAGGATCAAATTGGTCCCCGTGCAGACCAGACCGACCATCAGCACAACCAGCAGCTCCACTCCGGTCAAGTTCAGGTCGAGGGGGGAGCCGAGTACACGAAACCGCCACCGCTGCTCCGGCAATTCGATGAAGCGAAAAAGGAGATTGCCCAGAAGTAGGATGGCGATCAAGACACTCATATTGTCGCGGTCGAGTCGCTTGCTCTCCTGCATAGCGGTAGATTGTACCGTTGAGGAGGTCATTTGTCAACCAGTTTCGATTCGCCCCCAAACACCGCCGCCGCATGCGACGCGACAACCTTGCCTCGTATGCATCCATCATCCACCCGTGCTGCGCCACCGCCCCACAGATCCTGGAGCAGTATGCCATCCGCCAGCAGCCCAGCGACCGGGACATCAACGTCGAACGTGCCCGGCCCGAGGTTGATGACTACGATGAGTGTGTCTGATTCCAGCTGCCGGGCGAAGGCCAGGACATTGTGCTCATCACCGGCATCAAGCCGGAGGTAGCGCCCCCGTCGCAGCGCGGGATAGTTGTGGCGCAGCCGGATCGCACGACGAAACCAGTCCAGCACGTCACGATCCCAGCGCGCCTCATCCCAGGGGAACGCCCGGCGGCAGTCCGGATCATCGTTCCCCTCCATCCCGATCTCATCACCGTAGTAGATGGATGGCGCGCCCGGGTAGGTCATCTGAAAGAGCGTAGCCAGTTTCAGACTGTCCCGGTCGCCACCGGACAGCGTCAGGAAACGGGCCATATCGTGGCTCCCGAGCAAGTTGAGCTGAACCTGCGTCACCTCCCAATCGTACCGCCCCAGCTCCTGATCGATGGCATCCGCGAACTGGCCGGCGCTCAGTCGCTGGAGTTCGAAGCCACCGGGGCGCTGGGCGACATCCAGGCGTTTACCCCCAAAGAAGCCCAGCACAGCCCGGTTGAAGGGGTAGTTCATCACAGCATCGAACTGATCACCCCGCAGCCAGCGCGTGGCATCCGACCATATCTCACCGACAATATACGTCTCGGGATTGGCCGCTTTGACGACCTGCCGGAATTCCTGCCAGAAGGCGACGTCATCGATCTCCTCAGGGACATCCAGGCGCCAACCATCGATGCCGAAGTCGATCCAAAAGCGGGCCACGTCTAGAATGAAACGCCGTACCACCTCGGTGCCGGTGTTGAACTTGGGCAACTCGGGCAGTTCCCACCAGCCAGCATACCCCAACGTGCGGAGACTCCCCACCTCCCGCGCACGCCGTTTGGTTACGGCGTCCGGATAGGCGATCAGCCGTCCTCCCGACCGCGGGCGCTCCACATCTATGTGAAACCAGTCGAGATACGGGGATGCCGCGCCATTTTCCAGCGTATGGTTGAACTGGTAGAAAGCCCGGCTGGCGTGATTGAACACGCCATCCAGGACCACACGGATGCCCCGCGCATGGGCGGCACCCAGCAGCTCGCGCAGCGCGCCATTGCCGCCCAAGATCGGATCCACACGATAATAGTCGCTGGTATGGTAGCGGTGGTTCGCCGGTGATTGGAATATCGGATTGAAGTAGATCGCCGTCACACCGAGATCGGACAGGTAGTCCAGGTGCTCCACGACACCCAGCAGATCGCCGCCCTTGAAGCCGTAGACTGTGGGTGGAGAGTCCCACGATTCCAGGTTGGATGGCTTGGGGACGCGATCGCTCCGAGCGAAGCGATCCGGGAAGATTTGATAGAATACGGCGTCTTTGACCCAGTCAGGAGTCACACTATGCATATAGGACCTTCCTAGCCCTTCACACTGCCCAGGGTCAGGCCAGAGATGAGCCACTTCGACGAGTAGAGGAAGAGTGCGACCACCGGGATCATCACCATAATCGATGCAGCGGCGAAGAGCCCCCATTGGGTTTGGAACTGGCTCTGGAAATCACGCACGCCCAGCACCCAGGTCCAAAGCGACCGCTCGCTGGCTATCATCACGCGGGCCAGCAGGTAGTCGCTCCAGGCAGCCATGAAATTGAACAGAAACACGATCACCAAGGCCGGCGCGGAGAGCGGCAGGATGATGAGCCAAAAGGCCGACAGGCTCGACGCCCCATCGATAAAGGCGGCCTCCTCCAAATCGTGCGGAATCGTGTCGTAGTAGCCCCGCAGCGTCCAGATACTGAAGGGGACTGACGTGACTGAATAGGCCAGAACAAGCCCGCGGTAACTCTGCGTCAGACCGAGCTTGGTGGCCAGGATGTAGATCGGCACCATCAGCATCGGAGCCGGGATCATCTGCGTCGAAAGCAGGAAGATCAGCCCTGGGATACGTCCCGGGAATTGCCACCGGGAGAACGCGTACGCAGAGGTCGCCGAGAGTATCACGCCGACCACGGCGGTCGCCGCCGTGATGGCAATGCTGTTCCACAGCCAGACGAGAAACTCCTTCTCGACGAGAACTGTACGGTAGGCCTCCAACGACGCGTCGTCAGGGATGATCGCCAGCGAGGTCGAGAGGAGGCGGTCACCCGGACGAATAGAGATCGTGATCACGCGCAGCACAGGGTATACCGATAGAACACAAGCCAATATCAGGGCGATGTGGATGAGCAGGCGCCCAAAGGGACTATCCTCCCGGCCACGAGCTCTGAAAAACCGCTGGAACGCGGTAGGCTGTTTTCTCTCAGGGATTGTTGTAGCTGTCATTCGTACGCCCCCTTTAGCCCGCCGGTGACCCGGATGTACAGCACTGAGAACACGAGCAGCAGGCCGAAGATGACAAAGGCGAATGCCGCCGCATCACCCAGGTTGAAGTACTGGAACGCGGACCTGAACAACGCCGTCACGAGTGTGTCGCTGGTCTCCAACTCGTTCTGGTTGATGAAGAAAGGCACATTGAAGTTGGTGAAGGTCCAAACAGTGCCCAGAATAACCGCCGGGGTCAGCACCGGGCGCAACAGCGGCACTGTGACACCCCAGAACTGCTGCCAGGCAGATGCGCCATCCAGCTCAGCCGCCTCGTAGTAGTCACCGGCAATACTCTGAAGCCCACCCAGAAGGATCACCATCATGAAGGGAATCCCCAGCCAGATATTAGTGATAGACATAGCGATGAAATTCCAGGTCGGGTCCGTCATCCATTGGATGGCAGGTAGGCCCAGGCGCTGGAGCATGATGTTGACAAACCCGTACTCAAAGTGGAACTCGCCTCGCCAGGCCAACACCGCAATGGGTTGGGGTATAGCCCAGGGAAACACCAGCAGCGCCCGGTAAAGTCCCTTAAACCTCATCTTCCGGTTGAGCAATAACGCCAGGATCATGCCGCCGGTGACGTGGAACAGGAGATTGACGGCCGTCCACAGAATCGTCCGGAGGAGAACCGGGAAGAACGTCACCTGTTTCAGCACCGGCTTCGTAAACACCTCCAAGTAGTTGGTCAGACCGATGTAATCCGGAGATTGAAAGTGGCGGGGGTTGAGGTTGGTCAGAGACACGTTGAGCTCCCAGAGCAATGGGAAGACCACGAGCAGCAGCAGCCCAACAACAGCCGGCGCCAGCAGCATGTATGCCAGTCGCAGCTCGGATTGGAAGATATTTAGCGCATTGGGCGAGATGAAAAGTCCCAACCCAAAGACAACTACTGTCAGCGGCCAATAGGGCGCCCAGGGCGATGGGGTCTGGCCGACGGCGATAGCCCGAACTGCAAAAACCACGACCACAGCCATCAACACTGTGGCAACCAGATGGCGCAGTCTATCACCCAGGGGATCCAACCACCCATCCACCCGGCGCGACAGAGCCCGCAAAGGGGTCCACAGGAAGTAGACGAACAACTCCAGGAGTACAGTCCCGGCAAAAATGTAGAGCACCGTGCTCCCCACCTCACCGAGAGCGTTTAGAACCACTTCCCAGGTCAAGAATTCCATCAGCACCCTCCTCTGCAAGAGTGAAAGCGAGGAGGACGATCGGTCCCCCTCGCCTCACACGACTCCGGCTACTCCAGATTGGCGATGCACGTCTCAGCAGCCGTCTGCATGGCTGCCGCAGCATCCTCCGGGGTCTTCGTATCGGCCAGGACTGCCTGCATCTCGGGCTTCATGCCGTCCCAGTTGCAGCGCATCTCCGTGACGGTGGGCATCGGCGCACCAACCACCATCTGGTCTGCCGAACCCTTAAGCAGCGGATCGTTCGTGATGAGTGGATCATCAAGCGCCGCCTCCAACGCCGGCAGACGATTGAGCTTGGCGACCATCAGGGCCTGGTTGTTCGCACTCGTGACAAAATGGATGAAGTCGACGATGGCCTCGAGCTTAGCACCCTCGATCCCATCAGGGATCATGAAGTAGACCCCACTGGTATAGGGGTGCGGCCACTCACCGCCGACCACCTCGGGGATACGGGCAACACCCAGATCGTCGCCCAGCACCTCTCTGTATCCGCCGAGCGACCAGTCGCCATTGATAATCATGGCTGCCTTGCCTTCCTTGAAGAGCGCATCAGCCCCATCGTAGTCACTCTCCGCCGGCACGATCGGCGATGTGTACTTGATGTCGTAGAGAAACTGGAGCGTCTCAATCATCGCATCGGTATTCAACGTCGGCGTCTTGCCATCATCAGCGAAGACCTTGCCACCAAAGCCGCCCAGCCAGGGCACGAGCCAGAAGGGCTCGGTCTGATTGTAGACCAGCCCGTACTGATCGCTTGTCGTCAACTCCTGCCCGGCAGCGATCAGCTCGTCCGTCGTGGCCGGAGCGGACTCGATGAGCCCCTTGTTATACAGGAGCATCAGATGGTTGCCATTGGAAATGGGCACACCCCAGGTCTTGCCATCCAACTGCGCCGCCGCTAGAGCTGATTCGACGTACATATCCAGATCGAACAGATCATCGACTGACATGATTAACCCGGCGTCGGTGAAGGGCCCTGCGTGGTCGTTGACCGTCCAGAGCAGATCGGGCATGGCGCCCGCCAGGCCCGCAGTAAGGAAATCCTCACGCAGCGTCTCGACATCCTTATTCACGAGCTCAAAGGTCACATTGGGATGTATTTCTGTGTAGGCATCAACGAGCGATTGGACGAATTGGAGCCCGCCATCCGCCTCGCCCTCCTTCGTCCATAGGGTGATCTCAACACTCTCGGGCTCTGCCTCAGCAATTTCCTCAGGTGTGGGCGTCGCCACCGGGGCGCACGCTGCCAACACCATACCAAGGACAAATAACCCTGCTACCAGCGCAATCAACCGCGTTTTCATAGCACGTACCTCCTGAATCGAAAAGACTCCTCTAACTTCAGCCAATCAACTGACCACAATCTGAAAACAACTAAGTCTCGATTCTCCTCACCTTCACCCCCATTTCCCCGGCGAAACACCGGAAACGATCTCGCGCTGCGGCTTCGGTGAGCGGTACGACGAGCAGCCAACACACTTTGAACCAAGAATTACTCCAACAACACACCCACGAAATCTGCAGTGCGACGTATGATATCCTCGATCGCATCTTCCCCGGATATGACGTCCTCAAACATAACCTGTAGCTGCCGCGACACCCGAAAGTAGCCCGGCAGCGACGGTCGAGCGCGGCCAGCGGCGATCAGGTGCGCCGCGCTTACAAGAAGCCGGTCCCGTTCCGGATCCAACAGCTCCAAGAAAGAGGGATACGGCAGGTTCAACAGAATGGAGCGATAGAGGCTCTCGATGACACGCGGCTCCGTCGCAAGGCGGAGGAAGTCAAGCACGACATCTGCATACTCGCACTGCTTGAGCACGACGTAGCTCGTGCCACCGATTGTCGAGACCGGCACCATACCTGGTGCAGCGGGAAGCGACACGCAGCCCACGCGCGCCGGGAACTCGTCGCGCCGCCAGGAACTCATGCGCAGAATCAACTCGGCCTGATAGCTGCCTCCCAGGGCCATGGCCACCTGCCCTTTCGCCAACATATAGGGGCCGGTATCCCAGCGGTATTGAACGATCTCGGCCGGGTCGATGATCCCACGAACCCCCAAGCTCCGCAGGAACTCCAGAGCCTGCCGTGTCTCCAGCGAATCCAGCACGATCTCCCCCTCGTGAAGCAGCTGCCCTCCGGCCGACCAGATGAACGGCATCAGATTGTAGACCGTCGCCTCACCAGCCGACCGGCCACCGGGAAGCGCCAGGGGGTGCGAGATCATATAGCGCCGTGTCACTTCGCGACGACTGAAGTATTTACTTACCGACACCAGATCGTCCCAATCCTGCGGGGGCTCCAGGTCCTCTTGCTCGAACCAATCCCAGCGATACCAGAGCAGCGAGGCATCCGCCTTGGCCGGGAGCCCGTAGAGGTGCCCGTCATAAGAATTCGCCTGGGCAAAGGCAGGATACAAGCGGCTTGCGAGCCCGGATTGATCAAAGTGCGGGTCAATCTCATCCAGTGGGAACAGAAACCCCGCCCGGGCGAGACCCGGCACCCACACACAGTCCACCATCGCCACGTCTGGCGCCGTGCCCGCGCCGATGGCGGTAGTCAGGCTGTTGTAGAACGTATTGTGATCGACTGTCGTCGATTCCACGGTGATGCGTTGACTCGCCTGGCTCGCGTTCCAGATACCGGACACCAATCCCAGGACGTCCTGCCACGACGGGTCGGAACTGGTCACACGCAGGACCCGGCCCTCAGGCGCGGATTGAAACGCACCACGCTCGCTGACGAAGGTACCCCTGCCCGGACGGCGCACGATCACGTCATCCCCCACCAGTTCGGCTAACGCCTGTCTGACCGGCGCGCGGCTGATACCATAACTCTGACACAGCTCCATCTCCGTCGGAATGCGCTCACCTGGCCGCCACGTACCGGCCTCGATCTGTTCTAGAATCAAGGTCTTGAGCTGATGATATAGGGGTAACGGTGAATTGCGATCGATGGTCATTGAGCCAGAACCTTTCGAGTTGCTGATCATTAGTCTGATCACAAAGTTTATAATGTAATAACATTATACTAAATTATCGTTACATTGTCAAGGGGGCAATCCATGGTAGAATGAAACATCATAGCACACGCGTAACAACGGAGAGACGCCCTATGGACGCAAGCGAGTTGATTCGCAGCACCCAGTTTCACGATGATGAGGCACACCGCGCCATCCGCCGCGCCGGGCTGGTCTACGGCATCCTGTATGGCCTATTCTTCGGGCTGGCGGTCTGGGGGAGCGACGCCCTGCTCCTTTCGCGCAGCCACGTGGAACTGGCGTGGGGCAAGATAGCTGCCGGGCTTCCGGCGATCCTGCTGATTGGGGCGGTGGGCGGCTACCTGAGCGGGAGAGCTGGAAGAGCCGGGATCTGGATCGGCATTTGGACGCTTTGCGGTGCGCTGATGGGGATTGTTGCGGGCGCTGCGCCCTTCACCGGGAACAACCTGATGTCCTGGCTCGCCGAACCCCGTGTGCGCTGGATAGAGATTTATCCCATGGGCCCTGCCGGCAGCGCGCGCATGTGGTTCTTCACCGCACTCCACGCAGCTCTGGGGGCGGGTGTCGGCCTGTTGGGCCACTGGGCCAGCGAACGGGCGTGGAGCCTCGGTCCCGGCACGGGCAGACTTGGCTGGCGCGCTGCCGCGGTGCTGCTGTGGTGCGTCCCGCTGGCGATTGGCGCCGGGGCATCCGGCAATGACCTCATCAACAAGGATTTGCGCATCGGTCCCGTCGTCGTCCACGATCTCATCGCCCACGATCGCGGAGACACAGACTCACACGCCGACCTCGAAGCCCTCCGCGGGCAGTTCACGCGCGACTACACCCTGCACCTCACGGAGTACGATCTGGAAGGTCAATACAGCAGCACGGTGGATATCGCCTTCGACAACGGCTTTACCGTTCGCTGCCAGGTATTTGGGTCATCGGTGGCCGGCTGCCCGGCCATCTCCACACAATTCGCAGCATGGATGGACGCTATCGTCAAGGAGGCGCTCCAGGAAAACCCAGGGACGATCATTGCCCAGTACGGCAGTCGTCTGGCGGCCAACCCGGCAATTATCGCCCAACTTGCCACACAGCAGGGCCGGTTGAGCGAGGAATACACAATCAAGCAAGCTGTCCAGCACGGGGGAACGGTTGTGATGACTGCGGAGTTCACCACTCCCTACGTCCTGACGTGCTATTTCCACGGAAACGCGCCGGTTGTGCTCGACAGCTGCCAGATCCGCTGACTACGCAGGAGCAATCAATCGATGGGACTGACTGACCAAAAAGTCGACAACCGGCGCTACATGGCTGTGCCGCGCACGCTGTGCTTCATCACCGCTGGGGATGACGTACTCCTGCTCCGTGGAGCGGCCACCAAGCGCATCTGGCCCAACAAGTACAACGGCGTTGGTGGGCACATCGAAGCGGGGGAGGACATCTATACCTCAGCCATGCGGGAAATACGCGAGGAAACAGGGCTGGATGTTCGCGAGCTGACGCTGCGCGGCATCCTGAACATCCCTGTGACAGATCAGGCGACGGGGATCATCGTGTTCGTCTTCACGGCTGTTGCCCCGAACCGGCAGGTTACACCATCGGCCGAGGGCACTCTCGAATGGGTCGCGCGTGGCAGTCTCGACAGCCTCGAATTGGTCGAGGACCTGCCCACGCTGCTGCCCATGGTACTCGCCATGCCCCCGGCCGCCCCGCCGTTCTTCGCGCACTACTCCTACGACGCCCAGGATACCCTCAGGATTCAATTCGCGCCTATTCCGAAAATGAAACGAAATGGGACGCAGATAGACGCTGATAAACGCTGATTGGCGATCGAATGACAACGGTAGGGGCACGGCGAGTCACATCGATAGCATAACTGGTTGACGGGTCCGCCGTGCCCCTACGGAACCAACCGGCGCGCGCTGTATCGAAACCAAGGCGCAAGCGATGTTAGGGAGCCACGGGATTTGCAGGTGCC
>Ga0180436_10002592_pt1 | contig 17038 bp, 15 predicted proteins | sample SS_ome_2_FD_132434 | JGI IMG/M metagenome (GOLD analysis project Ga0180436, IMG submission 132434) | Hypersaline lake sediment archaeal communities from the Salton Sea, California, USA - SS_3_S_2 metaG | ecosystem: Environmental > Aquatic > Non-marine Saline and Alkaline > Hypersaline >...
CATCTCCGGGGACAGTGTCCCTCACGGTGCGGGGCTACAACTGGCAGTTCCACAACAAGCACGATGACGCATCCATTACTTGGGACGGTGTTGAGTTCTGCGTATGGGATGCCGAGCAGGATGGTCAGCTCCGGAATTGGGTGAAGGCCTGTACGGTTGATGTGAGCTATGGTGGTCATGTGATAAGCGCCGGTAACAGAAAGACCCCGAGCGTCACTGCTGGTTTCATGTCGCCTTGCCCGGCGCCCAACCTGTCAATTACCGATATCCAGTTGCTCACTACGAGCCCGATATCGACGTACCAGACGCTGAACTTCTACGTCCTGATCGAAAACACCGGCGAATGGCCAGTCAACCGGCTGTTCTGGGTCGATCTGATTGTGACCGAGCCCACGACGCGCACGGTGGCCTGGACGGCCGTAAGCGGCCTCGATGCCGGCGCAACGATTCCCCTGACGATCACAGTGGTTAATGGCTTTGAGGAAATTGGATCCTATTTTGTCCTGTCTGCGGTGGATTCGTGGGACCAGGTAATGGAGACACGGGAGGATGATAACGATTCTGACTTGTTCATCGTCGACGTCACCGAGGTTGGAACGCCCCCGACGACGCCGCTGACGGGCACCGGCACGATTGAGGGCGAAACCTGGGTTTCGGTTGGGGGCGTGCCTGTTCCTCACGCTCGCACCGATGTGTATGTATACCGGGATACGGGCTACGGGGGGGTGGAGCTGGTGACTGTGACTGTCTCGGACGATGATGGCGTTTATTCTGTCACTGGACTGGTCGCAGGGGTATATACTGTGTTGGGCGAAACTTGGATAGACGGTGTGCGCTACTCAAGAACATACTACGATGTGATTGTTAACGATGCAGATACAACTGAACTCACGATGATCATGTATGAAGGCTAGTATGGAAAAGCGTACGTGGACAGGGATGATGTTTCTATTGCAAACACGATTGGGGAGAATACCCTGGTTGTGTGTGCTGGTGGCGTCATTCGTGCTGCTGCTTTTTGTGCTACAGGGACAGTTCTGTAGCGCCGCAATCGTATCCGATCCTGACTGGCTGGGAACTGCGCCTCGAATGCTCTCCACCTATTTGCAGGCCGGATGGCCGGATGTTGCCGCAGGTGATACAGGACAGGTGATTGTTGTCTGGCGTGATAAGGCAGCCGCACAGCCCTTTTATGACATACATACCGTTCACTCCCAGAACTTTGGGGTAACGTGGTCTGTTTCAAGTGTGCTGTCTCCCACACTGGCACAGTCAACGCTTCCAGATGCGCTAATCGTGGGGGAACGCGTATTTGTCGCCTGGACGGATCAGTCGACGGGTCCTATGGGCCCTTCGTATACAATATATGCGGGGGAATCCACTACTGGCGACAGCTGGTTGACGGAGAGTATTCCGGGCTCTACGTCTCCTGCCAGCAGCCGGGCTCATCTGGTTGCAAACCAGGACCGGCTATATGTCCTATTTAACGCTGGTGATGAGATCAAGCCGGATGTGCTGTGGGCCTCCCGTTCATTGAGCGAGACAAACTGGACGACGGCGATGGTTGCCTACACGCACACAGCGACGAGTGGCGCTTTCTACCCGGTCTCTGCCACAAGCCTCGACGGCCAGGTACTCCACGTGGTGTGGGAAGAGCGGCGAGCTATGGATGACCGGCAGGTGTATTATATGCGAGGAACTGTTTCAGGTGATACGGTTGTTTGGGAGCCTGCGCTCAATCTTTCGCCGGGTAGTTCAGTAGCCGTTTGGCCCGCAATTGCAGTGAGCTCAAATGGAGATGTTCACGTGGTGTGGGGCGAAGAGATTGGCACAAACGTTCTTGGTGTCGACTATACGCGCTACAACGCAGCGTCGAGTACGTGGCAATCGCCAGCTACGGCAATTGCCACCGGAGTTCATGTCAACGATGAAACCCCGATGTATCCTGAGCCGCGTGTCGAAGTTCATGAAGAGGATGACCGTATACTGGTCTGCGTAAGTTGGCACGGGTTTGCCGAGGGCGAGAACGCTGAGGAGGTTCACATCCGTTGTTCGGAAGATGGCGGCCAGGCATGGTGGCCAACTGCCCGGAACGTGTCCCGTACTCCTGGACCGGAACAGATGTCGATCTGGCCATCGATGGCATTCGACGCCGGCGGCAAGCTTCATTTTGTCTGGCGCGAGAGTCTTTCGGTCAACACGCACCGTATCTACTATGCTCAGTCACTGGATCAGACGCTCTACCTACCCAGTGTGTTCAGTCTGTGGTAGATTGGATCGGGTGCGGAGCTAGCCGACGGACAGTGCGTGGGTTTCTAGTTAGTTAAGGGGGCGTTCGTGGCAATGACTGTTGCAGAACATCGTAATCGACCACTGAAGGTCCTGTTGTTGATTCTTGCTCTCCTGGCATTGGTGCTATATAGCTACCTGGTGTTGACCGGGGCGTTCAAGACGGCATCCGACCAGGTCTCACCCTCGCGGGATAGTGTCGAATCGAGCGATGTCTCGCTCTGGGATGCGTACGGTGTGGCGCTTGATGTAGTTCGTGCACAGGCTTCCGATGTACAGCTTGTTTCTGCAGCCACCCAGTGGCGCGCAGCTGCAGAGGGCCAGCTTTTGGCCGGTGCAAACACATGGTCCTTTGGGTTCTATTCTCAGAGTTTGGGCAGTACCTTTGACGTGGGGGTCGGCACGGGCGGGGCACGGATTGTCAGTGAGACCCAAGTCTGGCACAAACCACAGATCCTGGTGGAGGGGGAGTGGCGGAAGGGCCCTCAAGACGCAATTCTTATTTTTCTGGCCTATGGCGGTCGCGAGTTCATCGGTGAGTACCCCGATGCAGCTGTGGATGTTCACTTGGGGGCAACTGACGACGACCGCCCTGTGTGGATGATCGTTGGTGTTGGCGACCAGGGCTCTGCACCCAAGGTATTGCGGATTGACGCGGAGACTGGGACAGTTTTGCTGAACTCGTTCAAGTCGGGGGGATAGTCTATGAAACGTGACGGAGAGAATGGCCAGAGCCTGGTGGAGTTTGTGATTCTCCTGCCTGTTCTTCTGATCATAATGGCGGGAGTTCTGGACTTAGGGAGAGTGTACTATGCTTCTGTGGCGCTTACCGATGCAGCCTCGGAGGGCGCAACTTATGCTGCGATTCATCCTGACGATCCCAATGAGGCAATCCTGCGAGCTCAAGAGGCGACGACGGGCTTGATCAATATCGATGCGTCGATGGTCAATATTGCGGCTCCTACTATCGCAACGGGTGCGCCGATCACTGTCAGCGTGGGTTACACATTTACCGTGCTAACCCCCTTCCTGAACGTGATTGTGCCGAATGGACAGTTTGTGATTCAAGGACGCGCTTCAGGCAGGATCTTGAGTGGCTCTCTGGGAGAGCCCTGAGGACTTAAGGAGATCACTATGGAGAACTCAATGCAAAACGAACGTGGGCAGACTATTGTGCTTGTTGCCTTTCTTATTGTCATTCTACTGCTTGCCTTGGGGATTGCGATTGATGGGGGTATGATGATCGTCGAGCGCCGCCGCATGCAGGGCGCTGCAGATGCCGGGTCCCTGGCCGGCGCACACCGGCTGATCTCAACGGTATGCGACTCTGAATCTTCCGATACCGCTGACGCGGCGATCTGGGCCGAGGTCGTTGAATATGCCAGGCGCAACGGTGTTCAGGAGACGAACAGGATATCGGGGCACTACGTCAAATTCGATGGAAATACTGTGGTCGACTACGTTCCTCAGGTGATGGTCGGCGATGGTGTGGTACCCACTGGTGCCATCGGCGTCGCGGTTAATGTTGGCATTGAACGCCAGACATTCTTTATGGGTTTTATCGGCATCGACCGCGGTGGGGCGCAAGCTGAAGCGACAGCTGTGACCGGCCCGCCGCTGACTGGCGGCGGACTCCGGCCCTATGGTGTCCCGGAGGGCCTATTCACGGGCGCCGATCCCGTCAGTGTTGGTGACTGCTTTACGGTTTGCATGAAGAATTGCAACGATGACGCGGACTGGGCGAACAGTTGCTATATCAAGAAGGAAGGCGGCGATGGGCAGCTCCACCAGCACCGGGGATGGCTCAACCTCAGTTTCGTCTGGAACTGCACCGAAGCCTCTTCTTTCCCGCGCGCCGTTGATTCAGGCAACATCGGAGCGAGCACGATCCGCGAGTGGATGGCGAATGGCTGGGATGGGACACTGTACGCCGATTGCTACTGGAACCAGGGCTGCGGGTGCGGGGACTTCATACATGCGAAACCCGGAACGAACTCAACAGTATTTGGTGCGGTCCCGATTGGGGTGGACTACGTGATCCCGATCTTCGACTACAATCCGCAGAACGATGAGATCTTGAGCGCAAAGCCCGAGGATGTTCCACAGCAGGGCGCTGAGTATTTCTACCATGTGGTAGGTTTCGCCACTGTTCAGGTGCCGAATTCATCCTACGTGAGCCAGGGCGCAGGAACAATTACTTCTTGTCTTCAAGAGGTCGTCTGGGGAGAGGGGCAGCCCAGCCCGAACTCAGGCTATGGTTCGGACGTCTGCAAGGCTGGCACGATGGTGGTGGCACTCTGGGAGTAGGCGCCTGGGCAGGTGGGGTGATCGGGCCAGTTGAATACGGTCCTTGTGGAGACGCAGCATATGCCGCGTCTCTGCTGTTTCTCATAACGTGCTGATCGGGTCGATATCCACGCGCCAACCGCGCGCAACCGGCACGTTGCGCAGGAATCCTGCGGGGTCGTCGTGCCTCAGAAGTATCTGCCAGCGATAGCGTCCTCGTATACGGGCGAAGAATGCCGGGGCGGGTCCGATCAGGTCGCTTTCTGGCCGGCCCCATTGGGCCATAAGGTCGCGCAGACTTGCTGCCAGGGTCTCAGCCTCATCTTGGGCGCGGCGTGTGTTGGTGTGTTCGAACACCAGTCTGGCGAGCCTGCGGTATGGCGGATACCCGTGTCGCTGGCGGAAGGCCAACTCGCGCTTGGCGAAGGCTGCGTAATCGTGGTTTGCTGCTGCGACGATGGCGTAGTTATCCGGGTGGTAAGTCTGAATAACCACCCGCCCCCCCAGCAGGCCGCGTCCGGCGCGTCCGGCGACCTGAGCCAACAGCTGGAACGTCCGCTCTGCCGCACGGAAGTCGGGCAGATTCAGCATAGTATCCGCCGAGATTACGCCAACGACAGTGACGAAAGGCAGGTCCAGCCCCTTGGCGATCATCTGTGTGCCGACGAGGATATCGGCAGTGCCTGCCACGAAGCGGTCGAGTATGGCCCTGTGGCCGGCGTGCGACCGGACCGTATCGCGATCCCAGCGCAGGATACGGGCGCCGGGCCAGCGCTCCGATACTGCATCCTCCACCCGCTCGGTGCCCAGCCCGAAGTAGCGGATGCGTGTGCTACCGCACTCCGGGCACCGTGCGGGTGGGGATTCCTGGTAGTTGCAGTGATGGCACACCAGTTGGCCTTGCATGGTGTTGTGTTGTGTCAAAGGTACGTCACAGCGCGGACAGGTCATCACGTGCCCACAGTCGCGGCACAGCACAAAGGTTGCACTGCCGCGCCGGTTCAGGAAGAGGATCACCTGCTGTGATGCCGACAGCGCGTCATCCATAGCCAACTGCAGATCCCGGCTGAAGATCGAGCGGTTACCGGCTCGCAGTTCAGCTCGCAGGTCCACAATATGCACCGGGGGCAGTGGACAGAATCGAGCGTCGGGCGGGCCATTTTCGATGGCTGCAAACTTCGTCTCCGGGACGTTGAAACGCAACTGAAGGTCACGAATCCGCTGGGTATGCCCCATGATTCGGTTCGGCATCTCCAGCCGCGTGATCCTGCCCTGTCGGGCCATCATAGTGGCTTCGAGACTCGGTGTAGCGGACCCCAGTATTATCGTGGCGCCGGTGTGCTCTGCCAGCTTCAGTGCAGTTTCGCGCGTGTGGTAGTAGGGAAGTGGCGCCTCCTGTTTGTAGCTTCCGTCGTGTTCCTCGTCCAGGACGATCAGTCCCAGCCGGTCGAGGGGTGAGAACAGTGCGGACCGAGGCCCAACGATGATGTCAATCTCTCCTCTGCGGGCCCGACGCCAGGTATCGTATCGCTCACCTTGTGTGAGGCCGCTGTGGAGCACCGCCACCCGTCCGGGGTAGCGCGCGGCAAAACGGCTTGTCGTCTGTGGGGTGAGTGATATCTCTGGCACCAATATCAGCGCGCGACGGTTCTGGCTCAGCGCCTCACCAACTGCCCGCAGGTATACCTCCGTCTTGCCCGAGCCGGTTACGCCATGCAGTAGGAACTTTCCTGGCTCGCTGTCACGCATAGCGTGGCGTATGCTCTCCCAGACCGATTCCTGGTCCGAGGTTAGTGCAGGAGAGCTGGTGGACTTGAACACTTGTCCTTCGAGTGGGTCGCGCCAGACTTCTTCGCGATCGAAGGTGACGAGCCCGCGCTCAGCCAGCTTGTCGAGGTGATACCGGGTGCAGCCTGTCTCCGCGTAAATCCAGCTGACTTCGACTGGTTGGGCTTCCTGTCGCAAGAAATCGATAATCGTCCGGTACTTGGCGCTGCGCAGTCCTGCGAGGGCAGACTCGATGTCCTGATCGGGTGCTAATTGAGCCGTCCTGACTGTCTTGGCCTGGGCCTGCGGCGGTGCGAGCACGTGCGTTTGCGCCAGCACGCCGTCGCGCACCAGACTGCGGGCGACGGGACGCCAGGATCTGCCGGACAGCGCGCGTTCGATTTGGCGCGCTTCCATTGGGCCGCGTTCTGTCAACAGATTAAGCAGTTGGCCCCGTATCCCCGAAATCTCGCCCAGATTTACTGTGTCTTCCAGCAGTGCATATTCTGTGTCGGCAAAGCCGTAGATGCCTGGAGGCAGCATTGTATCCACGCACGCAAACAGGGGGGCCAGATACGATTGGCTCATCCACTGAGCGAGCGCAACCTGGGCGGGGTTCAGGACCGGGACGGGGTCGACGATGCTATCGATGGGGCGCAGTCTGATGATGCCCGTCTCATGTGTGAGCGCCATCACCACGCCGTACAGCCGTCTGCTGCCGAATGGCACCGTGACGAGTGAGCCCGTGGAGACCTTCTGTCTCAGATCGTCGGGCACGATGTAGTCGAAAACCGCTTCCTTCCCGGCCGATTGGCCGACCTGCGCGAGCACAACAACCTGGGCAAACATCACACTCCTCTAGATCTCTTCGCCAAACAGGGACTGGAACCGGCAGAATATGAGGTAGCCGGCCACGAATACCAAAGCCGCAGTAATGGTGGTTCTCGCCAGGAAGTCCAGCCCCGTGGGCTCTCCCCAATAGAGTATATCGCGGTAGGAGGCGACGATGGACGCCATCGGGTTCAGGCGTCTGAGCCACAGCTGAGCATTGAAGGTGACGCCGAGAACTGTGGCTTGGTCTGGAACCGTGCCGATCGGGTAGAACACCGGCGTGAGGAAGAACCATGCAAGCATCAATACGCCTAGGATGATCTGGGTGTCGCGGAAGAAGACGTTGAGTGTCGAAAGAAGGAATCCCAGTCCCGTCGTCAACAGCACCTGGATCAAGAGCGTGACCGGCAGGAGCAAGATGGCCCACGTCATCCGTGCTCCGGTCGCATAGGCCAGAACGAAGAAAACCGGCAGGGCAATCACAAAATTCACCAAGTTGGACAGCACTACCGAGATGGGCAGCACCTCCCGCGGGAAGTAGACCTTCTTAATCAGGTGAGAGTTGCCGACGATGCTCGTGGTACTCTGCATTATGGAGTCCTGGAAGAAGTTCCACGGCAGCAGGCCACATAGCACGAATACTGGATAGTGTGCAATTTCTCGATTCTCCATAAACACAGTGAACAGAAGCGTGTATACGACCATCATCAGCAGTGGGTTCAACCACGACCACGCAACGCCAAGTATGGAGCTCCTGTAGCGGACCTTGAGGTCCCTGACCACCAGGTTTCGGATGAGCTCACGAAAGCTCCAAATCTCTCTCATGCGGTTCTTGAGTTTCACTAAGAACAACTCCTGTTCAATCTTCTGGTCTCCGAGTCTCGGGCCAGCCGGTAGAGGTTCGCCAGCTGACGTCCGGATCTTTCCCAAGAAAAATGCCGACTGGCCCGATCGCGCAGTTTTGTCCCCAGCTGCCTGCGACGATCCACCGATAGGGCAAGTTCAGCGATTGCGTCCGCAAGTTTGGCAGGGTCGCCCGCGCTACCTGCGTAGGACCCCAGGCTCCCCATATACTCACGACTGACCTGCGTGTCGAACGCGACGACGGGCAACCCCATAGCCATGTAGTTGAGTATCTTCCCGGCGCCCTCAGTAGCCGAGAGCTTGGGGGCGACGGCGATATCGCCGAGCGCCAGGTGGGCGGGCGCCTCTTCGTAGGCCACTTTACCCGTAAACGTTACGCGGTCGCTTACGCCGAGATCCTGCGCCATCCTCTTGAATCCGGGCACGCCAGGAAATCCCATGATCAGGAAGTGAACGTCCAACCCCCGCTGATCTGCAATCTGCGCGGCCTGGATCAGCTGGGGAGTTCCCTGATACCCGGCGAGCAGCCCCAGGTAAACAACGACGACACGACCGCGGGGAATGCCCAGCGCGGTTCTGTGCTTCACAATCTCATCTGGTGAGAGAACGTCAGGCCGGAAAAAATCCAGATTGACACAATCCGGCAGCGGATGGACGCGCTGTTTGTTACACTCAAACGTATGCTCTGCGACGTAGGCTGCGTGCTGCGTGCTGGTCACGATCAGGTCCGCCATGTGGCAGATCCGATGCTCGAGCAGCCACAGCCAGCGATACCAATAGCCACTCCTATTGAGGAACCCGTGATCGAGCATCTCGCTGGTCATGCTTCCCTGCATGTCGAAAACAAGGGGGACGCCCGCCAGCCGGCTCAGGAAATACCCAATCAATGCGCCTTCGTGCAAATGTCCGTGGACGATGTCGAACTTGTGACGCAAGATTGTCTTCAGGCCCGTCCAACCCAGGAACACGTCGAAGGCGATCTTGTGTACGGAAGATCCGACCTCGTAGTCAGCGTGCCACGGAGTGGGCCGAGTTCTGATGATCTCCAGATCGGGCAGATCTCGCCCGAGGTAATATGTGATGATGGTGACCTCGTGCCCCATTTTTTGGAGCACACGGGCCTCCTCGAGTATGCGGACGTGGCAGCCATAGTCCAGGAAGAAGGACGTTGGGGCGACCATCAGGATGCGGTATGACTCACTCAACAGTGCCAGCCTATGTCGAAAAGCGCGTCTCTAGCTCTCCCGGCGGCGGTCGGCGCCGGGGTTCAGACGTCGCATCAATCCTTCGCCAAAGAATATCCGTCCCAGCGCGTGATCGCCGGCCTTGGGGACATTCTTCAAGTTGGGGTATTTGTCCTCGTCCCAGATACCCACATTCATGCGCGCGAGCCAGACGCTGCGTAGCTTGTCTGCCTCGACCAGCATCCCCGCGATCTCGTCCTCGTCCCCCTTGGAAAGTATGTCACGCAGGGCCACGAGCTCTCGCAGCACGGCGTTGATACGAGTCACGGCGTTCTCCCGGTTGCTGAGCAGAGACAGCGTGTTCTCCGCCGTATCCCCGCTGCCGGCTGCTTCAATGCCGGCGGCGAAACGATAGCCTGCGAATCTGCGGATATCCCGCCAGGCTGGTGAAGTCATCGTTCCCCGCACGAGCGCCAGCGCCAATAGATGCGGCAGGTCCTCCACGGCACTCGTGAAGCCGTCGTGCTCTGATGCGGTGCTGAAAAAGGGCTCTGCATCCAGATCGCTGGCCAACTCCGAGAAGGTATCGACGGCCAGCTGCGATGTCGCGTCCGGAGCTGTGAAGCAGTATAAGGCGCCCGATAGCAGAGCCGGGTCAGCGGCAAAGATGGCTGATGGCTGGTCGATGCCAACGACCTTGGGATTGGCGATCGGATGCCCGCCCAAAAAGTGAATCTCCTTGGGCAGCCGCTCGCTGGCCCAGTGGAGCACCGGTACTTTGAGATGGGCTGTATCACTGACGAAACAGCCCGGCGCGAGACAGGACGTGATTATCTCGAATGCGCTTTCGATTCGATTCAGCGGTTCCGCGACGATGACCAGATCGGCGTCCTGGCAGGCCTTGATCGGGCTGCGCGCGATCTCATCGAAGAGTCCCCTGGCATGGGCCAGCTCCTCTGATGTCGCGCCTGGAGCGTGGAGTACGATCCGTGCGCCAACCTTGCTCGCCTTCAGACCGAGCGCAACTGAAACTCCCATACACTCAGTTCCGATGACCGTGACCTGTTTGAATTTCATCTGATATTCCCTCGGTACACAGTTATGCTAGTTGACACTATCCGCTGCCTGGAGGATCTTGAGCAGCTTAGCTTGCTCGGTGCTGGTGAGATCTGTAGTCGGCTCGTGGTGTCGGCGGATCAGTGCGACCGCGACTGGAGAGCATCCAGCTTCTTCAGCCCAGGCTGCGCCACGCTCGGCGTGCCTGGCATAAATGACGAAAGGCCGCCGCAGGCCCTTTGCCTCCCCCTGGCTCAGCATATCGAGCATTTGTGGTGAGTAATTCTCGACCAACACGATGATTGCCCGCTGCCACGCGGGTATGGGCGCCGCGGCTTTGCCCACGTCGTGAAGCAGCGCCGCCGCCAGCAGATCCCGGTCGTGGTGGCCGGATTCCTTCAGAGTTCTGAACACGGCCAGTGCGTGCCGCTGGTCCTGCGATGATTGGGCGAGGAACAGCGCATGCGCGCCGGGCGGCAAATTGCTCAATGCTGCCTCGACATCCTCGCGTCTCACCCGAGCCGTTATCGCGCGAAAGAACTGTTGAACCCGATAGCGCATTGTGCTGTCCCGCGTCTCTCAGTACTGCAGCAGCGCCTTGATCATGAAGTTGAATACCGGGGTGATGATCAGTGCGGTGACGCCCAGACGCGACAGGAGATACAGGATCAACATCATGCCCATGCCGCCCAGTTGTTCGATTTTGTCCAGACCGCGAGCCCACGAGGCCGGCAGCAACCAGGCCAGCACGCGAGAGCCATCTAATGGCGGGATCGGAATGAGGTTGAATATCGCCAGCGTAAGATTGATGATGATAAACTGAACCAGGATACTCTGCACGCTGAGGATGTCGCTGGTACTTGCGTAGAGACTCACCCAACCCATACGGAACGGAATGGCCGCCAGCATGGCCAACACCAGGTTCGAGAGCGGGCCCGCGATGCTCACCAGCGCCCAGCTGAAACGCCGGTTGCCGCGCAGTCGATAGGGAGCGACAGGGACCGGCCGCCCCCAACCAAAGCCAAAGAAGAGTAGGGAGATCGTACCGACGGGGTCGAGATGCGCCAACGGGTTGATCGTCAGGCGGCCTCGCATCGCTGCAGTGTCGTCTCCCAACCGGTTGGCGGTCCAGGCGTGGGCCCATTCGTGAATAGGCATGCTGGTGAGGAACAGAATCACCATCGTGATCAGGCGATCTGGATCGAGTAAGTTGGTTAGGTTCAAGTACACTCACCTCGTTTAAGAGCTTCCACAATAGTTCTCAATTATAGCACGGTTGCAGGTTGTCGCCACTTGGCCTTATGTTATAATGCCGGATGATAACGGCCGCCCGAATCGTGCCGGGCATGTACACTGACTCACCGCAGGAGCCAAGTATGAAGCTGACAAAGCAAGAAGTGGAGCACATCGCCGATCTCGCCAGATTGTCCCTCAGCGAGGATGAAATCGCCCTGTACCGGGAGCAGCTCTCGGCCATTCTGGACCATTTCGCGCGCCTCCAGGCCGTGGATACGAGCGACGTGCCGCCGACCGCGACGGTACTGCCTTTGCGCAGCGTCATGCGCGCTGATGAGGTATGTCAGGAAGTTTCGCGCGAGGAGATTCTGGCGAATGCGCCGGATGCCGAAGACTCATGTTTCGAGGTGCCGGCGGTAATGGATTAGGCGTTCTGTAGCTTCGTTCTGCGCCGCACGGGTGGGTGGAGCGGTGGCGAACGAGATCGATGACGAGGGTGCAACGTGACACTGCAGCAACTGACCATACACGAGGCAAGTGAGAGACTATCCGCCGGTGAGTTCACGTCTGTTGAGCTGACGCAGGCGGTCGTTGACCGGATTGAGGCAATTGACGGCGACGTGCGGGCCTATCTCAGCTTCGACGCCGACTCCGTTTTGGAGCAGGCTCGCTCTGCGGATCGGCTGCGCAGTGAGGGCGCCGAGGGCGCGCTGCTGGGCATCCCGTTGGCCGTCAAGGATGTGATCTGCACGAAGGGCGTGCCGACAACCTGCGGTTCCCGTATACTTGAAGGGTTCGTTCCGCCCTATGACGCGACCGTGGTGAGGCATCTGAGGGCGGCTGGCGCGGTTCTGCTGGGCAAGACGAACACCGATGAGTTCGCTATGGGCTCCTCGACGGAGAACTCGGGCTATTTCGTCACTCACAACCCCTGGGACTTGGATCGCGTCCCCGGTGGTTCGAGCGGGGGGAGCGCGGCGGCCGTTGCAAGCGACGCATGCCTCGGCGCTCTGGGCTCCGATACGGGTGGCAGCGTGCGTCAGCCGGCCGGGTTCTGCGGGGTCGTGGGACTGAAGCCGAGCTACGGGCGGGTCAGCCGGTATGGACTGGTGGCCTACGCGTCGTCATTGGACCAGATCGGTACGTTGGCGAAGGACGTGCGGGATGCTGCGCTGTTGTTGAATGTAATTGCCGGCCACGACCCGCGAGATTCCACGTCGATGGATCTGCCGGTGCCAGACTATTTTGCGGCGTTGGTGGGCGGCGCCGATCTCGGCGGCGTCCGGGTGGGAGTGCCCAAGGAGTACTTCATCGAGGGCATGCAGCCCGCGGTGGAACAGGCGGTGCGCGCCGCGGCCTCTGTGCTGGAGAATCTAGGAGCTGAGGTCTGTGAGATCAGCCTGCCGCATACTGAGTATGCCCTGCCGGTCTACTACCTGATCGCACCGGCGGAGGCCAGTGCGAACCTTGCGCGTTACGATGGCGTGCGCTATGGGCGGCGCGTCAGCGCCGCTGACCTGGGCACGATGTATCGTGACACGCGCGGCCAGGGTTTCGGTGCGGAGGTCAAACGCCGTATCATGCTTGGCGCCTACGCGCTTTCGGCCGGTTACTACGATGCCTACTATCTCAAGGCCCAGCAGGTGCGCACGCTGATCAAGGCGGATTTCGACCGGGCGTACGAGCAAGTGGACGTCCTGTTGGCGCCAACGAGCCCGACGACGGCGTTCCGCATCGGCGAGAAGGTCGAGGATCCGCTACAGATGTACCTGGCGGATGTATTCACACTCTCGATGAACCTGGCGGGGCACTGCGGTCTGAGCTTGCCCTGTGGGTTTGATGCGGCCGGGTTGCCCATCGGGCTGCAGATCATGGGCCCGGCCTTTGGCGAGCCGCAGGTACTGCGTGTGGCTAACGCCTACGAGCAGGCGACCGAGTGGCACACACGGCGCCCGGGGATATAGGCGATTATTCCGTAGATCGGCCACATCTGTAGAAGAGGCAGCCTGATGGCGCCTGCGAAGGGAGTGTCATTCCCACGAAAGAGACTGTGTGAAAAGTCCTCATCGTGTCGTGTGGTGGGGTAGATAGGCCACCGAAGGGGTAGTTTATGAGGCGCCGTCCCTAACCAGACCTTGTTTTGCCAGCATAAGTGGGGAGCTATCCCTGTACAGTGGCTCCCTAGGCTAGTTTTCACACAGTCTCGAAAGCGGGAATGACAGTTCGTCGCCAAGGCGCAACCTGTTCTCGACGTAAGCATCGCTGATCAGCGTCCTGACGGTTTTGTCAGGCATCAGAGTTTGATCTGCATCCCTGTGCGCCGGGGATGGCGCGATGCTATTTTCGGGACAGCGCAGCGTAGGGGCCGGGTCTCTCAGCCCGACGGGTCTCCCGATCCGCGCATCAGACCCCATCGCCGGGTTCCTCTGGCCATCCGCCCTCCAGCGGTAGGCCAAACTCAGCGGCGAAGCGCAGAGCGAGGGCCCGATCCGCAAATCCCACCCGCAGTGTGCCCGCGTCCAGACGCGAGACTCCAATCCCGCGCTCGACCGCCGGGATCAGGCCCCACTTCCGGGACAACTCAGCCTTCAGGGCATCGCCAATCGAGACGCCTGCTACGAGCCCGGCCGCTAACAGCGCCCAGTCGCTCAGGCTCAGCAGCGGAATCACGTCGACGTTGGCCGGCATCTTGGGCGCAATCCACAGGAGGTAGGCTGCGCCGGCGCACAGCAACGCCAGAAGGAGTATGCCGAGGTCGAAAAGCGGTGCCAACCGCCGGACTCGCGGCACGGAACCAGCGTGCTTCGAGCAGGCCGGCATCAGCAAATGGACCGTCAGTGTCCTGGATCGTGCGCGCCGGCCGCCGGGGGACGCCGCTGCGGACTCTTGCCCTCTCAAGGTGGCCGTCTTGATCGCAAAGAGTGTGCCAGCCGGCTCGCCACATTCCAGGCAGGCGTCATCGCAGACCCGTCCCAGGTCCAGTTCAACCTCGTTCTCGGGACGTCTCAACGCGGCTGCCTGCCGGAGGGCCTCGTAGGTCAGCAGCACTCCGTATGGGTGAAGATAGCGCTTTCGTCGCATGCCCAGAACTCCGCGGGTAAGATGTCGGGCACTATTCTAACCGCGGAGCCCGATCTGCGCCAGTCGCGCGCGGGGAACCTCAACACAAGAACTTTGAAGGACAGAGAGGAATACCGTCGTTGCATACGGATTCACACAGATGAACGCGGATTGTGGTCGCAGAGAGCAGGCAGCAGCGTGGGGGTTGTGCTAGGGGTTTAGGCGGCACACGAACTGTCAATCCATTCGCGTACAGGCCTCGTTCCTGTAGCTCTTCACCTCATCTACCAAGGCCAACAGGTTTTCGACTGGGACATCTGGGAAGACGTCGTGGTCAGGTCCACAGAAGTACCCACCGCCACGCCCCAGGACATCGATGCGTTCCCGCACCTCTCGCCTGACATCCTCCTGGGTGCCAAATGGCAGCGTATGCTGGGTGTCGATGGCCCCGGAAAACGTGATGTGCTTGCCGAACTCGCGCTTGAGGAACTCCGGCTCGTTTCCCGGGAGGTGCACCTGACAGGGATTCCAGATATCCACTCCCATATCAATCAGGTCGGGCATCACGTCCACAAAAGTGCCACAACAGTGGAGATTGAACTTCAGATCATGTCTCTTGACCAGCTCGATCAAGCGCCTGTAGCTCGGAGCGAAGAACCGCCGCCAGTGACTCGGGCGTATGAACAAACCGCGATGGGTCGCGAAGTCATCGCCCCAGCTGAATATATCGAATGAACCAACTCCAGCCTCAAGAGCCCTCCTCGTCTTTTCCAACACGAACGCTTCTACGTGCTCTACTGCGGCCTCGATTAGTTGAGGCTGCATGTGCAGGTTAATCATGCCTTGTTCCATACCAAAGAGATCCAACACGCGGTTGAAGATAGGCTCCCATCCGATACTGAGTGATCTAGCCTTATCGCCCAGGTCTGCGGCGCCTGATCGGATGCCCACGTAGTCATAGTCGTCGGGGGACGGCCAGGGAAATCGCTCGATATCCGCCATAGAGGAGGCATCCGCCAGCGGAAGAATCTGCCGGTCTTGTCCATAGCCGGAATCGAAGGGGCCCTGAACGATCGTGCCCCAATGTGTCAGCCCCTCGGGGAGATCGGGACCGCAGTACTTGGGCGCGCGGCCGGAAAAGTCCGAACCAAGGGCTGCGTAGAGTTCCGAGAGAGCCTTTCCTGAGCGCGAATCCACAACAATCCGTTCACCGCTGGCGATCTCCGGCAGATCTGGCGCACTCGATAGCCCCAGCCGTTCGGCAAAAGGTCGCGGGCGTGTGATACCGCCCACACTTACCGGTATCCTGTCCGGAAGATCATGTCCTATCGCTGCGAGAACTCTTTCCCTTGAACTGATCACAAGTCTTTCCCCCCTGTTTGACCATCCGGTGGTCCTTGACACCCAGCCACAAGCCTCTGGTGCAGAACCAACTCAGAAGAAATGTCCCTCCGCATATGCGCCTAGAAGTTGACAGCATCGAGCATAGCAACAATGCTCTCCGGAGGCACATCTGCCTGGATATTATGAATCTGCTGAAAGACGAAGCCACCGCCGGAGCCGAGAATGCCGACGCGCCTGCGTACATCGTCAACCACTTCCTCCGTGGTGCCGGCGGGCAGAACGTGCTGTGTGTCACAGCCTCCTCCCCAGAGACAGACATCTTTGCCGAATTCTCGCTTCAACCGCCCGGGATTCATGTCCTTCGCCGTGGTCTGCACCGGCTGGACGATGTCCAGTCCCGCGTCGATCAGGTCCGGAAGCAACGCAACGATGCTGCCGCATGAGTGCAACATGACCTTCACGTCAGCAAGCTGCTTCACCCTATCCCACATCATCTGATACCTGGGCTGGAAGAATTCCTTGAACATGCGTGAGGAGATCTGTGGTCCAGTTTGCATGCCGAGATCATCTCCGCCGAAACCGATGATGTCAATATAAGGCCCAACACTGCCCAGGTAACGCTCCAAGTTCTGTAGATGCATCTCCACGAGCTGATCCAGCACACGATGCGCTTTCGCGGGTTCCCCGGCCAGGAGCAACCAGAAATCTTGCATCCCAAATAGATACTGACACAGCTCATATATGCTGCCCCCGAACACGCCGATGATGGCCCTCTCGCTCGATTGCCGTAGCGCTCGTGCACCTTCCTCGAGTCTCTTGAGACCGGCCTTGTCGTAGCCTATTGGGGCTGGCGGCATTCCGAGCGCGACCCACATCACCTTCTGGAGCGCGCGCGACAGGTCCTCCCGGCTAACCGTATCGGTGCCGGCTAGCGGCCAGCATGTCTGCTCGAAGTAGAGACTTCCCGCCTTCTGTATGGCGATGAGAGTTCCGTCTTCGTGATACACGTGCCAGTCATTGCCAACCCGGACAGGATGGATGTGGGCAGATATCTTGCAGGGCGTGCCGTCAGGGAGCGTCCAGTCTTGCCAATCCTTCGCCTCCAGAGCAAAGCCTCGCCC
>Ga0180436_10002594_pt1 | contig 17037 bp, 15 predicted proteins | sample SS_ome_2_FD_132434 | JGI IMG/M metagenome (GOLD analysis project Ga0180436, IMG submission 132434) | Hypersaline lake sediment archaeal communities from the Salton Sea, California, USA - SS_3_S_2 metaG | ecosystem: Environmental > Aquatic > Non-marine Saline and Alkaline > Hypersaline >...
CCCGGGTGCCCATGTCCCGCGCCAACTGGATCACCGTGTCGCGGGTGATGCCGCGCAGGTTCACCGAGTGCGCGATCGCGAACAGGGTGCCGTCCTTGAGGAAGAAGACGTTCTCGCCCGAGCCCTCCGCGACGAAGCCCTCCTTGTCGAGCAGCAGCGCCTCGTCGAAGCCGTTCTCGCGCGCCTCCTGGTTGGCCAGCACCGAGTTGACGTAGTTGCCGCCCGCCTTGGCCTTGGTCGGCAGGATGTCGCCCGAGGACCGGCGCCACGACGAGGTCATCAGCCTGGCTCCCTTGCGCACCGCCTCCTCGCCCAGGTAGATGCCCCACGGCAGCGTGGCGACCATGAAGTGCAGCAGGTTCTTCGTCGGGTTGATGCCCAACGACTCCGGCCCGTACCACAGCAACGGCCGGACGTAGCAGCTCCGCCGCGCGTTCGCCTTGATCGTCTCCACGATGGCGGCGTCGATCTCCTCGACCGTGATCGTCGGGCGCATGCCGAGGATCTTGGCCGAATCGAGCAGGCGCTGGCTGTGCTCGCGCAGGCGGAAGACCGCCGCGCCGCGCGCCGTCTCGTAGGCGCGGATGCCCTCGAAGACGCTCGTCCCGTAGTGCATCGCGTGCGTCAGCACCGACACGGTCGCCTGTTCCTGCGGGACGAGCCGGCCGTCGAACCAGACGAGGCCAGCGTCGAGGGTGCTGGTGGTGGTGGAGTTGGGGGTGGTCGCCATCGAGGGTTCCTCCGATGTCCACCAGTATGTCAGGGCGGTGGCCGTCGGGCGTCGGTTGGTGCCGCGTCGGCCGACCCGGCCTGGCGGCCCGACGCGGCGGGCGACGCGTCCGTCGCGGTACCATCGGGGCGCCGCGCGCCTCCCCCTCCCGGAGCGCCGCGCGGGGGAGGTCACCATGAACGTCCTCGTCACCGGTGGCGCCGGCTACGTCGGCTCCGTCACCACGGAGGCGCTGCTGGCACGGGGCCACGGCGTGGTCGTGGTCGACGACCTGCGCACGGGCCACCGCGAGGCCGTGCCCGAGGGCGCGGCGTTCGTCCTGGCGGACGTCGCGGACGCCGAGCTCGTCGGCTACGCGCTCGAGGAGCACCGGGTGGAGGCGATCCTCCACTTCGCGGCCTCGTCGCTGGTCGGCGAATCGATGGCCGCGCCCCTCGACTACTTCGACAACAACGTCACGGGGGCCCTGCGGCTGTGGCGCACCGCGTTACGTCACGGCGTGCGCCGGGTGGTGGTGTCGTCGACGGCCGCGCTCTACGGCACGCCGGACGAGGTGCCCATCCCGGAGACCGCCCGGTTCGCGCCGGAGAGCGTCTACGGCGAGACGAAGCTGCAGCTCGAGCGCGCGCTGCAGTGGCTGGCCACGACCGCGGGGATCGGCTCCGTGGCGCTGCGCTACTTCAACGCCGCCGGCGCCTCGCCGAGCCGCGGCGAGGACCACCGGCCCGAGACCCACCTCATCCCCATCGTGCTGGAGGCGGCCGCCGGCCGGCGGCCGAAGGTCGCCGTGTTCGGCGACGACTACCCCACGCCCGACGGCACCGCCGTGCGCGACTACGTCCACGTCGAGGACCTCGCCGACGCCCACGTGCGCGCGCTCGAGGTCCTCGAGCCCGGCGTCGCCCGCGCCTTCAACCTCGGCAACGGCCAGGGCTACTCGGTGCGCGAGGTCATCGACGTGGCACGGGAGGTCACCGGCCGCGACATCCCGAGCGAGACCGCGCCGCGGCGGGCCGGCGACCCGCCCGTGCTGGTGGCGGACGCCGGCGCCGCACGGCGCGAGCTCGGGTGGGCGCCCGGTCGCCCCGAGCTGCGCGACATCGTGGCGACGGCCTGGGACTGGCACCGGGCCCACCCCGACGGCTACGCCGCCTGACGCCGCCGCCGGCGTCCCGCGCGGTCGGACGCGGGCAGGGGGCGCCCGCGCAGGGGGCACGCGCGCTCTCATGTGGCGTCGTGGTACACAGCGTTCGTTCGGCGCGGATCGCCGCCCGCGCCCCGTGGCCCGCCGCACGCGAGTGCCCGACTCGCGGGACGCGTGAAGCGACCCTCATGCGGGTCGCATCGGCCACCCACGGTGCCCGTGCTACCTTGAGCCCACCTTGGAGAGCCCCATGCTTCGACCCCGTCCAGCCTTCGTCCTCACGCTGCTGCTCCTCATCGCCGCGGCCGCGTTCGCCGGGGCCGCCGCCGCGCAGCAGCAGGTCCGCATCACGGGCGTCCACGTCGACGAGCTGGGCGACCCGCCCGCCGACATGCGCCTCGGCGTGTTCGCCGTGGAGCGCGGCATCGCCGCCGACGAGGAGATCACCTCGGTGCGCATGGTGGCCGGGACCTTCGACCTGACGATCGCGGACGAGGTGCCCGACGAGCGTTCCCTGCGTCCCCTGCTCAGCGGATCGTTCCCGCTCGCGTTCATGATCGGCAACGAGTTCGTCGTCGACCGCGAGGGCGTGAGCTACGCCGTCGCCGTGCTGCATCCCTACCAGGACCGCTGCGGCAGCGACGCCTTCGATCCGCTGCGCGACGTGCGCTACGCCAGCACGATCCCCGAGCTGCCGGATTTCGGCGGCTTCTACAACCTCGTCTACGCCAGCGACGCGATCGTGCTGCAGGCGACGGCCGCCGACTTCCCGCTGCAGCGCGGTTGGAACCTGGTGCTCAGCCGCTTCGACGGCGGACGCCTGGCGTACGAGGTCGCGACCAGCGTCGACCTCGTGGTCGTCACCACCGGTCCCACGAGCGACACCCAGGACCTGCTGCCCTGCCCCTGAGCGCGCATCCCGCGGGTGCGCGCGGGGTTCGCGGGGGGCCCGCATGCGCGGGCGTTCCCGGTCGCGGCGCAGCGTCGGCCGTGACGGACGGCGGCGACGGCGGCCATGGCATCATGTCGCCATGGAACGCATCGAAGGGCGCGCCGACGGCGCCGGACTCCGCGTCGGGCTGGTCGCCGCCCGCTTCAACGACCTGATCGTCGATCGCCTCCTCGAGGGCGCGCTCGGCGCCCTGCGGCAGCACGGCGTGGACGACGACGACATCGTCGTCGTGCGCGTGCCCGGCGCCGTCGAGGTGCCGCTGCTGGCGCAGGTGCTGGCCGACCGCGACGACATCGACGCCGTGGTGGCGCTCGGCTGCGTCATCCGCGGCGGCACCAGCCACTACGACCACGTCTGCGCGATGGTGGCCAGCGGCGTCACCCGCGTCGGCCTCGACGCCTCCAAGCCCGTCATCTTCGGGGTGCTCACGACCGAGAACCTCGAGCAGGCCTTCGACCGCGCGGGCGGCAAGCTCGGCAACAAGGGGGCGGAGGCCGCGGCGGCCGCCATCCTGACCACCACCGCGTTGCGGGCCGCGCGCGCCCACGTCTGACCGGCGCCCGCCGGTCACGGGAGTCCCCATGCGTCCTTGGCAATGGCTCGTTCCCCTCACGACCGTCGCGACGATCGCCGTCAACGGCCTGGCGAACGCGCTCCCCATCGCGGGCCGGTCCACCGGCGAGATCTCGGACTCGTTCCCGGTCGTCATCACGCCCGCCGGCTACGTCTTCGCCATCTGGGGCGTCATCTACCTCGGGCTGGCCGCCTACGCCACCTGGCAGGCGCTCCCCGCGCAGGCGCACAACCGCCGCGCGCGGGCGATCGCCGTGCCGGTGGCGATCGGCAACCTCGCGAACCTCGTGTGGATCCTGTTGTGGCACTACCTGTGGATCGGCACCAGCCTCGTCGCCATGCTCGTGCTGCTGGCCACGCTGCTGCTCGTCTACCTCCGCCTGCGCCCGCGGCCGGGCACCGGGCTCGCCGTCGGCGAGGTCACGCGGGCCGAGCGCATCCTCGCCCGCGGCACCTTCTCGGTCTACCTCGGCTGGATCACCGTCGCCACCGTCGCCAACGTGACGATCGCGCTGTGGGACGCCGGCTGGCGCGAGCGCCTGCTCGGGCTCCCGCCGCAGGCCTGGGGCGTCGTCACCCTGCTGGTGGCCACCGCCCTCGGGGCGCGCATGCTGCTGCACTACCGCGACCTGGCCTACGCCGCCGTCCTGCTGTGGGCGTTCGTCGGCATCGTGGTCGCGCAGTCGTCGTCGGTGTTCGTCGCGGCGGCCGCCGTGCTCGGCGCGCTGGGCCTCGCCTACCTGGCGCTCACCACGCTGCAGCGCCCGAAGGGGGCCGCCACGGCGTGAGCGACGAACCGCGACGCTCGTACACCGGCCGGGAGATCGTCCTCGAGCTCTTCCCCGCCACCCCCGACCGGCTGGTCCCCAAGCCCAGCGCCTACACCGTCGAGCGCGACGCCGACGACGCGGGCCTGGTGGTGCGCGGGCGCGAGAACGGCCGCGAGCTGCTGCGGCTCGCGCCGGTCGAGCGCCACAACCGGCGTTCGCTGCAGCTCTGCTGCGACCTGTGCCACTGGTCGGGCAACTCCCGCGACCTGCGCTTCCTGCGCGCCGAGGTCCCCGGCGCCGAAGGCCGACGCTGGCGCTACCTCACCGCCTGCGTCGACGTCGAGGCCTGCGACGCTCGCCGGCTCGACGACGCGCGCATCGACCGCCTGCTCACGCGTGACTGAGCCGGCGCACGTCACCCTGGTGGCCGGCGGCGCGCAGGGCATCGGTCGCGCCGTGGTGGCCGAACGGCTGACGGCGGGCGGGGCCGTCGTCGCGCTGGACGTGGACCCCCTCGCGCTCGACGACCTGGTGGCGTGGGCCGGCGAACGGCGTCGCGGCGACCGCCTCGTCGCCGTCCCCGGCGACGTCGCCGACGAGGCCGACGTCGGGCGCGCCGTGGCGGGGGCGATCGACGCCTTCGGGCGGCTCGACGCCGTCGTCGCCGTGGCGGGCGTCTCCGCCTTCGTCCCGCTCGGCGAGCTCGAGCTGGCCGCCTGGCGGCGGGTGCTCGACGTCAACCTGACCGGCGCCTACCTGCTCGCCCGGGCGGCCGCGCCGCACCTCGCGGCCCGCCGCGGCGCGATCGTCACCATCGCCAGCACCCGGGCGCACCAGAGCGAACCGCACGGCGAGGCCTACGCGGCCTCCAAGGGGGGCCTGCTCGCCCTGACCCACGCGCTGGCCGTCAGCCTCGGCCCCGACGTGCGGGTCAACGCCGTCAGCCCGGGCTGGATCGAGGTGCGCGACCGCCGCCGCCGCGGCGCGGAGCAGCCCGTGACGCACGGCGACGCCGACCGCGAGCAGCACCCGGTGGGTCGCGTCGGCGTCCCCGAGGACGTGGCGGCCGCGGTCGCCTACCTGCTGTCGCCCGCCGCGGGCTTCGTGACCGGGCAGGAGATCGTCGTCGACGGCGGCATGAGCGTGCGCATGCGCTACGCGCCCTGAGCGCGTACCTGCGCCGGCGGGGCGAGCGTGGCGACGGCCGGCGGCCGGGCGTGCGCGCCGTCGTCGCGCGGCGCGCGGGCCCACATCAGCGTGAGCAGCAGCGCCAGCAACAGCAGCGCGACGCCCAGCAGGCGGGTCGCCGGGCTGCGCCGGCGCCAACGGCCGAACACGGTCCAGGCGCCGTCGTGCGGACGCTCGGGCGGGGTGGTCACGCGCCCAGCCTACCGCCCGTGCCGTGAGGCCCTTCGTTCGCGCCGGGTCGGCGGCGGACGCCGGCGCGACCCCGCGATAGTCTGGCGCATGCCGATCGAGGACGACCTCATCCAGCGCACGCTCGCCGAGCTGTCGGCCGCCCTGGGCCGGCTCGAACGGCGCCCCGACCCCGCGGCCGCCGCGGCGGCCCGCGAGTTGCTCGACCGCGCGTACCGCCGGCACCTCGGGGTGGCCGGCGAGGTCGTGCGCCGGCTCCCGAGCGACCAACTGCTGGCGGTCATCTCCACCACCGGGCGCGTCGACGGCGAGCGCGCGTTCCTCACGGCCGCGCTCATCGAGGTCGACGCCGCGATGCCGAGCGGCGAGGGTGCGGCGGTCCCGGGCGTCGAGGTCGCCGCGGCCGCCGCCGGCGGCGCCCCCGTGCCGACGGCGGCTGCCGGCGACGCCGGCGCCTCGCTGCTGCGCCTGCGGGCGCTCGACCTCTACGCCGAGGCCGGCGCCGCCAGGGTCGGCGTCGCCGACCTGCCCGAGCGCGTGCGGCGGCTGCGCGCCGCCCTGCTCGAGCACGTGCTGCCCGAGGCCAGCTACGCTCGCCTGCTGCGTTACTACCTGCACGAGGGACGCTTCGCCGTCGCCGAGGACCTGCTCTTCGAGTGGCTGGAGGAGCACGGCGCCAGCGCCGCCCTGCGCGCGGCCGGCGAGGGTCTCTACGAGGACCTCGAGGCCGAGAGCGACGAGCGCCTGGTCGCCGGCGAGCTGCCGCGCGACGAGCTCGCCGAGGGGCGCGAGTTGTTCCGGCGCAGTCTCGTGCGCTGAGCGGTTAGGCTCGGGCATGACGAGCGAACCGCCCAGCGCGACGCCCGCGGGCGCCGGGTTCGCCTCGGCGCGCGCCCGCGCGATGCCCGAGAGCGTGTTCGCGCACATGGACGCCGCCAAGGCCGCCGCGCGCGCCGCCGGACGCGACGTCATCGACCTGTCGATCGGCTCCTCCGACCTGCCGCCGCCCCCGGAGGCGCTCGCCGCCCTGCGCGACGCGCTCGACGACCCGGTCACCTACGGCTACTGCCTCGCCAGCGGCTCGCGACCGCTGCGCGAGGCCGCCGTGCGCTGGCACCGCGAACGCTACGGCGACCCGCCGGCCGGCCCCCTCGACCCGGACGCGCACGCGCTGCAGCTCATCGGCTCGCAGGAGGGCCTCGCCCACCTGCTGTGGGCGGTCACCGACCCGGGCGACGCGGTGCTGCTGCCCGACCCCGCCTACCCGTCGTACTTCGGGGCGGTTGCGGTCGCCGGGCTCGAGCGCATCCCGCTTCCGCTGCGCGAGGCGAGCGGCTACCTGCCCGACCTCGACGCCGTCGATCCCGCCGACGCCGAGCGGGCCCGCGCGCTGGTGCTCAACTACCCCAACAACCCCACGGCCGGCGTGGCGGACGAGGCCTTCTTCGACCGCGCCATCGCCTTCTGCCGCCGCCACGGCCTGCTGCTCGTCCACGACTTCCCCTACGTCGACACGGTCGACGGCGAGGCCTGCGCGCCCTCGGTGCTGGCGCGGCCGGGGGCCTTCGAGCTGGCCGTCGAACTCTACTCGGCGAGCAAGAGCTTCCACATGGGCGGCTTCCGCATCGGCTGGGCGCTCGGCCAGCCCGAGGCGATCGCCGCGTTGGCGCGGGTGAAGAGCGCCGTCGACTTCAACGCCTACCTGGGCATCCAGCGCGCCGCCGTGGCGGCCCTAGCGCGGCCCCGCAGCGCCGCCCGGCGCGACGCCCTGGTCTTCGCCGCCCGCCGCGCCGCGCTGGCGAACGCCCTCGCCGAGGCCGGCTGGCCGCTGCCCGCGCCGCCCGCGGGCATGTACCTGTGGGGGCGGATCCCGTCCGCCGCGCGCGCCCTGGCGGCCGACTCGCTGGCCTTCTGCGACGCGCTGGTGCGCGACACCGGCGTCGCGCTCGCGCCCGGCCGCGGCTTCGGTCCCCAGGGCGAGGGCCACGTCCGCTTCGCCCTGGTGCGCGACGTCGACGCCCTGCGCGAGGCGGCCGGGCGCGTGGGCGCGTTCCTCGCACGCTTCCGGTAGATCGGCCGGTCAGCGCCCCGCTTGCAGGCGTCGCGCGTACGCCAGCGCCTCCTCGCGCGTGCCGAGGTCCCCCAGCGCGCGCGCCTCGGCGATCGCCGCGAGCAGCTCCCCGACGCGCGGTCCCGGCGCGATGCCGAGCGCGTGCATGAGCTCGTGCCCGTCCACCAGGGGCGCGGGCGGCGGCGGCTCCGCCAGCGCGGCGAGCACCAGGCCGACGCGCTCGCGGTAGCGCCGGCGGGCGGCGGCCGACGCGCCGCGGCCGCGGGCGGCCTCGCGGTCGGCGAGCATGAGCCGCAGCAGGTCGGGGAGGAGCGGCCGCAGGCGGTGCACGAAGCGCCGCGCGCCGCGCGCGTCCTCGGGCAGGGGGCGCATGTGGGCGGCGACCAGGTCTTGGACCCGCGCGACGGTGACGCGCGGGCGCCGCAGCCGGCGCAGGGCGGCGGCCGCCAGCTCGGCCCCCACCGCGTCGTGGCCGTGGAAGCGGGCGCGCAGCACCAACCCCTCCTCGGTCACGCCGCCCGGGGCGCGCGTGGGCGGCTTGCCGACGTCGTGCAACAGCGTCGCCCAGCGCAGCGCGAGCTCGGCATCGGGGAAGGCGTCGACCAGTTGCTGCAGCGCCTCGAGCTGGTGCCGCAGCACGTCGAGGTGGTGCAGCCCGCCCTGGGCCACGCCGCGGCCGTCCGTGAGCTCGGGCAGGACCGGCGCCAGCAGGCCGAGGTCGTCGAGCGCGGCGAAGGCGCGACCGGCCACCGGCGTGGCGATCGTGTCGTCCAGTTCGGCGCCCAGGCGCTCGGGGGCGGGGAGGGCGACGGCCCCGTCCGCGATCGCCCGGGCGAGTGCCTGCACCCAGGCGCGCGTGCGGGGCTCGACGCGGAAGCCGAGCTGCGCCGCGAAGCGCACGACGCGCCAGGCGCGCAGCGGGTCGGCCCACAGGTTCTCGCGCGCGACCGCGCGCACCCACCCGCGGCGCAGGTCGGCGAGACCGCGCGTCGGGTCCGCGACCTCGCCCGTGGCGGGGCGGAAGGCCAGGGCGTTGATCGTGAGGTCGCGCCGGGCCAGGTCGGCGGCGACCACCGCCGGATCGGCGGGGTCGCCGGGCGGATCGGGCGCCGCGAGGTCCCAGGTGACGGCGGCGTCGCCCGCGCCCCACACGACCCGCCAGTGGCCGCGCTCGGGATCGAGGGCCACCAGCGCGCCGGCGGTGGCGTCGGCCAGCTCGCGCGCGGCCGTCGCCGGATCGCGCACCAGCCAGTCCACGTCACGCGCCGTCGCGCCCAGGTGCGCATCGCGCACCGCGCCCCCCACCACCACGGCGCCGGCGAGCGGATCGCGCCCGGCGAGGCCCGGCGGGGGCGCCGTAGACTGCCGCATGAGCGCGAGCGCGGCGGACGGCGAGGGGCGGGAACGGCGCTCCACGGACCCAGGCTACCCGCCCAGGATCGGCCTCACGGGCAGCGTCGGCGCCGGCAAGTCCAGCGTCGCGCGGCGACTGGCCGAGCGCGGCGCGCTGGTCATCGACGCCGACGAGCTGGCGCGCCGCGCCACCGACGACCCCGAGGTCCTGGCGCGCATCGCCGAGGCGCTCGGCCCCGAGTTGGTCGTCGACGGTCGGCTGGACCGCGCGGCCACCGCCCGCCGGGTGTTCGACGATCCCGCCGCGCGACGCCGCCTCGAGGCGATCGTCCACCCCTGGGTGCGGCGCGCGGGTGCGGCGGCCGAGGCCGCCGCCATGGCGGCGGCGCCGCCGCCGACCCTGATCGTCCACGACGTCCCGCTGCTGTTCGAGAACGGCCTCGACGCCGGCATGGACGCCACCGTCGTCGTCGCGGCGCCGTTCGCCCGGCGGGCCGCGCGGCTCGCGGCCCGCTCCGGGATGGACGAGGCGGCGGTCCGCGCGCGCGACGCGGCCCAGCTCGACCCCGCCGAGAAGGCGCGGCGGGCCACCTTCGTGATCGACAACGCCGGCGACGAGGAGGACCTCGACGCCGCCGTGGCGGCGTTGTGGCCACGGCTGCTGCGTGCCGCCCGGGCGGGGGGTTGATCGCGCGCGCCGCGAAGCATCGCCGCGACCCGCCGGGGCGCTCCCTGCTACGCTAGGACGCAACCCCGAAACCCGACGGCCCGGAGGGGCCGTGGGAGGAGCGACCATGGACCGAGGTACCGGACGCAGCACGTTCCTTCTCGTCGTCGCGCTGTTGCTCGTGTTCGGCGGCGGCCTCATCGCCACCCTGGTGCAGAGCGACTTCGGCGCGGTCAAGGTGACCGAGGTCCGCTTCGCGGTCGAGGACGCCCGGATGGTCCACGGCAAGCTGTTCGTGCCGCGCAACGCCACCGCGAGCACGCCCGCCCCCGGCGTCGTGGCGATCCACGGGTACATCAACAGCCACGAGACGCAGTCGCCCTACGCGATCGAGCTGGCCCGCCGCGGCTACGTCGTGCTGGCGATCGACCAGCCCGGGCACGGTTACTCCGACCCGCCCGCCTTCGCCGGCGGCTTCGGCGGCATCGACGCGCTCGGCTACATCCGCTCGCTGCCCTTCGTCGACACCGAGCAGATCGTGCTGTCCGGCCACTCGATGGGTGGTTGGGCCTCGCTCATCGCGGCCGCGGTCATTCCTGACGGCTACACGTCGATCGTCGTGTCGGGCTCCTCGACGGGCACCTTCGGGGCGCCCGACGGCACGCCCACCTACCCGCGCAACCTCGGGCTGGTGTGGACCCAGTACGACGAGTTCTCCGAACTCATGTGGCTGACGCCCACCGCGCCCGAGGCGCGGGCGGGCGAGAAGATGCGCACGCTGTTCGGCACCGAGGCGCCCATCGAGGTCGGGCGGCTCTACGGCAGCATCGAGGAGGGCACCGCCCGCATGCTCTACAGCCCGGCCGTCACCCACCCGGGCGCCCACATCACCACCGCCGGCGTCGCGCCGGTGATCGACTGGGTGCAACGCACCACCCAAGCGCCCTTCGCGCTGCCGCCGAGCGACCAGGTGTGGCCCTGGAAGGAGGGCGCCACCGCCGCCGCCCTGCTCGGCTTCATCCTCGCGCTCTTCGCGATCGCCGGGCTGCTGCTGCAGTCGCGCGCGTTCGCGCCGCTCACGCAGCGCGCCGCGCCCTCCGCCGGCGTGTCCGGCTTCGGCTGGTGGATCGCGGCCCTCATCGCGGCGATCGTGCCGGTGGCCACCTACTTCTGGGCCAACAACGAGACCGCGACCTACATCCCCACGGGCCCATGGTTCCCGCAGAGCATCACCACCGGCCTCATGGGCTGGGCACTGGTGAACGGGGCGATCTCGCTCGTGCTGCTGCTGCTTTGGTACGTGACCGGCGGCCGCCGCCACGGCGCCGGGCTCGACACGCTCGGCCTGCGCGTGGGCGGCTTCCTGCGCGCGATCGGCTTCGCCCTGCTGGTGGTCGGCGCCGGCTACGCGCTGCTGGCGGTGTCCCGGGGCCTCTTCCACACGGACTTCCGCTTCTGGGTCATCGCCGTCAAGCTGCTGAGCGCCGAGCAGGCGCGCGTCGCGCTGGTCTACCTGCTCCCCTTCACCGCCTTCTTCCTCGTCTTCGGCATGGTCCTGCACGGGCAGCTCCGGCCCAAGGGCTCCACCCACGAGGGCGCCGACGCGATGATCGCCAACGCGCTCATCGCCGGCGGCGGCTTCGTCGTGCTGCTGCTGGTGCAGTACCTGGCGCTGTTCTCCGGCCAGCCGCTGGTCATCGTGGAGCCGCTGCTGACGATCGTCGCGTTCCAGGTCGTGTTCCTGCTGCCGGTGGCGGCCCTGCTGTCGACCTACCTGTTCGAGCGCACCGGCAGCGTGTGGCCGGGCGCGTGGGTCAACGGCCTGCTGGTCACCTGGTACATCGTCGCGGGGCAGGCCGCACAGGCCGTGCCCTGGAGCCTCTTCTAGCCCTCGGCGGCCCCGGTGGCCGCCGGGATCGACGCGGCGCGGCCCGGCACCCCAGGGGTGACCGGGCCGCGCCGGCGTGCGCCTTCGCGTCGTCGCGCCGGGCTCAGCGCAGGTCGATGAACCCCCGCTCGTCGCCGCGCAGCTCGCCCGCGCCGCCGAGGCTGCTCCACGACACGCTGCCGCCGAAGCGCGGCCCGATCGCCTCCAGGTAGGCCTCGAGGGCGGCGGTGGCGCGTTCGACCGCATCGAAGTCGATGCCGCCGCCGGCGAAGCCGGCCAGCAGCTGCACCTGCTGCGTCAGCGTGTCGCCGGTCGCCGCCAGGCTCGCCTGGTCGTCCGCCAGGGTGAAGGCGGTCGCGCCCTCGGGCACGAGGTCGGCGAGTTCGGCGAAGGGCGCCGGCAGCGCGGCGCCGCCGCGCCCCGCGCGCAGGACGCGCTCGAGGCCGGCCTCGTCGGTGGCGATCCACGCCAGCCCGTCGGCGACGGCCGTGACCAGCGTCAGCCCGGGCAGCACGTCGTAGGCGCGGACGCTCACGCCATCCAGCGTCGACTCGCGGATCACCACGACGGCGTTGCCGCCCGGCTCCGCGAAGGGGTCGGCGAACAGCACCAGGCGTTGCGCCAGCTCGTCGAGCAGCCGACGCAGGCCCGCGGCGGCGGCCGCATCGTCGCCGGTGCGCAGGCCGACGACGGTCTCGCCCAACAGGTCGCCGGCCGGCGCGCCGAGGTCCGCGGTCTCGCCGAGCCCGGTCTGCACGACGACGAGGCCCGGGGCGGTCCAGTCGACGAGGTCGCGACCGACGTCGATGCCGAGGATGTCGCCGATCGTGCGGTCGAGGTCGGGCACGCCGAACTCCCGCAGGTCCGCCACCAGGCCGCCGAGGTAGCCCCACCAGGCGCGCAGGTCGAGCGCGCTCACCTGCACCGACAGCGCGCCCTCGGGCACCCAGGCGAGCAGCTCTCGGGGCGCCGCCGCGGGCGCGTCGAGCAGGGCCCGCAGGGGCGCGTCGTCGCCATCGGGCTCCAGCCGCCGCAGGGTGGTGGTGACGGTGCCGGCCTCGCTCAGGCGGGTGATGCCGGCGATCGGCCCGAGCGTCTCGAACAGGACGAGGAGGCGCTCGACGCTGGCGTCGAAGCCGAGCCCGGCCGCGAGGGGCGCCAGCGAACGCGCGAGCGGCCCCAGGTCGAAGAAGCTGTGGAGCTGCCCTTCGCCCAGCGCGCCGAGGGTGGCGGCCGCGCGCGGCGCGCCGCCGAAGGCGGGCTCCGTGCTGCCCTGGCGCTGGCGCAGGACGCCGCGCAGGACGTCGGGGTTGGAGGAGAGCGCCAGCAGGTCGCCGTCGCGCGCCGCGGCGAGGGGGAACTCGCCCCCGCCCGGCTCGACCACGATGAAGCCGAGCGCGCCCTCCTCGAGCGCCAGGGCGCCGTCGGCGAGCTCGCGGGCGAAGAGCGCGTCGAAGCGCGCGCCCGTCTCGCCGTCGATGCGGGCCAGCAGCGTCACCGCCGGCAGGGGGTTGAAGGGGCTGGCGGAGACGCCCAGCCAGGCCTCGCGGCCGATGAGGTCCCAGATCTCGAGACCCACGAGCTCGGACGGCAGGTCCACCGCGCCGTCGAGCTCCTCGGCGTCCAGCGGCACGCCCAACAGGCCGGCGGGGTCGACGCCGCCGAGGGCGTCGGCCAGCGCCTCGCCGACGCCGAGCTCGACCCACGGGTCGACGAACGGCGCGAGCAGGCCGCGGGCGCCGTCGAGGTCGACGAGGCCGAGCGCGACGACGGTGTCCGCGGGCAGTAGGAACTCGAGCTCCTGCGCGCGGGCGGCGGGGGCGAGGGCGGCGAGCAGCAGGATCCCCGCGAGCGCGATGGCGAGGCCGCGCGCCGGCCTGCCGGCGCGCGGGCGGATCGGGGCAACTGGTGGCGTCATGCGCCCCATCATGCGCGTTGGGGCTGGCACCCCCGTGAGAGCGGCGTCACGCCGCGTCCGTGGCCGCCCGCCGTGTCAGCGGCGGACGCGGGCCAGCGAGCGCCGCGCGGCCTCCGCGACGTTCTCCGGCGTGAAGCCGAACGCCTCCATCACCTTCGGGCCGGGGGCGGAGGCGCCGAAGCGGTCGATGCCGACGATCTCGCCGTGATCCCCGGCGACGCCCTCCCAGCCGAAGCTCGATCCCGCCTCCACGACCACGCGCGCCCGCAGGCCGGGGGGCAGCACGGACTCGCGGTAGGCCTCGTCCTGCCGCGCGAAGCGCTCGCGCGAGGGGAGGCTGACGACGCGGGCCCGCACGCCGTCGCCCGCGAGCCGTTCGCGGGCGGCCAGCGCGACGGCGACCTCGGAGCCGGTGGCCACGAGCAGCACGTCGGCGTCCTCCTCGGCGCCGGCGAGCACGTAGCCGCCGCGGGCCACGGCGCCCGCCGGGATCTCCAGCGTCGGCACGTTCTGGCGCGTCAACGCCAGCACGGTGGGCCCCTCGCGGCGACGCAGCGCGGCCTCCCACGCCTGGGCGGTCTCGCGGGCGTCCGCCGGCCGGTAGACCTCGAGGTTGGGCATCGCCCGCAGCGACGCCAGCGTCGCGATCGGCTGGTGGGTGGGCCCGTCGCCGCCCAGGCCGATGGAGTCGTGCGTCATCACGTAGATGACCGGCACCTCCATCAGGGCCGACAGCCGCAGCGCCGGGCGGAGGTAGTCGGCGAACACCAGGAAGGTCGATACGAACGGCCGCACGCCCCCGTGCAGCGCCAGCCCGTTGGCGATCGCGGCCATGGCGTGCTCGCGGATGCCGAAGTGCAGCATGCGCCCGGCGTGGTCGCCCGCGGCCATCGCGCGCTCGTCGGGCAGGTCGGTGAGGTTCGAGCCGGCCAGGTCGGCGCTGCCGCCGACGAGTTCGGGCGCGCGCCGCGCCAGGGCGTGCAGCGCCGCCTGCGAGGCCTTGCGCGTGGCGACGCCGGCGCCGGTCTCCCAGGTCGGCAGGTCGACGACGACGTCCTCGGGCAGCTCGCCGTGCATGACGCGGGCGTACTCGGCGGCCAGCTCCGGGTGGGCGGCCTCGTAGGCGGACCAGGTGGCGCGCCACGCCGCGTGCGCCTCCGCGCCCTCCACCGCCGCCTGCCGGTAGTGGCCGAGCACGTCGTCGGGCACGGTGAAGGCCGGCCAGTCGATGCCCAGTGCCCGCTTGGTGGCGACGGCCTCCTCGGCGCCGAGCGGCGAGCCGTGCACCTTGCTCGTGCCGGCCAGCTTCGGGGAGCCGTAGCCGATGGTCGTGCGCACGGCGATGAGCGATGGCCGGTCGGCCACCGCCTTGGCCTGCGCGATGGCGTGCAGCAGGGCGTCGACGTCGTTGCCGTCGGCGACGGACTGCACGTGCCAGCCGTAGGCGCGGTAGCGCGCGGGCACGTCCTCGCTGAAGGTGATGGAGGTGGGGCCGTCGATGCTGATGCCGTTGTCGTCGTACAGGACGATGAGCTTGCCGAGCCCGAGGTGGCCGGCGAGGCTGCTCGCCTCGCTCGTGACGCCCTCCATCATGTCGCCGTCGGAGGCGATGACGTAGGTGAAGTGGTCGACCACGCGCAGGTCGTCGCGGTTGAAGCGCGCGGCGAGGTGCGCCTCCGCCAGCGCCATGCCCACGGCGGTCGCGAGGCCCTGGCCCAGCGGCCCGGTGGTCGTCTCCACCCCGGGCGTGTGGCCGAACTCGGGGTGACCGGGCGTGCGCGAGCCCCACTGGCGGTAGCCGCGCAGGTCGTCCATCGTCAGGTCGTAGCCGGTGAGGTGCAGGAGCGCGTACTGCAGCATCGAGCCGTGGCCCGCCGACTGCACGTAGCGGTCGCGGTTCCACCATCCGGGCGCGTCCGGGTCATGCACCATCGCGTGGCGGAAGAGCGCGTAGCCCATGGCCGCCGCGCCCATCGGCATGCCCGGGTGGCCGTCGCCGGACGCCTGAGTGGCGTCGATCGTCAGGGCTCGGATGGTGTGGATCGCGCGGGTCCGCAACGCTTGCTCGGGGGTGCTCATGCGTCCTCCAGGGGGTCGTGGGCGCGGCGCCGCAGGATGTGCTCGCGGACGCGCTCACCGATGGCGTGGTGTCGACGCTGCTCGGCGGTCTCGACGCGCAGCGGGGGGACGGGGGTGGGGCGGCCGTCGTCGTCGAGCGCGACGAAGCTCGCGTGCCCGACGGTGGCCAGCAGGCGCTCGCCGGTGCGCGGGTTCTCGCCGATCAGCTCGCCGCGCACGATCATGCTGGTGCGGCCCGCCCACACGACGCGGCTGCGCACCTCGACGATGTCGCCGACGTGCACCGGTGCGCGGAAGTCGATGGGCTCGGTCGACGCCGTCACGACGGAGCGCCGCGCGAAGCGGTAGCAGGCGATGGCGCCGTTGACGTCGAGCAGCTCCAGCGCCCGGCCGCCGAAGAGCGTGCCCATCGTGTTGGCGTGGTGCGGGAAGACGATGTCGGTCGTCACCACCCAATCGCCCGCGCGGGGGTGCAACGGGTCGACCCCGCCGGGTGCTCGCGGGTGCGGGGCGGTCGGCGGCTCGAACGCGTCGCCGGCGTCGGTGTCGGCACGCATGGACGCAGCATAGCGCGCGGTCCAGGGGCCTTCTCGCCCGCCGGTCGGCGGGGGGCAAGAGAACGGCGCCCCGAGCCAATGCTCGGGGCGCCGCGGTTGCCCGTCTCGGAGTGAGGGATCCGCTCCCGGATCCATCGGAGGCCGGGTCGTTACCCTCGACGGGAACCTCCACGGGTCTCTGTACGTCGATTGATGCAGACCACCTCCTTCCTGTGGTGCCCCGAAGATACGGCCGTCGCGGCGGCGGCGGATGTGAGCTAGTTCACCGTGCTGGGCGACCCCGGGGCGTGCGGCCGCCCCGGCGTGCCGGGCCGGCACGGCACGCCGGCCCGACGGGCCGGCCGAGGTCGCCGGCGAGGCGCCGGACGGCCGGGTCGCCCGCCCGGGCGCGCCCCGGTACGATGCCGCCAGACCCCGATCGGGAGGACCGCCGTGCTGAGTACGCCCGAGAAGCTGCTGTTCCTGGTGCTCGCCGCCGCGGCGATCGCGTTCGCGGCCAGCGGCTTCGCCCGCGTCGCGCGCGTGATCGCGCGCGGCGACCGCGCGCTCGCGATCCCGCGCTGGGACGCCCTGCCGCGGCGCGCGGTCAGCGGCCTCCTGCGCACCCTGGGACAGGTCACCGTGTTCCCGCAGCGGCCGTGGGTCTCGTTCTTCCACGCGTTCGTGTTCTACGGCTTCGTCTTCTACCTGCTGGTCAACGTCGTCGACGCGGCTCACGGCCTGCTGCCGCGCGCCTGGCTCGGCGCCCTGAGCTTCGGGGTGGTGGGCGACGCCTTCCGGCTGTTCGCCGACCTGTTCGGCGCCCTCGTCCTCATCGGGGTCGCGTGGTTGCTCACCCGCCGCTTCGTGCGCCGCGATCCCAGGCTCAGCCCGGGCGGCCCGCGCGTGAAGCTGCACGAGGCCGTCGCCGCCGGCGGGGTGCAGCGCGACAGCCTCATCGTCGGGGTGTTCATCCTGC
>Ga0180436_10002595_pt1 | contig 17031 bp, 13 predicted proteins | sample SS_ome_2_FD_132434 | JGI IMG/M metagenome (GOLD analysis project Ga0180436, IMG submission 132434) | Hypersaline lake sediment archaeal communities from the Salton Sea, California, USA - SS_3_S_2 metaG | ecosystem: Environmental > Aquatic > Non-marine Saline and Alkaline > Hypersaline >...
GGGCGGGACGCCTCCTCCTCCTCGTCGCGGGAAGGGGCGGGATCGGCAGCGGCCGGCCCGGCCGGCGGTTCGAGGGCGGGGGCTCCGGACCCGGCCGGGGCGGGAACCTGTTGCGAGTGACTGAGCGCCATGCTCAGCAGCAGAACGGGGAACAGCAGTTTCTTGATATTCATGACAGTTGGCTGGTTGGGACTCGGTTGTTAGGGTGTGGGAGGCGGGGTGTCCAATTGAACGTGCAGGGGCGGCGGTCTCGATCCGCCGGTGGGAATCATTCCCGGCACACGATCCGGCCCGATTCCCTGCATCACTCCGCGCGGGAGCAGATCGAGGCGTTTTTGGATCACTTCGCCGGATTTGAGATTTCGGAAGCTGATGCCGGAGGACCGGACCCGCTCGATGCGCACGTTGATCTCCTGATCGTCGGCCACGAGGGAGACCACCTGCCCCTGGCGGTACATGGTGGCGTCGACCATGAACTCCTGTTCAGAAGCGAAGACCGCGGCGATCGGGATGGCCTCGATCACATCTTCGAAGGGGGTGGCGGCCCGCACCTTCGGGCGTTTCGGCTTCACGAACGACGGCTCGTCGGTTGGCACCTGAAGCAAACCGAACGGCCCGCGCCCGGTGGAATTGATGCGAAGCCTCGACCTCATGGCCGCAAGGTAATCATCGACCCCGTCGGCGAGGAAGCGCGTCGCCTCCGGCGAGAAGCCGGATCCTTCCGGGGAGACGGGCCTCGCCGGGGCCTCGGGAGAGGCCGTTTCGGCCGCGGCGCCGGGGGACGGTTCCTTCGGGGGCTGCATCGGCCCGGGCGCTCCGGACGCCCCTGCAAGCAGGCTCGCCGCGGTCACGAGAGTGCTGAGCGTTCTCATTCGATCTGCCAGGCGGTGTAGTTCACGTCCGCGATGAGGACCTTCTTGTTGGGGTGCATGGTCAGCCTGAGGCTGTCGAGCTGGAGGTGGGGCATGCGGGTTTCGAGTTCGAGGAAAGCGTTTTGCAGGGCGCGGTATGTGCCGCGGAACGCGAGCTGGATATGGGTCGACGACTGCTGGCTGGCGCCTCCGATGGCGCCCGCCGAGCTGGTCCGCCGGAAGGCGGTCTGCTGGAACTCCTGACCGTCGAACTTTTTCTGGATGTCGCTCAGGTAGGCGTTGACGTTGCTGGCGGTCGCCTTGTCGAAGAGCTTCATCCAGCGCTGCATGTGAGGTTCCTGGGCGCGGATTTGCTTCTCGAGGGCCTCGCGACGCTCCTGGACTTTGCGATACTCGACGTAATGCTCCTTGCGGTTCTTGAAGCTCTCCTCGAGTCGTCCGCGGAGGTGGATGCCGACGCCCAGCAGGACCACGATCAGGAAGATGGGGACGACCACTCCGAATATCAGGATCGGTTTTTTGAAATACGGGTTCATCGAGCTGCAAGGACGGGAACTGCAAGCGGGTCCTCGGACGAAAGCCGCTGCGTGATGGTCAGATTGAAGATGAAGGGAAACTGGGACGACATCAGCTCCCCGTTCTGGGGGTCATATCCCTTGTTTTCGGATGCCAGAAGGTTCACCACGAGGTTTCTGCTCGGCAGGTCCGGGCGCAACGATTCGTCGCCGGTGTGCCGGCAGGCTTCCGCGAACACCTTGTTGATGCCTTCCCGGGTGTTGATGATGGTGAGGTGGTCGAGGGCCTCGTCGTTGACGTAACCGGTGATCCGCCATTCCTTGATGAGACTGGCATTCTGTTCGGCCTTGGTGGCGTCAGGGCGCACCGTGTGGTTCACCTCGCTGAGCAGGACGGCCTTGGGATTGGGGAAGACGCGGTTGAGAAGCTCCATCGTGACCCACGCCTTGGAGCGGTCGGCGAGGAACGAGTCCCATTTCTGATAGGAGTCGATCTTGGTCTGGAGGACCTGGTTGCCGCGGTTCGAGACCGCTTGCGAGCCGCTGTGCCATGCGGGGTCCCGCAGGATCTGGAAGGCCCGGACGCCGCCCCATGCCGCGTAGAGGAGAAGGGCGGCGGCGCCGATCTTGAAGGCGGTGGCGCCGTAGCGGAGGGCCTTCATTTCGACCGGGCCGGGGTAGAGTTCCTCCTCTTCGGGGCCGGGAAGCAGGAAATCCTGCAGGAGCCATTGCCGTTCCGTGAACTGCCGGAAGGTCTTGGTTGCCACGAGGCCGGTGGGATCGGTGGCGGTCGATTTTCCGGGTTGCGTGCTCTGGAACTCGAGCGGGATCCCGGCGTCGAACTCGTTGCTCTGACGCCACTCGAGGATGGAGGCGTTCGGGAGGTCCGGAAGCCCCGCCACGATCTCCCCCTGGCGTCCCTGCGACAGGGAGAGCACGAAAACCAGCGGGTCCGGCAGCTCGAGGGCCGCCGCCATGGTTTGAATGATCCGCCCCACGTTGGGAGGGGTTCCCCCGGCGTGGTGCCGGACCGAACGCAGCATGACCAGCTCGCCCTCGTGGCGAAAGAACGCCAGAACCGAGAAGGTGGAATAGGAGAAGAATACGCAGAAGGGTTGCGCCGGAATCTCGGGCGTGAGGCGCGGCAGGGCGCCCAGCGCCACCAGCGGGGCGCTCAGGGCCGCCGTCTGCACCGGAACATTCATCGCTTCGCCGACCCGCCGGAACAACCGCAGGTAGCCCTGGTGCTTGCGGGCGATCGTGATGGCCGCCCCGAAGAGCTGGCCGGGCGCGGCGCCCGGGTAGGGGACGAGCCGGTAGGAGAAGTCGTCGCCCGAAACGCTGTGGTCTTCGAGCAATTCCTGGGGATTGCCTACGAGCCGCCTGCCGAGTTCCCCGAGGTCTTCCGGGGGTTCCGTGACGCGGGTCAGTTCGGAGATCGCGAACTCGTCGGCGAGGAAGAGGACCACTCCGAGCGAACGGGGCTTGCCGGAGAACTGCTTGGCGCGGAGGTTGGTGATATACTCCTTGAGGGTCTCTTCCGCGTCGTCGTCCTCGAGTTTCAGGGGAGGCGGGGTCACCTTGCTCCACTTGGCTTCCGGGCCGCGCCGGTCGCAAATGTGGGCGTCCGCAATCTCGTCGCCCTCCACGAACAGGTGGAGCTGGCAATCAAGCAGAAGCGCTGACCGGTACCAGTCAGGGTTCTTCGAGCGGCTCGTCTCGCGGTGCAGACGGCGCGCCTGGAGAAAGCGTTGCCAGACAGACAGTTGCGTAGGGTGGACCAGGGCGTCCATGACAGTAAGGGTGAGAAACGCTCCGACCGGGCTGGAGGGGGTTGGAACCCCGCCAACCCGGCACTCGGAGTCAGGAAATGTCAAAAGCCCGGAAGCCCGCTGCCGGTTGCACCGGCGCCGGCGCCCGGATGCTTGTCTTTACCAGTCGTCGTAGGCGTCCGGCACATGGTCGTCGGAGCTCGACAACGAGCAGGTCATGTAAAGGGTGCCAACCGCCGGCAGGCTGTCGCCGCCGATGGTGTAGGTCCCCGCGCCGGGGCATTCGGGCGTCTTCTCGACGAACTTGTCGGTGCCGATGATGAGGGTCTGCGCACCGGAAACGGTGTCGCCGGCCTCATGACCGTACATGTTCTGGAAGGAACGCATGCCTTGCTGGACGTTGCGGATGTTCATGATACATCCGGCGCGGTCCGAACCCCTCTTCCAGGCGCGGGCGCCGACGAAGAGGATGCTGATAAGCGAGAGAAGCACGAGGATGACGACCGTCAATTCGATGAGGGTCATACCGGACTTCGCCGCTTTGTTGTTCTGGGTGTGTGTCAGTGTCATGGTTTCGTTGTCTGTTTTGGTTGATGGCGCACATTGCTGTGCACGGTTTTTGAGAGCACCGCACGCACCGCTCAGATGTCATCTTGATCGTTGCGGTTCATCCGATTGCTCTCAAAAGTGTCTTCGGAGATGAGGCCCCGGTTGAGGAGGTTGACGAGGTTGTCGTCCCACGCGACGTTGCCGGCCCGCCGGATGACGTCCTCGAGGGAGTTGGCGCCGGAGGAGTAGTTCCCGATGGCGCTTGCCACCGCGTCGTCGTTGTTCTGCAGGAACTCGTAGGTCAGGACACGGTTGCCGGTGAGGCCCTTCATGAGACCCTGGGAGTGAATGAAGAGCAGCATCTCGCTGAGCCGGCTCAGAATGGCGTCGTACTTCTCGTGGGGATACATCTCGAGGATGCGGCCCATCGTCTTGACCGCCCCGGTGGTGTGCAGCGTCGAGAGGACGAGGTGACCGGTCTGGGCGGCTTCGAGGCAGGTGTCCATCGCGTCCCGGTCCCGGATCTCGCCGAGGAGGATGACGTGGGGCGCCTTCCGCAGAACGTCCTTGAGGCCCTGCCGGTAGCTCGCCACGTCGCGTCCGACTTCCTGTTGCGTGATGATGCTCGGGGACATGACACGGTGCCCGGGATAGTTGGGGTGCTCCATGTCCGACATGTAGCGGTACTCGACCGGATCCTCGATGGTCACGATGTGCTTGGGCTCGGTCTGCCGGAGCCAGTCGATGAGAGCCGCGAGGGTGGTGGATTTCCCCGAGCCGGTGGGGCCCGTGACAAGCCCAAGGCCCGCCCGCCGCCGCACCGCCCGGCGCAGCGATTCGGCGGTGTCGGGATCGATCCCGAGGCGATCCAAGGGAGGAATGCCGTCGTTCAGGATGCGGCATGTGACGCCCAGCCCGGAGGCCGAGAGATGGGCCTGGATACGGAGGCGGCCCGAGATTTTCCGGTTGTTGGCAAACGGAATGCCATCGGACGAGAAGTCGTCGACTCTGGCTTCCTGGAAGCGTTGCAGGGCGCGCGCCACCTTGTCCTCCTGCCGCTGCTGGAGGTCGCCGGCGCCGAAACCATGTCCCGACTCCTCCTGGCGGCGGACCAGTTCCTTGTAGACCTCGAGAACGTCCCGGTCCGAAAGGAAGCCCAGAAAATCGAGACACTCCATCCCATGGTTCGTCTCGATGTAGATCGGACGCCGCGAGCGGAACTGGATATCGGAGACCCCCCGCCCTTCGCAGGCCTCAAATGCCACGGTCAGGATGTCCAGCCCGCTCATCCCGGGTTGGAAAACCCTCAACTGCCGCGCCGCCGGCAACGCCGGGGGCTGTTGCGGAGGTGGCGCCATCTGTTGCACGCTGCTCATGGGCTTGCTAACTCCTCCCCCCGATCCCGGCCGCGCTCTTCTCAATCAGCCAAGACATCATGCCACGAGTTGTTGATAGTCTTGACGCACTGAATCTCATTTCTTGCAGGCTTTTAATAGACCTGAACTAAAATTTCAATCTTTTTTTATTTTTTTGAACGGAAATCGACCCTGGGGGTCTTCCGGGCCCCGCCTGGGGGAACGTCCCGGACTCTCCGGGTCGACGGATCGGGCGCGGCTTCGGGATCGGGCCGGCTTGCTCGGTCCCCGGCGGGCGCGGTGGATGGGCGGGCGGGGCTCCGCGCCCGGCTGGCTGCTGGAATCGCCGGGTCGGACCGGCTTTTCAACTCACCAGACTTCCTCGCGAGGCGCTGCGAGGCTCGTGCCGGCAAGGCGCGCCGCCGCCGCGGCCGCCGCGCTGGGCGAGACAGCCCGCTCAAGGCCGGGGCAGGCGGAGCGGCGCCAGCGCGGACTGCCGCAAGCGGCGGCAGGCAGGCGGTGAGAACTGCGGGTCAACCTTTTTCAGCAAGGGAAGCCTGAGCCGCGGCGAGTTTTGCAATCGGGATTCGGAACGGCGAGCAGGACACGTAGTTCAATCCCGCCCGATGGCAGAACTTGACCGACTCGGGGTCTCCGCCGTGCTCGCCGCAGATGCCCACCTTGAGCGAAGGCACGGTCTGGCGTCCCTTCTCGACGCCCATGGTGACCAACTGCCCGACGCCGGCCTGGTCGAGAGAGGCGAAGGGGTTTTCGGGGACGATTTCCTCTTCCTGGTAATAGGGGAGGAAGGCGCCGGAGTCGTCGCGGCTCATGCCCAGCCCGGTCTGGGTCAGGTCGTTGGTTCCGAACGAGAAGAAGGCGGCGTATTGCGCGATTTCATCGGCGGTCAGGGCGGCCCGGGGGATTTCGATCATGGTTCCGACCTCATAGGCGATGCGTTCCCCGGTTTCGGCTTTGACCTCCTTGGCGACGCGATCGATGACTTCCTTCTGGAGGCGGAGTTCCTGCGCGAAGGCGACCAAAGGGACCATGATTTCCGGTCTCACCTTCTTGCCGGTGCGGGCCTGCACATCGGCGGCGGCCTCGAAGATGGCGCGCGCCTGCATCTCGGTGATCTCGGGATAGACGACGCCAAGGCGGCAACCGCGGTGGCCAAGCATGGGGTTGAACTCGTGCAACTCGTCCACCCGGCGCATGATGGCCTCGACCGGCATCTTGAGTTTCTTGGAGAGGTTCAGTTGCTGTTCCTTCGTCTGTGGGAGGAACTCGTGGAGGGGCGGATCGAGGAGGCGGATCGTGCCGGGACGCCCGTCGAGGGCTTCGAAGATGCCGCTGAAATCCTCGCGCTGGTAGGGCAGGAGTTTCTGGAGGGCGGCCCGCCGGGCCTCTTCGTCCTCGGCGAGGATCATCTGTCGCACCGCATCGATGCGGTCGCCTTCGAAGAACATGTGTTCGGTGCGCGTCAGGCCGATCCCCTCCGCCCCGAAGGCGACGGCGTTCCGGACCTGATTTGGCGTGTCGGCATTGGTCCGCACTCCGAGTTTGCGGATCTTGTCGGCCCATGTGATGAGTTGCTGGAACTTCTTGTAGGTGGCGCTGCGTTTGGAGGCCGCCTTTCCTTCGATCAGAGCCTGCACGACCTGCGAAGGAGCGGTTTCGATCTGGCCGGCGTAGATCTGGCCGGTGGTTCCGTTGATGGAGATATAGTCGTCCTCGTGGAGGGTGAGGCCGTCCGCCGAAACGGTCTTGGTGGCGTAGTCGATCTCCACGCCGGAGGCGCCGCACACGCAGATTTTGCCCATCTGGCGGGCGACGAGGGCGGCGTGCGAGGAGACCCCGCCCCGGGATGTCAGGATGCCCTCGGCGGCGATCATGCCGCGAAGGTCCTCGGGGGAGGTCTCGATACGGACCAGGATGACGGGTTTTCCCTTGGCGGCGGCTTTCACGGCGTCGGCGGCATGAAAGGCGATGTGCCCCGAGGCGGCGCCCGGGCCGGCCGGGAGCCCCTTCGCCATCCGGGAGGCCTTTTTCTCGGCGGAGGTGTCGAAGATCGGCGCCAGGAGGTGGCCAAGGTCTTCGGCCGGGATGCGCCTGATGGCATCCTCCTTCCTGATGAGGCGCTCGTTCACCATGTCGACCGCGATGTTGACGGCGGCGAACCCGGTGCGTTTCCCGTTGCGGGTCTGGAGGATGTAAAGTTTGTCATTCTCGACGGTGAACTCGAGGTCCTGGACGTCGCGGAAGTGCTTCTCGAGTTTGCTGCGCACCTTGAGGAGTTCGGCGTAGGGTTTCGGGAGGTCCTTGGCCATGCGGGCCACCGGGCGGGGGGTCCGCACGCCGGCCACCACGTCCTCGCCCTGGGCGTCGATCAGGTACTCGCCGTAGAAGACGTTCTCGCCGCTGGCGGGGTCGCGCGTGAAGGCCACCCCGGTCCCGGAGCGTCTGCCGGTGTTGCCGAAGACCATGGCCTGCACGTTGACCGCGGTCCCCCACTCGGCCGGGATCCCGTATTTGCGGCGGTAGACTCTGGCACGGTCGTTGTTCCATGAGCGGAAGACCGCCCCGATCGCTCCCCAAAGCTGGTCCCGGGGGTCCTGCGGGAAATGGCGGCCGGTCCGTTCCTTGATCAGCTGCTTGAAGCGCTCCACGACCTCCTGGAGGTCCTCGACGTTCAGTTTTGTATCGTCCCTTGTGCCGCGCCGGGCCTTGAGTTCGTCGAGGATGGCCTCGAAGGGGTCGTGGTGTTCCTCGGCCGTCATTTCCACGCCCATCACGACGTCCCCGTACATCTGGAGGAAGCGGCGGTAGCTGTCCCACGCGAATCTCGGGTGTCCGGTCGTCTCGGCGAGGGCCCGCACGACTTCATCGTTGATGCCGAGATTCAGGATGGTGTCCATCATGCCCGGCATCGAGTCCCGCGCCCCGGAGCGCACCGAGACGAGGAGGGGGTTTTCGAGGTCGCCGAACCGTTTGCCCATGGTTGCTTCGACCTTGGCGAGGTTGGCCTCGACCTCCGCTTCGAGGGTGTCGGGATACCTGTGCTTGTGGGCGTAGAAATGGGTGCAAACTTCGGTGGTGATGGTGAAGCCTGCCGGGACCGGCAGACCGATGCGGCTCATCTCGGCGAGGTTGGCGCCCTTGCCGCCGAGGAGGGCGCGCTGCGCGGCGCTGCCGTCCGCCTTGCCGTCGCCGAAGAAGTAGACGTTTTTGCCGGCGCCTTTTCGAGACGCGGCCTTGCGGGTTGACTTGCGAGCTTTCGAGGTGCGGGCCGCCTTGCGTGCCGCCTTGCGTTTTACGGTAGCCATCGTGGTGGTCAAGATCGTGTGGTTAAGGGCGGCCGGGGACCCACCCCCGGCGCGAAGAGCGCGCACCTTAGCAATCGCGCTTGGGCTGTCAACCAGCCAATCGCGGTCAGGAACCCGCCGCCCCCTGATGGCGCCCGGGAAAGGTCAACTCGGCGATGCCGGACTTGTCGAGTCCGCCCGGGCCCGCCGCCACCATGCGCTCGTACTGGGCGCGCGTGGCGGCGTTGACCGGGAGCAGGAGTCCCTCCTCCTCGGCAAGGGCGGCCGCGAGGCCGGAGTCCTTGGCGGGGTGGGCGGCCGAGAACCAGCATTCGTGATCGCGCTTGAGACGGCGGGCCATGTTGGCGCCCATGCGGCCCACTCCAACGAAAGCAATTCTCGGTTTCACGGTTCCGGCGGGGTGGGTCATTTGAATTCCGGGAAGAAGGGGTTGTGAGCTTTCTCTTCGGTCACGGAGGTCATTGGGCCGTGGCCGGGGCAGACCACCGTGTCGTCGGGAAGGGTGAAAACCTCGCTCCGGTTCGTGGCGAGCGCATCGTGGTAGGAGACCATCCCCCCCCCCATCGACTGCGCGAAAAGAGCGTCGCCCGCAATCGCCACCGGCCGGTCCAATCCGTGCACCGCAAAGGTCGTGCCTCCCGGCGAGTGGCCCTTGGTAAGGCGGGTCGAAACCCGCAGCGTCCCGATCATGAAGGCCTCGCCGGCAAGGAAGCGTTCCGCCCCGTCGACCGGTTCGAGGGCGTTCACCCGCACCGAAAGGTCCGGCCGCCGCGCCGCAACCCGCTGCCGGTCCATGATGTGGTCGAGGTGGGTGTGGGTCAGGAAAAGCGCCGTCAGGTCGAGACCGAGTTCGTCGACCAGTGCCAAAGGCGCCGAGGCATCCGTCCCCGTGTCGAAGAGCGCGGCCTCCCGCGAGGAGGGGTCCCACACGAGGTAGGCGTTCACGCGCATCTCGCCATAGGGGGTGTTGAACTGCCGCAGGCCCTCGATCTCGACGGGCGCCGGCCGCCATGCTTCGCGGGCCCGCTCGAGCAGCGTCGCCCCGTCGAGCCCCAGCGGGCCGGCCAGTTGCACGAGAGCGCTCTCGTCGAGTTCACCCGTCATGAGCATGGCGATGGTGTCGGTCTCGACGCCCGTCATGAAGGAGAGTTGCTCGACATCGATTCCGGTTCCCCGCATCGCCTTTCCGAGGATGTCCTCGAAGTTGTCTTCCATTGGAATGCTCATCGCTTTGGTCTCGACCATCGCACTTGAGCAGAATTGCGGCGGAGGGAAAGGAAGAATGCACACGAATCGGTCTGTCCAACGGGGCGGCCGCGTGGCTTTCCGTCAGATGATCCGGAAATCGATGAACTGGTTTTCGATGTCGACGCGGGCCACCACGACGCGCCGCACCTCGCCGAGCGCGAGTTCCTCGCCGCCCCACCCGGTGTAGCGCTGGCGGTGGGCATCGAAATCCCAGCGTCCGGCCGGGAGGTCCTCGCGCTTGATCAGCCCCTTCTGCAGGATGTCCATCGCCTCGACCACCAATCCGATGCGGCGGACCTCCGTGATGACGGCTTCGAAGACGGGCGGATGCGGGTCGCGCGCCGTGCGCTGCAGCCACTCGAGGAGCTTCAGCCGCTGGGACTCGGTTTCGGCGCTGGCGCTGGTGCGCTCGGTGGTCGAAATGTGGTCCGCGATTTCGGCGCACTTGGCGACGTGCGGCAGGCGGTCGAGTTCGGGCGGCGGGTTGGCAAGGAGCGGCTCGAGGGCGCGGTGCATCACGAGGTCGGCGTAGCGCCGGATGGGGCTCGTGAAGTGGCAGTAGTCGCCCTTGGCGAGCCCGTAGTGGCCGAGCGGCTCCTCGCGGTATGCGGCGCGCTTGAGGCTTTTCAGGAGGCCGACCTTGATGGCGTGCTCTTCCGGGCGGCCGCGGGCTTCGTCGAGGAGTTCCTGGATGTGGCGGCGGTTCGAGAGGTCGCCGGGGGCGTATCCGTGGCTGCGGGCCAACTCGGCGAACTCGGCGAGGCGGTCGGGTTCCGGGTCTTCGTGCACGCGGTAGATGGCGGGCCGGCCGGCGTTCCGCACCGCGCGCGCCACGGCCTCATTGGCCGCCAGCATGCATTCTTCGATCAACTGGTGGCTTTCGTTGTATTCTTCGCGCCGGTAGCCGGTGGGGCGGCCGAGGTCGTCCACCTCGACGCGTATTTCGGGGAACTCGAGATCGAGCGCTCCCTGTTGAAACCGGCCCCGCCGCAGGAACGCGGCCAGCTTCCAAGCCTCCGCCAGCATCCCGGCGATTCCGTCGGCCGGGTCGTCCGGGGCGCCGGCCGCGCTCTCGATCATCTCCTGCACTTCGTCGTAGTTGAGGCGGGCCCCGCTCCGGATGACGGCCTTTTCGAACCGCGCTCCGGTCACCTTCCCCGCGGCATTGATCCGCAACACCGCGCAGCAGGTGAGCCGGTCTTCATGCGGGACCAGCGAGCAGATCCCGTTGCTCAGTTCCGGCGGCAACATCGGAAGCACCCGGTCCACGAGGTAAGTCGAGTTCCCGCGCTCCCGCGCCTCCCGGTCAAGGGGCTTCCCCGGCTTCACGTAATGCGAGACGTCCGCAATGTGGACCGCCAGTTCCCAACCGTCCTCGTGTCTTCGCACGCAGATCGCATCGTCGTGGTCCATGGCGTCGGGAGGGTCGATCGTCACCACGAGCCGGTCGCGCCAATCGACCCGGCCCTCGATCTCGCCGGGGGCGACATGCTTCGGAGCAGCGCGGGCCGCCTCGAGCACGTCCTCGGAAAAGGCGGTCCGCAGCCCGTGCCGACGGATGATTCCAAGGATGTCCACCCCCGGTTCGCCGGGCCAGCCGAGCACTTCGGCCACCCGGCCTCGCGGCGCCACATCGCGGCTGTCCCACTCAAGCAGTTCCACCGCCACCTTCTGACCGCGGCGGGCCTCTCCGGACTCCTCCAGTTCAATCGTCGGAGGAAGGACCGGGTCGTCGGGCTGCACGTAGGAAAACCCGCGCCCTTCCATGTATGTCCCCACCACCACCCCGCTTTGCCGCGCCAGGATGCGTTCCACCCGCCCGGCGGCCTGCTCGTCCGCCGCCTCGTCGGCCGGAATGGCCGATCGCCGCCCCCCCCGCCGCCGCCCTCGCGGCGGCCCCGAACGCTCAATCCGCAACGCCACCCGGTCGCCGTCCAATGCCACTGAGGACTTGCGGGCCGGCACGTAGACGCGCCGGAATCGATCCAGATCGATCCCGCCGGCCCGGTTGGCTTCGTCCCGAGGATCCGGATAGAACCATGCGTCACCCCGCGGCTGAAAGCGCAACGTCCCGACAAGGAGATCCCGGTCGTTTTCGCGGAGCTTGTAGCGCCCCTTCCTGCCTCGCACGATCACCCCCTCCCGCTCCATGCGGGCCAGTTCGGCTCGCAAAGCCGCGCGCTGACCGGGCCGCAGTTCCAGATCGCGGGAGAGTTCTCCCTTGTTGCGAGGCCGGAATCCCGGTTCCCGCATCATCCCGAGCAATCTCTCCCGCAAACCGTCAGGCTCCGCCACGAGCCGACTCTGGAACCTCCCTCGCCGGCCGGCAATCGGAATCCCGTGCGTCACGCAGACGCTCCCATCCCCATCCGGGGGCAAGATTTTTGTTGCAAGCCGGATATTCGCGGGTCATTCTCGTATGCACAATGTAATATAACCTCTGAAGCCATGGTTGCCAAGCGCGCCCGCAAGCGGCAGTCTGCTTCCACCAACTCGAACTCCCGAACCAGTCATGAAAAATCAGAAATTGTTCTCCTCCAGCCGTTCCGGCTTCACCCTCATCGAACTGCTCGTGGTCATCGCCATCATTGTCGTGTTGGCGGCGATGGGATTCGGCGTCGGAATGGCCGCCATCAACCACGCCAAGAAAGTCACCGCCCAGAACGACTGCACGAATCTCGTGATTGCGATTCAGTCCTACTACGACGATTACAACGCGCTTCCCGAGATCGCGGCCGCCGATACCCCCCCCGGAGTCCGGACCGACAACGAACTGATGGACATTCTCCTCGGGTTCGACGAGGACGCAAATCCAAGAAAGACCCGCTACTTCACCACGAGGGAAGCCAGCGGCGCTTCTTCAGCCCGCGCCTTCAACGGGATCTACTACAGCAGCGACTCCGCCGAGCTCTTTGATCCCTGGAAAAAGGTGACCGGAAACGCCGCCGAAAACCGCCATTACTTCGTCATGCTGGACACCCTCGGATACGGCCAGGGGACGTCCACCGATGAGGTCCTCAGCGACCCCATTACCAACAAGCCCCTCTACGGCCGCCTCGCCGTGGCATGGTCCACCGGCAAGGACGGCCAGTACGCCCTCGGCGACCAAACCGCCGATGTAAACCGCGACAACGTCTACTCATGGAAGAAGTAACACGAAAAATGCCGGGTGGCCGCCCACCCGGCATTCCGTTTCATCCGTTCGGCGGAAGCGTCACATCATGCCCATGTCGGGCCCGTGCCCGCCAGGGATCTCGGGTTTCTCCTTCTCCGGGATCTCGGTCACGATGGCCTCCGTGGTGAGGAGGAGACCCGCGATCGAAGCGGCATTCTGCAACGCCGTCCGGGCCACCTTGGTGGGATCCACCACGCCGCCCTTCATGAGGTCGACGTATGCGTCCTTGGAGACGTCGTAGCCTTCGCTGCCCTTCGAGTTCTTGACGTGCTCGACGATCAGGGCCCCTTCCTTGCCGGCGTTGGCGGCCAACTGGCGCAGCGGCGCTTCCACCGCGCTGCGCACCAGACCGGCGCCGGTCGCCTCGTCGCCTTCGAGCGTCAGCCCGTCGAGGGCCACCTGCGCCCGGATCAGGGCCACGCCGCCGCCGGGCACGATGCCCTCCTCGACCGCCGCGCGCGTGGCGTGGAGGGCGTCTTCCACCCGGGCCTTCTTCTCCTTCATCTCGGTTTCGGTGGCGGCGCCGACATTGATGACGGCCACTCCGCCGGCCAGCTTCGCGAGGCGTTCCTGCAGCTTCTCGCGATCATAGTCCGAGGTGGTTTCCTCGATCTGCTTGCGGATCTGGTTGACGCGACCCGAGATGGCTTCGCTCCCGCCGCCGCCTTCCACGATGGTGGTGTTTTCCTTCGTGATGGTGACGCGCTTGGCCTCCCCGAGGTCGCTGATTTCGATGTTCTCGAGCTTGATCCCGAGATCTTCGGTCACGCAGCGGCCGCCGGTGAGGATCGCGATGTCCTCGAGCATCGCCTTGCGGCGGTCGCCGAACCCGGGGGCCTTCACGGCCGCCACGTTCAGGGTGCCGCGCAGCTTGTTGACCACAAGGGTCGCCAGGGCTTCGCCCTCGACGTCTTCCGCGATGATCAGGAGCGGACGGCCGGTCTTGGCCACCTTCTCGAGCAACGGAAGCATGTCCTTCAGGTTCGAGATCTTCTTCTCGTGAATGAGAAGATAGGCATTCTCGAGAACACTCTCCATGCTCTCGGCGTCCGTCACGAAATACGGCGAGAGGTAGCCCTTGTCGAACTGCATCCCCTCCACCACTTCCAGGGTGGTTTCGATGCCCTTCGCCTCCTCGACCGTGATGGTGCCGTCCTTGCCCACCTTGTCCATCGCTTCCGCGATGATGTTGCCGATCTCCTCGTCCCAGTTCGCCGAGACCGTCGCCACCTGCGCGATTTCCTTGCTGTCGGAGACCTCCTTCGAAATCTCGGCCAGCTTTGCAACGATCGCCTCGCAGGCTTTCAGAATCCCCCGCTGCAGGCTGATCGAATTCGCCCCGGCCGTGACGTTGCGCAGGCCCTCGCGGTAAATGGCCTCCGCCAGGACCGTCGCGGTGGTGGTCCCGTCGCCCGCCACGTCGGAGGTCTTGCTCGAAACCTCCCGAATCAGCTGGGCGCCCATGTTCTCATACGGATCCTCGAGTTCGATCTCCTTCGCCACCGTCACACCGTCCTTGGTGATGGTGGGAGAACCGAACTTCTTGTCGAGGATCACGTTGCGTCCGGCCGGCCCGAGGGTCGCCTTCACGGCACACGCGAGCCGTTCCACCCCGCGCAGCAGGGACTGCCGCGCGGCCTCATTGAATTGCAGTTGCTTTGCAGCCATCTTCTTCTTTTCTGTTGTTGGTAGTTTCGTTGATTATCGTCATTCCGCCCGCCCTCCCTGCTCAACTTCCGGCATCGCCGGGGACCAGTTCGAGCGGGCGTGGCGGAATCATCCCTCGATCACGCCGAGGATGTCGGACTCCGAGATGATCAGGAGATCCTCTCCGTCCACCTTCACGTCCGTCCCGCCGTACTTCGAGATGAGAACCTTGTCGCCTTTCTTCACCGTGAAGGTGATTTCGTTGCCGTTCTCATCCTTTCCGCCGGTGCCGAGGGAAATGACCTCGGCTTCCTGCGGCTTCTCCTGAGCGGTGTCGGGAAGCACGATGCCGCCGGCGCTCTTTTCTTCAGCTTCGAGGCGCTTCACGAGCACGCGCTGACCGAGTGGTTTGATACTAGCCATGGTGGGTCGTCTTGTTGTTTGTGTTTGCTGTTGGTTTGGTTTGTCTCAGCCGCCCCGCCCCCTTCCGGAAGAGGCGGGGCGGGAAGCTGAGAGATTCTATTTCTCGGCGTCGACCACTTCGGCGTCGACCACCTTGCCCTTCGCGGATCTGGGCTCTTCGCCTTCGCCTTCCGCAGGCGCCGGTCCGGGCTCCGGGGCCGCCCCCCCGCCCGCGGCCTGCGCGGCCTGCTGCACGGCGTTCAGGAGTTCCGTCAAGGCGGTTTCGAGTTCCTTCGAGGACCTGCGCACTGCCTCGATGTCGTCGGCCTTGAGCGCCTCGCGGACCGCCTTGACCTTCTCTTCGAGTCCGCTTTTGAGTTCCCCGGGGGCCTTGTCGCCCAGTTCCTTGAGCTGTTTTTCGACCTCGTAGGCGAGGTGTTCGGCCTTGTTCTTTTCGTCGATCTCCCCGGCCCGCCGGCGGTCTTCCTCGGCGTGAGCCTCGGCGTCGCGCTTGGCCTTTTCGATCTCCTCCTCGCTGAGACCGCTCGATCCCTCGATCGAGATCTTCTGTTCCTTGTTGGTTTTCTTGTCCTTGGCGGTCACGTGCAGGATTCCGTTGGCGTCGATATCGAAGGTCACTTCGATCTGCGGCATCCCGCGCGGCGCCGGCTCGATCCCGTCCAACCGGAAGTTGCCCAGCAGCTTGTTGTCCGAAAACATCGGGCGCTCGCCCTGGCAGATCCGAATATCCACCGCCGGCTGGTTGTCCGCCGCCGTCGAAAAAATCTGCGATCGCTTCACCGGAATGGTCGTATTCCGCTCGATCATCGCGGTGGCCCGGCTCCCCTCGGTCTCAATCGCAAGGGTCAGCGGCGTCACGTCCAGCAACACCACGTCCTTCACGTCCCCCTGCAGGACACCCCCCTGGATGGCGGCGCCAATGGCGACCACCTCATCGGGGTTGACACCCTTGTGCGGTTCCTTCCCGGCCAGTTCCTTCGCGAGCTCCTGCACCCGCGGCATGCGCGTCATGCCGCCCACCAGCACCAGCTCGTCAATGTCGCTCGTGCCGAGTTCCGCTTCCTTCAAACAGCTTCGCACCGGCCCCCTGGTCCGGTCGAGCAGGTGCTCGGTGAGCTGCTCCAGCCTGGCGCGCGACACCTGGATCTGGATGTGCTTCGGCCCGGTCTGGTCGGCCGTGATGAACGGGAGGTTGATCTCATAGGTGGAGGAGGAACTCAAGGCGATCTTGGCCTTCTCGGACTCCTCCTTGATCCGTTGCAGGGCGTCGGGTTGCTTGCGGAGATCGATGCCCTCCTTCTCCTTGAACTCGGCCACGATCCAGTCGATCAAGGCCTTGTCCCAGTCGTCGCCGCCGAGTTGCGTGTCGCCGTCGGTGGAGAGCACTTCGAAAACCCCCTCCCCGATTTCGAGAACCGAGATGTCGAATGTTCCGCCTCCGAGGTCGTAGACCGCGATCTTCTCGTCCGACTTCTTGTCGAGGCCGTATGCCAGCGAGGCCGCGGTGGGCTCGTTGATGATGCGCCGCACCTTGAGCCCCGCAATCTCGCCCGCCGCCTTGGTGGCGTTGCGCTGCGAGTCGTTGAAGTAGGCCGGCACCGTGATGACGGCCTCCTCGATCTTCTCGCCCAGTTTCGATTCGGCGTCGGCCTTGAGCTTGCCAAGCACCATCGCCGAAATCTCCTGCGGCGAAAACACCTTCTTCTCCCCGTCCACCTCCACCTCGACATGGGCGTCCCCGTTCGCGGCTTCCACGATCCGGTAAGGCAGATGTTTGTCGTCTTCGGTAAGTTCGCTGAACTTGCGGCCGATCAGGCGCTTCGCCGAAAAGACAGTGTTCCTTGAGTTCGTCACCGCCTGCCGTTTGGCTGCCTGACCCACCAGCCGCTCTCCACCCTTGGCGAACGCCACCACCGACGGCGTCGTCCGCGATCCTTCCGAGTTTTCCAAAACCACGGGCTCGCCCCCCTCCATCACAGCCATGCAGGAGTTGGTCGTCCCGAGGTCGATTCCCAGTATCTTCGGCATGTCTTCAGATCCTTTCGTTTCCGGTTTTTTCGCGAGGGGGTCTCCCCCTCCTTCAGGCACAGTCGAAAACCTCGGCAGGTCATGCCCGCCTTCCAATTCACCATCAGATCCCGTGCCAACC
>Ga0180436_10002597_pt1 | contig 17019 bp, 13 predicted proteins | sample SS_ome_2_FD_132434 | JGI IMG/M metagenome (GOLD analysis project Ga0180436, IMG submission 132434) | Hypersaline lake sediment archaeal communities from the Salton Sea, California, USA - SS_3_S_2 metaG | ecosystem: Environmental > Aquatic > Non-marine Saline and Alkaline > Hypersaline >...
ACGGTGTCCGGATCGTCGCGGGCATCTGAGTCTGCGGTGCCGGATCCGGCTGCGGGGTTCCGCCGGGGACCTTGCCGCGGGGTGCTGGTCGAGGGTGGCGGCGAACGGCGAGGAACGGTTCGCGGGGCGGGATTTCGCGACTTTTCCCTAGCGGAAACCACGAGAGCGACGACAGTTTTTTGCCCTCTGCTTTCCACTCCGTTCGAACATGAGCCAATCGATCGCCGCCCGTCCCAACGCGGATCTTCTCGACCAGAAATACCGGGAGTGGAAGGAGAATCCCGGCGGCATCGATCGCGATTGGGCCGTCTTCTTCGAGGGCTTCGAACTCGGGTTGTCGCGGCCTCCGGACGAGGCGGTCGAGGGCAACGGAGGGGCTCCGCCGGTGGAGATGGTCGGCGGTCTCGATCTCGCGACGCGCGCCCGCATCGTCAACCTGGTCTTCAACTACCGGAGCCTCGGCCACACCCGGGCGCTTCTCGATCCGCTCAGCCGGGAGCATCCCGATCAGCCGCTGCTCACCCTGGCGGGGCTCGGATTTCGCCAGGAGCATCTCGACGAGGAGATCTCGACGCAGTTCTACGAGTCGGGGCGGCGCATGCGCCTTCGCGAACTGATCGACCGGCTCGACCGGACCTACTGCGATCGCATCGGCTACGAATACATGCACATCCAGACGCCGGAGGTGCGGCACTGGTTGCGCGAGAGGATCGAGACGCGGATCGATCAGCCCGGCTACTCTCACGGGGTCAAGCGCGATGTGTATTCGTGGCTGACGCAAGCCGAACTCTTCGAGCAGTTTCTCCACCGGAAGTATGTCGGCCAGAAGCGCTTTTCGCTGGAAGGGGGAGATTCCCTCATGGTCGCTCTCAACGGTATCCTGAGCCGGAGCACGGACGCCGGTCTCGCGGAGATCGTGATGGGTATGGCCCACCGCGGCCGGCTCAACGTCCTCGCGAATTTTCTCCACAAACCGCTCGCCGTGATTCTCTACGAGTTCTCGGAGAACTACGTGCCCAACCTCGTCGCGGGCGATGGCGACGTGAAGTATCACCTCGGCTTCGATGCGATCCGCGAGGTGGGTGACGACTATGAGGTCGACATCCATCTCGGTGCCAATCCCAGCCACCTCGAGGCGGTCAATCCGGTGATCGAGGGCAAGGCGCGGGCGAAGCAGCGGCTCGCCGATCCGCACCTGCGCGACGTCGGGGTGAACCGGCGTTCCATTCTCCCGCTCCTCATCCACGGCGATGCGGCCTTCGCCGGGCAGGGGAGCGTCGCCGAGACGCTCAATCTCTCGCAACTGAATGGCTACCGGACCGGGGGTACGGTGCACATCGTGGTCAACAACCAGATCGGATTCACGACCACGCCCCAGGACGCGCGGTCGTCCAAGTATTGCACCGACGTGGCCAAGATGATCGAGGCTCCCGTCTTTCACGTGAACGGGGATTCGCCGCTCGACGTCCTCTTCGCGGCCGAACTGGCGCTCGACTTTCGCCAGCAGTTCCGGCGCGACGTGGTCATCGACATCGTCTGCTACCGGCGCCACGGGCACAACGAGGGCGACGAGCCCGCCTTCACTCTGCCCAAGACCTACCGGGAGATCGGGAGCCAGGACACGACCCGGGAGCTTTTTCGGCGAGAGCTGGTCGAATCGGGTGAATTCACCCACGAGGAGGCGGATCAGATCGAGAACGAATACCAGGGCCGGCTCGAGCGGGAATTCGGCGAACTCGAGCAGGCCGAGGCGCAGGGCTCGGTCGAGAGCTTCCGGGGTTCGAATGCGGAGCCCCAGCCCCGTTACACGCACGCTCCGGTGGAGACCGGGGTCGATCGCGAGAAACTCGACAGGATCGGGCGGGCGATCTCCACCGTGCCCGAGGGGGTCGATGTCAATGCGAAGCTGGCCAAACGTTTCCTCAATTTCCGGCTCCAGGCGATGGAGAAGGGGGAGGCGATCAACTGGGCCTTCGCGGAGGCCCTCGCGTTCGGGACTCTCCTGGCCGAGGACACCACCGTCCGGCTTTCGGGACAGGACTGCCGGAGGGGTACCTTCAGTCAACGGCACGCGGTGCTCTATGATCCCGAGACCAGGGAGCGCTACACCCCCCTCAACCACCTCTACCCGGAGCAACTCCACAAGTTCTGGGTCTACAACAGCAACCTGTCCGAGTTCGCCGTGCTCGGATTCGAATACGGCTACACGCTGGGGGAACCGAATGCTCTCGTTCTCTGGGAGGCACAATTCGGGGACTTCGCGAACGGGGCGCAGGTCATCATCGACCAGTTCATCGCTCCGGCCGAATCGAAGTGGGGGCGTTCGAGCCGGCTCGTCATGCTCCTTCCCCACGGCTACGAAGGCCAGGGACCCGAGCACAGCAGCGCGCGCATGGAGCGTTTTCTCCAACTCTGCGCCGAGCAGAACATGCAGGTCTGCAATCTCACCACGCCGGCCCAGTATTTCCACGTCCTTCGCCGCCAGATGCACCGGGAGGTGCGCAAGCCTCTCGTGATCACGACGCCGAAGAGCCTGCTCACGCTGCCCGCGTGCACCTCGTCGATCGGCGAGTTCGTGACCGGCACCGCCTTCCGGGAGTTGATCGATGACGAGAAGGAGGAGCGCGGGCCCGCCGACCGAATCGACCGGCTCGTGTTCTGTTCCGGCAAGGTCCACTACGACCTGATCGATTATCGCGGCAAGAACGAGATCCACAATGCCGCGATCATCCGTGTCGAGCAGATCTATCCCTTTCACGCGGACCTCCTGCGGGAGATCGTGGCACGCTACCCCAACGCGTCGAAGTGGGTCTGGTGCCAGGAAGAGCCCCTCAACATGGGGGCCTGGACCTTCATTGGTCCCCGCCTGCAGAAATTGACCGAGCATCATGTGCGCTATGCGGGACGTCCCGCGGCCGCCAGCCCGGCGACGGGAGCGAAGACCGTTCACAAGATGGAACAGAAGCGACTCGTCGAGGACGCCTTCAACGTGTGAGGGATCCCGAGAATCACCCAACCTGGCAAGAAGCAGTCATGTCCCACGAACTCACCATTCCCGCCGTCGGCGAATCGATTGCCACGGCGACGATCGGTCAATGGCACAAGGCCGACGGCGACTACGTCCGCAGCGGCGAGGTCGTCCTGACGATCGAAACCGACAAGATCTCGACCGAATTGGAGGCGGACCGCGACGGGGTTTTGCGACAGGTGGCATCGGAGGGGGACGAACTCGAAATCGGAGCGGTGGTGGCGACGATCGAAGAGGGCGAAGCTCCCGCGGAATCGGATGCTGAAGAGCCGAGTGCACGGGGTACACAGGAGGACGAGAGCCCCGGCGAAGGGGGAACGCAGTCGCCCGCACCGCAGGGTGGCGAGGCCAAGGCGACTCCCGTCGCCCGCAGGATGGCGGACGACAGGGGCGTGGATCTCGGATCGGTGACGGGTACGGGTGCCGGGGGGCGCGTCACGAAAGCGGACGTGGCCGCCGCCTCCGCTACGCAATCTTCGGAGGGCCCATCGACTCCGCCACTCTCCGTGGTGCGGCCGGCCGGGGAAACCGCACCCGAAGCGGCCGGAGGGGAGCGCACGACGCGGCGCAAGATGACCCCGCTGCGGCGCAAGATTGCGGAGCACCTGGTGAACGCCCAGCAGAGCGCCGCGATCCTGACGACATTCAACGAGTGCGACATGAGCAGGGTGATGGCCCTCCGAAAAGAGGTCCAGGAGGACTTCGTCGGGCGCCACGGCATCAAGCTCGGGTTCATGTCCTTCTTCATCAAGGCGGTGGTCGATGCGCTGCAGGCGGTGCCCCAGGTGAATGCCCGGATCGAGGGGGACGAGATCGTGGAGAACCACTTCTGCGATATCGGTGTCGCGGTCGGCACCGAGCGTGGCCTGATCGTCCCGGTGGTGTGTGATTGCGAGGGAAAGAGCTTCGCCGAGATCGAGCAGACGATCGCGGGATACGCCAAGGCGGCCCGCGAAGGGACGATCCAGTTCGACGACCTGCAGGGGGGTGTCTTCACGATCACGAACGGTGGGATTTACGGATCCCTCCTCAGCACCCCGATCCTGAATCCCCCGCAATCCGGGATCCTCGGGATGCACAGTATCCAGGAGCGCCCGGTGGCGGTGGCCGGTGAGGTCGTGATCCGCCCGATGATGTATCTGGCCCTCAGCTACGATCACCGGATCGTGGACGGCAAGGAGGCGGTGACGTTCCTCGTCCGGGTCAAGGACTGCATCGAGAATCCCGACCGCATGCTCGTGGGGGCGTGACAGGAAACGGCGATCCCGTTTGTCTGGAGTCGTCGCGCATTCCGGCGCCCGCACGGACGCTCGAGAGGATCTTGATCGGGCGCCGGGTTCTTGCTAGGTGTTGACGGGGTTCTCGGGGGTCCGAATCGCCGGCCCGGCTCGCGGGGCCGGGTGGAGTGGGCCGGATCCGGGAGCCCGTGTGAACCGGAAGGAACCGCCATGCGCCCCGAAATCACCATTCTCGCATCGCTTCATCTCATCTTCATGCTCGTCTCGAATCTGCCGGGCGAGATCTCGTTTCTGAAGCGCTACCATTGGCTGACGGGGACGTCGCAGAACTGGCGGATGTTCTATTCGGCCTACACGTTCAAGGATCAGGAGTTCACCGTCATCGCCAACAACGGGGTCGAGTTTCAGGCGGCACCGCCCCGCTACACGGAGAGAATCGAAGGCGGACGATTGCCGATCCGGCTCATCAACTATCTCGGTCGTCTTCGGAACCCGAACAACGAGGTGGCCGAGAGGGTGTGGATCGAGCGTCTCGCCCGCGAGGTGGGGGAGGCGGGAGGAGAGTCGTTCCTCGTGAAGGCGCGCAGTTTGCGGACCCGCAACTTCTACTACAGCCGGCGTGACGGCGTGATCTACAAGGAACTCGTGGACGATCTCGGACCCTATCCCGCCTTGAAATGAGTGACTGGTGGCGACAGGTGGACCGCTTCTGGAACGGCGGGATCGATGACCGGGTCTACGGGTGGCTCCGGATGGGGTTTGCCGTCGTTGCGTTTCTCAATGCGGTCCACTGGTTGTCCGCGTCCGACGAACTGCTGAGTTCAGCCGGCATCAACTCGCTCGAAGCCGCATCCTCCTCGCCGCACAAGTGGGCGGAGATCTCGATATTCGTCCTGGTTCGAGATCCGGTCCTGGTCAACGGATTGATCGGGATCGTCGCCCTTGTCCACGTCCTGCTCTTTTTCGGCGTCGGGTCTCGTTGTTGCCTCGTCTTTTCGCTCTACTGGCATGTGTCGTATCAGAACTGGGCGGCCCTCGGGACGGCAGGTTGGGACAGCGTTCTCGGCAACGTGTGCTTCATCCTGATGGTGAGTCCGACGGGGAAGTCGGTTCGGCCGGGAGCCTGGATCCGGTCTCTCCTCACACGACAAGGTGGATCCGTTTCCGGTCCCGGTAACCTGCCACCCCTGTTCTCTCCTCGCTACGGCGTCTACCTCTTGCGCTTCCAGCTGTTTCTCATCTATTGGGTCGCGGTCGTGACCCGGTTTCCCGACGAATACTGGAAGAACGGCGATTCTTTCGGCTATTACCTTCTCTCCGACTTCTGTTGGTTTGGAGGTCCCTGGGTGCTGGAGGCGACGTGGTTGGTCCGGACCGCCACCTGGGGCGCCCAGTTCGTCGAATTCCTGATTCCTCTCCTCCTGCTCGGGCGCCGCACCTGGAAGGCAGGGTTCGCGCTGGGTTTTCTCTTTCACCTGGCGCTGGCGATCACGACGACCAACCTGATCCTGTTCTCCCTGTCCATGATGATGATCTACCTGGCCTTCGTTCGCTTTCCGGAGACCGGTGCGGACGAGCCGTCGTGATGGGAAGAGAGATCCGCCCATGGCACAATCCGGAGAACCGGATCGAGTCTTCCGGGTGAGGTGGCTCCTGGCAGATCATTAAGCACACCAAAATATCAAGGCCGTAAAGTTAATCATTGGTTACATTACTAATCACTAATTTTTTCTGTTTGATAAATTATCAAAATTTAGATTCTATTTGTGAGAAACGGCTCAATTCCACTTTCTTGTCATGTCAGATTGTGGTAACTCATTCGCATGACGCGAATGGGGATTCCCGGTAGCTCTGTCGCCCTCGTGGCGGCGGCGTTCATGATGTCCGGTTGCTTGACCAAGAAGAAGCCCGAGGTGGCGGAAACGACCGCCGCGCCGCCTCCGGCCGCCTATCCGGCCGGTGAACGCGACGTGTCGGATGCGCCGCCGGCAGCCGGAACCTATGGCGCGGCCGATGCCTCGCTTGCGGCACCGCCGCCGTCCGAACCCGAGCCGTTCAAGCTGCGGGGCGACGAGACCCTCGTGACCCACAAGATCGAGAAAGGTGACACGCTTTCGGGGATCGCCTCTCAGTACGGCACGTCGATCAGCCGGATCCAGGCGGCCAATGGGATGTCGGGCACCAAGATCATCGCCGGCAAGACACTCGAGATCCCCACCGCGCAGTCCACCGCCCAGACCCTCGCTTCGGCCGATCCGACGGCGACGGCGCCGGTCCCACCGACGTCCCCGCCCCCGGTTTCGGTCCCTTCCGTCCCTTCCGCCGCGCCGCCCGCGTCGACTTCCTTTTCGGGGCGCTCTCCCGCTTCCCTGGCACCGCCTCCCGCTCCTCCGGCGGGCACGGCGCCCCGTCCGACTTCGCCGATCGTTCCCTCGACGACCGCGCGCCCGCCGTCCAGCTCGGGCTCTTCATCCGGCTACAACAGCGCTCCGGCCGGCGGTTCCGCCTTCCCGACACCCGACTTCGGGGGCACCGGGCTGCAGTTTTCCGACTGAGGCAGGATCCGGCAGTCGCGGCAGGCGAGGTAACTGCTCCCCCGGCATCTTCTTCACTCGGTATGGAAGCGAACACGGCCCGCAGAGTGTTGCGTGGAATTGCGTTTGCCGGGATTCCCTTCGGGGCCGCGATGGCCATTCCCGTCTTCTTTTTCTCCGGTGGAATGCCGGCCCTGGTCGGAGGGGTCATCGCGGGGGGCTTATTCGGTGTCGGGATCACGCTCTTCGCCGAATACCAGCGCCGGCGCATGGAGTGCAGGGGCGGCGTCTTCGAGGGGGAGGCAATCGTGTTCCAGGGACCCGCGAATCATTTCCGGAACCGTGAAGGCCGGGGCGGCTGGCTCGTGCTGACGAAGCGCCGGCTGGCATTTCGCTCCCACGGCAGCAACTTCCAGAACGAGCCGGTCGATCTGGCGATCGAGGATGTTTCGGGCGTGTCACCGGAACGCACACTCGGGCTGGTGCCCAACGGGCTTCGTGTCGACCTTCATGACGGGAAGAGAGAAAAATTCGTCGTGACGGATCGCCGCCGATGGATCGACGATCTCTCGGGACTCGTGGGCGGGGAGAAAGGCGGGGAGAAAGGCGGGGAGGAGAGCGGGAATCGCGAGCCGGTACCGACCGATCCGTGACGCCCGTTTTTCTTCGATAGGCATGAGTGCATTCATGATTCGGGTCGGGATCATCACGGTGTCCGACCGGGCTTCCGCCGGGGAGTACGAGGATCACGGGGGACCCGCTCTTCGTGCGGCCTGCGAGGAACGAAACTGGGAGGTGGCCGCCGAGGCGGTCGTTCCCGACGAGCAGGACCGCATCTGCACGGCGATCCGCGGTTTCTCGGCCCAGGGGTGCGGGCTCATTCTCACCACAGGCGGCACCGGAATCGCTCCCCGTGACGTCACGCCCGAAGCGATCCGCTCCATCATGCGAGTCGAGATTCCCGGTTTCGGGGAAACGATGCGCATGCGGTCGCTCGCGATCACGCCCAATGCGATCCTCTCCCGCAGTCTGGCGGCCGTCGTCGATTCATCGCTGGTGATCGCTCTGCCGGGGAAGCCGAGCGGTGCGGTGGAATGTCTGGAGTTCGTCGAGGGGGCGATCCCCCACTCGGTCAAACTCTGCCAGGGTGTGCCCACTTCGTGCTGAGGCGGCTTTTGCCGGAGGAAAAGCGCGTCGGATTCGATTGGGGAAACGCCAGGGGAATCGTAACGGGACTCTACGCCGTGTCCTCCTCGACGCTGGGCTCCGGTGCGTCCCCCGTCTTGCGTCCCGTGGAGCGTTTCCTGGCCGGAGGAGGAGTCTCCGGTGCGGGGCGGATGGCATCGCGGATGTCGCTGCCGCTCGGTTCCTGGAACAGCCGCAGATCGAACTCCGGGGCCACCGCGTAGAGGTGGTCGAAGATGTCGGCCTGGATCTGTTCGTAGACGGCCCAGTCCTTGCGGGCACTGAAACAATAGATCTCGATCGGAAGGCCGCGACCGTCGGAGGCAAGCTGCCGCACGATCAGGGTGAGGTCCTGGTTGATGTCGGGATGGTGGCGGAGATAGGCCTCGATGTAGGCCCGAAAGGTCCCGACGTTCGTCAGCCGGCGGCCGTTGACGCGATTCTGCGAGCGCCGCCGGGGGAGTTTCTTGTTTACCTCGGCCACCTCCTCTTCCTTCTGCCTCACGTAGTCCTCGATGTGTTCGATCTGGCGAAAGCGAGCCAACATGCTGCGGTCGCAGAGGCGGATCGAATTCACGTCCACGAGGAGGGAGCGCTTGATACGCCTTCCCTCACTGAGTTGCATTCCGCGCCAGTTCTTGAAGGGCTGCGTGATCAGCGAATAGGTCGGGATGGTGGTGATGGTCTTATCGAAGTTCTGGACCTTCACCGTCGTCAATCCGACCTCGACGACAGTGCCGTCGGCGGAGTGGGAGGGCATCTCGATCCAGTCGCCGGTCGAGAGCATTCGGTTCGACGAGAGCTGAACGCCCGCGACGAAGCCGAGTATCACGTCCTTGAAGACGAGCATCAGCACGGATGCGAACACGCCGAGTCCTCCGATCAGGGCAGCGGGGGAGCGACCGAGCACGGCGGATATGGCCACGATGAGGGCGAGAAGGACGAAGACGAGCTTGGCGACGTCGACGAAGGCGCCGATCTCGAATTTCGCGGAAAAGGACGTACGCCGGTAGAATACGTGTCCCGCGTTGATGAGAGAATCGACGACGAAATAACCGGCCACCACGATGTAGAGCCGGGCGAAGGTGACGAGAGCGGTGGCGATACCGGGAGTGCTCTCGAAGAGTCCCGGAGCGACGATGTGAATCATCAGCGCCGGCACCAGGTGGGTGATCCAGCGAAAAACGCCGTGACCGAAGAGGTCGTCGTCCCACTCGAAAGGGGTCTTCGCCACGGCTCGGTGCGCCCAGCGGAGCAACAATGGGCGCACGACCACGTAGAGCAACCACGCGAAGAGGAGGAGCGCGGCGACGAGGACGAGTACGGTAAGTGGCTGGGCGAGGGCGGACGGGATCCAGGCGACGGAGTCGAACCAACTCGTCAGCTCGTCCGCCAGGCCGGCGGCGCTCTCATTGAGCGGACTGATCGATTCGGCGACGGCGGAAAGGGGAGGTGGGGTGGTGTCGCCCGAAGGGGCGGATTCGCTGGCGTCCATGGTCGGGTGGGACGAAACGGGATCCGTCCGTCCACCGATTACTGGAAAACGCCCGGCGATTCCGTCAACCGGAGAATTCCCTCGCCCTCTACTCGGTGATCACGATGCCGCGTTCCCGGATGATGCCGAGGCGGTGCAGTTCGAGGATGTAGTTGTTCGCATCGACCGGGGTACGAAACCAGCCCTGCGTCACGACACGATGGTGACCGCGTTCGTCGCGGGGGAGGACCGTTGTCGGGACACCCTGGGAGGTGAGGTGGCGGGATACGGCATCGGCGCCGGCCGGATTGCGGAACGCGGCGAACTGCGCACGGTATCCTGCTTCCCCATAGGTGACTCCGGGTTCGACGGAGGCAGCGGATGCCGCGGCGGGTGGCCCGGACGAGTAGGTAGAAGGGGAATGGGATGGCGTTGATGCCCTCGCTGGCGGAGTGACCGGGGCGGGAGGCGTGCGGGCCGGTGTCGGGTTGTAGGAGTAGGCCGAGTTCGCTGTCTGGGCGGAAAGCAGCTGGACCTGCGCCTGCTGTCCCGTTCGCGGGGTATAGGGAGCGTAGACGCCGGAGCCATCGTACGAGGCAGACTGTGCCTGTGCCGTCGTCGCGGGTTGAGTGTAAGCCGGAACCGGACGCGACTGGGCGGGGGCGGCGTTCGCCACCTGTTGCCGGGCCGGGGCGGCGGCAGGATTCGGGCGGTAGGCCGCGGGCGCCTGGTACGAAGCCGGAACGGTGGAAGCCGCTGCGGCGGGATGACGGGCCGGCGGCCCGGCGGCGGCAGTGGCCGGTTGATATCCGTAGGCGTTGCTTGGGCTCTGTTGCGCCTGTTGCGCGGCGGAAGCCGGGGTCCCCGACTGTGGCCAGGAAAGCACGTGGATCGTCACCGGGGCGAGACCGTTTTCGACCATGTCGAGGTGCTCCGCGGCCGCCCGGGAGAGATCGATGTGGCGCTTCTTGTGATTCTGCCGGTCGTTGATGCGCACATCGACTGCGCGTTGATTCATCTGGTTGGTCACCCGGACGATCGTTCCGAAGGGAAGCGTGTCGTGCGCGCCGGTGTAGGCGCGCTTGTCGTAGATCTCGTAGTTGGCGGTCGTGAGTCCGTGGAGATAGTCAGCGTAGTAGGATGCCGTGCCGCGTTGGTATTCCTGGGCTTCGGCGAAAGGAAGGGCCAGGAAGAGCGGAAAGAGAAAAATAAGGGCCGGTCTCATGCCGGAACAGTTAGTGCTTGTAAAAGTTTCCTGGATTTCCGCAACTGTTGCAATTTGTTTTTTTAAAATAATCAAGATTGCGAAACAATCTCCTCTTCCCTGGGGAAGGCGACCGTTTCGTTCGGGCCAGTGATCGCCCGTCAGCCCTGGGTGGGCTCTCGCGATGGACTGGCGAGACGATACCAGGCCAACAGGATGGCTCCGAGGGCGACGAGCAGCCAGAGTGCCCAGCGATCGTCCCGGAGGGTGCGGTCTTGTGCGGTTTCCGTTTCCTCCCGTGTCAGGCGTCCTCCGGATGCTGCATGGGAGAAGTCGGCCTCACGCGTATCGGCGAAATGCGCCGCCCCGTCGATGAGAAGGACGTCATCCTGCTGCACGCGGAAGAATCCCGGCGTGCCCGGAGCGCGAAGGATTCTCGCCTGCTCCAACGGAATCGAGACGCGTTCCTCGCCGGTCATGAGAAAGAGCGGGCTCGATTCTCCGTTGCGACGGAAGGTCGGTGCGAGGGCCTGATCCAGTTCGAAATTCCCTGCCAGGGGCGCGATCTTGTCGCGGCGCACCGATTCGGCGAAACGGTGCACCAGCACGATGAACGCAGGCAGGCGGGTCACGTTCGAACCGGGTACGTCGAAATTGAAGACAAGCTGGCGGGAGCCGTCGTCGCGCGTTGCCAGGAAGATGAGGGGACGGTCGTCCTGCCAGAGAAGGACTTCGGGAGATTCTCCGGTGGGAAAGCCCGGGGACTTCCGGGGGAGCAGCCCCTGCCAGTTCAGGCCTTCCATCAGGGGATGATTCGTCGCGACGAGGGCCCCGTTCGAAAAACCACCCGGGTTGTTTCCGGGATCGACGCAGACGACCGCCTGCCCGGCGACCGGATCGGGGGCGAGGGGATTGTAGGCGCTGAGGGTCAGATCGGGGGGGGCACTGCTCGAGGCGGGCCGAACGGATTCCAGCGTGCGAAGAATCGCATCGAACTCGCCGGAAAGCCGCTCCGAGTCGCGCCGGGCCACGACGAGAGGCTTGGCGCGCGGCACGATGGCGGGCAGCCTGTCGTCGAGCGTGAAGCGGTCCGGTTGCAATTCGATCCGGATCCGGTCCGCATCCTCGGGAAAACGCCCTTCCAGGATCCTGGTCTCGCCGGCTTCCAGTTCGAGGGTTCGGGGTTCGGTGCGGCGGTTTCCACTCGCGAGGATCCATTCGCGCGTCTGGTCTTGCGTACCGTAGTTGCGGATCGTCGCCCTCCAGAAAGGAGGATCCGAGGTCGCGTCGATGGCGACGCCGGTGAAGCCGACGTTCTCGAGCGGACGTCCCACGCTGAGCACCTGGGCGCCGAATGGGGCTTCCTCGATTGCGTGGTCGGTGAGGAAGAGAACGAGTCCGCCTTCGCCCGCGACGCTGCGAGCGGCCCTGAGCGCGGCCTCCGCCTGGTGAGCGGACCGGCGGGGTTCCCAGTTTGCAAGCGAGGCCACGAGTTCGTCCAGGTTCGAGCCGTGGTAAAGTGTCTCGCCCTCGCGGTGGGATTCGACCAGAGTGAACTCCGAGGCGATTCGCGGGCGGAGAAGGGGGGGAACCTCCTGCTGCAACGATATCATTGCCTCGTCGCGGAAGGCGGCCATCGAAGCGGAACAGTCGACCACGATGGCGATCCGTTGCACGGCGCCGGAGCGTTCCCACCGTGGTGCGGCCAGGACCCAGGCGAGAAGGAGCGCGACCAGGATCTGCAGCCAGAGAGGCAGCGACTGGCGGATCCGCTCGAACCGTTTTCCTCCGACGCTTTCCTTGTCGAGGGTCTCGAGGAGAAACAGGGTGCTGACCGGCAGCTCGACCGACTGACGCTGGAGAAAGTGGATCAGTACGATCGCGGGAATCGCGAGGAGGGCCCAGAATCCGGCCGGATTGGCGAATGTTTCGGGAAACATGGGGCGAGTGGTCAGAGAGAGATCGCGCCGAGTGCGATGGCCTCGTCACGAAAGGCGGTATCGAGTCCGCCAAGGCAAGGGATTCGGGCAACGGGGATGCGATGGCGAAGACCCTCGGTCTTCCACAACTCGAAGTGCCGCGTGTAGGCCTCGCGGTAGCGTGTGAGCGTCGAGGGGTCGATTCGATGGGGATGTCGCCCTCCGCTTTCGCAATCGATCAGGTCGTAGTTGCCGTCCCAGTCCGGGTTGGCCTCGGAATCGCTGAACGGCGCCCATACCGCGGCGCGTCCCTTGCTCCGGGCCAATTCGCGGACCGGTCCTCCCGGATCGCCGGGATGCAGGAGATCGCCGATCAGGACGCGGAGCGATTGGGGACGAAATGGCAGGGGAGCGAGGTTCGGCGCCGCGGCGGGAGAAGATGCGGGGAAACTCGCGAGGAGGCCGGTCCAGTGGTGGGCCAGCACCTCTGCCGGTTCGAGCGCGACCGCATGTTTGCCCTGGACGAGGAAGACGGTGGCGGATGCCCCGGCCCTGAGCGCGGCGAAGACGGCGAAATAGAAGAGTTCCAGGCTGCGTGCTTTCTTCGCGGGCAGGAAAAACATGGAACCGGTGACGTCGAAGACGATCTCCACGAGGGGGCGCACTTCCTCGCGGTAGAGTTTCATGGAGTAGTCACCGGTGCGGGCGTAGGCCTGCCAGTTGATGTGGCGGGGATCGTCACCGGGTTGGTAGATGCGATGATCCTGGAAATCGAGAGAGCTTCCCGTGCCGGAGCCGGCGAGTTCGCCCGCACTTCCCCTCCAGGTTCGGTCACGGAGGGGAAGCAGAAAGTGATCGGCCGCGACGCGAGCGGTCCCGGAAGCCGAACGGAGCTCGTCGTCTGGGAAAGCGACTGTCCTCATTCACCTGGAGTCTCGGATGATGACGACTCGCCTTCGTCCGGACCGGGTTCCCCGGCCACGTGACTCGCCTCGCGCCCGGGTCCGCGGTAGAGAGCGGCACCAAGGGCGACAACGTGGTTTCGCCCCCGGATCAGCGCGAGGAGAAGGGGGGCGCTCATTCCCACGAAGGAAACGACCACGAAGTAGAGCGATTCGTCGATCCGTCCGTTGAGGTTGCCCAGGAGAATCAGCGAAGGGAGGGGGAACAGGTAGAAGGCAAACTCTTCGAAGTCGTTCGAGGCCTCCACTGCGATCATGGCCAGCACGGTAAAGACAAGGAGGCCGACCTGGATGAAAAGGTAGACCCCGAAATGATGCTCGGTATCGGTTCGGCGGGCGAACCCGATGTGGATCAGAAGGAGAGGAAACGTTACGATTCCCCCGAGCGAGAAGGCCGCGATCCAGGGCTCCAGATCGAAGATGTCGCCCGTTCCGAACTGGCTGATCTCGATCGCGGCGACACCGGCGGACCACGCGACGAAGGCGAAGGAGACGAAGAAGATCCCCGTGTGCCATCCGGGGGTGAAGAGAAAGGCGAGGGGGCGAACCAGCATATTCCGACGGAAAGGACGCGCCACGGTGGGGATGAGCGGCACGGGTTCGGTCAGGGCATCGATGGCCGCGATCGCGAGGGCGAGGCCGGCGAGAAGGACGGGAAGGTCATCGAGACCGAGGAAGTGGAAGGCGATCGCAGCTGCTGCGAAGAGGAAAGCACCGCCCCGCTTCCGGATCGCGAGATTCTCCGAGCGCGGAGCGATTCGGCTGGCTCCGATGGTCAGGAAGAGGTAGGTGCCGTAGGCGGCAGTGAGCAGGAGGAGACAGGTCGAGGTCACGTCGAAGGGCCGGGTGCCTCCGAACATTCGCCCGAAGACGATCGCCGGACCGAGGGTCGAGAGCAGAAAGAGACCGAGGACCGCGATCACGACGCGCACCAGGGTGGAACGAAAGGCCGATACGCCGATCGCGACCGCACTGAGAAAACAGGATGCGGCGGTGAGCAGCGCGACCGAGGCGAGGTCGGTGATAAAGTTCACGCCACCGAGGAAATAGCGCATCACGAGGTAGGGGACCACGGTCACGACGAGGAGCACCGTCTGGGCGTTGAGGGCGGTCCATTTCCCGAACGCGATCCGCCAGGCGTCGAGCCGGGTCAGCTGGATGAGTTCGATCGTGTTGAGACGGAATTCGGAACTCAATGCCCCCAGACCGCGTAGGGGCTGCACGAAGATGAGCGTGACGTAGACGAAGAACCAGAAGAAGCCGTTCGAGTCGTCCGACTCCGAGGACATCGCCGCGAAGAGGACACACAGGATCATGAACAGCTGGAGCAGGATGAAGGCGGTGACGAAGAGATTCGTCCGCATGCCCTGGCGCAGTTCCTTCACCAGCATCGGGCTGAACCAGTTCGGGAAATCGGAGAGGGACGGGCGAGGGGCGGGATCTCTCCCGGCGATCTCGGCAGGGGCGGATGGGGAAGCCATGGTGGGATGGGAAAGGGGCGCCTGCTTCAACTGACGATGGGAGTGCCCTCGGATTCGAGTTGGCCGAGGATCTCGATGAACGCGTCCTCGAGTCGCGCCTGCTCGCGGTGAAAGTCGACCACGGTGAGACCGTCCTCGATCATTCTCCGGAGAACGCCCGCGATTCGCTCCTCTTCGTGGGATTCGATAATGAGGCGGCCCCCGTTCTTCGAAGCGTCCTTGAACGCGACGTCGGGCGCCATCTGGGCCCAGGATTCGAGCTTCTCGGCGCCTTCCGCCAGCGTGACGCGCACGACGGTCACACCGTCGCGTCCGCGCCGTAATTCCTCGGCGCTGCCATGGTGGATGATCTCTCCCTGGTTGATGAAGAGGAGGGAATCACACATCTCTTCCAACTCGGAAAGGATGTGCGAGCTGATGAAGACGGTCTTGCCCTCTTCGGCCAGGATGCGGATGAGGTGCTTCAATTCGACCCGGGCCTTGGGATCGAGGCCCGCCGCGGGTTCGTCGAGAATGAGAACGGAGGGATCATGGATGAGGGCTCGTCCGAGGCAGAGACGCTGGCCCATGCCCTTCGACAGCTTGTCGACGAGTCGCTCCGAGAGCGAGGCGAGGTCGGTGAACGCCATGACTTCCTCGACGCGCGCCTTACGTTCCGCGCCGGAGAAACCGAGGGCGCGGGCGAAGAAGTCGAGATACTCCAACACGGTCATGTGGGAGTAGGTGCCGTAGTGATCGGGCATCCATCCGAGGACGCGCCGAACCGAGGCGGGATCCTCGACCACGTCGAAACCGGCGACACAGGCTCGGCCCGCGCTGGGATAGTCGAGCGTGGCGATGATCCGCATCGTGGTCGTCTTCCCCGCGCCGTTCGCGCCGACGAATCCGACGACCTGCCCCGGCTCGACCGTGAAGCTGATCTCGCGAACGGCGTGGATGCCGGAGAACCAGCGCGAGAGCCGGGTCACTTCGATCGCGGGTGCCTGCGATGATGGGGCGCTCATGGGGCAGGGGAGGTCGCGGTTGCCAGTTCGGGGACGACCCCGGTGAGAATGACCGCCTCCGTCTTCCAGCGGATGGCCTCCTTGGTGTCGAGGAGCAAGTCCCCGGGCGTGGTCGCGAGCGCGAACCAACGTCCGGGTTCTTTCCCCAGGTCTTCGACCTGTTCGCGGAGGGACTCCGAGAGGAGCCGGGAGTGCTTCGAGATCCAGCGCGAGGTCGCGCTCTCGCCCCCGGGCTCCAGGGGAACCGGAGTGCCGGGATCCGCTCGCGTTCCCTCCGGCATGACGAAAACTCCGCCGGAGGTGTTCACGATCATCTTTTCGACCGGATAGCCGAGGCTGGAAAACAAATCGGGAGGCGCTCCGTCTCCGGTCTCGCCACGAAACTCGAGTCGGGCCCGGGCCGGAAGGGCGGCGCGGATCCGGTAGCCCTGGTCGTTCCGGCTGCGAAAGAAATCCCCCTCATACCGGCTTCCCGAAAAGCGCAGATCGCCGAGCGAGCCGCGGTCCCGCGAGAGCGGGTTCCAACGCGATTCGGGAAGGCTCACGGGTGCGATCTCGATCGTTTCCTGCTGCGAGAAACCCGTTTCGAAGACGAGGCCGGTTCGCGTGACCTGTTCCTGGGTCAGGTAGAGGCGGCGCTCCTCCCCCCCTGCCTGGAGATCGGCCAGGGCCACCCGCATTCCGATTCCGCCGAATCCGTCCTGGAGCAGGATGATCGTCGCCATCACCACCACCGCGCCGAGCGAGATCAGGGGCGTGGTGAGGAAGAGCCTGTGGCGGCGTCCGGGCCGGGCCAGGACGAAGAGATTCACCGGCGCGACGATCACCGCGAAGCCGAATAGGAGGAGAAAGACGATCAACACATTGAAGCGCCTCTCGCCGAAGCGAGCGAACAGCGGCCAGCCTTTTCCGTAATCCCGTGCCAGGGAGTGCTCGAGGCGGTGGACGGTATGGTAGTGATTCACGAGTTCGCGGGGGAGTTCCTCCCCG
>Ga0180436_10002598_pt1 | contig 17017 bp, 16 predicted proteins | sample SS_ome_2_FD_132434 | JGI IMG/M metagenome (GOLD analysis project Ga0180436, IMG submission 132434) | Hypersaline lake sediment archaeal communities from the Salton Sea, California, USA - SS_3_S_2 metaG | ecosystem: Environmental > Aquatic > Non-marine Saline and Alkaline > Hypersaline >...
CCGGCGGCGCAGAAACCGTTGCAGCCCGTCGTCGCGATGTAGACCTCGTCCTCGAGGCCGCGCTTCTTGATTTCCTGCAGCAGCGCCTCGTGCACCTTCAGCGAACCGCTGGCGACGCAGCTCGTGCCGGCGCAGAGCAACAGGTGTGTGCGATACTTCTTCGGCAGTGTATCCATGAGTCCTACCGCTCCTGACCGCTAGTGGGTCGTCTCGCTGCCCGTCGAGAAGGCGTACTCGACGACCGGCTTGCCACCCATGATGTGTTCTTCGAAGATCCGGCTCGTCTTCTCCGAATCCAACTTGACATACTTGATCGGTGCTTCGCCCTTGGTTTCGACCGTCATCATCGGCTCGTGGCTGCACAGGCCGGCGCACCCGGACGAAGTCAGGATGACGTCGTCGACGCGGTGCTCCTCGAGCTTCTTGAGCAGCGTGTTCATCACCGGCCGCGCTCCGGCGGCGATTCCGCACGTGCCCATGTGGACCGTGATCTTGACGCGATAGTCGCCCTCGCGCAGATTGACCGTGCCCTGGACGGACTCCTTGATCCGCTTCAGGTCCTCAATCTTGAGTTTGGCCATGCCCGACACCTCCGTCGTCCCTCGGGGACGGCTTGAACAGACCAGCGATCAGATCCAGCACGGCGGGCGACTGGATCGGCACGCCGTCAAGTTGCTGCTTGATCTCAGCGGTATCGAACTCGATCCGCTCGCCATCGCGCTCGTAGAGGAAGCCGAAATCGACTCGCGGATTGCCGGCGATCAAGGTCGTCATCGTGGCCGCCAGATCACCCAGCGGTTTGCGATCGATGTGGCTCAGACGGAAGTCGGCCCGGATCTCGGTGCCGTGGCCCGGGACCGAGTGGACCCGGCACTCTCCACCCGCTTCCTGCGCCGCCTGATGCAGGAGTGGGATGCCCATGCCGACCCGTCGCGTGGTGCGCGTCGTCACGAAGGGATCGTGCACGTGCGCCGCCATGTCGGCCGGCATCCCGCGGCCATTGTCCTTGATCGCCAGCATCAGTCGATCGCTCCGGCTCTCCTCAGTGATCTCGATTTCGACCCGCGTCGCTCCCGCCGTGATCGAGTTCTCGACCACGTCGAGCAGATGGAGCGATAGGTCCTCCATGTTTGCTCAATCTCCGTTCCGTCCGCGCCGCTTGCGCGGCCCCCGCGCGGCCGGCGCCGACGGCGCGCCGCTTGCGCGGGCCTCATGCCACGATCTGCGCGCGGATCGTCCGCGGCGCGCGTTTCAAGCCTCGAGCTCGAGCACCGCGCGGCCGTCGCGCTGCGCCAGCGCCCGCCCGAGCTCATCGAAGCTCGGCGCCGCGACTCGCAACCGGCACGGGCTGCGTCCGAGTTGCTCCAGATCGTGAGCGTCTGAGGCGGTCACGAACGGGCGCGCCGCATACTCCGCAAACCGCTCCCGCGCCGCCGGTAAGGTCAGGCGCGCAGAGATCTCGACCGCGTCGAGGGCGAGATCGGGCGGAATGAAACCGAGCTGCCCGACCAGGCTGTAGGCTTCGCGGTCGATGTGGCAGGCGATCGCCAAGCCGCCCTGGTCGTGGATCGCGGCGACCACCTGGTCGACGTCGAGGTCGGTGGCACCCGAAAGCAGGCGCGGGTTCATGCCTTCGACCTCATCCTCGGCGCTGGCGACAACCTGCAAACCGAAGAGCTCCTCGTCGTTCTCGCCCGGCTGGAGGTGGTCGTAGACGACCGCCTGCATCGCCATCGCCGCGGCGAGCGTCGGGAAGAGCCCCAGAACGTGCGCCTCTTCGGCCGTCGTCACCTCCATCCCCGCCAGCACCGTCACCGCGCGATCGCGCGCGGCGGCAATCACGGCCGGCGCGTTTTCGGCGCTGTTATGATCGGTGACGGCGATCATCGCCAAACCTCTCTCGCAGGCACGCGCCACGATCTTGCGCGGCGTCATGTCCAATGTGGCGCACGGCGACAGGCATGTGTGTACATGCAGGTCGGCCGCTATCACCCGCAACACGGCCACCCTTCCGGCTAGGCCTCGCCGCGGCCGAGACCGAGCGCATAGAGCTTGCCGACCACCTCGAAGGCGCTCAGGGGCGTCTTGAGCAGGACGACATCCTCCTCCTTGGCGCGGCTCAACGTGTCCTCGTCCGGCTGGCGTCCCTTGACGAGCACGACGGCCGCCAGCGACTTCATCACCGCCACGGCAACGATGTTCTGGTGCTTCTGCAGCGTGATCCAGAGCGCCCCCTCGGGCGCATTGCCCATCACGTCGCTGAGCATGTCGCTCACGTAGCCGCCCGCCACGTCGACGTCGAGCTTCTCGCCGGAGAGGTGCTCGAGACCCAGTTCTGCCATCAAGTCACGCAGCTTCATTTCTTGGCTTCTCTTTCTCGGTGAAGATCCGGATCGTGAGCGTTGTGCCGACGCCCGGAGTCGAAACCAGATCCATCCGGTCGGAACACTTCTTGATATTGGCCAGCCCCATGCCGGCTCCAAAGCCGAGCTCGCGGACCCAGTCGGCGGCGCCCGACCAACCCGGCTCCATCGCCTTCTCGATGTCCTCGATGCCTGGGCCCTGGTCGCGCAGGCGCATCGTGATCTCGCTCGGTGCGATGCGGAACTCGAGCACGCCGCCCTCGCTGTAGAGCACCGTGTTCATCTCCGCCTCATAGGAGGCGATCGCCAGGCGCTGGACGATGTCCGGCCGAATGCCGAGCCGGCGCAGGTTGCGCTTCATCTGCGTCGACGCGCGCCCGGCGCGATCGAGGTCCTTGCCCGCGACGTCGTAGGTCAGGTAGATCTCTTTGTATTCGGCCAGGAGGTCTTCGAAGATGTGGCTCGCCCGGTACTGGCGGATCTGCTCTTCCTTGAGCTCCTTGTCCATCCGCTTGAGGACGCCCTCGATGATGATCCCCTTGGTCAGGATCCCGGCCAGCCGGCCGCTGTCGCGGGCGATCACCGGGAAGCGGCCAAAGCCGGCCTGATCGAAACGCTGAATCGCGTGAACCAGCGGTTGGTCCGAGTAGAGGCACTCCGGCTCGGGGGTCATCTTCTCGCGCACCGGGCAATCGGGGCCTCCGGTGCTCAACCAGTTGATCAAGTCCTCGACGCTGATCATGCCGGCCAGACGGCCATCTTCGGCGACCGGCGTCCCGCTGATGCGGTGCTCGCGCAACATCACGCGCAGCTCGCTCATCGGCTGCTCGGGGTGGATCGTGATCACGTTGGTCCGCATCACGTCGGCCACTTTGAGCTCGAAGAAGAGTTCCTGTGTGCGAGCGTACTTCGCGTCCATCGTTCTCTCGGCTGCCCATCGCCGATCCGGTGACCTCCCCGGCTGACCCCGCAACCGGTTGGCGTGTCCGACCCGGCGCTAGCGTTCCCCTTCCGCGTTGCTGCGCAGACCCCGGGCATAGAGCCGGCCCGAGGCTTCGAACAGCGTCATTTCGCTCGACATCAAGACGATGCCTTCCTCGGCGGCGAGCTCGATCATCTGCTCGGGAATGCGCTTGCCGCGCACGACGACAACGACCCGAATCCCAGAGACCGAGGAGGTGCGAATCGCTTGCCCCGTCGTCAGTCCGGTCAACATGACGTCGGGCGTGCCGAGGCGCGCCAGGATGTCACTCATCAGATCGCTCGCCGCCGCGGTCTGCACCTCGGTGTCGAGGTCCTCTTCGCCGCACAGGACCTTGGCGGATAGCTCTGTGGCCAGTTCCCTAAGCGTCATCGCCTTCGCTCCTGTAGCGGGTGAGGATCTTGGTCGCCTGGGCCGGGTCGATCATGCCGTGCGTATCTTCGCCCACGACGACGACCGGAGCGAGCCCGCACGCGCCGACGCAGCGCACACCGGTCAGCGTGAAGAGGCGATCTTCGGTCGTTTCGTTGACCTTGATGCCGAGGTCCTCCTCGAGATTCTCGAGGATCTTGCCGGCGCCCTTGACGTAGCAGGCGGTGCCCAAGCAGACCCGGATCGTGTACTTCCCGCGCGGTGTCATCGTGAAGAAGGAGTAGAAGGAGACGACGCCGTAGACGTCGACCGGCGGTAGGCCGAGCCCAAGAGCGATGTAGTTCTGCACGACGGTCGGCAGGAAGCCGAGCGTCTCCTGTACGAGCTGGAGAACGGGAATCAGACCGCCGCGGCGGGGGCGGTACTCGGCCAGGATCTGATCGACACGCTCCTTGTGCTCCTGTTTCTCCTCATGCGCCAGGAAGGCGTCGAACTCGGCACGAATCTTCTGCGCATCGCCGGGCCATTCCCGCTTGCCGCCGTAGCCCTTCGCGATCGCGTCGAGCAGGCCGTCGCAATGCTCAAGCAAACGCCGGTGGTGGTAGTTGAAGGCTTGCCACTCCGGCTTGATCCAGGGCGGGCGCTCGGCGGTCAAGCGCGGCGTGTCGGGTCGATCGGGCTGCGCCGCCGGCCACTGCCGGCCACCGGCATCGATCCGCTCGTAGGTCAGCCCAGCCAAGCTCGGCACGAGCGTGGCGATTTCCTCTTCCCAGATCTGACGCGCATCGCGCTCCGGCCAATCCGCGCCCAAGCGTCGCGCGAGCTCGCGGTAGATCCAGAGCGCCGGGCGCGCCTCCCCGGGCGGCGTCACCGCCTGGCGCACGCGGCTGACACGTCGCTCGCAGTTGGTGTAGGTGCCCTCTTCTTCGACCCAGGTGGCGAGCGGCAGTACCACATCGGCGCGCCGCGTCGTCTCCGTCGGCAGCGAGTCGAGCGCCACGAGGAACGCCTGTTCCAGCGCCGCTTGGGCGCCGGGCAGCATCGGCTCGGCCAGCGCCAGGTCCTCACCGGCCGAGATCAGCAGGCGCACCGGTGCCGGGCGCGGCTCCGCGCCTTGGCCATCCCCGGCACCGAGCATCTCGGGCAGCGTGCGGCCCGGTGCGTCCGTCAGCTCGCTGCCCCAGACGCGGGCACAGGCGGCGCGGGCACCCTCCTCGCTGACCGGCGCGAAGCCGGGTAGATAGTGCGGATGAGCACCGAGCAGCCAGGCGCCCACCGAGTTGCTCAGGTCGCCGAGTGGATTGACGCCGCCGCCCTCGTTGCGATCGCTGTCGAGCGCCCGCGCGATGGTCGTCAAGAGCGGGCCCCACGCGGCGACTTTCGCGCCGTAGACGAGCATCGTCGGGCCCTCGCCCCGCAGCAGCGTCACCACCCGCTCGAGCGCCTCGGCGCTGACCCCGGTCGCGGCGGTCACCTTTTCCGGCGGGAACTCCTCGGCCGCGCGCCGTTCGGCGTCGAACCCGCGCGCGCGCCCCGTCTCGAGCAGCCGGCGAATGATGCCCTGCAACAGGATCGCCTCGGTCCCCTCGCGCGGCTGGAGGTGCTCACGCGCGAAACTGGCGATCTTCGTCTGGCGGTCATCGATCGTGATCAGCTCGGCGCCGCGCTTGACCGCGCGCTTGATGAAGGTCGCGGCCACCGGCTGCTCGATCGTGGTGTCCGATCCGATCAGGAGAATGCGGTCGGCCTGCTCCAGCTCGGCAAGCGTGTTGGTCATCGCATTGGCGCCGAACGGGGCGGTCACATTGGATGTGCCGATCACGGCGCGCATCAGCTTCTGCAGCAGGTAGAGAGATTCATTGGTCGCATTCGCGGCGCAGACGGCGCCGATCGCATCGGCCCCGTGCTCGTCGCGCACGGCGCGCACCTGCTCGGCGACCCGATCGAGGGCTGCCTCCCAACTCGTTTCGCGCAGCTCGCCGTTGTCCCGCACCAGCGGGCGCTGCAGGCGTTCGGGGGCGCTGACGAAATCGAAGCCGTAGTGCCCCTTCACGCACAGGCGTCCCCGGTTCGGTGCGCCGGGGATGCCCTTGACGCGCATCACGCGATCGTCCTTGACGTGCAGATCGAGTTGGCAGCCGACGCTGCAGTAGTGACAGGTCGTGCGTACGTGACGCGCCTCCCACGGGCGGATCTGGTAGCGGCTGCGCTTCTCAACCAGCGCCCCGACCGGGCAGGTCTGGACGCACTCGCCGCAGAAAACGCATTCCGACGCGCCGAGATCCTGGTCACCCATGGCGATGATCTTGCCCTTCGCGCCGCGGAAACCGTGCGAAATGGCATTGTTGACCTGGATCTCGTTGCACGCCTGGACGCAGCGGCCACAGAGAATGCAGCGCGAGAAGTCGCGCACGATGAGCGGGCTGGCATCTTCCAGCGGATAGTGGACCTCGCGGCCGGTGAAGAGCGCGCTGTCGGCCTGATAGCGATAAGCGAGCGCCTGGAGCTTGCAGGCGCCGTAGACTTCGCACAGCTCGTCGCTGCCGTCGTAGGCCTCGGTCTCCGCCTGCAGCGCGGTCCACTGCTTCGTCCCCTCCCGGCGCACGGAGCAGTTGTGGTGGCCGGACGCGAGCAGCAGCTCGAGCACGGCGCGGCGCGCATCCAGGACCTTCGGCGTCTGCGTGTGGATCACCATGTTCGGCGAAGCCGGCATGACGCACGAGGCGACGAGCGCCTTGGGGCCCTCGACCTCGACGACGCAGACCCGGCATGCGCCCGTCGCCGGGGCGCCCGGCAGATGGCAGAGGGTCGGGATGAAGATGTTGTTGCGCCGGGCGACATCGAGAATCGTCTCTCCCGGCGTGAAGGTGAGTCGCCGCCCATTGATCGAGACGACGTTCTCCGGCTTCTTCTCTTCTGCGCTCATGATCCGTCCTCTACGGCCCTCGCGGGGTCGGTTGCCTTAGACCGCCTTGCGGTAGCAGATCAGCCCGCACTGCAGGCAGCGCTGGGCTTCCACGCGCGCCTCGTCCGCCGTCAGCCCGCGCACTTCCTCGGTGAGCGTCCAGTCGGCGTCCGTGCTGGGCTCGGGCGCCGGAATCTCCAGCCCCTGGCGCGGCGTCGGGGAGACGCCGACCAGATCGGTCACGTTGAGGATCTCCTCGGCCTCCACCGCCAGGTGCGGGATCGGCGTCACGACGTGGCCCTCGAAGTGCATCTGAATCGCGCGCGAGACGCGCCGGCCGGAGAGGATCGCCTTGACGACCGCCTCGGCATCGCTCACGCGCCCCGGCTCGGGCGAACTGAAGATGCCCTGGCCGCCCTGGTGGGGGAGCGTGCGGAAGAGGTCCAGCGTGCGCCAGTTCGGCTCGTCCTCACCGATCGGTCGCTCTTCGCCCGCCTCGTTCAGCTCCGGCAGGACCGGCACGAAGACGAGTTCCGGCACGCGGCCCGCGGCGACGATCACTGTATCGACATCGAGCAGCGTGATCGCACCGGGGCGGCCCTCCACCGGCACGCTCGCTTGCAGCGAGGCGCTCAGCAGCCGATCGCCATGCCCCCACAGGCCGGCGACGACCGTCTCGGGACGCACGTCGATGCTCTGCGCGACGAGCGGGTCGGGATCTTGCAGCTCTTCCGGCAGGTGGGAGATCGAAGCGTGAGCGACGATCGATACGTGCTCGGCGCCGAGTTCCCGGCACTTGAGCGCCACCTCCTTGGCGCGGGCCGCGCCGCCGACGATCAGGACGCGTCTGCCAACCGCTGGCGCCGCGCCGGCGCGCGGGGCGGCGAGGAAGTCGATCATCAACTGCAGCCCGGGAACGAGCTGCTCGCGTTGGGCGTCGGGCCGCAGAATCTTGCGGCTGTCGAAACCGCCGGTCGCCAAGGCGACCGCCTCGAAGCCGTCGTCGATCAAGGAGCCGATCGTCATGTCACGGCCGAGCACCTGGCCCGGGCGCGCTTCGACGCCCATCGCGAGGATGCCCTTGATCTCGTGATCGAGCGCGCCCGCCGGCAGCCGCCCGGGGGAGATGACATAGCGCAGGATTCCGCCCAACTCCGGCTTCGCTTCGAACAGCGTCGGGTCGTGTCCGAGGCGCGCCAGGTAGTAGGCGGCGGTCAGCCCCTCGGCGCCCGCCCCGATCACCGCCGCGCGCTTGCCGCTCTCGGGTGCGCGATAAGGATTGATGTGCTGGCCGGTCTGCATCTCGTAGTCGGCCGCGAAGCGCTTGAGCGCATTGATTGCCACCGGATCGTCGCCCGCGAAGTTGCGCCGGCAATCCTGCTCGCAGGGCGCGGGGCAGATGCGCCCGCAGATCAGCGGCAGCGGGCACTTCTCGCGAATCACGCGCAGCGCCTCCTCCGGCTGGCCGTCGCGGATCGCACGGATGTAGTCGGGGATCTCGATCCCGGTCGGGCAAGTGCGTTGGCAGGGGGCCGTGCATTGCTCGGTCGTGTACTCGCTCTGCACTCGATGGGTGCGGGAGGTGAGCTCGATGATGCTCTTGGGGCACGCATCGACGCAGGCGCCGCAGGCGACGCACTTCTTCGGATTGAAGACCGGCAGGTTGTCGGGTCCCATGTGTAGGGCGCCAAACTGGCACGCCTTGACGCAGCTGCCCAGACCAATGCAGCCGATCGGGCAAAGCTTGCTGCCGCCGAAGAGGGCGACCGCCGAGCGGCAGTCGCGCGCGCCGTCGTAGGTGTAGAGTGGGTCTGCCTCGCCGACGCCGTAGGTGCAGCTGGTCGAGGCCAGCTCCGGCTCCTTCTCCTCGACCGGCATGCCCATGATCGCGCCGACCTCGACCGCGGTCTCGAACCCACCGGCGACGCAGACGCTGCAGGGCGCCTTGCCGAGCACGATCGCCTCGGCGCAGGCGCGGCACCCGGCATAGCCGCAGCCGCCGCAGTTGGCGCCGGGCAGGGCCGATTCGACCTGGCTGATGCGCGGGTCTTCCTTGACGAAGAAGACGCGCGAAGCGATTCCGAGCAACAGCGAAGCGGCTGCTCCCAGTCCACCGAGGAAGATGAGAGGTGTGACCATGATGGCTTCAATGCTCCTGCCACGTTGCGAGCCGGTCCGGCTCTAGGTCATGGCGCTAGGCCATCCCCGTGAATCCAAGAAACGCCAGGGCCATCAGCCCGGCGGTGATCAATGCGATTGCCGTGTCCTGCAGCGGCTCCGGGATGCGCGAGATCGGGAACCGTTCGCGCAGGCCGGCAAAGAGCACCAGCGCCAGGCCGAATCCGACCGCGCTCGCCACCGAGAAGAGGACCATTTCGACGAAGTCGTGCTCGTTCTTCACGTTCAACAGCGCGACACCGAGGATCGCGCAGTTGGTCGTGATCAGCGGCAGGAAGATGCCGAGCGCCTGGTAGAGCGCCGGGAGCGTCTTCTTCATGAAGATCTCGACGAACTGCACCAGCGAGGCGATCACCAGGATGAAGGCGATCGTGCGCAGGTACTCGAGCCCGAAGGGGACGAGCACGGTGTTGCTGACGATCCAGGTGATCGCCGAGGCGACCGTCATCGTGAAGACGACCGCCATCGCCATCCCGACCGCCGTCTCCATCCGCTTCGAAACGCCGAGGAAGGGGCAGTTCCCCAGATACTGCATCAGCAGGATGTTTTTGACGAGGATCGCGCCGATGACCAGAATGACCAGCTCCACGTCAGCCTCCGCGTTGAGTGTTCCCGCTCGTGCTCATGGGCGCCTGCCGGCGCCCGGCGAGCGACTACTTCCGCACCGGTTCGTGGCGGACCCGCGTCCGGAAGCGGTCGAACGCATTCATCAAGAAGAGCAACACGCCGAGGCCGATGAAGGCGCCCGGCGCCATGTTGAACAGCGTGAACGGCTCGAATTCCGCGCCGAAGACGCTGTGGCCAAGGAACGTCCCCTGGCCGAGGACCTCGCGCACCGCGCCCAAGACGGCCAGGGCGAGCGTAAACCCAAGACCGATGCCGAGCCCGTCGATCGCCGAGAGGAAGACCGGGTTCTTGGCGGCAAAGGCCTCGGCGCGACCGAGAATAATGCAATTGACGACGATCAGCGGAATGAAGATCCCGAGACTCTGCGAGAGTGGGAAGAAGAAGGCCTTCATCACCAGCTCGACGATCACGACGAACGTCGCGATCAGGACGATGAAGCAGGCGATGCGCACCTTGGCCGGGATCAGGCGCCGGAGCGCGGAGACGAGGACGTTCGAGCAGAGCAGCACGAACGTCGCCGCCAGCCCCATGCCGATGCCGTTCTCAACCGTCGTCGTGACCGCCAGGGCGGGGCAGAGCCCCAGCACAAGACGAAACGGGGCGATGTGCGTCGTGAATCCCTTGGTGAACTCTTTGATTACACGCTTCATCGGCGCATCCTCGCGGCTCGAATCCCGCTGCTGCAACGGCCTGCGCCGGCGGCCCGGGGCCGCGGCGCCGTCGGCCTAGGAACCGGAGTGGGCCTCACGCGACCACTCCGGGATCTCATCCTTGTGGGTCAGCACGAACTGCACGGCGCGATCGACGCCATCGGCGACCGCCACGCTCGTGCGCGTGGCCCCGGCGACGCCCTCGATCTCGCCGCCCGCCGACTTGAGCGCCACGACCGTCCCGGGCTGGATCGCCAGCCCGCGGTACACTTTCAGATAGCTCGGATCGGCGACGCGCGTGCCGACGCCGGGCGTCTCGCTGTGCTGGGTGACGCGCACGCCGCGGATTTCCTCGTCGGCGAGATCGATGCCGGTCAGGACGCGCACGTCACCGCCGTAGCCGCCGGCGCCCGCCGTCTCGAGAGCGACCGCCCGCAACTCGCCGCCCTCGACCCAGGGGTAGATCCGCCAGGACTGTCCCTCGACCTCGATCGTGAACGCCTCGCCAACGGGATCGTTCGGCGCGCCGGTGAAGATGTCGCGCACCGCTGGTCCGCGGACGTAGAACTCCTCCTGCTGCGCGATCTGCTCTTCGAGCCCGTTGTTGAGCGCCGTCAGCGCGAAGGCGGAGGCAAGGCAAATCGCCGTCAAGACCAGGATCATGCGCACGATTTCGTTCATTGCGCCGGCACCTCCACGCGCAGCACCCGCGGCCGGATCTTATCGATCAGCGGGTGTGCCAGGTTCATCAGCAGGACGGCGAAGATCGCCCCGTCCGGGTAGCCGCCGAAGGAGCGGATCAGGACCGTGAGCAAACCGGCCCCGATGCCGTAGACGACCTGGGCCCACGGATTGACCGGGGCGGTCGTGAAATCGGTCAAGAGGAAGAAGGCGACGAAGATCGCCATGCCGGAGAAGAGCTGGAACAGCGGCGGCGGATACGTCAGCGGATCGCCGAGATGGAAAATGCCGGCGGTGGCGAAGAGGGCGGCGAGAAAGGCGAGCGAGATCCGCCAGGCGATGAAGCCGCGGATAATCAAGTAGAGCGCCCCGAGGGCGAGCAAGAGGCCGAAGGTGGCGCCCAGCCCGCCGACCTGCGCGCCCAGGAAGAGGTCGCGCAGCGAATAGGCCGAGATCCCGTCGATGCCGAAGCTGCGCCAGGCGACGAGCGCCTCAACCGGCGGGAACCCGAGCTCGATGCCGGTCAGCGCGCGTGGCGCATCCAGGCGCGCCGGCCAGGAAAGGAGCAAGACGGCGTAGGCGAGCGCGGGGGGATTGAGCGGGTAGCCGCCGATCCCTCCGAAGAACTGGCGTCCCAGCGTCACCATGACCAGTGCGCCGAGCAAGATCAGCCACCAGGGCATGCCGGCATGGAAGAGGAAGGCGAGCAGCAGGCCCTGGACCGCCGCGGAGCCGTCAAGCACGCTCGTCTCGCGATTCATCAGGCGGCCGGTCAACCACTCCAGGATCAGCACCGCGCCGACGGTGAGCAGGATCGTGCGCAGCGCGAGCAGGCCCCAGATCCAGACCGCGCCGATGGCCGCCGGCAGGAGCGCGACGAGCTGGTGGAGATAGACCTCGGAGACGCGCACGCCGAGATGGGTGTGAGGCGCCATGGCGACGCTGAGCAGGGGCGGACGTTTCATCCTCGAGCCTCCGGCCGTCCGACGGACGGGCTACTGGGTCTGCGTCTCTGCTTCCGCTTGGGCCGCCGATTCCGGCGCGGGGTCTTGCGGATCCGTTTCCCCGGCGCCGGCCTGGGCGGCCGTTTCGGCCAGCGCCCGCGCGCGGGCGAGCTCCTGCTCGCGGCGCACGTAGCGCATGTACTGCAGCAGCGGACGCTGCGCGGGACAGACATAGGCGCAGAGTCCACACTCGATGCAAGCGAGGGCGCCGTGCTGCTCAGCGGCGTCGATGAGCGCGAATTCCGCATAGCGGCCAGCCAAGTTGACCGGAATCCGGACCGGGCAGATGCGCACGCAGCGGCCGCAGTTGATGCAGGGCCGCTCCAGGTAGGGCACGAGCTCCGCAGCCGGCACGAGCGTCAGCCCATCCGTCTCGGCCGTGATCGGCGCCTGCAGGTCGAACTGGGCAAAGCCGCGCCAGCGTCCACCCAGCAGCAGGCGATCGCCATCGGACGGATCGAGCTCGAGCTGGGTGCAGATCTCTGCGACTGGCGTGCCGAGACGCGCGCGGACCGTGACCGGGGCGGCGAGGCTCGGGCCGGCGACCGTCACGAGCTTTTCGCTGCGTGGCAGTCCGCTCTCGACGCTCGCGGCCAGCGCGGCCACCGTCTCCGCCGTCAGGCCGAGGAAGCCCGCCTCGCGCGCGGCGCGCGGCGTCACGTTGTCAACGTGGGCCACCCGCGCCAGGAGCAAGCGCCGGTCATGCTCGAGATAGCGCTCGCCGGCGACGATGCGCTCGACTCCTGCGACCGCCGGCACAGCGGCGCCCGGCGCGAGCACGAGGTAGAGTCGCACGTTGGGGAAGAGCTTTTGCAGCAGCGTCAAGCCCTGGCCGAGCCGTTCACCTTCGGTGGCGACGACCCGTCGCTGGACGGCGATCTCGGGCTCCTCGTCGGTACCAAAGACGACGATCGCCCGCACGGGCGGAAGCTCTGCCTCCGGCTCGCCCGGCCATGCTTCGAGGTGCCAACCGAGCTCGGTCAGTCCCGCCTGCAGCGTTTCCTGATCCGCCGTCGCCCAATCTTCGGTCGCGACCGGCTTGGCGGTCGTCTCCTCCGCCGCAACCGCGATCTCGAGCGCCGCCACGGCCGCGCCGGCGGGAGCGTGGGCCTGTCCGATCCAGACGACTTCACCTCCAGCCGGCGCATAGCAGGCGCCTGGCCCCGCATCGGTCAAGCGCTCACCGCGCGCCACCGTGCTTCCAACCTTGACCTGCAACGGGGGATGCGCCGCACCGACGGGGGCAATCGCAACGCGCACGCGCTGCGGTGCCGCCAGCGCGCGCTCTTCCCCCTCCCAACCGGGCATCAGAATCCGGGGGTTTCGCCATCCGAAGAAGTGATCCGTCCTCACCGCTCCTCCCGCCGTGCCGGGCCCCATCCGCCGCCGTGGGCCGCCCTCGGCGGCGCGCCGCACGGCGAACGCGGCATTTCGGCTACTGCATGAGGTGACAGGTCTTGCAGACCGATGCCTCGTCTTCACGCGAGCGCGTGAAGTACGTGCCTTGCTCTAGATCCAGGTGACAGCGATTGCACCGGGCGTGCATCGCCGTTCCGCGCCGCGTGGGGATGTGACAGCTTGCGCACGTGTGCCCCTCGATCGCCGTCAGTTCGGCGTGGGCCAGCATGCCGGCCGTGTAGCCCTCCTCCGCGTGACAGGTGGCGCACGTTGGAGCTTCGCCCTCGCCGTCTCCGTGGCACTGGCGGCACCCCAGCGCGGCGCTCTCGTTCGCGATCGCATGGCAGGCGTCGCAGCTGTGCCCGGCGACGAGCATCGGGTGCTCCGCTTCATGGCATTGCGCGCAGGACGTGCGCGTCGCAGGTGCGACCGGCTCGTCGAGGGCGTCATGGTCGCCATGGCAGCCGAGGCACATCGCCTCGTCATCGGACGAGGCGAACTCCATGTGCAGGTCCGCCTGGTCGGGGTCCTCCCACGCGACCATGGCGAAGCTCTCGACGTGATGGCAAACCGTGCAGCTCATGGTCCGCTCTTCACTCAGCATCTCATGGTGGCAGTAGCTGCAGGCGAGATCGAGTCCGGCATGGTCGCCATGATCGAACAGCACGCCGCCGCCCGTGCTGGCGAAATAGACACGCAGGGGTGGGTCGGGTTGTGGCGCCGGCGCCAGGAAGGCGAGCAAACCTGCGACCAGAAGGCCGACTCCCGCGAGCAAGACCCACGTGGACCGTCTCTTCTCATCCATCGGTATCAGCTCCACCGGTTGCCGCGAGCGATCGAGGAAGGTCGCGCCCGCGCCGGCCGGCCGCCGTCGACGGGCTCGCTTTCGCCGCGCGCAATTGTGCCCCAAAGCAAGACGGCGAGGCTACGCGCATGCGCCCAAGTCTGTCAATAACGTCAGCCTGCGCGGGCATTAAATCGGCTTATCCTCTGAATCGAGAGCGCCGCCGCTTGTACAAGCGTGACGCCGGGGGTACCGGTCGGCGAAGGTAGAATTATCTACCTCGAGCACGTCGGACGCGACCTGTGGCGGCGGTCCGCAGGTCGCTGAAGCGGCACCGCGCAGCGCGAACGGGAACGGTGTAGCGCGAGCGGGAGTCGTGCCGCGGGCGGAAAAGGCGAGCCGCACGCAACGCCCGCCTGCCGTGGCGCAGGGATCGAAGCGTGTTTCGTGGTCTCAGGGCGAGGGATACAAGAAGGCACCGCCGGCGGGTCGCCAGGGTGCCAAATCGCTGGGTGGACAGCGGGATTTGAACCCGCGACCTCTTGATCCACAGTCAAGCGCTCTGACCGACTGAGCTATGCCCACCGTGAAGGCCGCGCGTCGAACTCGAACAGCGATCCTAATCCTGTGGATCATGTAACTGCAAGGGATTTCTCCTCCTCTCGGACCTCTGGGGGTTGCGCCTTGCATGTCGAGACGCATACAATGCTTGGCTCATTTGGTCGGGCGGCGCGGCGGCTCATCCACCGCGCCTGCGGCACCACCGCGGCAGCAGGGGAGGAGGCCATGAAAGGGCGCGTACTCGTGATCGACGACGAGCCGGAAATCCGGCGCAATCTGACGATCGGCTTGACCCAAGAAGACTACTCTGTTGTCGCCTGTCCCGACGGGATTTCGGCGATCCATGAGCTCGATCGGGCTCGAGCGCAGGGCGAGGGATTCGATTACCTCGTGACCGATATCTTCATGCCCGACATCGATGGGCTGAAGATCCTCAAGGTGATCAAGAATCAGTATCCGGAACTCCCCGTCCTCGTGATCACCGGCTTCGGCGACGAAGCGCTCAAGTTCACCGCGCTGGCCGAGGAGAACACCGGCTATCTCGACAAGCCGTTCGAGATTCCCGAACTCGTGGCAGCGCTCGAGCAACTCGCTCCGGGTACGTCGACCTCGGCCGCCCCGGCCGCCGGTGCCGAGGGCGAAGGGTCGCGCGAATCGGTGACCGCCTACTTGACCCTGCGCATCACGGATCCCAGCCGCAGCCTCGACGCCTTGGCGCAGCTCAGCGACTTGGACGGCGTCGAATCAGTCGACGCCGTGCGCGGCGACGTCGATATCATCCTGTTCGCCCAGGCTTCGAGCCAGACCGAGATCGAGGCGCTTTTCGAACGCGTCAAGAAGATCGCAGGCATTGAGGTCGTTTCGCTGTCGTCGGTCGAACGCCCGAAGGTCGATCGTGACGTCGGCGAGTTCGTCGACGTGTACAAGAAGGCGGTCAAGTCCGGGTCGCAGCAAGTGGCCCGCAAGCAGAGTGGGACGACGAGCTACATCATCGTCGATATCGACAAGGATGCGATCCAGCAGATCTTCACGACCGTCTTCTTCATCGACGAAGTCGTCTTCTGCGACGTGATCGACGAAGGCACGAAGCTGGTCGGCATGATCACCGGGCAGAGCGCGGTCGGCAGCACGCCGCACATCATCGAGAAGATCAGCGAGATCGACGGCGTACTGCGCGTGCGCGAGGCGAAGGTGATCAAGATCCTGGAGGACTAGGATGGCAACCCGGGCCTCCGAAGCGGAGAGCTTCGGCTATCGACTCTGGCGCTACGATGGCGCTCCCGGCGAGTTGATCCCGCTGCTGCAATCGGCGCAGGAGCACTTCGGGTACATCCCGCGCCGGGCGATCAAGTACATCTCGGAGGTGACGAGCATCCCCGAGTCGGCGATCTATGGTGTGATCACTTTCTACAGCCAGTTCCGCCTCCAACCGATGGGCAAGTACGTCGTGCGGGTTTGCGCCGGGACGGCCTGTCACGTCTCCGGCGCCAAGCTGCTGATCGAAACGCTGCAGGATGAGCTCGGGATCGAGGTGGGTGACACGACCGATGATGGGCTCTTCACCTTGTTCACCGTCGCCTGTCTCGGCTGCTGCTCGCTGGCGCCGGTGATGATGGTCAACGATACGACCCACGGACGACTCACGGCGGCCGAGGTGCGCAAGATCCTGCGCGGCTACCGGCGCCAGGCGCAGGCGCAGGGCGCCGAGGCGGGATCGGCCGCGGGCAGCAAGGCCTAGTTTGCCTGAGTGGCCCCGCCCCGGGGCCGCACCAAGTGGGGAGCATCTCCGATGAAATCTGTGCTGGTCGGCATGGGCACCTGCGGCCTCTCGGCAGGTGCGCAAGCGGTGCATGACAAGCTGCGCGAGTTGCTCGCTGCGCATGCGGATGCGGCCAAGCTCGGCATCACCGGATGCATCGGCATGTGCTACCGGGAGCCGCTGGTCGAGGTGCGCGAGAACGGTCGCCGTGTGATCTACGGTGGTGTGACCCCGGAGCGGGCGGCCGAGATCGTCGCACGGCACGTACTCGCCGGCGAAGTGCTCGAGGACTACGTCGCCTACGACCTGGACGGCGATGCGCCGGCGCGCGGTAGCGAGACGGGCTTCCTCGGCGTGCAGGAGCGGATCGTCTTGCGCAACTGCGGCACGATCGATCCCGAGTCGCTGGAGGAATACGAGGCGGCGGGAGGCTATGCGGCGCTGCGCAAGGCGCTGGGGGAGATGACCCCCGGGGACATCATCACCGAGATCAAGAACTCGGGCCTGCGCGGGCGTGGCGGGGCCGGTTTCCCGACCGGGATGAAGTGGTCCTTCGCGGCGCAGAACGCAGGCGACGTCAAATATGTCGTCTGCAACGCGGACGAGGGGGACCCGGGCGCCTTCATGGATCGCTCGGTGCTCGAGGGTGATCCGCACGCAGTCCTCGAGGGGATGATCATCTGCGCGCGCGCAATCGGGGCGAGCTTCGGCTACATCTACTGCCGGGCCGAGTACCCGCTCGCGATCAAGCGC
>Ga0180436_10002605_pt1 | contig 16987 bp, 15 predicted proteins | sample SS_ome_2_FD_132434 | JGI IMG/M metagenome (GOLD analysis project Ga0180436, IMG submission 132434) | Hypersaline lake sediment archaeal communities from the Salton Sea, California, USA - SS_3_S_2 metaG | ecosystem: Environmental > Aquatic > Non-marine Saline and Alkaline > Hypersaline >...
ACGCTTTCGCCCTTCCGGGGGGGCAGATCTTCATTACCGCGGCCCTGTTCCGTGCCCTCGAGTCCGAGGCCCAACTTGCGGGGGTGCTCGGTCACGAGGCCGGGCACGTGATCGCCAAGCATTCCAACGAGCAGATGTCGAAGGCCGGGCTTCTGCGCGGGATCGGCAGTGCCGTCGGAGTCGCGGTCGGTGGGGAGAACATGGCGAGTAGTGCGCAGGTCGCGGGGATGGTGAACCACGTGCTCTCCACGAGCTACGGACGCAACGACGAGTACGAGGCGGACGAGATCGGCGCGCTGTTGATGCATCGGGCGGGCTATGATCCCGCGGCCCTGATCGGGGTGATGGAAATCCTGCGGAAGGCGGGCGGATCCGGCAGCCAACCCGAATTCCTCAGCACCCACCCGTTTCCCGAGAACCGGGCGGAGCGCTTGCGTACCGTGGTTCTCCCGGGAATCGGAAAATTGGGCCGGTCGTGACACCACGCTTCGGGGTTGGAAGCGATGACCCCGCCTGCGTGGTGCCGCGGAGTGCGGGGATCAGGCGAGTTCAGGTCCCTCGCCCTGTGGAGGCTCCGGAGACGGGGAATCCTCGGTATTTACGGTGTCGGACTCGTCGGAGGCCTGGGGTGATTCTTCACCCGGTTCCTCTTTCTTGCGAGCGGATTCCGTGGCGGCGCGCCGTCCCGCGGCGGCCCCGGTCTCGAAGCCGCTTCGAACCGAGCCGGGTGTGATCTCGTCGAGCAGGGCCGCGCCGAAGGCTCCGACGTAGGCGAAGGCGTAGGCGACGTCGTGGGTTCCCTTTTCGAACTCCTCCCTGGCCCGGGGCACGAAGGAGTCCGCAGCCTCGCGGGCGTCGGACATGCCGGCGTCGAATGCCTTCCTGGCGGCATCGGTGAGGTCGCGAAAGGCTTCTTCCGTCCGTGACGAGGTCTTTGCTTCGGCGGTCTCGGGCTGTTCGTCCGAGTGTTGGTTGTGGGTGGGATCGGATGAGTGATCGTTCATGAATCGGGGTGCGGCAGATGGGGCCGCCGTTTGGTTGTGGGACAAAGGTGCCAAGGCGGGCGGACGCCTGCGATTATAAAGCCAGGGCCGCTTTGTAGGAAGGCACGGGCTGGCGGTTTTCGGGGTCGCGCGAGGGTGCCGGACGGTCCCGTTCTTTCAGGAGTCCGTTCCGATCGGGAGGGAGGCCGCGAAATCCTGGAGAAAGGAGAGCGCCGCCGAGAGCCAGCCCATCTCCACCGCGACCCAGATGAGACCGAGACCGAGCGCGATCTCGACGAGGCGAAACAGGAATCCGAAAGTCACGCTTAAGAATCCCCGTCGCCGGGGGAGACGTTGCACCGATGCGTCGAGCGCGTCGAGTCGCGCGGTGATCTCGTCGAGCCGTGCGTCGATCGCGCCCGGTGCGGGCGGATCGGAGGGGAAGGGGACCGGTGCCGGAGATACCGGCTGGACGGGTTGGGTGTCGGTGCCCGATGCAGAGTCACCCGATTCGGAATCCGGGGTCGAGGCCGGCGGCGGCACGATCGGCATGATCGGTGCGGTTTCCTCGTCCGGAAGGGACTCCGGACCCGTCGCGAGACGGCGGATGGCGCGCAGCTCCCGGTGAGCCTCGAGGATGAGCGATTCGAGGCGTTCGAACTCCACGGGCTTGGGAAGAAAGCGGAACGGGAGAAGCTTGGTGGAACGGCAGGCACGGAAACGCCGTTTTACCTCGGCATTCGGATCGGACGCGACCATGATGACCGCGACGAGACGGTCGAGACGGCGGCTCAGTGTTTCGACCGCTTCGATTCCGCTGAGTCGGGGCCCCTGGGCGTCGATCACGATCACCTGGATCGAGGGCTCGGTTTCGAAGAGGGTGAGAGCCTCCTCCCCGGTGTTGGCGGTGAGAACCTTCTCGAATCCCACGTATTCGGCGAGGAATGTCTTGAGGGCGAGGAGAAAGGCGGGGTCGCTGTCCACCACGAGGACGCCGGCCCCATCGAGACCGGTGAGCGACGGAGGAGAGAAATCCTGGTCCGGGATCGCGAGTGTCATAGGGAAAGGAGGGGATGGGACGGATGAACCTACCGGGGAATGCAGAGGAGGGACAAGAGAATTCTCTCCGCGGAGGTCCGTTCAAGCCCGTGCTTTTCGGCGGAACCGGAGATGGTATCGTGGCCGTCATGCGACTGCGTCACGGAATCGATCTCGGCTACTGCACCAACATCCACCGCGGGGAAACCTGGGAGGAAACCTTCGGGGCGCTGCGCGTCCACACCGATGCGGTCCGGCGGCGCGTGGCGGGAGATTTCCCCTACGGCATCGGTCTTCGCCTTTCGGCCGAAGCCGCGGCGCAGTTGACCGGCTCGGGCGAGGATCGCGATGCCTTTCGGCGCTGGCTCGAGGAAAGCGGTTCCTATCTTTTCACGGTGAACGGATTCCCCTACGGCTCGTTTCACGGGACCAGGGTGAAGGAGAATGTCTATGCGCCCGATTGGCGCACACCCGAACGGCTCGCCTACACCAACCGCCTTTTCGATCTGCTCGATGACCTCGCCCCGGCTGGCCGAGAGATCAGCGTCAGCACGCTGCCGGGGTCGTTCAAGGATTTCCTTCCGGCCGGTGAAAGGGAGGCGGCTCTCGAGGCGATCTGCGGGAATTTGCGGGCGTGTTCCGACCACATCGAGTCGATCCGGCAGCGAAGCGGGCGGGATGTCCACCTCGGGCTCGAGCCCGAACCGCTCGGTCTCTTCGAAACGAGTGCCGAGACGGTGTCGTTCTTCGAGAGACTCGTCGACGGGACAGGACCGGAGGAGCGGGAACGGATCCTTCGGAATCTCGGGGTGAACTACGACACCTGTCACCTCGCCGTCGAATTCGAGGAGCCGGCACGGGCGCTCGGGCGACTCCGTGATGCAGGGGTGCGCATCTCGAAGATCCACCTCAGCTCGGCCCTCGCTTTCGCACCGGCTCCGGGAGCGCTGGAGAGATTGCGGGATTTCGAGGAAGGGGTCTACCTGCACCAGGCAATCGTCCGGGAAGGAGACGAGATCATCGCCCGGCTGCGGGATCTGCCCGAGGCCTTCGCGTGGGCGGAAGACAGGGACGGGAGGTGGGGCGAAGAGTGGCGGGTTCATTTCCACGTGCCGATTCATACGCGGCCCGAGGAACCCTTCGGCGACACCCGCGACCACGTCACCGGGACTCTCGACGTCCTGGCGGACGAGCCCGGCCTGTGCCGCCATTTCGAGATGGAAACCTACACCTGGGAGGTGCTACCCCCGGCAATGCGGGCGCACGATGTCGTCGATCAACTCGTCTGCGAATACGAGTGGACTCTATCCGAAATGAGGAAGCGCGGATTGGCGGATTGAATCCGGACCGCTTCGGGCGGGCGCCATTCAGGCACCGGTGGGCGGCGTCGCGTAGGCCCGGTCGAGGTGGGTGTATCCACCGTCGACGTGGATGATCTGGCCTGTTGTATGCGTCGACCGGGGAGAAAGGAGAAAGAGCGTCATCGCCGCGATTTCGTCTGGCAGGGTGAAGCGGTTACCGAGCGGGATGCGAGCCTCGATCTCCCGCCTCGCTGCCTTCGGATCTTCGCGTGAAGAGAGCCAGCGTTCGTACATCGTCGTCCAGACTTCGGCGGGAACGACGGCATTGCAGCGCACTTCGTCGGCCGCGAAATCGAGGGCCCACTCCCGGGTCAGGGCGGTGAGGGCTCCCTTCGCGGCGGCATAGCCCGACGTGCCTCCCTGGCCGGTCAGGGCGACCTTGCTTCCGATATTGACGATGGCGCCCCTCGTTCTCCGCAGGTGGGCCGCGACGTGGTGGACGAGAGAATAGGAGGGAAAGAGATTCTTCTCCAGCGACTCGGCGAAGTCGGCGAGCGGCCGGTCGATGCCACTGCTGTCGTTGACACCCGCGTTGTTGACCACGCCGTCGATCCGGCCCGCCTGTTCCACGACTTTCTCGACGGCTGACCGGACGCCGTCGTCGTGACGCAGGTCGAGCTGGTGGTAGTCGGGGCGAGGCGCGTCCTCCGGCACGAGTGAGAAGACCGGGGCGGTGTCCGGACTGGCGAGGTCGAGGATCACGGGCCGGGCGTCCTCCCTGCAGAGGCCTGCGACGATCGAGGCCCCGATGCCGTTCGCGCCGCCGGTGACGAGAATGACGCGTCCTTCGAGAGAGAGATCCATGCCGAAATGATGGCACGGATCGGAGCGGCGGGCGAGACCCGATCAGGCTTCGGGCGAGGCGGGCGGATCCCAGGGGCCGCGGTGAGTGTGCGTGGCGGCGGGCTGGGCGGAAAAGAGAGAAGGCAGGCGTGTGGTCCCCCGGGGCAGGCTGGGCGGCGGCGCGTGGTGAGACGTCCGTTCGGTCACGGACGAGACCGGGGGAAGGGCGGTCGCGTGGGCTTCCGTTTCCTCGCGCCAGGTGCGTCGTGTCGCCAGCTGGACCTCGATCTCCCGGAGGAGATTCGAGAGATTCACCGGCTTCTCGATGACAGGACTGACGATTCCCCCGATGTCGGCAAGACTAACGGCCTCGCGGGCGATGCCCGTGACGAGAATGACGGGGATCTCCCGGGTCGTGACGTCGTGTCGCAGGTCGGAAAGGACCATGCTACCGTCCCGGTCGGGCATCATGACGTCGAGAAGGATCAGGGAGGGCCGAACCCGGCGGACCATCTCGAGTGCGAGCAACGAGTTGTTCTCGATCACCGGTTCATAGCCGAAGCGATCGAGAGCCTTGGCCATGAGGGTGGTGAATCGGGGATTGTCATCGATGAGAAGGATGCGTGCCGTCATTCGCGTAAATGGGACCCGGTAAGAGTGTATCACGGCCTTTCCGCATGAAAAACATTAATTTTCTAAAAATTACAAACATCGAGGCGGGGCAGGGAGGAAGCCGCGGGTGAGAAATGGCGTGGGATTTTATAAAAAGCGGTGGATTCACTCGAGAAAAAGCTTATATTTATGAAAATTGATTAATTTTTCAGAAATTCTGTCTTCGGATCTGCCCCTGATGAATCGAATTCTCATCTTCAGCAACGACACGGCCACCTCGGAGGGACTGCGCCAGGTCCTGAGCCGGTCGGGTTTTCACACAGCCGTCGTTTCCGACGCCGCATCGCTCATCGAATTCTGCCGGCAGCATACTCCGGACCTGATGTCGGTGGATCTCGACGCGGCCTCTCCCGCTTTGTGGAACGCGATTCAGACCGTCAAGGGACTGGGCAATCTCGCCAATCTGCCGCTCCTCGGACTCAGCACCGAGGGCACCGAAGAAACGCTGAACACTGCGAAACAATTCGGCTTCGGCGCCGTCTTTCCCAAGCACGTCGATTTCACCTCTCTCATCAACGCCATCAACCACATGATCGATCCCCAATCCGCTGCCCAAACCGGTGTCGCCGTGACATCGGGTGACTCTCTCCAGGCCCTTCTCGGCCTGACGGACGAAATCCGCTCGCTCGCCGACGAGCTGAGGGACCGGGTGGGCGAGTTCGGAAACGATGGGGCCGAACTCTTCGGCTATATCGACGATTCGAGTGAGGCGATCCGTACCAAATTGAGCCGGATCGACGCGTCGGCCCTGCAGGACCGCGAGATTCGCCACGACTTTCGCAACATGATCGGATCCGTCACCGGTTTTGCCGAGCTGATCCAGATGGAGCCGGACGTCTCCGCCGACTCACACCGGACCCTGGGGCGTATTCGCGAGTGCTCCCGGTCCTTCGTTTCGCTTCTCGACGAGCAGAAGGCGGCCGCTGCAACCGGAGAGTGAGCGCGTCGCCTCTCTGGCCCCTCCTTCTCGTGACGGGGGGCTGGAGATAATCCGGTAGACGAGGGCTCAATCCGCCCTATTTTCGTCCTCCGCCCCGACGGGGTGGTCGTGAGGCATGGGTCAGAGATTGGGAGTGACTGGAGCGAGCGGTTTCCTGGGAAGGGCGATCGTCTCGGAGGCGTCGCACCGGGGGTGGCAGGTCACGGGGTATTCGCGGCGCATCGACACGCAGGTCGATGGCTGCGACGAGATGCGTTCCTTCAGCGATCTGGAGATGATCGATCTCGAGGGAATCGACGCTCTCGTTCACCTGTCGGGGGAATCTCTGATCGGACTCTGGACACCGGACAAGAAATCCCGCATTCGTCGCAGCCGGGTCGATCTCACCGCGGACATCGTCACCGCGATGGAGGAAATGCCCCGCTTCCGCCGTCCCCAGGTGTTGGTCTCGGCGTCGGCGACAGGATTCTACGGCGATCGCGGCGACGATTGGCTCGACGAGGAGTCCGACGCGGTATTCGGCTTCCTGCCGAGCGTCTGCCGCGAGTGGGAGCTCACGGCGCTGGCGGCGCGCAGGCTGGGGTCGCGGGTTGTCTGTGCCCGGCTCGGAAATCTGGTCGGGGCGGGAGGCATGCTGCGCCCGGTCGAGGCCGCTTTCCGGTTCGGATTCGGCGGCAAGATGGGTACCGGCCGGCAATGGATGCCGTGGATCCACATCCGCGATGCGGCACGCGCCTTCCTCGCCATCGTCGAAAACGAGGAGATCCGGGGAGCGGTCAACGTCGTCTCTCCGGCCCCGGTGTCGAACCTCCAGTTTGCCGACTCGCTGTCCCGTGTCTTCGGGCGGCGTCACTCGTTCCCGGTGCCACGCTGTCTGCTCTCCCTCCTTCCCGGCGGAATGGGTGAAATGTTCCTCTCCAGTCAACGGGTGGAGCCGGTCGTGCTCCGGGCTTCGCGGTTCCGTTGGGACTTCGAGGATTTCGAGAGTGCGTTGTTCGATGCGCGGCAGGGTGGCGAGGAGGCTGCTGCGGAAAGCGAGGGTGGCGATGCGACGTCCGGCGAGGTGGAGCAATCGCCACAGGATGACGCATGAATCCCCGGCGAACCCGTGCTAGTCTCGTCGCGATATGGCAGCTCCCCAGAACATCATCGGGATCGTCTACGATTACGACCAGACACTGAGTCCGACCTACATGCAGGACGAGGTGATCTTTCCCCGCTTCGGCATCAACCCGTCGGAGTTCTGGAAACGGTGTCGCGATCTGGTGGAAAAGGACGGCTTCGAGTCGGAACTCGCCTACCTCAAGGCGATGCTCGATTATCTCGACATCGACGGCCCGAGCAATGACGACCTCCGCGACCTCGGTGAGGGACTCCAGTTCTTCAAGGGCCTGCCCGGGATGTTCGAGGAGATCGAAGGCATCCTGCGCGACGAACACAGGGCGATGGGGGTGCGCATCGAGCACTACATCGTGTCGAGCGGAATCAAGAGTCTCATCGAGGGAAGCCAACTGCGTCCGCATGTGAGGGAAATCTTCGGATGCGAGTTCGCCGAAGACGGATCGGGTCGCATCGCGTTCCCGAAGCGAGTGATCTCACACACCGCGAAGACGCAGTATCTCTTTCGGATCAACAAGGGGCTCCTGGAGCCGTACGAGGATGTCAACGATCACATGCCGGACCAATTGCGTCCGATCCCCTTTCCCAACATGATCTACCTCGGCGACGGCCCCACCGACGTGCCCTGTTTCACGGTCATGAAACGGTTCGGGGGCCACTCGATCGCGGTCTACAATCCCGAGGACGAGTCGCGGGTCAGTTTTCGGAAGGCCTTCCAGCTCTCCGGTCCGGCCAATCGCATCAAGTATATCGCCCCCGCCGACTACCGTCCGGGCAGTCACCTGCGTCTCCTGCTGGAGGAGATCATCCTGTCGATCGCCGATCGCATCGTCGAGACGAGGCGGAGGGAACTGAGCGACGCGACCGTTCCGGCGCCGACCCACTGAGCCAGCCGCCGAGGCGACAGGGTGGGGTGGTGGATCCAACAGGGTCGGGCCGACAATCCCGCAGGGTGGGGTGGTGGATCCAACAGGGTCGGGTCGACAATCGAACAGGGTGGGGTGTTGAACCCAACAGGGTCGAACAATCGACTCGACCGGGTCGAGCTTGCTACAGGGCGGCAATCAATCGCCGGAGGTCGGCGGCCGGCCATTGACCGGGTGCGTTCGGTTCGCGGAGAAAGCCGTAGTTGAGGCAGGAACCGGCCCGGGCCAGCACGAGCCGCGAGACTTTGCCGAGCGGACCCATTCCCATCGCGGAAACGAGCCGGCCCTCGGATGCTTCCCGCTCCACCAGAACCGCCAGCTCGCCCAGCTGCTTCATCGTCGACACGACCACCGCGAGTTTGGGCAGATCGGCACCGAGCGACCGGGCGCGTTCGATGCGTTCTTCCAGAGCGGGGAGTCCCGGATAGCCGGCAAAATCGTGAAACGAGGCGACGAGGGGCACATCGTGCGCGCGGGTGGTGCTGGCGAAGTTCCGAAACTCGCGCGATTCGAGAGAAGCGATCTCGGTATCGACCAACGCCGCGACCGGGAGGAATCGTTCGTAGAGTTCGCGTCTCTGGCCGGATCCGAGAGCGTGCGCGCCTCCCTCCGCAGGAGCCCGGACTGTCACCAGGGCGGGTGGCGTCGTTTCGATGCAGGAACGCTCCGCTTCGTCCAGGACGGGCAGGAGGTTGTCGATCCGGTACTCGAGGATGTCGGTATCGGGATCGCGATCCAGCGTCAGGACATCGAGATCCTCGGCCCGGGTAACGGTCGCGACGGTCCGGGGACGTCGGGCTGACAGGAGCGGTGACACGGTGGGAGGGGAGAAGACAAAATGGCGAAGACGAAAAAACCCCGCCGGGCGGCGGGGTTCCTCGCGGACAGGCCCGGGGCGGGGGAGATTACGCCGTGCTCTTCTGACCGAGGGGGCCCTGGGTCTCCATCACGCCGGGGATGCGCATCGGGCGAATCGGAAGATCGGCGGCGAGATCGACGTTGTCGGGGACGAGCTTCTGCCGGCTCTCCTCCAACTGGTCCCAGGTGAGACGCTTTCCGGTGTAGCACGCCTCGCGCCCGAGGATGGCCATCGTGGTCGAGTGCGCGACCCACTCCGCGTCGTCCTTTCGCTCGCCGGAACGGATCGCGGCGACGAACTCCTCGTGCTCGATGTCGTACATGTTCTTCGGAGTGCGAGGTTTCCTCCAGCGCCACGGATTTTCTCCGGTGACCTCGGCGGAACTGGTTCCGAATTTCGCGACACCCTTGGTGCCGACGATGGTGTCGCCGGTGAACTGGTAGGACGGCGTCAGGAATTGGCGCCACTCGACGTGCGCCTTCACATCGTTCGGATACTCGTAGGTGATACCGAAGTGGTCGTAGATGTTGCCCTCGTTGTTGGGACGCTGGCGGCCGCCGCTTCCGTAGGCACCGACCGGGGTGGCGTCGTTGAAGGCCCAGGCGATGCGATCGACGTTGTGGCAGCCCTGCTCGACGATCCCGTCGCCGGCCAGCCAGGTGAAGTTGTACCAGTTCCGCACCTGCCACTCGGTATCGCCCATGCCGTCGGGCCGGCTCGAGGGATCCGGCATCGCCTTGACCGGCGAGGCGTAGTAGGTGGAGTGAATGCTGACCACGTCTCCGATCGCGCCGTCGTGGATGCGCTGGAAGAGCGGACGTCCGTGCTCGCTGTAGCGGTAGCAGAAGCCGCAGAGAACGGAGAGCCCCTTGTCCTTGGCGAGCTTCGCCGTATCGAGAAAGTCGAACACGCCCGCCACGTCGGTCGCACACGGCTTTTCCACGAAGGCATGGAGGTCCCGCTCGATGGCCGCCTTGAAATGTTGCGGACGAAAGGCCGGCGGAGTCGTGAGAAGGACGATGTCGATGCCGCTGTCCATCACCTTCTCGAAGCAGTCGAGTCCGCCGAAGACCCGCCCGTCGATGTCCGGCGCGACCTTGTCGCGAACGGACGCGTACTTTCGCACCATGGCGAGCTTCTTCTCGGCCTCCTCGATGTAGAGATCGCCCATCGCCCACAACTCGATGTTGTCATCGGAGTTCATCGAGTTCATCATGGCGCCTCCCCCGCGTCCGCCGCATCCGACGACACCGACCTTGAGCTTCTTGTCGTTTTTCTTGCCGAAGGTGACCGAGGGAAAACCGGCGGCGGCACCGGTCGCGACGGTCGCGGCGCCGGCCTTGACGAAGGTTCTGCGGGTGGATTCGATTCCGGGGATGTCTTTTGCTTCGCTCATGTGATTCGGGAATGAAACAGGGACGAAGGCAATCCGGCCCTGCCTGTTACAAGGTCGATGCAATTCGCCCTCTGTCAAAAACGCGACCGTACGCGATCTTGGACTCGAAGCCGGGAGAATCGCACCCGGCCATCTCTCCCGATCGGGTATTGACAAGCGATTGCGTCGATTCATTCTGGAACAAATCCGTACTCTTTCCATGTCCCGAATCTTCTGGCTGTTGATCGTGTTGCTGGCGTCAGGCCTGGGCGCGTGGCGCCTGACACGCCTCGATTTCCCCGTGACGAAGACGCTCGAGGCGCGCGACGGCAGGTCGATCGAGGCCGAAGTGATCGGGCGTACCCGTCAGGAAGTGACCGTTGTCCGGGCGGAGGACGAGCAGCGTTTCGCGATCCCGGTCGAGGATCTCTCCCGGGGCGACCGGCTCTTCCTGAAGCGTCTCCCCCTTCGCGATCCCCCGCCGCCACCGCCGCCGCCGGAACCCGACGAGGTCGTCAAACCGAAAGACTTCTACATCGCACGGCGCGAGGCGGAGATCGCCGAGCTTCGCCGAAAGGCGGAGGTCCTGCGGATCGAGGTGAATTCCGGCACTCTCAATTCGATGGTGCAATCCACGCGCAGCCGCCAGTTGGTCGACATCGAGAAGGAGATCAAGACCCTCGAGACCGCGATCGAGAGCTACCGCTGGCGGAAGAAGATCGAATGACGTGAGGGGCCGGCATCGCCTGGGGCGGGAAGTGTTCGACTCGATTCGGCCCGGTGTGGCATATTTCCTCCATGACACGATTGTCTCTGCCGCTCGTCCTCGCCGTTCTGTTCATCGCCCCGTTGTTGCGGGCGGACCTGAGCCTGCCTCATTTTTTCAGTGATCACATGGTGCTGCAGAGGGATCGCGACGCCGCGATCTGGGGCGAGGCGGCGCCGGGTGCGGGCGTGACGGTCACCTTCAAGGGTGCCACGGTCGTGGTGGAAGCCGGGCCGGACGGCACGTGGCGGGCGAAGGTTCCGACGGGTGAAGCCGATGCCGCGGGGGCTCCCCTCGTCGTTTCGTCCGGCGAGGAGGAGGTCGTGATCTCGGACGTTCTCGTCGGGGAGGTATGGTTCGCCTCCGGCCAGTCGAACATGGTGTTCACGATGAACCGGGTCGAGGAGTACGCCGGCCTCGTCGCCGAATCGGATCATCCCGCCCTGCGCATGTTCAATGCCCCGCAGGTGACCGCGGTCGATCCACGGGATGACATCGAGGGGAGCTGGACCGCGGCAAGTCCGGAGACGGTTCCGGGCTACTCCGCGGTGGCCTTTTTCTTCGCCCGGAAACTTCACCTCGATCTCGGCGTGCCGGTCGGGGTGATCAAGTCGGCGTGGGGCGGCAAACCGGTCGAGACTTTCACCAGTCGCGAGGCCCTGCTGACCCTGCCGGGCACGAAGGCTCTCGTCGAGGCGGCGATCGCGAGAGACGAGGCGTTCGACGAGGCATCGGCCATGGCCGCCTACGAGGAAAACCTCTCGCGCTGGAAGGAAGCGATCGCCGGCTGGCGCGAGTTGACGGCAGCGGAGAAGGAGAAGAAGCGTCCCCCACGGCGACCGGCGGTGCCGAAGCGGGCCCTCGATACGGAGGGACAACCGGGGGTCCTTTTCAATTCGATGATTCATCCCTTCGCCGGCTACGACATCCAGGGAGCGATCTGGTATCAGGGTGAGGGCAACGCCAAGGTTGGAGCCGTTCCCTACGACCAGACCCTGCCTCTCCTCATCCATGACTGGCGGGACAGGTGGGGCGACGCATTTTCCTTCTACTTCGTCCAGTTGGCCAATTTCCGGGCGCCCACGACCGATCCGGGTGACCGGGATCCCTGGCCCCTCCTGCAGGATCGCATGCGCCTCATCCTCGAGACCACGCCGAAGACGGGAATGGCGGTGACGAACGACATCGGGGAGGCCGACGACATTCACCCGAAGAACAAGAAGGACGTGGGCGAACGGCTCGCCCTCTGGGCCCTCGCCCGCGATTACGGCAGGGATGAACTCGTCTACAGCGGCCCCCTTTTCGCCGGGCACGAGAAGCAGGGCGGTGCGATTCTCGTTTCCTTCGATCATGCGGGCGAGGGATTGAAGAGCCGCGACGGCGGGCCCCTGCAGCGGTTCGAGATCGCGGGTCCGGACAAGGTCTGGCACTGGGCCGAGGCCGCGATCGAGGGGAAGCACACGGTTCGGGTGTCGTGCGAGGACGTGCCCGACCCGGTGGCGGTCCGCTATGCCTGGGCGGCGAATCCCGAGGGAGCCAATCTCGTCAACAGTGCCGGTCTGCCCGCCTCGGTGTTCCGCACCGACGACTGGAACGATGTGACCGATCCGCGCGCACTCGCCGCGCTCGAAAAGGAAACGAGGCGGCGGGAGCTGGCGGGCGCGATTCAGGCACTGCGGGCGAGACGGGACGCCCACGACCGGGGGAGTGAAGAGTTCCGTGCCATCTCCGAGGAGATGAAGGCGAAGATGGAGGCGTTTCGCGCCCTGAGCGAGGAGCGGAAAGCCGGCCGGTGACGAGGGGGTGATGCCGGGGCGAGGTGACCCCGTGAACGGGTGTGGGGCAGATTCGGGGTTGCTTTTCGGTGTTCGATGAGCGTAGACGGGAGAAACAACCCTGACGCTCTGTCATCCCCGAAATGGACCGTCCCTCGTCTTCTCCTCTTCAACTCGGAGTCAACATCGACCATGTCGCCACGCTGCGGCAGGCCCGCTACGCTCCCATGCTCGACGCTCCCCAGGCCGAGCCGTCCCTGCTCGCGGCGGCGCACGAAGTCGAGGCGGCCGGGGCGGACTCGATCACCGTTCACCTGAGGCTCGATCGCCGCCACATCCAGGATCGCGACGTCTTCGAGTTGCGGGAGAAGATTCACACGAAGCTCAATCTCGAGATGGGGAACAGTCCCGAGATCCTCGACATCGCCCTGCGGGTGCGGCCGGATTTCGTCTGTCTCGTGCCGGAGAATCGACGGGAGATCACGACCGAGGGGGGGCTCGAGGTGGCGAACGCCGATACCTCCCTGCGCCGCACGATCGAGGCCCTGCAGGCAAATGGAACCCGCGTCAGCCTATTCATCGACCCCGAGACGGCCCAGGTCGAGGCGGCGGCTCGCACCGGTGCCGAGATGATCGAGCTTCACACCGGTGCGTTCGCCAACGCGGCGGTCGAGGGCGGCGAGACGGAGTTTCAAGCGATCCGGGAGGCCGCCCTCCTCGGTCACTCACTGGGGCTCCAGGTCAATGCGGGTCACGGCATCACGATCGCGAATCTGCCGCGCCTGATGCGGGCCCCGCACCTCGCGGAGTTGAACGTCGGCCACCACCTCGTCTCCCGGGGGGTCTTCCTCGGAATCGGTCGTGCCGTGCGCGAGATGCGCGCTCTCATGGACAGCTATCCTTCGCTGCGGGAGGACGAAGATGCGGAGGGCGTCCACGGATTGACCTGATTGACTCGATCGGTCCGTTCGCGGCGACCGGACGCGGTGGGTTCTGCGCCGGGAGGCGGTCACGCCTCGACTTCGATTCCCATTTTCGAGGCCCGCTTTTTCCAGAGGTCGCGGGCAAACTCCTGCATGTCTTCCCGGGTGTCGGCCTCATCCACGATTTCCAGTCCCAGGAGGGTCTCGACCACATCTTCCATCGTGACGAGTCCGCTCAGTCCACCGTATTCGTCGAGGACGATCGCGACATGATGCCGGTTCGCGACGAGGGTCTCGAAGGCGGCCGAGAGCTTGGTGATTTCCGGCAACGCGGGTATCTCCCTCATCATCTCGGAGAGGCGGCGGTCGTAATCATCCCGCGCGGCGGCAAGAAGGATATCGTGGGTGAGGACGAAGCCCTTGATGTCATCCCGGTTCTTCCCGAAAATCGGGATGCGCGAAAACGGCGAAGCTTCGTGCTCGTCGAGGTAGTGGCGAACGGTCGTTTCCTGGTCGAGGGCGAAGACCACGATACGCGGAGTCATCACCTCCCGCACCGAGATTTCACCGAGACGGAGCAGGTTCTCGAGGATGCGCGACTCGTCTTCCTTGAGATGGCCCTGCCGCCAGCCCATCTGCGCCATGACGCGTAATTCGTCGCGGCTGAAGGAGGCTTCGCGCTGGTGTCCCTTGCTGAAGAGTTCAATGAACCAGACGATCGGGGCCATCACGATCGAGAGATACTTCAGGCAGATCGCGACCCACGGAGCCCAGGCCCGCCAGTGCCGGGCGCCGAGATTCTTTGGCACGATCTCCGACGCGATCAGGATCGCGAGGGTCATGAGGAAACCGGCCACGGCATCCCAGGCGCCGCCCCCGAGAGCCGAAACCTGCGCCGCCACCCCCATTGCCCCGACCGTGTGCGAGACGGTGTTGAGCGTGAGGATCGATGTGAGCGGACGGTTGATTCGCGTCTTGAGATCCTCCAGTGTGGCGCCTCGCTTCGGACTCTGGTTCTTCAGGTTCGCGATGTAGGGATTGGTGACGCTCAAGAGGACCGCCTCCCAGACCGAGCAGAAGAAGGAGACGCCGATCGCGAAGACGAAAAAGAGGACCAGGGCGGTCCAGGAACCGGTCGCCGACGGATCGGCTGCACCCGCGGCCACGGCCGCGAATAAGGAGTCTGCCATGATTTCCCGAATGTGGGGGGGAAAGGGCGGCGCATCAAGTGCAAACGAAGACACACGCCCTCGTGTTCCGCGCCCGGCTCCCGCGCCGGGTCAGTGTTTCGTCAGGTAGGCGTAGTAGGCACCCGTGATTTCCCCCCCGGGTCCCTCGAAGACGGCATGCAGCCGGGTCGGACCCTTCTCGAGAGTCACGTCGAAGCGAACGGACGGGGCATCCTGCGGGACGGAGGTCTGATGCTTCTGTCCCCCGATCTCGATCCGGGCCGATTGAGCGGGGACGGCGACGCCGGGACGGGCGCGAAAGGCCTGGGTCCCCGGAACGTCCTTTCCGGCCGGAATGGCGGCGGTGATCGGCGTATCGACCACGTCGCCCTCCTTCGGCCAGCGCCGCAACTCGATCGTGTAGTCACCGGATTCCGCCACATCCAGGTACCAGAAACCGAGATTCTGCGGTTTGTTCTCACCGTTCCGGATGTGTTGTTGATTCCAGGGAGTCGCCCCGTCGGTGATCCAGTCGTGACTCGTGAGGCGGCTGGGATTCTCGGCGGGGTGGCCGACGATGATGCGGGCGGGATCGCCGAAACTGGGAGCGATGTCGGCCCACCAATCCTCGTAGAATGCCTTGAGTCGTTCCGCCACCTCGGGGTGGGCGTCGATCACGTTCTTCTCCTGGCCGGGGTCGTCGTTGATGGCATAAAGCTCGTGGCGCGGGATGTCGTTCCGGCCCATGTCGCTGACAAGCCGCCAGTCGTTGGTCATCACCGACGACTTGCGCCATTTGATGGGGTCCTTGACCCGCTGGCTGTCGGTCACGAGAATGCGGTCGGGCCAATCCTTCGGGGCGACATCGTTCTCGATGAGGGGACGGATCGACACGCCGTCGAACTTCACCTCGGCGGGAGCTTCCACCCCGCAGAGATCGATCAGCGTCGGCACGACATCGACGTGGGCCGTGATGGTGTCGACGCGCCGTTCGTTCGCGAGCCCGCCACCCGGCCAATGGAGGAAGAAGGGAACGCGGTGACCTCCGTCATACTGGCTCCCCTTCTGGCCCCGCATCCCGGAGTTGTGGACCTTGGCGCCGGCTGCGGTGCCGTTGTCGGTCGTGAAGATGAAGATCGTGTTCTCGGCGAGCCCTTTCTCGGCGAGCCATGCCCGGAGTTCCCCGACATTGTGGTCGATGTTCGCGATCATGCCGTAGAAGTGTGCCAGGTGCGTCTGGAGGCCCTGCGCCTCGTAGGGCGCGGCGAATTCCGGGGGAGCATGCATCGGGCCGTGGGGGGCGTTGGTGGAAATGTAGGCGAAGAACGGTTTTCCCGCGGCGGCCTCGCGCTCCATGAACTCCCTGGCGTAGTCGAAGAACACGTCGGTGCAGAAGCCTTTCACCGGGACGGGATCGGAGTTGTGAAAGTAGGAGCCGTCGAAATAGGCGTTGTCCCAGTAGTCGGGAGTCTGCCCCACGCCTCCGCCACCATGCCGGAGAACCTCGGTGAAGCCCCGGTCCTCGGGACGGAACGGGTAGTTGTCACCCAGGTGCCATTTTCCGAACATGCCGGTGGCGTAGCCGCTGTCGCGAAAGATCGTCCCCACCGTGATCTCGTTCTTCCGCAGCATCGAGCGTCCCTGGATCGTGTGCCAGACTCCCGTGCGATTCGTCCAGTGTCCCGTCAGCAGGGCGCTGCGTGTCGGGGAGCAGGTGGGTGCGACATGATAGTCGTCGAGCCGGACCGACTCGGCGGCGAGGGCATCGAGATGAGGCGTTTTCAGGACGGGGTTTCCGTGGCTGGAAATGTCTCCATACCCCTGGTCGTCGGTGATGATCAGGATCACGTTGGGCTGGTCCGCGGCGACGGAGGCGAGCCCGGCCAGGGAGATCACGAGGACGGTGAGAAGGGGGAGCAATGTCGATGAGGCTTTCATGAAAAGGGCCCGGGCCGTGGCATGTCGGCACGGATCAGGGTGGGCATCGTGGACGATACGCACGAGCGGAGCAAGACTCCAATCCGGCGGGTTCGAGGAAAGCCGCCGGAGTTTGCCGGTATGGCAGAAGCCCTCAGGGCCGGACGAGCACCCGGAGTTCCTGGGCGGACTCCTGGATCTGCTTCTCGATCGCGGCGATCCGCTGGGTGTAGGGTTGCAGAGCCTTGTCGAGGTCGGAGGCCGAGGCGGAGATTCCGCTCGTCATGGACCGGCGCTTTTCCTCCTTCGCCGCCCTCATCTTGTAGAGGGACTTCTCCAGCTCGACGATCTGATTGCGCAGCTCGTTCGCCCGCCTCCGAT
>Ga0180436_10002609_pt1 | contig 16981 bp, 16 predicted proteins | sample SS_ome_2_FD_132434 | JGI IMG/M metagenome (GOLD analysis project Ga0180436, IMG submission 132434) | Hypersaline lake sediment archaeal communities from the Salton Sea, California, USA - SS_3_S_2 metaG | ecosystem: Environmental > Aquatic > Non-marine Saline and Alkaline > Hypersaline >...
ATTGCTTCCACTTTCCGCCCCAGGAAGGTTGTCACCGTCTGTTGTCAAATTGCTTCCACTTTCCGCTTCAGGATGGTTTTCACCGTCTGTTGTCAGATTGCTTCCGGCGGCCGTTTCCAGGTTGTCAGGGTTGGTACCGGTCTCCCGCTCCGCCGATCCCCCGGTCCACAAATAGGAGTTCACATTCTGTCCCAGCAGGGTGACTTCCCTGTATCCGTTGTCAAACAGCTCCCTGACTTCCCGTTCAATGGTGCGCGGATCCCGGCTGCGTTCCCGTCCGCGTGTATAGGGCACCACGCAGTAAGCACAAAAGTTATTGCAGCCTCGCATGATGGAGACGAAGGAGGATACCCTGTTCTTGTCAAGTCGCACCGGGCTTACATCGGCGTAAGTCTCCTCGAGGGAAAGCTGGGTGTTGATCCCTTTCTGTCCGTTTTCCACTTCCTGCAGCAACAGGGGCAGTTCCCGGTAGGCATCCGGACCCACCACCAGGTCGACGGAGCGCTCATCTTCCAGCAGTTTTTCCTTGAGTCGTTCGGCCATACAGCCAATCACTCCCACCACCAGTTGCTCATTGATCTTTTTCTGCCTGCCGAATTCCATGATCCGGGTCCGCACCTTCTGCTCGGCGTTGTCGCGGATGGAACAGGTGTTGACCAGCACCAGGTCGGCCTCCTCCATTTTCTCCGTCACCACGTAGTCCTGCTGCTGCAAAATGGCCACCACCACCTCGGAGTCCACCACGTTCATCTGACATCCGTATGTCTCTATGTACAACTTCTTTCCCGGCATGCCGCAAAAATAGTCATTTTTGCAGCAACCGGCAGTTCATGCAGACTTTTTAACGTTAATATATTTTGACAGGGTAGTTGTGTATTATTGTCCCGCGACAGGCAATAAATATATATTAAAATATATATATTAAGCACTATATAAATATATATTAATATATATATATATTAAGCATTTCCGGGAGCAGCACAATGAGGTTCACCTGCACATTCCATGATCAGAATTTCCTGTTCACCGATTTTTGCCTGCATTTCGCCGATTTTGACTGTTGGATGTAACGAACGGGTCGTATGTTTGTCCCAGGAAACATTCAGAAAACAATTAACGAATCATATTAATCTAAAACAAAATGAAACGAACATGATTTTTTTTAATCGTACACTTCTTACGGAAAGGATTAAAAAAAATTATGTGAGAGCGAAGCGGTTACATGAGTGAAGAAATTTTTATTTCTTCTTATTTAAATATAAATTTTAAACGAATGAAAATGGGAGCTGGTTTATTCTGGGGTGCGCTATTACTTATATTAGGTATCGTGCTCATTATCAAAGTGGTTTTTAACGTCGATTTCCCCATCTTCAAGGTACTGGTGGGTGTATTCTTCATTTTCCTGGGCATCAAAGTGCTCTTTGGCAGGGTGTTGATCCCGGAAGGGAAAATCGGTCCCGAGGAGACCGTCTTCAACGAACGCGTGTATGAAAATCCTGAAAGGGACAAGGAATACAGCGTTATCTTTGGAAAAGGGGTGTACGATTTCACCAATGTGGATCTTTCGGAAGGAAATTTCGAAGCAAAGGTGAACACCGTCTTTGGCGGTTCAGTGATCAGGATCAGGGAAGACATGCCGGTGCGCATTGATGCTGACGCAGTATTTGCAGGTGCAGAATTACCGGGTGGCAATACGGCTGTATTCGGGACTACAAGCTATACGTCAGACAGTTACAATTCTGATTCAGCTTCACTGCACATCCGGGTAGGCGTCGTATTCGGAGGTGTGCAGGTAGTTCGGCGGTAACTGTTTCAAATATCAGCCTGTTTTTCTATTTTTGCAGTAAACCAAATAACAGGATATGTCAGGACACAGCAAATGGTCGACGATCAAAAGAAAGAAAGGGGCAATTGATGCCAAAAGGGGAAAGATATTCACAAAACTGATCAAGGAGATCACCATTGCCGCCGAGCAGGGGGGGAGTGACCCGGAGACCAACCCGCGGCTGCGGTCGGCTGTGCAGACGGCCAAAGGGATGAACATGCCCAAGGACAATATCCAGCGGGCGATCAACAAGGCCAATAAAGATGACGCAAGCTACCAGGAGGTGACTTTTGAGGGATATCTTCCCCACGGTATAGCGGTTTTCATTGAGGCACTCACCGACAATAACAACAGGACCGTGAGCAGTGTGCGGGCGATCTTTTCCAAAAGGGGCGGGTCGCTCGGTACCAACGGATCACTGTCGTTCCTGTTCGACCGCAAAGGGGTGATCACACTGCCCAAGGGCGACCTGGACCCGGAAGAGTTTGAACTGGAAATCATTGATGCCGGGGTGGACGATATCGAACTCAACGATGACACCTTCATGATCACTACGCCACTGGAAGACTTTCATGCGGTTCAGAAGAAACTGGAAGAGTTGGGGCTCAATACGGAAAGTGCCGAGCTGCAGCGTATTCCAAATGATACCAAGACACTTTCAGTGGAGGAATCCCTGCAGATCCTCCGCATCGTTGAGGAATTCGAAGACGATGATGATGTGCAGAATGTATTCCACAACCTCGAGGTTACAGACGAGGTGGAGGCAGCTATGGATGCATAGGCAGGTCGATCATGAAGATCGTCCCGTTCTCTGCATCTGAAGAAAAATCAACTTTTCCGCCCAGGTAGGTTTCACCGATCAGTTTCATGCTGAAGGTCCCGAGTCCGCGTCCTTTCCCCTTGGTGGAAAACGACCGTTCGAAGATTTGCTGTTGTACTTCGCGTGGGATCATCCCCTGGTTATGTACCCAGAAACGTATATTTTTTCCTGAAAGTCCGGTACCGATCCTGACCGGGTTTCCGGGTGCAGAGGCCTCGAGCGCGTTTTTTACCATATTGGTGAGTACCCGTCCCAGCAGTGCAGGATCCGATACGATGGTCATCTCTGCAATCGTTTCTTCCACTTCAACCGCGGACCTGTACGTTGAATTTCCGCTGAAAGGCAATGTGACCTCGATCAGCAGATCACGGGTATGGATCTCTTCCTTCCTAACGGAGAGCTGACCGCTTTCTGCCAGGCTGTATTGCTTTTGTTCACTGATGCTGTCGAACAGGGAATTGTATGTGGCCTCCAGGATCTCCATGTGCACGGGGTCAGGATGGTCCCTTTCCCTGATCAGGCTGATCACACCGTGCAGGCTTCCCAATGCATTCATCAGGTCGTGGAAGAAGATTCTTTCCAGCTCTGTCTTCCTGTTCTGTTCGCTGGTATCTTCCAGTGTAACCAGGTAGAAGAAATTGCCTTCATGCCGGACTGGCGCCGATGTGAACCGGAAATTGTAGGCCTTGCTCTTGCCATTCACGGAACTGAAGATCCTGTAGTTACTGCTGGTAGTGGTTTCTTCGGACCTGGAGCGTTGCATGGCACGCATGGCCCCGCAGAATTCACATGCTTCCGATGTGCCGCATCCGCCCGGCGTACGGTGTGCATGTACACACTGGAAAATTTCACCGGGACGCAGGTTGAATACTGTTTCAAGGTCCTGTTCCCCGAGCGCCTCATCCATGGCCCTGTTGGAATAAACAAGCTTTCGCTCGTCGTCCAGGAGGGCGACAATGTTTGGAAGTGTATCGATCAGTCCCTCCAGGAATTTCCTGGAAACAGGATCGGGGACCAGGGATTCAAGCAGTTTTTTGTTCGTGGTTTTTTTCTTTTCCATATTGATTTGGGTCATGGTTTTTCCAGGGATCATTTTACTTTCTCAGCTGTTTCCCGGGGACGCCTCTGTCGATGCCCCTGTCAATGCCTTTTCCTTGAGTCCCAGGGTAACAAACCTGGCGCCGATGATCAGCAGCCCGGTCCATGCAACTGCAAGTGATGAAGTCATTAAGATGTGGTCGGGATTCAGCCAGGTGAAAGTGATCAGCACTGGTGCCGCAAGAAACGTGAGTGTACTTCCGAACACCGGGAACTTTACCTCGCTGAAACGTGCAACGGTGAAAATGGTAGCAAAAGCGCCGAAGGAAGTCAGTCCCAGTTTGAGGAACAGTTTGACCTGCCTGATAGACATGAGTATCTCCGTCGTAATTGCATCCCCCAGTTCCGGATCGGTTTCGATCAGTTGCGATGTGATATCGGCGATGCGAAGCCCGCTGAGGCCCACCCGGAAGAAAGAAAATGCCATGGCGAGAATGAACAGGCTGTTGAGGATATGCACGCCTACCTGGAATCGATGAAACATCATCAGGTAAACCGGCTGGAAAACCAGGATGACCCCTGCAGCGACAAACCAGGTGATTGCACTCACCTGCTGACGGCTGACACTGTCCCGTAAAAAGTCAATGTCCTCACTGAAAGTGGCATTCGGCAGGGTGTAATCAACTCCCAGGAGTACTGCCACCAGCATCATGAGTACAGAAAGGATCAGCAGCAATCCCGTCGTAATCTCAATAATGCGCATATTTCTTCGTTCTTGAGGCATACAGCGAAAGTACTTATTATTTTTGCTGTAAATTTAAATAGAATACATTTTTAATTAATTTTGGACCACGATTAATGACCATGAGAATCATTACAGTTTTTATTTTATCCACCATCTTCAGCGTTGCAGCCCTTGCGCAAAGCGCCCAAACGGATGTAAGTGCAACCGATGCCCTTGAGCGTCTTCAGCAGAGAGAGATGAACGGGCAGGGAATGATCAGCATGGACAACCTGGTTCTGGAGCATTACCGGAAGCACCTGGTCTACAACAGCAGGAACGGAGGGGTCGAAGGGTACAGGATCAGGATATTTTCAGACAATGGCCATGGGGCCAAGGATGATCAAAAGCGTGTTCGCGCCAGGTTCCTTTCATTACACCCCGGAATAGTAACCTATAACAGGTATGAAGGTTCCTATTATAAGATCTATGTCGGTAATTTCAGGACAAAGCGTGATGCCCTGAGAACCATGGACATCATCCGCAAGGATTTTCCTGATGCATTTATCGTGGAGGACAAAATTGTAATCGAAGAATAATACCCTGTTGGCAAAAGATATATGAGCGACGAAATACATCATAAGTGTGGTATCGCCCTGATCCGGCTGTTGAAACCACTGGAGTACTATCAGCTGAAATACGGGTCGTGGAAATACGGACTCCAGAAGCTTTACCTCCTGATGGAGAAGCAGCGCAACCGGGGACAGGATGGCGCGGGGCTGGTAAGCCTCAAGCTCGATGTTCCTCCCGGGAAAAAATATTTCAGCCGTGTCCGTTCCTCCAAAAGCGATGCGATCAACGACATCTTTAAATCGGTATACAGCAATTTCAAGAAGGCTGAAAGGAAACATCCCCATTCCACGGAAGATGCAAGCTGGGCAAAGTCGAACCTTCCGTTTGCAGGGGAACTCTACCTGGGACACTTGCGCTACGGCACCTTTGGCAGCAATTCCTCCGATAACCTGCACCCGGTGATGCGACAAAACAACTGGAAGACCAGGAACCTGGTGATCGCCGGCAATTTCAACCTTACCAATGTGGATGAGCTGTTCAACCGGCTGCTGGAACTCGGACAGTCGCCCAAGGATTTTACCGATACCGTTACTATTCTTGAAAAGGTGGGACATTTTCTTGACAAGGAGAACCAAGTGCTGTTCGATGATTTGAAGTCTAAAGGCTATACAAACAAGGACATCACCGAACTGATTTCGGACAAGCTGGACGTGGGCAAGATCCTCGCCGATGCATCAAAAAGCTGGGACGGTGGATATGCCATTGCCGGAATGATGGGGCACGGGGATGCATTTGTACTGCGCGATCCATGGGGCATCCGGCCTGCTTTTTATTACCACGATGATGAGATTGCGATTGTTGCTTCGGAGCGACCTGTCATCCAGACCGTGATGGATCTCAAGGCGGACCAGATCCATGAACTGGAGCCGGGAAATGCCATTGTGATCAAGAAAAACGGGACCATACTGCATCCACAGGTCAGGGAGCCGTTCGAAAGACGTTCATGTTCCTTTGAACGCATTTACTTTTCACGGGGCAGCGACAGGAGCATTTACAATGAGCGCAAAAAGCTGGGAAGATTGCTGGTTCCCCCTATCATTGAAGCCATTGACGGGGATACGCAGCATACCGTTTTTTCATTTATACCCAATACCGCTGAATCGGCGTTTTATGGCATGGTTACAGGGATTGAGGACCATATGATCAAGGATAAGATCAGCAGGATCAGGGGCTTCAAGGGGGAAATGGATGATGAGGAACTGGCAGCGATCATCTCAGAGCGGCCAAGGGTGGAAAAAGTGGCCATCAAGGACATCAAATTACGTACTTTTATATCGCAGGATAAGGGAAGGAAAGACCTGGTCAACCATGTGTATGACATTACATACGGTACCATCAGAAGGGGAGTCGATAACCTGGTGATCATCGATGATTCCATCGTACGCGGGACCACTCTCCGGGAGAGCATCATCAAAATCCTCGACAGGCTCGGTCCCAGGAGAATCGTAGTGGTTTCCTCCTCGCCCCAGATCCGTTACCCCGACTGCTACGGGATTGATATGGCAAGACTGGGCGATTTCATTGCTTTCCAGGCAGCCATTGCTTTGCTGAAGGACCACGGAAAGGAACATGTGATCAACGAAGTATACAAGAAGTCTGTTGCCCAGAAACACGAACCCAAGGAAAACATCATTAACTATGTGAAGGACATTTACAAGCCCTTTACGGCTGTACAGATTTCGGACAAGATTGCGCAACTGCTGACCACTCCAGGGATTTCAGCAGAGGTGAAGATAGTGTACCAAAGTATTGAAAATCTGCACGAAGCGATCCCCAATGACCTGGGCGACTGGTACTTTACAGGCAATTATCCTACGCCGGGAGGCAACAAGGTGGTGAATACTTCCTTCATTAACTATATCGAAGGGATCAGTTCCCGTGCTTATTGAACCTGAATCTCTTAAACAGGTCGTTCAGATAGGTGTCACGCATACTCATGTTCTTGATCATCCGCAGGTGCTTGGGTACGTAATTGGAAAGATGCCGTTCCACCTTGCTCTTGTAAAGGTCATTCACCGTGATCATGATCCCGGTTTCCTCCACTTCACCAAAGCTGTGGTTCATTACCGTTCCGAACGACCGCATCGACGGTGACAGGCTCATGTATGCATTGATCAGGGGCGGTATGGATTCCCCAAGTGACCTTACTTCCTTCGACAGTATTTTGTAATCCTCCATGTAATCGGATCCTGTGAAAATGGCATCCAGCTTTTTCGGATCCATCAGCACACGAAGTGGCTCCCTGGGCACCACCAGCTTGTCATTGTCAGGAAAATGCTTGTTCAGAAAGTAGAGGATCATGTCGCGTGCCTGTTGGTGGTAGTGCAGGTACATGGTTACCTTCCCAAAGAAATATTTGATCTCCGGGTGGTCCATTACCAGCGTCCCCAGGCCGTCCCACAGGTTGTCGAGGGCATACAGTCCTTTCCTGCGCAGATTGGTCGACTGGTACATGGGTTGTACGAAGGACCTGCCCAGCTCGATCATATGCGGCAGGTAGTCTTTTTTGAATTCCTCGGAAAAAGTGAACAGCTTTGCGGTCGCAAGCTTTACCTCGCCATCAACACAACACGAGGCTGCATTGCAGATCAGGAACCTGTACCCGCCGAGGATCTCCTTCTGGTCCGGGTCCCATACAATCAGCTGCTTATAGGCGTTTTCTCCTGAATCGTAATCGTCCAGGTCACATTCCTTCCCTGTTCCTCCGCCTGCTGTGCGGAAAGCCACTTCACGCAACCTCCCGATTTCACGCAACAGGTTGGGGGAATTGTTGTGGTCGACAATGTACAGCAGGTTTCCGCCCTTGTTGGTCTTGCGTATGAATTTATCCTCCGTGAGCTCAGCCTTGAGCAGTTTTTTATCCAGCGGAGGAATAACGCGTTTCATGTTCATGATTGTCAGTTTTATTGATTTGCGATGAACGCAGCATTCGGATCCTGTGCAAGTTCGTAGGTATATTGCTTTACCTTTTCGGCCCATTCGGCCGGTTTGTAACGCTTGTCAAATATTTGAAAGTCAATAGGTTTACCAATAGTAATCCTGTAATGTCCATGCTTGTGTTTGAAGGTCTCGCCGGGCAGGTAGAACATCTCAATGTTCGCTTTGATCCCAAAAAATTTACGCAGGTTGGCCAGGTTGTAGAAGAAATTGGAACAGCGCCCGGTGATATGGATCGGAACCACGTTTCGTTGATGCTGTACCGCTTTGGTGACGAAACTCTTTTTCCATTCCGGATCCCTGATCACTCCTTTTTTTCGTCTCGATACGAGTCCCGCAGGGAACGTCATCACCTGGTCATCCGACTGGAAGATCCTGTCAATGCGCTTTACATTTTCAATCACCTGGCTTCCATGTTTGTTAATGGGAACAAATACGCCATCCATGTTTTTTGCATTCATCAGGATGTCATTCACCAGTACCTTCACTTTGCGGTCGTAGCGTTTCCCCAGCTCATGGAGGAGCATCACTCCGTCAAATCCGCCCAGCGGGTGATTGGCAACAAAAATGTTGCGTCCGTCCTCCGGGAAGTTTTCTTCTCCCACCAGTTCTACCTTTACATTGAATATATCGATGGCCGCTGCCGCGAAGTCAAAATCCTTTTTGTGACCGTGGTGTTCGAGGATCTCGTTGATCTGGTCCAGCACCAGGGTGCGGTGCAGGTAGCGGTAGATGAATCCGGGGATCCACCGGGCCATCCCGGGGCTTTTGCTCCTGAATATCTGCCTGATATCAACAGGCTTGAAATCCTTGTTCATGTTTGCTTCGTCCATGCTGTTCCGGTAGGTCGCAGATTACAAAAATATTAAAAAAATACGGTATAGCAGATAAAACTTTGCATGTACTGCAAATGCTGCGGTTCTATTTGATCGGGGGAAAGTTATTAACAAAGTGGGAAAAAGTGGGGAAAAATGGAACAAAGTGGGAAAAAATCTATATTTTTACCTCTTAATGAACCCAAAGGCATGATCACATTCATAGGAGACTATACAGTCAGGCTCGATTCCAAGGGGAGGCTTTCATTCCCTGCTGCATTCAAGCGGCAGATGAAGGATGCTTCCTCAGAGGGGTTTGTGCTCAAGCGTGATGTGTTTGAAAAGTGCCTGATCCTCTATCCTATGGAAGAGTGGGAGCGGCAGAATGCAATGATCAGGGAGAAGACGAATCCTTACAACAAGGAGCACGCAAAATTCCTGCGCATGTTTTTTGCCGGTACAGCTGAATTGGCCCTGGATGCAAGCAACAGGATGCTCGTACCGCGTCGCCTGCTGGATCATGCCGGGATTGCCGATGAGGTTGTGCTGGCCGGGCAGTCGGGGCGGATCGAGCTGTGGGATGCAGCCGCCTATCCTGGTGTGAGCACGGCTGACGATGATTTTGCTGCCATGGCTGAGAAAATACTTGGTGGATCATCAAATGAACCAGAATAATATGGCTTACCACAGGCCAGTGTTGCTGAAGGAAAGTGTTGAAGGATTAAATATACAGCCAAAAGGGACCTACGTGGATCTTACTTTTGGTGGAGGGGGACACTCCCGCCATGTTCTTGAAAAGTTGGGTAAAAAAGGAAAGCTGATCGCCTTTGATCAGGACCCTGATGCAGCGCAAAATATCATCGACGACCACCGGTTGATCTTTGTCAGGGCAAACTTCAGGTACCTCAGGAATTTTCTCAGGTACCATGGGGTAGCCACAGTTAACGGGATTCTTGCCGACCTTGGCATCTCTTCGCACCAGATCGACCAGCCAGGCAGGGGGTTCTCGTTCCGGACCGACAGTCGCCTGGATATGCGCATGGATCCTTCCTCCCGGAAATCAGCCGTTGACGTACTCAACGAAACACCCGAAAATGAGCTCTACAGGATCTTCCGTACCTACGGAGAGCTGAAAAACACCGGTGCTGTTGTGCGCGCTGTCATGAAGGGCAGGGAGGCTGGGTTGATCAGTTCAACCGCACAATTGGAGGAACTTCTCGGGGACCTGGTTCCCGGGCAAACCCGTTCCAAGTTCCTGGCAAAGGTGTTCCAGGCAATCAGGATCGAGGTCAACGGGGAGATGGAAGCCCTGGAGGAGATGCTGGAACAGACAGCAGGAGTCATGGCTGAAGGCGGACGAATGGTGGTGATTACATATCACTCGCTGGAGGACCGGCTGGTGAAGAACTATATGAAAACCGGCAATACTGCGGGCGACTTGAAAAAGGATTTTTATGGCCATCCTGAAACATGCTGGAAACAGATCAACCGGAAGGTCATCACTCCTGGAGAAGAAGAGCTGAAGGAAAACAGCAGGGCCAGGAGTGCCAAACTCAGGATCGCAGAAAAAATATAAATAAAGAGGCCGGAGTGGAAAAAAATGCACAGCGAAGGAAAAAATATAAATGAAGAGGCCGGAGAGGAAAAAAATGCGGATCGCAGGAAAAATATAAGTGAAGAGTTTGTAGAGGAAAAAAATGCGGATCGCAGGAAAAAATATAAATGAAGAGGCCGGAGAGGAAAAAAATGCGGATCGCAGAAAAGAGACAAATACGGATCGCAGAAAATGATGTGAATGAGCAGGGAAAGGAAAAATATTGAATTTGAAGAGGTCAGGGAAGAGAAGGGACAACATTTCTCCTTCCGCAGCCTGATCGACGGGAACGTGCTTACGCAGCGTGCGGTTATCAGGCAGGCCCCCTTCCTGGCTATGCTGGTGCTGCTGGCACTGATCATGATCGCAAACAGGAACCATGCAGAAAAGCTGGTGATCCGTTCCAACGCACTGCAGACCGAAGTGAAGGAACTGCGGTCGCAGGCCATCACCACCTCTTCGGAGCTGATGACAGTGAGCCGTCAGAGCAGGGTGGAGCAGCTGGTAAGGGAGAAAGAACTCGGATTGACTGAGAATAAAGAACCGCTTAAAAAACTGGTGATCGAAAAGAAGTAATGTCACTGAAAAGGAACATACTGATACGCGTAAGCGTGGTTTACCTCGCCATGGTGGTCTTTGCCATCGCCATCCTGGGCAAGATGTTCTATGTCCAGCTGATTGAGAAGGACAAGTGGAAGGAAGCCGGGGAAAACAGTATCTCCTATAAAACCATTGAGCCCAACCGGGGCAATATATATTCTGCAGAGGGGCGACTGCTTGCTGTTTCTGTGCCCTATTACGAAATCAGGATGGACATGCGGAGCGAAGCATTTACACGGGAGGTCTTCGACCGGAACGTGGATTCTCTGGCCATCAGGCTTTCCCGGCTTTTCAACGACAGGCACTGGACCGTGTACAAGCGGAACCTGGTAAAAGCCCGGGAGGAAGGCGATCGCTATTACCTTGTTAAACGACATGTTTCCTATTCCCAGCTGCAGGAGCTCAGGGATTTTCCCATATTCAGGCTCGGCCGGTACAAGGGTGGTACAATCTTCGTCCAGCAGAACCAGCGGGTATTGCCTCACAGGGAGCTCGCCGCCCGCACCATCGGGTATGTGATGCAGGGCGACTATGGCAGCGTGGTGGGGATCGAGGGAGCCTATGATGAAGACCTGTCAGGCATCCAGGGATACAGGCTGATGCAGAAGATTCCGGACGGCAACTGGATGCCGGTCAGCGACAGGAACGAAGTGGAACCGCGTGACGGGTTCGACGTGGTTACCACCATCGATATTGACCTGCAGGATGTGGCGGAAAACGCCCTGCTGACACAGCTCATGAAGCATGAAGCCGACCATGGCTCTGTGGTGGTGATGGAGGTAAAGACCGGGAAGGTCAGGGCCATTGCCAACCTTGGGAAGAATGAGGAGGGTGTTTATACAGAGAACTATAATTATGCCATCGGGGAAAGCACCGAACCCGGCTCAACTTTCAAACTGGCATCGGCCCTCTCCCTGCTGGAGGACGGACTGGTGGAGCCGGATGACAAAGTGGATGTCGGAGACGGGTATATTGTTTATGGAAGTCACCGGCTGGAGGACAGCGGAGACGAAGGACTGGGCGTGATCACCTTCCAGGAGGCGTTCGAGAAATCTTCCAACGTGGGGATATCCAAACTGATAGTGAAAAACTATGAAGGCCGGCCTTCAGATTTCGTCGACAGGCTCTACCGGCTTGGTCTGAATCAAAAACTGGGGCTCGAAATCAAGGGTGAAGGCGCTCCCGATATCAAGTATACCGACAGCCCCCTTTGGTCGAAGATCTCCCTGCCCATGATGTCCATCGGCTACGAGGTCAGGCAGACCCCCCTCCAGGTGCTTACTTTCTATAATGCCATTGCCAACAACGGTGAGATGGTCAAGCCCCTTTTTGTTGAAGAGGTCCGCTACCATGGAAAGGTCATCCGCCAGTATGATAAAACAGTCCTGAACCATAAAATCTGCTCGCAGGAAACCCTGGAAAAAATCAGGCCGATGCTCGAAGGGGTGGTCGAAAGGGGATCGGCGAAGAACCTGCGGAATTCCTACTATCCCATTGCTGGAAAGACCGGGACGAGCCAGATAGCAGACGCCAATCATGGCTACAAGCAGGGAAGGTACCAGGCTTCCTTTGCCGGCTACTTTCCCTCAGATGATCCCAGGTATTCCTGCATCGTGGTAATCAGCTCCCCGTCACAATCGGTGTATTACGGGAACCTGGTGGCCGGACCGATCTTCAGGGAGATCACCGACCGGATCTACATTCAGGACCTGAACATGCAGAAGCCCGGTACGCACTTCCTGGCTGAAAACACCGGTGCACCGTACTCCAAGAGCGGGTACAAGCGGGAACTGGAATCGGCACTGAAATACCTGGACATTCCCTATACATCAAATGAGCATGAATCGGAATGGGTAAAGACCATGAGCACGGAAGAAGCCGTGGTATTGCGGCGCAGCGACATCAGCAGTCTGTACGTGCCCGATGTGAAGGATATGGGGGCCAGGGATGCGGTTTTCCTGCTGGAAAACCTGGGTCTCAGGACAGAGATCAATGGCCGGGGTACCGTACGCAGTCAATACCCACCGGCAGGAACGATATTACGTAAAGGCGATCGTATCACACTGAAAATGAGTATTACGGAAGGATGACATTGCATGCACTCATACAGGAGCTGGAGGTTGTTCGTGTGACAGGAAGCACGGACAGGGAGATCCATGCGGTCACATTCGACTCCAGGGAGGTGCGGCCCGGCAGCCTGTTCGTGGCTGTCAGGGGAACCGCTTCCGACGGGCATGCCTATATACCGCAGGCCATCGACAAAGGCGCTGTTGCCGTGGTGTGCGAGGAAATCCCCGATGCGCATAACAAGGAGGTGACCTTCATCGGGACTGCGGATGCACGCAAGGCGATCGCGCTGATTGCATCTGCCTGGTACGGTCATCCCTCCCGGGAGATCCGGCTGGTAGGGGTTACCGGAACCAATGGAAAAACGACCATAGCCACCTTATTATATAAGGTCAATACCGGTCTTGGGTACAAGGCCGGTATTTTAACCACCATCGAAGTACGTATCGACGGGAAGTCCTTTCCTGCCACGCATACCACTCCCGATCCGTTGCAGATCAACAGGTGGCTGCGGGAAATGGTGACCGCTGGATGCGAATACTGTTTCATGGAGGTGTCATCGCATGCCGCCAGTCAGCAACGCATTGCAGGCCTCCAGTTCAGCGGCGGGATATTTACCAACCTGAGCCATGACCACCTCGACTACCACAAGGATTTCAGGGAGTACCTGGAGGCAAAGCGTTCTTTTTTCGACCAGCTGGATGCGCAGGCTTTTGCACTGACCAACCGCGACGACCGCAACGGGGAAGTGATGCTTCAGCACACCAGGGCAGAAAAATACAGGTACAGCCTGGGCAGGAATACGGATTTCCATGCCAGGATCCTCGAATCCCATTTCGAAGGAATGCGGATGGAGATCAACGAAAAAGAGGTGTGGGTAAAGCTTACCGGTAAGTTCAATGCACTGAATATACTGGCAATATACGGCACTTGCCTGCTGCTTGGACACCAGCCGTTGGAAGTGCTGGAGCAGCTCAGCAATGCCGGTCCCGCAGAAGGCAGGTTCGAGATATACAGGGGTGCAGAAGGCGCTGTTGCAGTGATCGATTATGCACATACGGATGATGCACTGCGCAATGTCCTCGAGACGATCCACGAAGTGAACCGTGAAGGCAGGGAGATCATCACGGTGGTAGGTGCCGGCGGCGACAGGGACCGGTCGAAGCGACCCCTGATGGGTGCGGTGGCAGCACGCTTCAGCAACAAGGTCATCCTCACATCAGACAACCCGCGGTCGGAAGACCCGGACGCGATCATGGCGGAAATGGAAGCAGGAATTCCAGCGGAACACCAGGCAGATGTGCTGAAGATCACCGACCGCGAAGCAGCCATCAAAACTGCCTGCATGCTGGCAGGACAGGGATCGGTGGTACTGGTGGCAGGAAAGGGACATGAAAAATACCAGGAGATCAAGGGAGAGAAACGGCATTTCGATGACCGGGAGATCGTAACAAAATATTTAATGTAAGGACGCATGTTTTACTATCTGTTTCAATATCTCGAGCAATATGACCTCCCAGGTGCGGGGCTGTTCCAGTACATATCGTTCCGGGCGGCCATGACGGTGATCGTTTCGCTGCTGATCTCCCTGTTCATCGGAAAATGGATCATCAATTTCCTGCGCCGCAAGCAGATCGGCGAAACAGTGCGCAACCTGGGGCTCGAAGGACAAAACCAGAAGCAGGGAACCCCAACCATGGGCGGGATCATCATCATCGCATCCATCGTGGTGCCGGTGCTGCTGTTCGGGAACCTGAACAATGTTTACGTGATCCTGATGCTGATCACGACCGTCTGGCTGGGCCTGATCGGATTCCTGGATGATTATATCAAGGTGTTCCTGAAAAACAAGGAAGGACTGCGCGGGAAATTCAAGATCATCGGCCAGGTCGGACTGGGCCTCATCGTGGGAATCACCTTCCTGCTCAGCGACGAGGCAATTATCCGCGAACGGATCCCGGTAACCGAAGCATCGGAACAGGAATATGCCGATCTTCCCATGGTGACCAACGACAACGGGGAATCTTTTTTCCTGCGCGACCACAAGACACCCCTTACCACGATCCCGTTTGTCAAGAACAACGAATTCAATTACACCTGGCTGGTGTGGTTCGCCGGGAAACATGCCGACAAGCTGGTATGGGTGGTATTTGTCCTGGTGGTGATCTTTATTGTGACAGCAGTGTCCAACGGGGCCAATCTTTCCGACGGACTGGATGGACTGGCGACGGGATCCGCGGCGATTATCGGTACCACCCTGGGCATCTTCGCCTGGGTATCGGGGAACGCTATTTTTGCCGACTACCTGAATATCATGTACATCCCCAATGCCGGGGAACTGATGATCTATGCGGCAGCCCTGATAGGTGCCACCATCGGCTTCCTGTGGTACAATTCCTTCCCTGCCCAGATCTTTATGGGTGACACGGGAAGCCTGGCCCTGGGAGGGATCATCGCGGTATTTGCCATCGTGATCCGGAAAGAACTGCTGATCCCGATCCTCTGCGGCATCTATCTTTTTGAGAGTGTCTCTGTGATTCTCCAGGTCAGCTGGTTCAAACATACAAAAAGAAAAACCGGCACAGGAAGGCGCATCTTCCTGATGGCCCCTGCACACCATCATTTTCAGAAACTGGGATACCATGAAGCAAAGATCGTGACCAGGTTCTGGATCATCGGTCTGCTCCTGGCAGTCATTACAGTTGTAACCCTAAAAATCAGATAAAAAACAGATATGGACAAGAGAAAACGAATAGTCATTTTGGGCGCCGGCGAGAGTGGGACCGGTTCCGCTATCCTGGCAAAGCAGGAAGGATTGGATGTTTTTGTTTCCGATTCGGGCAAGATCAATCCGAAATACAAGGAGATGCTCAATGATTACCAGGTACTCTACGAGGGGAACGGGCATACGGAACGGCTGATCCTGAATGCCGACGAGATCATCAAGAGTCCCGGCATCCCGGAAAGTGCTCCCATCATGCGGTCGATCCGGAAGAAGGGGATACACGTGATCTCCGAAATAGAATTCGCTGGCAGATTCACCAATGCAAAGAAAATCTGTGTTACCGGCAGCAACGGGAAGACCACCACTACCTCCCTGATCCACCACATGCTGAGGAAAGCCGGGCTGAACATTGGCATCGCCGGGAATGTGGGACGGAGTTTCGCCCTGCAGGTCGCAACGGAGGACTACGATTATTATGTACTGGAGCTCAGTAGCTTCCAGCTCGACGGTATGTTTGAGTTCAAGGCCGATATTGCCATTTTGCTGAACATCACGGCCGACCACATGGACCGATACGATTACAACATGCAGAACTATGTCGACTCCAAGTTCAGGATCACACAGAACCTCACCGAAGAAGACTATTTCGTGTTCTGCTCGGACGATGAGATCACGATCAAGGAACTGGAGAAGATTGTCTCACGGGCCGTCAGGCTTCCCTATGCCTATGAAAAGAAAGAGGACGACGTCGCCTGGGTGGACAGGAAAGAACACATGCACATTGAGTTCGAGGATGTGGATTTCTCCATGTCGGTGCACGAACTCGCACTCAAGGGCAGGCACAACACCTATAACAGTATGGCTGCCGGTATCGCAGGAAATGTACTGAAGATCAGGAACGACATCATCAGGGAAGCACTGATGGATTTCCAGGGAATCGAACACCGGCTGGAACAGCTGAACAAGGTGCACGGTATCAATTTTATCAATGACTCCAAGGCCACCAATGTAAATTCCACCTGGTATGCGCTGGAAAGCATCAAGGGAGAGATCATCTGGATCGCCGGGGGTGTAGACAAGGGAAACAATTATGCAGAACTGAACGAACTGGTGAGTAAAAAAGTAAAGGCGCTGATCTGCCTTGGAAAGGATAACAGCAGGCTGCTCGAGGCATTCAGCGACAAAGTGGATACGATCGTTGAATCG
>Ga0180436_10002610_pt1 | contig 16976 bp, 14 predicted proteins | sample SS_ome_2_FD_132434 | JGI IMG/M metagenome (GOLD analysis project Ga0180436, IMG submission 132434) | Hypersaline lake sediment archaeal communities from the Salton Sea, California, USA - SS_3_S_2 metaG | ecosystem: Environmental > Aquatic > Non-marine Saline and Alkaline > Hypersaline >...
GGGTTCGCGCAAAAATAACTTCACAGAATGGGCGCTCGGATTTGGTTCGGATTTGGCCGATCCGATTGAGCAAAATCGCAGGCATAGCAGGCTATGTCGAGGTTTTGCGAGTGAGGTATCGGGTAAAGACGGGCGGAAGCCGAGATGGCAAAATGTGAAGTTATTTTTGCGCGAGCCCTAAGGGTTGTTTGTCGACGTATTATCACTGAAAGGTCAGAAGCGGGTCGCCCGCCTCAATGGCTTGCCCTTCTCGGGCAAGGACAGAAGCGACCTCTCCATCACATGGAGAAGAGACACCCGTTTGAATTTTCATGCATTCGATGACCAGAAGATCTTGGCCTTTGTAGACCCGGTCGCCCGCTTGGACATGGACATGGACCACCAAGCCGGGCATTGGGGCCTCTAAAGCGTTCTGCTTGGTCACCGCCTTTGGCTGGGGCATATACGAGACAAAGCGCCATTCTTTCGGCGTGTATACCTCCAACGTTCGATCGATGCCGGAGTAGGAAATCCGGAAGACGTTGTCTTGGTAGCGAATGAGGAAGTACTGTCGGCGGCCGCTGAACTTCAGTAACAGCCTCCGTCTGTAAAACTCAAAGTCCGGCGTAACAACCTTGTATTCACGATCGTCAACGCTGATCGTCCATGCATTCAATCTTGGTTCACGAAGCATTCTTAGTTGAAATGCGTGGTCGCCGTCCTTGATGATGTAGCGAGAGACTTTTTTCTTTTGTTGCGGTTGGCCTACTTTTGCCACCATGGGTTCCACGGACTGCCTGACCAAGTTGTTACGGTTATGGTAGACCAATGCTGCAGCAACGGCCATATGATGCGATGCCTCCAAGGGAGGCGGGGTTTTTGTCATCCCCTGGTCGAAGTGGTCCAAAATGAACCGGGTGGACAGATGTCCTTCTATAAAAGGCTTCTGGTTAAGGACGGCATTCACAAAACTCAGGTTCGTGGACACCCCCTCAATATGATACCGGTTGAGGGCTTGTACCAGCGTGCGTACGGCTTTCTCTCTCGTTTCTCCCCACGCAATGACTTTGGCTAGAAGGGAGTCGTAATGGATGCTCACCGCTGATCCGGCTGCAACACCGCTGTCTACTCTGACATTCTTTCCTCTCGGCTCCGCGTATCTCGTAATCATACCCGTGGAGGGCAGGAAATCGCGGCAGGGATCTTCGGCACAGATTCTGGCCTCAACGGCCCATCCGTCCATGGTGACATCCTCTTGGGCGAACGGCAGGGCATTCCCGGCAGCGACCATCAACTGGAGTTCCACAAGATCCAGGGAAAAAACCATCTCGGTCACCGGATGTTCCACCTGAAGTCTGGTGTTCATCTCCAGGAAATGAATGCAGCCGTCGGGATCCAACAGAAATTCGACCGTTCCCGCATTGACATATCCGATCTCGCCGGCAAACCGGCACGCCAATTCACCCCGTTTTTGCCGGGTTTCCTCATCAAAGGCCGGCGACGGTGACTCTTCGACTACTTTTTGATGACGCCGTTGAATGGAGCACTCTCTTTCCCCGAGATGAACAATGTTGCCGAACTGATCGGCCATAATCTGGATTTCTATGTGCCGGGAATGAGGGAAATAACGTTCAACGAATATCCGGCTGTCGCCAAAGGCTTTTTGGGCTTCCTCCCGGCAGTTGGTTATGACGGATTCGAGTTCACGCTTGTCAAGAACAATGCGCATGCCTTTTCCGCCGCCACCTGCAGCCGGCTTCAAAATCACGGGAAATCCGATCTCTTCAGCCACAGATATGGCTTCGGCTGAACCGACCAGCGGTTCCGCGGGACCGGGCAAAACCGGCACACCCGCTTTGAGGGCAAGTTGTTTGGACTCTATTTTGTCCCCCATGGCCGCGATGGACGCGGCTTTAGGACCAATGAATACCAATGGGGATTGCTCCACCAATTCAGCAAAACGGTGATTCTCGGAGAGGAAGCCGTATCCCGGGTGGAGGGCATCACAATCCAGTTTCAAAGCCGCCTCGATAATTTTTTCTTTCATCAGATATGATTCTTGCGATGGTGCAGACCCGACATACACCGCGTCGTCGGCCTCCCGTACGTGGAGAGATCGGGCATCCGCTTCCGAGTAAATCGCTACGGTACCAATGCCCAGCCGCTTACAAGACCGTATGATGCGCAGTGCTATCTCTCCCCGGTTGGCAATCAGTATGCGGTTGAACATGGCGCTCCTCACAGCGGAATGTTTCCGTGTTTCCGAAAAGGCTTGGACATTGTCTTTCCTTCCAGAAACTGAAGGCTTCGAATAAGGCGGACCCGGGTTTCGCGAGGGAATATCACATCGTCTATATACCCCCTCTTTGCAGCGATAAACGGATTGGCAAACATCGACCGATACGATTCCGTATGAAGTTTCAAGGCCTGTCCTGGATCATCGGCCGCTGCGATTTCTTTCTTGTAAATGACTTCCGCCGCTCCCTTGGGGCCCAACACGGCGATTTCTGCCGTGGGCCAGGCATAGTTCACGTCGCTTCGAATGTGCTTGGAATTCATGACGAGATAGGCGCCTCCGTATGCCTTGCGAAGGATAATCGTAATCCGGGGCACGGTGGCGTCCACAAAGGCGTAAAGAAGCTTAGCCCCGTGACGGATGATGCCGCCGTGTTCCTGATCCGGTCCGGGCATGAACCCCGGAACATCGACTAAGCAGACCAGTGGGATATTAAAGGCATCGCAAAACCGTACGAATCGGGCGGCTTTTTCAGAGGCCTGAATATCCAGAACCCCTGCGAGAACCGCCGGTTGGTTGGCCACCAGTCCAACTGTTTGCCCGCCAAGACGGCCAAACCCACATATGATGTTGGGCGCAAAACTTGCGTGGTACTCCATGAATTCGGCGCCGTCGAGGATGCTGTCGATAAGGATTTTCATGTCGTAGGATTGCTCCGGATTCGGCGGCACAAGATAGTCCAAAGCCGGGTCGACACGATCCGAAGGATCCCTTAGGTCGAGCAAGGGTGCACTCTGGCGGTTGTTCGACGGCAGATAGTTGAGCAAACGTCTGACTTCGCGAAGGCATGAAATGTCGTTCGGCGTAACAAAATGGGCCACACCACTTTTGCGGCCATGAACGTCGGTGCCACCTAAGTCCTCGGAACTGATGTCTTGCTGGGTCACCGTTTTGACGACTCGCGGGCCGGTTACGAACATATAAGCGTTATCCACCATGAACACAAAATCCGTGATGGCCGGGCTGTACACCGCACCTCCTGCGCATGGACCCATGATGCAAGAGATCTGCGGCACCACACCGCTGGCCAAAACATTTCGATTGAACAGCTCGGCGTAGCCCGCCAGCGCATCCATGCCTTCTTGAATACGGGCGCCCCCGGAATCATTCAATCCCACGATCGGCGCTCCGACTTTGACCGCGTGGTCCATGATTTTGCAGATTTTCTGGGAGTGTGCCTCTCCCAAAGACCCGCCCATGACGGTGAAGTCCTGACTGTAGATAAACACCTCGCGCCCATCGATGGTGCCATGACCGGTGACCACACCGTCCGTATAGGTTTCTTTCCGGTGTCCCACATGCCCGCCTCTTCCAACTTTGAGGGCATCAAACTCTTCAAACGAACCGTCATCGAGAAGGATCTCAATGCGTTCCCGGGCACAAAGTTTGCCTTTGCCGTGCTGGCGTTCTATGCGATCGGCTCCGCCACCCAACAATGCTTCGGCTTTCATGGCGGCTAATCGGGATATATTGTCTGGGTCTTGCTTTTTCATGTGTCAAACGCCTCGCTCAGTGAACCCTATCGGGCTTTATGAAGTTCGGCACGGCCGCCGCAACATATGACCGTCAACGCCGCCAGGGGGCGGTTGATTCCAAATACGTTGAATACATCGGGCTGCCTAATTTGCCCCGTACATATGGGTGGCAAAGACCAGCGAGCCGATCCTATTAGTCTTGCGGGTAATCGGCAATATGGGGTTTTATGGCATTGCCGAGCCACGCAATGCACTTTCCGAGATGACGCATATTGGCAAGGCCTTCCGGATCTTGCAGAATATCTCCCTTGTCGAGGCCAACCCCCATATTCCAATAGGTTGAGCCGGGGATAATCATTTTCGACATCTGAAACATATGGTTGATGGTGTCATAGGCATGGGTGGCCCCGCCCCGTCTAACCGCCACCACGGCGGCGCCGATTTTTCCGGCAAAGGCATGGCCGTTGGCAAAGGCCACATACCCGGCCCTTTCCGTCAATGCCTTCAGGTCTGCGGATATGGCAGCGAAATAGGTGGGGGAACCCAAAATCATGGCATCGGCGCGTACCAGCTTTGAAAAGATGTCATTGAACTCATCGGTGTCATTGGCACATCGGTTGTCCTTGTTCTCGAAACACTTCTGGCAGGCCAAACACCCCCGGATGGCCGTTCCGCCCACCCTCACCAGTTCGGTTTCCCAGCCGGCGCCGCTGAGTTCATCGATGACTGCCTTCAAAAGCAATTCGGTGTTTCCGCCCTTTCGCGGACTTCCGTTCACGGCGATTGCGTACATGGTAATCTCCCTTCGACGCGCGCTTATTCCTGGTTGCTGACGATACCTTTCTATTGACGCCGTACGTTACAGAAGCGGCGTCCGATGTCAGATCCTGTGACTCTCCCCATATAGCAAGGTCAATAGAGTGACAAGTTCTTTTTGACCCATATCCGCCTTGGAAATGGTGATGTTGTCTGCCAAATGTGATATAAGATATCTGGCCAGATGAACACATACGGTTGTTTGCGGAATATTCCCTCGCCCCTGGGGGGAGAGGGTTAGGGTGAGGGGGGAAGAGAATTCTAAATGGCCAAAAGACTCACAACATTGGCTAAAGCCCTTAGAAAGAACTCGACAGACGCGGAGGGGCTGCTCTGGGGAAAACTCAGAGGCAGGCAGCTCGAAGGAACGAAATTCAGAAGACAACAGCCCATACACGACTACATCGTAGATTTCGTTAGCTTTGAACAACAACTCGTTATTGAGCTTGATGGTGGACAGCACGCACGGATGAAAGAAATAGACCGTGAGAGAGACAGAATTCTGGAAGAGAGCGGATTCAGGGTTTTACGATTTTGGAATAACGATGTCTTGAATAATACGGACGGAGTTTTACAGGTTGTTCGGAAAATGTGTTTGAAATGAATAGTATGCACCCTCCCCCGACCCCTCCCGTTAAGGGAGGGGAGATCAAGATAATAAGTGAGGCCGGGTTGCTCATTAAAGAGAGCGTGTTGGTACGACCCCAGAGCCGGGACAATTCAAATCGATATGACATCGGAACGAATCCCGTCGAATAAGAACAAGCCGGGAGAGATTATCAGCGAGGCCCGGCGCAATCGCCGGCAGCGGGAACAGGGGTACCGGGACCGGGCGCTCAAGTTGTTTCCGTGGATTTGTGCCCGGTGCGGTCGGGAATTCAGCGGCAGGAAGGTTCGCGAGCTTACGGTCCATCACAAGGATCACAACCATGACAACAATCCCCTGGACGGCAGCAACTGGGAACTGCTGTGCCTCTATTGCCACGAAAACGAACACAGTCGGCACGAGGTTGCCGAAGCCTACGGTGCCGTTGGAGAAACCGAGCGGAAGGAGGCACCGACCTCAACATACCAGCCCTTTGCCGAACTCGATGCCCTGCTGAAAAAGAAAGACGAGTAAACAAAAACAGAAGGAATTACCCTGGATTGATGTCTCGGGTCTTTGGGGTCCGATCGGCTCATCGCACTTTGTTGTTCCTGAGGCGACTTGTTTTCCAGGCGGACACTCACTCGCCGATGATCGTCAGATAGGATTCTTTGATGACGGGGGTTGTTGAATAGTTGTATTTTATTTGGTTTCGCGCTTTGTCGGTCATGGCAATGTAGTCCACGCGCCACTGACCGATTTCGGCATTGGCGGGGATGGTGACCCGGGCCTTGTAGGCGCCGGTGTCCGAATCGTATTGGCAGGAAAAAGGAATACGTGCTTTTTGAGACGGGCTTTGCAATTGTCCCGATACGCTGCTCACACCGGAAACATCATCCGATGCGTAAACGATGATTTCCACGGTTTCCTCATAGAGGGCCGCGGACGGATGGATGGAAAGGGTGTCCAATGTGGGTGGGTCGGCGTCGGACCGGCTGGCATATACGGTGATTCGAGCATCGGCAAAGAGGTCGGGATGATTCGCCCGGAAAAATGTTTCGGTGTTTTGGGAGGCGTCTTTGACCTGAAGATAGCCTACCGTCCACTCACCGGACTCTGAATCCGCGGGAATTGTCACATAACCGTCAAAGAGATTGCCGCTGTCTTCTTTGCGGCAGGAAAAGGGCAGTTTGGCGTGTTTAGATGGACTTTGCAACACCCCGTAAACCAAGACGATCGGGGACTCGTCGTCGACAACCTCAACGGTGATTTTGATTCGGTCTCCGTCATAGGCCTCCAAGGGGTCCAAGTAGACAGCGGTCACGTTGGGGGGAATCGTGTCGGCTGTGGACCCGACGACCTCAAAATAGGCACCTCTCAAGAGCGAACTTTTCTCTGAGTACGTTTGCTGGTTGTGAGCGCCGTCGCTCGCGCGTAACGTGCTGAAATGCCATCGGCCGATGTCTCCTCGGTCTGGAATGGTCAATGTCCCGACAAACGTTCCTACATCCTCCGATGCTTGACCGCGAAAAGGTAATGCCGCCGCTTGGGATGGACTTCTCACCACACCGGAGACCGAACTGACGCCTGACAAATTGTCGGTAACCCGGACAAAGACGGAAAGCGACTCCCCCTGTCGGACTGTTTGGGGGTCGAAACGTATGGCCGTCACACTGGGGGGCGAGGCATCGGAATAATCGGGGTTGTTTTCCTCGATCTCCGGTTCCGGTTTGGCCGGCATCATGCCGCGCCTTGGCGTCCCTCCTTCAACGCTGTCTGCCGTGGGTTCGGTGCGTCTCTTTTGCGTGACCTGTTTTTCGGATCTCGGGTATCCTTTGTCATCGCTGGTGACGGTGCCGACTACAGTGTCGGCCAGGGGGCCGGCCGTTTCATTTTTGGCGTTTGGCGGTGGTATGGGTTTTTTCACCGCAAATCGTCGTGACTGCCCTGGCGGTGCGGTTGAATCCGTTTCTTTGATGCCGATGCCTTCTCCAGTCACCGGCCTGCGAGCGTCAGGGAATACCGTCGAATCCTTTTCCCGACTGTACCCGTAGTAACCCACCGTCACCAAGATCACCAAGACATAGGCCAACCTTGTCCATAGAACAGATTTCTTTTTGGAAGGTGACTGTTGGGTCATAACTTTCAACAGAACCGCTATCAAAGGCTCTCAAAGTCGCTCCTATGGAAGTTCTCCGACAGCCTCCGAGTGGTAGCAAAGAACGGGCCGACATTCAAATCCGTCTACAACCCTTTTGAAGTTCATATGGCCCCGCAGGCACGAAGAATCAGGAAAACGATCAACGCACCCAGGCCGGGGAACCATGGGACGAATTTCCCGAAACGCGCGTTGTCGTCCTCCTGCTTGCCTTGCCGTTTTTCCGTCTTCGGTAAATCCTTATCGTCCACCGCCACCTCAAATCATGCACTCGTGTTAACCCATATTTCTATACTATAGTACGTCTGTTCCCGTTGTAAAGCGGGCTGCCCGAATTAGGGGGTGGCAGGGTTGCCGGTCAAGGGGCGGTCAGTCCGGGACCACAAAATGCTATGTGCCTAAAAAAGCATATAGTCTTGGTCTTGTCACCATATCCGTGCCGTTATATGTAAGTAAAAAAAGAAGTTGGCAAGCGGGTTGGGGCGCAATCTCAAGTGCCTTACGTGAGATGGGTGCACCGATGGATCGTTGAAACGCTGCAATATGCGGATCTCGCGGATAGGAGGAAATCATGTCCAAGATATTGAGGATCGATGCGAAGAACAAGACGTATGCTTTCGAGGAGGTCGGCGCTGACCTGGCGGCCCTTGGGGGTAGGGGACTGACGTCGAAAATGGTCTTAAACGAAGTTCCTCCCACCTGTCACCCGTTGAGCAAGGAGAACAAGCTGGTGGTGGCGCCCGGTCTTCTGACCGGAACGGTGGCCGCCAATTCCGGCCGGATATCCGTGGGGGCCAAGTCCCCTCTCACCGGGGGTATCAAAGAGAGCAATTCCGGGGGCCTTGTGTCTCAGAAGCTGGCCAAGATAGGAATCAAGGCCATTGTCGTCGAGGACAAGCCGGACAACGGGGCTTTCTCCGTGGTAGTGATCAAAAACGAGAGTGTGGAAATCCTGCCGGCGGACGAATACATGGGGCTGGGCAACAAGGAAGTCATCAATCGGCTGTGGGACAAATACGGCAAGCGCGTGGGCGTGATGAGCATCGGTCCCGCCGGGGAGCAGCGTCTAACCGCCGCATGTATCAACTTTGCCGATCCGGGCGGCAGACCGGGCCGGGCCGCGGGGCGTGGGGGGCTGGGTGCCGTGATGGGTTCCAAAGGTATCAAGGCCATCGTCGTTGACGACACCGGTGCGGGCAAGGTCGCCGTAGCCGATCCCGAGGCGTTCAGGGCCGCCAATAAACGGTGGGTAGAAATACTCAGAAGCCATCCGGTGACGAGCCAGGGCCTTCCCGCCTATGGCACGGCGATATTGGTCAACATCATCAATGAGGCCGGGGGGTTTCCGACTAAGAACTTCCGTTCCGGCCGGTTTGAATTCGCCCAGGATATCAGCGGTGAGCACATGTCCGAAGTGATCGAGGCACGGGGCGGAAAGACCAAAGAGGGATGCCATCCCGGCTGTGTGATCCAGTGCTCCAACGTTTATCATGACAAAAACGGTCAGGTGCTGACCTCCGGTTTCGAGTATGAAACCATCTGGGCCCTCGGTGCCAACACGACCATCAAGGACCTGGACGACGTGGCCAGACTCGATGCCCTCTGCGACGATATCGGCCTGGATACGATCGAGACGGGGGTTGCCTTGGGAGTTGCCATGGAAGGAGGACTCCTCGACTGGGGAGACGGCAAGGCGGCCATCGATTTACTCAAGCAGGTGGCAACCGGAGATCCCGTGGGCAAGATCATCGGCAACGGTTCCGTCTTCACCGGCCAGGCTCTCGGAGTTGACCGGATTCCCGCAGTGAAGCGACAGGGCCTGCCGGCCTATGACCCCCGGGCCGTCAAAGGACAGGGGGTGACCTACTGTACCAGCGCCATGGGAGCCGATCATACGGCGGGATATGCCGTGGCACCCAACATCCTGAAAGTGGGCGGAGATGTGGATCCGCTGAGCAAAGCAGGCAACGTGGATGTGTCCAAAAACCTCCAAATCGCCACGGCGGCGGTCGATTCGACGGGGCTTTGTCTCTTTGTGGCCTTTGCCGTTCTAGATGCCGAAAATGGCGTACAGACCATCGTCGATTTGCTGAACGCCCAATACGGACTGAGTCTTACACCCGACGATGTGGTAAGTCTCGGTATTTCTATTCTAAATGATGAAAATACGTTCAACGAAAGGGCGGGATTTACCAAGGCCCAGGACCGATTGCCGGACTTTTTCAAGGAGCCACTACCGCCCCATAATGTGACGTGGGACTTTACGGAAGCGGAGTTGCAGCAGGCGAAGCAGTATGGCTAATGCCCGTCATGGGGAAATGGCGGAAAAGGTCAACGACCGGATGTTGACCGGTGTGCCGTCAACCGGGATGCGCAGCAGGAGCTGATAGTGGTTACCGTCTTGTTCAACGCCTTTTCGTTTCTCCAGAAGCGGCTCAAGGAGCAGAATCGCCCCTACACCGATGTCCCGATCCAGCTGGCCGATGAGAGCACGGTGGCCGACTTGGTGGTGGCCGTCGGCCTGCAAATCGCCGATGTGGAGGCCGTCTTGATCAACGGTTCGGTTCAACCCTTCGACAGGACATTAAACGACGGAGACCGGGTGGCGTTGATCCCGCCGGGAACACCCGGCCCCTATCGGGTACTCCTGGGCATGGTGGGCGGAGAAAAGGGCCGATGATACCGTATCTGCTGCATCCGCGACTGCTGTCACGTCGGGGTCGTTTCAGGCGGTTCCGATGACCGTTCAGATTGCCGTCAAGCTGTTTGCCTCGTTACAACGCTTTACGCCGGCCGACCCGGATCGGTTTCCTATTGCCGCCGGCTTGACGGTCGCCGAACTGCTCGAGAGGCTGGCCGTGCCCCCACAGGAGGTCAAACTCGTTTTCGTCAACGGCGTCAAGCAGGACTTGAACACGCCGCTGGAAGGGGGCGACAGGGTAGGTATCTTTCCCGCCGTGGGAGGGGGGTAGCCGGATGTCCGGCGCGCTTCTTGCTGATATAGTCGGTCTTGCCGAAGCCCCGAGCGGTTCGCAAGGTCAGCCCTTCAGAACGCTTTCCGTAAATCACGTCCAGGTTCTGGCCGATCGGTATGGCATTGCCGGTCGAGACGTGGAGATCGCCGCCCTCGAGTCGAAAATCCTTCCCCAGCGGTACAGCCGCAACCTGAAAACCGTCTCCCTGGGTCAACAAGCCCGATTGCTCCGATCGTCCGCTCTCGTTGTGGGGTTGGGCGGGTTGGGCGGCGTGGTGGTCGAGCTTGTGGCCCGTATGGGTGTGGGCGCCCTTCACGTCATCGACGGCGACCGCTTCGAGGAGAGCAACCTGAATCGACAGGTCTTGTGCACCGGACAGACCTTGGGGGAGACCAAGGTTTCGGCGGCGGTGGACCGGATCCAAAGCATCAACCCCTCGATAGCCGTGTTTTCCTATGACGGCTTTTTGACGGAGAAAACGGGTCCCGCCATCATCGAACGTGCTGATCTGGTGATCGATTGCCTTGGCGGCGTGACCGAGCGGTTGATGCTGGAAAAGGTCACAAAAGAGGCTGGCCGTCCGTTGATCTCCGCCGCCGTAGCCGGACTCTCCGGCCATGTGATGACCGTATTTCCCGAAGATCGGGGGTTGGAACTGATATACGGCGACCCCCGGGACCTCTCCCCCGCCGGGGCGGAAGCCGTCCTCGGCTGTCCCCCCCAGGGGGTCACGCTGCTGGCCGCCTGCCAGTGTTCCGAGGTGGCCCACGTGCTGCTCAAGCAAGAGGGGGTACTGCGCAACCGAATGCTCGCCATAGACCTTGACGACTTCACCTTCGAAATCGTAGTCTTCCCGTAGCAATTTTCCATGTCGTCCTCCCACCAGGGGTGGAAAAAAGTAGGGAAAAGGGGCAGCAGCCTCGTGGTCCCCAGGCGGCGAGGTGGTGGGTCCGTGCCGGATCCTGCTTAATGTTTGCAAGGGCAGAGATGGAGTCGTCCGTAGTGCACTTATAGGCCAGCCAAAGGTGAGCAAGGTGACAAAGACGATCGTGCTTCAAGATAAAGATTCGGAGAAAAATTACGAAATCGACCTGCCTTGCGTCGTCGGGCGGGGTGATGAGGCCGACTTGAAATTGGCGGACCCGAGCATTTCTCATCGCCACGTGCGCCTCTTTTTCGACGGAAACCGGATCCAGGGTGAAGATCTTCAGAGTGCCAACGGCGTGTATGTAAACGGCGAACGGATCGTCGGCCGTGTCGTTCTGGAATCGGGTGACTGCCTCCAACTGGGTCGGACCCAGCTGGTGGTCGGTCGAGAAAAGGAGGATTTGGTGGAAGAAACCCTGGTGTTGCATTCCCTGGACGCCAAGGGCAAGGGAAAATTGGATCTGGAGAAGTTGGAGACCATTTACGAAATCAGCGCCGAGCTGTCCGAAAACCAAGATGTGGGGGCCTTGGCAGAAAAGATCTTTTCGAGATTAAAGGATATTTTCAAGCAGGATCGCAGTTATCTCGCCCTGTTTCGGGAAGATGGAACACTTCAGCCCATCCTGCCGGAATCTGCTCCCGACGCTGTTCCCATCAGTAAAACAGTAGTAAGCCGGGTCTTCAAAAACGGACAGTCCCTGCTTTTGGAGGATGCGTTGAGCGAAACGTCTCTCAAAGACCAAGACAGTGTCATCGCCCTGCGCATTCGTTCTGCCTTGTGTGTCCCGCTGATCTATCACAGTCAAATGTATGGTCTCCTGTATTTGGATCGCCATATTCCCGGTGCGTACACACAGGACGATCTGGCTTTTATGACCGCCATTGCTGCCATGCTCGGTCCGCTGATTGAGAATGCCCGACTGTGGTCCGAGCTGAGGAAACGATATGCTCACGCCGTGGATACGTTGCGGGAAACGCAAGCCCGCCTGATCGAGATGGAACGAAAAGCCGCTTATGGACGCCTGGCTCAGGCGATGGCCCATGAGATACGCAACCCCTTGATGGGTGTCGGGGGATTGGTGAGACGAATCGATCTGGGGGCGGAACATCCGGACAGTCGGAAACTCGAAACGATCATCACCCTGGTGGAAAGGCTGGAAGGCGTTCTCAAAGAGGTGGACACATTTGTGGAACTGCCGCTACCGGAAAAACGGCTGGAGAGGGTCGACCAACTCGTGCAGGCTGTGATCGACGGTCACGACTGGACCTTCCTCGAACACAGCCGGGTCCCTCAAGTGATTGCAAACACCTCACGCCTCATGATTCCCCTGGATGCCGGTCTTTTTAAACGGGCGGTCACGTTGATTTTTCAAGAAATGGCCTCAGGTATCCCTAAGGGGGCGGAATTCGATGTGACCATCCGGTATGTGGGGAATCAACTCGAAATCGTCGTTGGCCCCCTCGACGATGACCTCGACCTGTGCCAGGTATTTGATCCCGCCTTAAAGGACAAGCCATGGGGCCTCGACCTTTTTCTTAACATCGCTCACCGAATAATTTCCGACCATGGAGGAAAACTGCTCCTCGATCCCAGGGGGGATTCGGCGTTTCCCGTCGTGGTCAGGTTGCCGACCCATATCCGTTTGTAGTCATCTGACCACCTTGATAGGGTCATGACCCGACTTGACCCCTTGCCCTTCCCTTGATAAAACCAGGCGCCAATGAGGGGTGAAGATCCGGTGGAGGCAACGATTTCGTAGCCCCCGGCGAAAAAACACGGCGGATCGGGGATTTTAGCGTCCGGTTGGCAGCTCCGGATATCTGACCGGTATCGATTTACTCACGGAAAGGGGAATGGACCATGGATCACGGGAGCATGCAGACGATCGTCCTGGCCGTCGTTATCGGCATCGCCTGCTATGCCCTCTCGCGCCGGTTGCGTATCCCCGCCATCCTTTTTTACCTTGTGGCCGGCATGGTCATGGGGCCCATGGGTTTTGACCTCCTGCATGTACATGACCTCGGTAATGGCCTGTTTATAATGGTAGAAATCGGTGTTGCCATCATCCTCTTGGAGGGTGGGATGTCCCTGAGCCCCCGGGGGTTCATGAAGGCACCCTCGGCCATCGGCCGACTTCTTCTGCTGACCATCCCGTTGACCGCGCTGGGCGGCACGCTGCTCAGCCGATATGCACTGAACCTGTCCTGGGATCTCGCGGTGGTTTTCGGTACCCTGATCGTGGTAACGGGGCCCACGGTCATCGGACCCCTTTTGAAAAGCATCAACCTCACTCAGCGGCTGGAAGTTTTGCTGCATTGGGAATCGATCTGGGGGGACGTTGCCGGGGTGGTCTTGAGCGCCCTGGCCCTGAAATTTGTGACTGTTTCCGGGTTGCCCGAAGTGTCCCTGGTGGTTCAATCGTTCCTGCTGTCTCTGGTCACCGGTATCGGGGTCGGATTGGGCGGCGGGGTCGTCCTGAACGGCCTGGTATTCCCTTGGTTGAAAAAGATCCAGGAGCGGCAACTCATGGGCATCATGACCCTGGCCGGGGCCCTGGCCGTTTTTTACGGGTCTCAGCTCTTGGTACCCTCTTCCGGCCCCCTGGCAGTGGCCGTCGCGGGGTTTTATCTCTCCCACAGGCGGGACCCTTTCTTGCACGCGATTCGCCATTTTAAGGACCAGCTTTCCATCATCTTTATCAGCACCCTGTTCGTTCTATTGTCCGGGTTCATCAATCCGTTGGCGGTCAAAGCGCAATGGCCGGCCATATTGATCGTGGCCCTGGGACTGGGGGCGGTCGTCAGGCCATTGGCTGTTTTCCTTGCCTTGACCGGATCCGCCCTCTCCTGGAAGGAGCGCACGTTTATCAGCGCCATAGGGCCCCGGGGCATATTGGCCCTGGCCGCTGCTTTTTACGCCTCGCTGGCGGTCCCGGGACGTGAGCAGGAGATGACTTTGCTGCTCATTACCACCTTCTGCGTTATCTTTCTTTCCGGTGCCTTTGCCACGGTGATGGGCCGACCAGTGGCCAAACTCTTGAGGGTTTTGCAGCCGGCGGACAAAACCGGTATCCTCATAGTTGGGGCCAACACGTTCAGCTTGCAGCTGGCCGACCATGTGGGGCGGCATGTTCCCCTGGCCTTCGCGGACACCAGCGACCAGCGTTGCCGCCTGTTTCAGGGTAAAGATCTGACCAGTCTATGCGTGGATGTGTTGGACGACGCCGTCTATGAAGATGCCCGGGAGGAGGGGTTCGACAGACTCATTGCCCTGACCCCGGACAACTCGCTCAACCACCTTATCTGCGAGCGGGCGGGACTCTATTTCGGCGAAGACAACGTGTATGTCGTCCACGGTCGCCGAGGAGAAGCGGAAATCGAAACCGTCTCCGCTGCCGAGATCAACTATGCCTTTACCGAGGCCTTCTGTTTGACTGAGGCCATTCAGGCCCTGGACAAAGGGTCGGCACACTTTGAAGAGTGTAACCTCGAGGGTTCTCCGTCAAGGGCGACGATTCCACTGTTCAGCGTGTCAAAATCGGGGGGACTCCTGCCGGTTGCCGGTCGTGAGACGAAAGGAGGAACCCATTTGTGTCTGGTATTCGATGTTTCCACCTGAGATTTAGGTAGGTTGTGCGCGGTGGGAAAATCACGTATAGGTTAAATAAGGGCGACCTTCGACACGACGATCAAGGGGGTCGTACAATAATGGAAGGGGGATAGAAATACCGTGGGATGGTTTGGAAAAGTGATGTTCGGCTCCATGGGATTCATGGTCGGCGGGCCCATTGGGGCCATTGCCGGTGCCGCTCTGGGACATCATCTGGTTGACAGGACTGATCAAGGGTACGGCTGGGAAACGAATCGGCTGGAATATGCCGAGCAAACGCAAGCCGCTTATTTTGTGAGCATGTTTTCCGTCCTGGGTAAAATGGCCAAGGCCGACGGGATCGTCGATCCAAAGGAAGTCGATGTCGTTGATCAATTCATCCAGGGGTTGAACGTTGGTGAGCGAGAAAAGATGTTTGCCCGGCAGGTTTTCAACGAGGCCAAAGACTCGTCGTATTCCCTGGAAGATTTCGCCCGCCAGTTTCATCAGGTCAGCCGAGGGCAGCCTGCCGTGCTCCTTTCCTATTTGGACCTGCTTTTCCAGATTGCTGCCGCCGACGGCAGACTGCATCCGGCCGAGGAGTCGGCGCTAAAGCGGGTCAAGACCATATTTCAAATCACCGATGAACAGTTCAACAATGTCAAAGATGTCTATTTTAAGGATGTGGACAAGTTCTACAAAGTACTCAATGTGACCCCTGAGAGCTCGGAAGAAGAGATCAAAGCCAACTATAAGAAGTTGGTGAAAGAATTTCATCCCGACACGATCGTTTCCAAGGGGCTTCCTGAGGAATTCACCGAATTCGCCACGAAACGGTTCCGGGAAATTCAGGAGGCCTACGAGACGGTACGGAAAGAGCGGGGGTTTAGGTGATATAAATGCCGGCGACCAAATGGAAATACTGGTTTTACCCTATTTACCCGCCCCGGGTTTCGGCTATATATGAGCCATATCCGATAATCGGACTTTTCTGATGTGCCTGTTCAAGAGACACGTTGTGAACACAGGAAACGTTGGCAGGGGATGGACACGCAGGCGAGATTTGAAACACGGTAAAAAGAGCAGGTTCGTACGTCAGAATAAGGACCCGACTCGAGAGTAAGGAGGTGTCGTCATGTACAAAAAACTATTGGTTGCAACAGATGATTTGACAGCTCGCGATGCCCCGGTGGTTGTGGCAGCACAGCTTGCCGCACAATACAAGGCCAGACTGTTGATTCTCCACGCACTGGAATCTCCTTACTCAGCCCACACCCGGCATATTGTTAAGCATTTCAAAACGGGGGAAGAAATTCTGGGGAGTACTGAGTACGTAGACGTGGTCAAGCAGGAACTTACCAAGGCCTGTGCTGAAGCTTTACAGCCCCACGGGGATTATGAAGTCAAGGTCACTCCCGGGGTCCCTTGGGAGGAAATCCTGAGGTGGGCCAGGAGTCAAAAGGTGGATTTAGTGATTGTCGGCCCCCATTCAAAAAGGGCGGAGGAAAAAGGTGTGGTAAGGGTGCGGGGAGCCATTGGGAGTACCGCCGAGGGTGTCATCATGCATGAGCGATACCCGGTCATGATCGTCAATCGCGTTGTCCCGGCGGACAAACTGCAGTTTCGGAAGATAATGGTTTGCGTTGACTTTTCCAAGGCTTCTGAATCTGCTCTACAGTTCGCAGCGCTGACGGCGAGGGAACACAACTCAAAACTGGTTGTATTTCATATGGTTCCCGTTCCTGGGTCACGAACGTATCCTCAGGAGGAGCTGGAAAGAGACATCGTGAGGCTGAAGGAAAAACTCCGCAAATTTGCCGGAGACACCCTGGAAGAAGTAGAACATGAATGGGTTGTTTGGGAGGGGACTTCCCCGCGTGTTGAGATCTTGAAATCCGCGCGGGAGAGAGATATTGAACTCATCGTCATGGGCTCACACGAAAAGGAAAAGGAAGATCGATGGTATGTGGGGAGTGCGGTTGAACAGGTCAGTTCCCGGTCCATCTGTCCGGTCGTTGTCGTTACGAAACCGAGAGCGGCAGCCCACGGACTTTAATCGGTTTCATTTTGACGTGAAACCGTGTATTCCGCCGAAGACAAAGAATCGGGGAGCGGCTTTCATGCAGGGGGAACTGAACGGGAGGTTGGAGGGGTGGCACCACTCATATTGATGAA
>Ga0180436_10002611_pt1 | contig 16975 bp, 16 predicted proteins | sample SS_ome_2_FD_132434 | JGI IMG/M metagenome (GOLD analysis project Ga0180436, IMG submission 132434) | Hypersaline lake sediment archaeal communities from the Salton Sea, California, USA - SS_3_S_2 metaG | ecosystem: Environmental > Aquatic > Non-marine Saline and Alkaline > Hypersaline >...
GAATCGCCGCCGCGTATCACCACCAGCCGCTGTATCGCTGGCCGGAAACGGTGATCGCCGGCTTGTCGGACTCCACCACGACCGTTCCGAACGACCCGCGCCCCGAGACGCCGAATTCGCCATGCACCCTGGGTTCCGACCTCGAAGCCCGCGCTCCGAGTTCCCCTGGCGATTCGCCGGTCGACTTCATCTCGGTGATCTCCCCGGCTCGCTGCGGCTCTGGTTCCCCGGCCGCTTGTCCAGGCTCCACAACCGGGGCGTAGATGCTGCCGAACATCCCACTCCATCCGGGCGCGGCGGCGCTGGCGGTCTCGCTGTCCGTACTGTCTTCTTGGGCCCGCGAATCGTCGCCGGCGGACTCTTTCGCCAGATAGCTCGGGCGATACGGACGGGAGGGGCCGAATCCGTCCGCCGCGAGCGATGCGCCTGTGTGGCAGCACAGCGAGAGGACGAGCAGCGCCATTCGATTCATGCGTTCTCCTCTGTTTCGATCATCGGCCGCCAACCCCGTCTACTCGCCGACAGGAACCCTGATGTGGCGGGCGCCGCCGCCCTGTTCCGCCACGTAGCCGCGGATTCGCTCAAGGACTTCAGGATGCTCCGCCGCCACATTGCCGCTGTCGGTGATTCCCTCAGCCAGGGTCAAGTCGAACAGCAGCGGCTCTCTCTCCGTATCCCGGAACTGCACGGCTTTGAAGTGGCGGTATCCTGCCGTCCAAGCGATCTCCGGCTCTTCGGGAAGGTGGACCCGAAGCCGTTCCAGAACCCCTATCGCCCCTTCCTCGCCCGCCATGTTGTGGAACTGATCCGGATCACGGGTCATATCGTAAAGCTCTTCCGAACCATCGAAGTAGTGCAGGTATCGCCAGTGGCCTTGCACCACCGTGTGGTTGCCCCGGCCAAACGTGACCACCCGGAAGGGCTCCGTTGTCTCGACGCTCCGGCCGCGCAGCTCCGTTCCCAGTCCTCGTCCGGCAAGACCGGCCGCTGGGGGCAGTCCGGCAAGTTCCACTAGCGTGGGGAACAGGTCGAGCAGGCTGACCGCGTCGTCGAACCGGCGTCCGGGCTGGAAGGCCTCTCCGAACGGGCCGGAGCGCATCGCTTCCGGAAGCCGGATGATGAGCGGCGTTCTTGTCGATTCTTCCCACCCGGTCGCCTTGCCCCAGTGCTGCTTTTCGCCCAAGTGCCAGCCGTGGTCGGACCAGAGCACAACGATCGTTTCCTCAGCGCGGCCGCTTTCCTCAAGCGCTTCGAGCACCTTGCCGACCTGGGCGTCGGCGTATTTCACGCACGCCAGGTACCCCGCCACGGCATTATTCCATTGCCTGGCCTCTGTCACCCAGTGGTGTGCTCCAGCCGTCGCCGCGACCAGTGCGAACGACTTCGCCGCATCGGGGACGTCGTCGAGGTCGTTGACCCGCGTATTCGGCAGGATTGTGTCCCGAGGCGGAAAACTGTCGAAATAGACCTGGGGAGCGTACAGAGGGGTGTGCGGCCGGTAGAATCCAGCCGCCATGAAGAAGGGCCCCTCTCCGATTGAGCGCAACCGCCCGGCGGTCCATTCCGCGACGACTCCATCCCCGAAGGCGTCATCGGGCAAATCGAGGCCGCCCCAGTCGAACGAGCCGCCGCGGTGATGCGTTCTCCGGTCAAACATCCCGCTTAGCGGCCGTGTTACGCCGAGACGTTCCACCAGGTACTGGGGAGGTTTCCCGGTACGGTCGTATTCCTCCGCCGTGAATGGTCCCCCTTGTGGGCCTCTCACACCGCTTTCGGGACCTTGCACGTCCCACGCCGCCGTCCTGTATGCGACGCCCGCGGGAAAAGTCTTCCCGGCCGTCATGGTTCGATATCCGTTGACCCTGAAGTATTCAGGGAGACTCAGTACGCCCTCTCGATGATGATCGATTCTGTCGCTGTTTGAATAGACGCCGGTCGTCTCCGGGCGCTGTCCCGTGAACACGGCGGTTCGCGAGGGCGTGCAGAGTGGCGCGGCGCAGTGGGCGTTCGTAAACAACACTCCCTCGGAGGCCAGACGATCGATGTTCGGCGTCTGCGCCTGGGGGTGTCCGCCCAGAGCCCCGGTCCAGTCATTGAGATCGTCGACTGCGATAAACAGCACGTTTGGTCTGACGTCCGGGACATCGGGGCCGCAGCCCAACACCGCGAGCGCGAGCAACGCCGGAAGAAAAGTGCGATAGCGCTTCATGCCGATACATCTAACGTAGCGCATACACGCCGTCTTTCCCGGCCGATAGCGCCGGCTCTCCCAGGGAAAACCCTGGCAAAATCCTCGCAACTGCGGGCGGCATTGCGGCATCCTAAGAAACTAGGTTCCACTGCCACTACCATGAAGAAAGCAATTTTCCACCTACTTGCGCTAGCCCTCGTCACCTCAACCGGTTCTCTGCTAGCTGATGAAGTCACCCTGTCCAACGGGGACAAGGTCTCCGGAGAAATCATCAACACGGACGGCGGGAAGATCACCGTCAAGACCGAGTTCATGGGCGAAGTCCAGATCGACCGTGCGGGAATCGCCTCCATCCGTGCCGACGCTCCCCTGAACGTGACGCTCGAGAGCGGCGAGACCATCGTTGGCACGATCGACACGAAGGGTGACGAACTGCAAGTCAAGAAGGATGACCAATCCGAGATGGCCTTAGGGCTGGAGTCCTTCGGCGCCATCCGGAATGACGAGTCACAGGCGGCCTGGGAACGCGAGCAGCAGCGCCTGAACAATCCGGGTTGGCTCGACTTCTGGTCGGTGGCGGCCGACCTTGGACTTGCCGCCGCTCGCGGGAACGCGGACACCACAACCATCACGAGCGGAGCGCTTATCGAGCGCGTCACCGGTTTCGACAAGACCACACTGACGTTCGGTCAAATCTATTCGACTCAAAGCACAACTTTGCCCGCCGGCAAGACCGCGAATGCCCTCACCGGCAGCGCCGCCTACGAGCGCGACATCAATAAGAAGCTCTTCGTCTACACGGCGGCCACATTCGACTATGATGAGTTCCAGAACCTCGACCTGCGATCGGTTCTTGGCGGCGGTCTTGGTGCGCATCTCATCAAGAACGACCGGACCACGTGGGACGCCGGAGTTGGCGGCAACTGGAACCGTGAGAAGTTCTCGACCGGTCTCGTGAGGAACTCCGCTGAGTTGAACATCTTCGAGCGGTCGGATCACCAGATCACCAGCGTGCTGAAACTGTACCAGTCCTTTACGATCTTTCCGAACCTGAGCGAATCGGGAGAATACCGGTTCCGGGCCAACGTTGGGGGCGAGGTCAAGCTGAACTCTCATCTGGCTCTGACGTTCTCGGCGCTGAATCGGTACATGTCGAACCCGCTGGCAGGCAACAAGAAGAACGACTTGCTGTTCTCGACGGGAGTCCAGTTCACCTGGGATCAGAAGTAGGCTTCCGGGTGTTCGGCGGCGCCTCGGCTTCCGGTCGGAATATACTGATCCCGTATGCCTACAACCCGGAGGCTGTTCATCCTGTTGCCGCTGCTGGCGGCGGCCGTCTTCTCTCAAGACCTGCCCCGCGCCGAGCCGGAACAAGTCGGCTTGTCCTCCGGGAGACTGGCGCGAATAGAAACCGTCGTGCGGGACCACATCGACCGCAAGCGGATCGCCGGCGCCGTTTCCCTCGTCGCTCGCCACGGTAAGATCGCCCACCTCAAAGCATTCGGAATGGCCGACATCGAAGCCGGCGGAGAGATGAAGGAAGACACGATCTTCCGGATCGCCTCGATGACGAAGCCGATAACAAGCGTCGCGGTGATGATGCTCTATGAAGAGGGCAAGTTCCTGCTGAGCGATCCCGTCGGCAAGTACATCCCCGAGTTCCAGGAGATGGAGGTGCTGCCGCCTCCAACGGCGACGAACAACTATCGCGTGCCGGCGAACCAGCCGATCACCATTCGTCACCTTCTGACGCACACCTCGGGGCTGACCTACCACTGGAACGAAAAGCTCGGAGAGCTCTATTGGAGCTACGGGATTACTCACGGCCTCGTGCAGGACTCCTCCACTATCGGCGAGAAGATGAAGATTCTCGCCGGCCTGCCGCTGTTGTTCCACCCGGGCGAGCGTTACGAGTACGGCCTTTCGATCGACGTGCTCGGCGCGCTGGTGGAAGTGTGGTCCGGCATGACTCTCGACGAGTTCTTCCGCACGCGGATATTCGAGCCGCTGGGAATGAACGACACACACTTCTTCTTGCCCGAAGCGAAGGAGTCGCGCATGGCGGCTGTGTACAGCCCGGGCGGCGCCGGCATCGAAAGGGCCCCCGGCGAATTCTCTCGCGAGGGCGGATTGGTCGTCTCCACGACCTACCCGTATGAGGGGCCACGCTCCTACTACTCGGGCGGCGGCGGGCTCTCCTCTACCGCGCCGGACTACGCCAAGTTCGCCCAGATGATTCTGAACCGGGGAGAGCTGAACGGCCGGCGCTTGCTGAGCCCGGCCACCGTCGATCTGATGACCATGGACCACGCCGGCCAGATCGTCGAGGACGGCGCGCCCTCGTTCGGACTCGGCTTCTCCGTCGACTCCGCGGAAAGGGGTTTCCCCGAGTTGACCAGCGAGGGCACACACGGATGGGGTGGTTTCTGGTACACCCGCTTCTTCATCAACCCGGAGGAAGAGTTAATCGGCATCTTCATGGGGCAACTCTATCCATCAGAGGGCTTGCAGCTTAACTTGAAGCACCAGGTCCTCGCTCACCAGGCAATCGTCGAATAGGTGCGTACTATGCGAAACCGTTTCCAAAGACTGATTCAAACAGCCGCTGTTTTCGTGCTCTCAGCCAACTTGGCCGCCCAGGTTCTGCCGCGGGCGGCTCCCGATGAAGTTGGCCTCTCATCAGAGCGGCTAGCCAGGATCGACGCCGTCATGCAAGAGCATGTCGATCAGAAGAAGGTCGCCGGCGTCGTGACGTTGATTGCCCGCAAGGGCAAACTCGCCCACTTAGGCGTCTATGGCATGGCCGGCATCGAGGCCAACAAACAGATGGCGGAAGACACGATCTTCCGGATCGCCTCGATGACGAAGCCGATCACCAGCGTCGCCGTCATGATGCTCTACGAGGAAGGCAAGTTCCTGCTTAGCGATCCGGTCGGGAAGTACATTCCGGAATTCCAGGAGATGGAAGTGCTCCCTCCGGCGGGGGCCACGAACAACTACCGCGTGCCGGCGGAGCGGCCGATGACGATACGGCACTTGCTGACCCACACCTCGGGGCTGACGTATGGCGATGCGGGACTCCGGGCTCTCTACGAGGCGTACGAGATCCCTTCCGGGCTCGGCCCCGTGGACGGCGCCATCTTGGAAAAGATGAAGGTGCTCGGACGGTTGCCTCTCGCTTTTCATCCTGGCGAAAGGTATAACTACGGCCTGTCAGTCGATGTGCTTGGGGCGCTGGTCGAGGTGTGGAGCGGCATGACCTTCGCCGAGTTTCTCGAAGAGCGTGTATTCGGTCCGCTCGGGATGAAGGACACCCACTTCTACCTGCCGGAAGACAAGGCCGCCCGACTCGCTCAGGTCTACCGGCGGGAGGAAGGCAAGCCCATCGAACCGTCCCCGGAGCGGGTGATGCCGGACAGCGACGCACTAACGACCAGCTATCCGTACAAGGGGCCCCGGACGTACTTCTCGGGCGGCGCCGGCCTCTCGTCGACGGCGATGGACTACGCCCGCTTCTGCCAGATGATGCTCAACGGCGGTGAACTCGACGGCGTCCGGTTGCTCAGCCCGGCGACGGTCAAGCTGATGACAATGGACCACGCCAGGAAGATCGCCGGGTACGGCGCTCCTTCCTTCGGGCTCGGTTTCTTCGTCGACAGCGCCAAATCGGGTTTCACCGAACTCACCTCGGAAGGAACTCACGGTTGGGGCGGATTCTGGTACACCCAGTTCTTCATTTCGCCGGAAAAGGAGATGATCGGCGTCTTCATGGCCCAGCTCCAGCCGACTGGCGGACTCCGGCTGGACGCAAAGTTCAAGGGCCTGGCCCATCAGGCGATTGTCGAGTAAGCTCCGCTCTTCACCTCCACTCACGAGGCGGCTCAGGTGCATTGGCCCTGGGCAACCGAACGGTCACCAGTCGCAGCCGTAGGCGAAGCTTTCGGGGGCGGGCGCTTCGCTCGAAATCACATACTGTGCGCTCAGCTCTTCCCGAAGCACTCGCAGCCACTCCCGCGCCGGCGATGCGCTTTTCGAGTCCGGATGCCGCGCCAGGAAGTCATCCAGTTCGGCCGCCACCCGATCATCCTCGCCCTGCCCGCCGTAGACGCGGGCCAGAACGAGTTGTGGGTTGGTGACGTGAGCGGGGTCGATGTCCTTGGCCTTCTGGAGATAGCCCAGCGCGTCTCCCGGCCGTTCGGAGCGCGCCCGCCCGTTATATTCCAGCGCCTCCCGATAGCGGCGTTGGAGAAGCAGTGTCCCGCCCAGGTTGACGAGCGGAGAATAGGCCTTCGGGTCCTTCTCGAGAGCGGTGCGAAAGTAGCGTTCGGCAAGCTGGTAGCCGCCGCCTCGTCAGACGGCTCGAACGGAATCGTGGCTCTCACCCGGCCGCCGGAATCCGCCAGTGTGGGGCCGACGGCGACGGTTCGGTGAACCTGGCCGAAACCGGGGGGCGACCACCGCCACGGTGTGGGCCCCCGCGTCCAGGTCTTTGAACCGGAAGCGGCCCTCGGAATCGGCGTTGGTTGCCGCTGAATAGGGGAACTCAGCGCCGTGCAATGTAATTTCCGCCCTGGCCGGCGCGGGATCGATCCGGGCATACAGCTCGAGATCACCGGCCGAGGCGGCGAAACAGCAAGCTCCGACTATCGCCGCGAGCAATACGTGGCTCGTGCGCAACATGGTTTCTGGAGGATGCTACACGAAAAGACGCTCACTCACAACACTGGAAACATACTGGAAAGACGCTGCCGAACCGGTTGCCATATCCGCCCCGGATCGCTTTCTACGGTGACTGCGGCGTCTCTTCCTTCTGCACCAGCGACAGCCACTTGCGCACAGACTCGGCGTCATCGGAATCGGGATGGCGCGAGAGGAAGTCCCGCAGCTCCCGGGCCGCGTTCTCGTTCTCTCCGCGGCGCGTGTAGATCCTGGCGAGCGTGATCTGGGGATGCGAGAAGTGGTTGGGGTCGATTTCCCTGGCGATGATCAGATGCTTGAGCCCGAGTTCGTCCTGGCCAAGAAACGAATAGTTCAGGCCGAGCTGGGAATTCGGCAGCGCTTCCTGGGGGCGCATTTTCAAGGCTTCCTTGTTGTACGGCAGCGCCTCCTTGAACCGGTTTTGCGAGAGCAGGGCGCCGCCCAGGTTGACCATCGGCATGTAGGCGCCCGGCTCATGTTCAAGAGCCTGCCGGAAGTACTTCTCCGCATCAACATAGCGCCCGGTCTGATAGGCGATAACGCCGAGATTGTTCCACGCGCCGACGAAATGCGGCGCGATCTCGACGGCTTTGTGGAGCCGGGCAATGGCGCCCGTCACGTCGCGCTTGTTGAGCGCTTTCTGCGCCCGGGAATACTCCTTCCAGGCTTTTCCCGGAATCGTGAGTTGGCCGACCGAGACGGTGCCGGACGCTTCCAGGGACTCTGCCGAAGGTTCGAACGGTATCACCACTTTGACCCGTCCCTTCGAGTCCGCCATGCTGGGGCCGACTTCCACGGTGCGCCGAATCGTACCCTGGCCTTCCATGGTTATTACGACTGCATACTGCCCCGGATCGAGCTTCTTGAATCTGAAACGCCCCCTCTTGTCACTGGTCGCCGTAGCGTTGTACGGGAAATCCGAGCCGTGGAGCATCACCGGAACGAACTCGCGAGGCGAGGGCTCGATCCGCCCGCGAAGCTCAAACTTGCGCTCTTGTGCCGGCGCAGCTAAAGCAGCCGCGAACGCGCCCAGAATGAGCAATCCCCGCCACATCATCTCACCAATATCGTAGCGCCCGGCGGCGGCGCCCAACAAGATCCGGCAAGATGGAGATGAAGTGTACCGGTTCCTCTCGATACTGGCCCTGTCGCTGCACCTGGCGTTCATCCTCTGGGTGATCCTCGGCGCGCTCGCCACTCGTGACCGGAAGCTGCTTTCAGCGGCCCATGTCGCCAGTCTTCTCTACGCAATCTTCATCGAGACCACCGTGTTGCCCTGTCCGATCACGCGCCTCGAGAAATGGGCTCAGAGTAAGGCCGGGCTCCCGGAGTACGAGGGGGATTTCATCGAGCACTACCTGGAAGAGGTCGTTTACCCCGATGTGGACTATGCTCTGCTGATGCCGGCGGCCGTGTCGGTCTGTCTGTTCAATCTTGGGATCTACGCGTGGCGGTGGAGGAAGTCCCGGATCAGAGCGGCGGCTTCTTGAGCGTTGGCTTCCCCGTCGGGGGAGACGCCTTCCCCTTCCGAGAAGTCCGGGACGGGGATGTGGCAGAGATGAGCTTCGCCATCAAACGCGTACAGCGACCGCGAGAGGGCGACGATCTCAGCCGCGCCCATCGAGTGACAGAGGGCGGCGTTGTAGGAGGCTTCCCGGACGATCGGTTTGATGGCGGGAGACAAGGCCGCGGAAGCGGGCGATCCCGGCAGTTCGCCGGGCGCCGTTGGGGTTTGAGCCGCCTCGGCATCGACGATGAGAATCCGGCCGAAATGGCTGATCTCCTCGGAGATCTCCGGAGTCAGTTGCATCAGCGCCCGGACCGTCACGTCGTCAGGCAGCGGCCCGAGGACCTCCAACACCCGGTGGGCGACGCCGTCGTCCCGGCGCAAGGTATTGCCGATGGCTATCAGCAGCGTGCTCATCTAGTCTCGCTGCAAGCGGTCCACCAGCTCCCCTCCGGGACCGCGGAGTTCAACGATAAGCGGCATCTGGCCAATTGCGTGGGTCGAGCAGGAGAGGCAGGGGTCATAGCAGCGAATCACCGCCTCAACGCGGTTCAGCATTCCCTCGCTGAGTCTCCCCGGAGAGACAAAATGTCTCGCCGTCTCCTCGACGGCGCGGTTCATGGCGAGGTTGTTCTGCGACGTGGCGATCACCAGGTTGACGCTCTTGACCAAACCGTCCTCGTCGACCTCGTAGTGGTGGAACAGTGTGCCCCGCGGAGCCTCGGAGCAGCCGATCCCCGTGAGATTGTTGACGTCCGCCCGTCCCCGTATGTTCTCCTGCAGTATGTCCGGATCGGTGAGCAATTCCTCGATCTTCTCAACCGAGTGAAGCATCTCGATCAGGCGGGCCTGGTGGAACAGGAAGGACTCGTTCCGGACCACCCAGCGCCGCTGCCGGAACTCCCGGAGTTCCCGGTCGGCGAACGGCGTGCCCGTGGCATGCACGAGGTTGCAGCGGGCCAGCGGGCCGACCCGATACATACCGGCCGGATAGCCCATCGACTTGTAGTAGGGGAACTTCATGAACGACCATTCCTCGCTGGCTTCGGCCAGGAAGGTCTGGTAGCGCCAAGGCTTCAGGCCGTCGGCGACGATGTTGCCTTCGCTGTCGACGAAGCGCAGACGGCCGTCGTAGAAGTCCATGTAGCCATCCTCGTTCACCGTTCCCATATAGAGCGACGGGAAATTTCCCGCATGGCTGATCTCGGCCGAGAAGTCGTCGAGGATCGACTTGAACTTGTCGAGCGCGATCTCCATGGTCTTGTGGGCTTCGGGGATCCAACCGAGCATCTCATCCCGCTCCCCGGTCGTGAGCACCTTCAGCACGCCGCCCGGGGCGCCCCACGCCGGGTGGATGCGCTTGCCGCCCAGCAGTTCGATGATCCGCTGCCCGAACTGGCGCAGGCGAATGCCCCGCCGGGCAAAATCCTCGTCCATCGCCGCCAGGCCAAAGATGTTGCGGGTCTTCGGGTCGGAGTCCATTCCCAGCAGCAGATCCGGCGAGGAGAGGTGGAAGAAGCTGAGGGCGTGCGACTGCAGCACCTGGCCGTAGTTCATCAACCGGCGCTGCTTCTCGGCGGCCGGCGGAACCGTAATTCCCAGGATGGCGTCTCCCGCTTTGGCGCTGGCCAGTATGTGACTCACCGGACAGATGCCGCAGATGCGCGACATCAACCCCGGCATCTCGTAGAAGGGGCGTCCTTCGCAGAATTTCTCGAAACCGCGGAACTCGACGATATGAAACTGAGCCGACTGGACCTTGTCCGAGTCGTCGACGTAGATGGAGATCTTGGCGTGCCCCTCGATTCGGGTGACTGGGTTGATGATGATTCTCTCAGCCATCGGTTATCCAAACCTCCTCGTCTGTTCGGGCTCGGTCTTGCCGTCAAGCAAGTCCCAGAGGAACTTACGAATCTCGTCGGCCGACGGCGGGCAGCCCTGAAGATAGTAGTCCACCTTGACAACCTCGTGGACCGGACGGACCCGGTCCAGAAGCGCCGGAACGATGTCGTTGCCGCTCGGAATGCCAATCACCGTGAGAGAGGTCTCTTTGTAGGCGCGGTCGAGGATCTCGTCAATCCCGAACATGTTGCGCATGGCGGTGACGTTGCCGGAGACGGCGCAATCGCCGAAGGAGATGAGAATCTTCGTGTTCTTCCTGATGTGGCGGATGTGCTCCACGTGCTCGGAGTTCGCGACGGCGCCTTCGACTAAGGTGACGTCCACCTCGGGGAACTCCTTGTTGTCCACTATGGGGCAGGTGACGAGTTCGGCCCGCCCGGCGAGTTCGAGCAAATGCTCGTCGAGGTCGAGAAACGACATGTGGCAGCCGGAGCAGCCTCCCAGCCAGACGGTGGCGATGCGGGGTTTGGGGGCGTCAGTCATCGGTTGGTCTCCTGAGTTATGGCCGGCGAAGCCGCGGGGTCGCCGCGCGTCAACGGACCCATTCTCTCTTCTCCCTGGCGGTGACGATGTACTTGAGGAAGCGGCGGTCCTTGCGGGACTCGGCTACCGTCTTCCCTTTCTCGAAAAGCGCCCCCGTCGGGCAGACCTGAACGCACTTGCCGCAACTCGTGCAGGTGTCGGATTGCCCCCACGGTTCGCCGAGGTCTGAAATGACCGTCGTGCCAGTCCCCCGTCCCCTTAGATCCCACGTGTGAGCGCCCTCGACTTCATCGCACACACGAACGCAGCGAGTGCAGAGGACGCAGCGGTTGTGATCCAGGCCGAAGCGCTCGTGGGACGTGTCCACGCCGTGTTTCGGGAACTGGTAGCGGAGCCGTACGTGATCGATGCCGAGATACTCGGCCAGGTCCTGCAACTCGCAGTTGCCGTTTTGCACGCAGACCGAACAAACGTGATTCCGCTCGGCCAGCAGCAGTTCCACGATCAGCTTCCGGTTCGCCTGGAGCCGTTCCGTATCGGTGCGGACCACCATGCCTTCCTCGACCCTGGTCATGCAGGAGGCGGCGAGCTTGGGCTGGCCCTCGATCTCGACCATGCACATCCGGCAGGCGCCGATCTCCGTCAAGCCCCCGAGATGACACAACCGCGGGATTCTGATGCCGTTGTTCCAGGCGACATCGAAAATCGACTCCCCTTCGACTCCGGTCACCATTTGGTCGTTGATCGTCAGTGTCTTGACGCTCATTGGCCGCCTCCTTCGGAAATACTTGCACTGTGGGGCTTGGGCGCTCCGGCCATGCCGGCTTTGAGGTGATCGGCGCCCGGGTTCGGCTGGGGAACCGCGTTGCGGCCGGGGCGAGCCCCGGCCCTACAGTCACACCGGGTATTTCTATCGCTCGTTGTGACCCGAAGGGTCATGGCCGCCTCCATTCAGGATCTTCGCTTCATACTCCTCGCGGAAATATTCCAGCGTCGTCAGCACGGGATTGGGAGCGCTCTGGCCGAGGCCGCACAGGCTGGCGTCGCGAAGCAGCCGGGAGAGTTCCTCGAGCATCGCGATGTCGCTCCGCGAGCCCTCGCCCCGCACCAGGCGCGAAAGAATGTCGTGCATCTGGACAGTGCCGGCGCGGCACGGCACGCACTTTCCGCACGACTCGTCCATGCAGAACTCCATGAAGAACCGGGCGACGTCGACCATGTCCGATGACTCGTCCATCACGATCATTCCGCCGGAGCCCATGATCGATCCGATCTTCTTCAGTGACTCGTAGTCCACCGGCGTGTCCAGGTGCTCCTCCGGAATGCACCCGCCGGAAGGTCCCCCGGTTTGGACGGCTTTGAATTTGCCCCCGTGCGGCACCCCGCCGCCGATGTCGAAGACAATGTCCCGCAGCGGCGTGCCCATCTCGACCTCGATCAGCCCGGTGTTCTGAATCTTGCCGGCCAACGCAAAGACCTTCGTTCCCTTGCTCGATTCCGTGCCGATTTCCGAGTACCATTCACCGCCCTGATCGATGATGGGCGGGATGTTCGCAAACGTCTCGACGTTGTTGATCAACGTCGGCTTGCCCCAGAGCCCGGATTCGGGAGGGTAGGGGGGGCGCTGGCGGGGCTGGCCGCGCTTGCCTTCGATCGAGGCGATCAGCGCGGTCTCCTCACCGCAGACGAAAGCCCCGGCGCCGATCCGCAGGTCGACCCGGAACTGGAAGCCGGTCTCGAAAATACGGCTGCCGAGGATGTGCTCTCTCTCCGCCTGCTTGATGGCGGTTTGGAGTCGCTGGATCGCGAGGCCGTATTCGCCGCGCACGTAAATGTAGCCTTGGTGCGCGCCGACCGCGTAGGCGGCCAGAGCCATGCCTTCGAGCACTCGATGGGGATCTCCCTCGAGCACGGAGCGGTCCATGAACGCTCCGGGATCGCCCTCGTCCGCGTTGCAGACGACGTACTTGGCGTCGGAGGCCTGCCGGGCCACCAACTCCCACTTGAGGCCGGCGGGATAACCGCCGCCGCCGCGCCCGCGAATCCCGCTGGTCTTGACCTCGTCGACAACCTCGGCCGGCGTCATCTCGTTCAGGGCGTAGGCCAGGGCTTGGTACCCGCCGACGGCAATGTAATCGGTCACGGTTTCCGGGTCCATGCGGCCCGAGTTGCCCAGAACGATGCGCTTCTGCCGCGAGAAGAAAGGAGCGGAGAGGTCGGCGCGTTTGAACTTGAGCTGTTCCTTCTCTTCGGGGCTGCCGCTGATCAGCGCCGGGGCGTCCTCCGGCGTGATCTCGCCGTAGAGAGCGTCATCGGCGTCGCTGCGCACCAGCGGCCCGCGGCTGCACAATCCCATGCAGCCAGTTCCGCAGACCTCTATCTTCTCTTCCCGCCCGGCGGACTTGATGGTGTCCGAGATGGCCTTCTTGACGCTCTCGGCCCCGCAAGATACGCAGCCGGCCGCGGTGCAACAATAGATGCGGTTCTCGAGCTTCTTGCGCCGGCCGAGTTCGGCGTGCTGTTTATCGTAGAGCTCTTCGATAGTCATTCGACACCTATCTTGTCGAGGTCCTCGTGAAGACCCTCGGGCGTGAGCCGGCCCACGATCTCGCCGTTCTTGATGATCGCCGGCGGCAGGCCGCATGTGCCGATGCAGCGGGCGGAACTGACGCTCACCTTGCCGTCGGAGGTGGTCTCCCCGGCCTTGCAGCAGCGCTTCTCAAGAACCTCGAGGAGTCCCAGCGCGCCCTTCACGTAGCAGGCCGTCCCGAGACAGACGATGTAGGTGTTTTCGCCCTTCGGCTCGAGTGAGAAGAAATGATAGAAGGTAGCTACCCCGAGCACCCGGCTTGGCGGCAACTTCAGTTTCTGCGCGATCGTCTTGAGCAGCTCGGGAGTCAGGAACCCGTAGAGTTCCTGGGCCGTGTGAAGCACTTCGATGAGCGCATCGCCGGAGTAGTGGTGGCGCGACATCGCCCGTTCGAGCATTTTCGCCCGATTGTCCTTCGGTTTCTTGTCAGGCTTGGCCTTGGCAGATTTAGCGTGCGGCAAAGTCTCTATGCATCCTTTCGGTACAGCAGGAGAAACCGGTCTTCTGGTTCTCGCGCTCCGACGAACCGCCCTCCGTCGGCCCCCCCTCTAAGCAATCACTACCTAAGATCTCACAAGCAAGACCTCGCTTCAAGCCGTCTGTCTTCGACCGTCCCGGCGGGCGCCGGCGCCTCGCGCCAGATCTCACGGAAACCGCTCTTGCGCAGGTTTCCGGCGGATACGCGGGTGCAACCGCAAGGGTGGACTTCGCCCCGGTGCGCGACGTAACAAGTCCTTGCGCGGGGCGGACAGTCCTGGCCCGGCGCCGTTTGGCCGCCGGGCATCCGGGGGCTCACAGTCACGCAGTCGGCTTTCAGCTTGAGGTTGGATTTGAGCGCCGCTTCTTCCAACCAGTTGAGGATTTCCCCGGCGTCTTCCCCGATCAGGGCCTGCTCTTCCGGGATGGAGAGCCCGCAACCCGCGGGGACCAGACGGAAGACGTGAAACGCCTGGACCTTGAGCGACTCGGCGAGCGCGAGGATTTCAGGCAGCTCATGCGCGTTGTGCCGGGAAACCGACGTATCCACCTGAGTGTTGACTCCCAGCTCGCGAAGCAGCCGGAGCGCGCGCACCGACGCATCGAAGGCCCCGCGGTGCCCCCGGAACGTATCGTGGGTCGATGGACTTGCTCCGTCCAGACTGACTGCCGCGCGGCGGATGCCGGCGTCGCGAATCCGCTGCGCCATGGCTTCGTCAACCAGGGCGCCGTTGGTGGCCAGCGACACCGTCAGATTCTTGGACGCAGCATAGTTGGCCAATGCGAAGACGTCGCGCCGCCAAAGGGGCTCGCCGCCTCCGAAGACCAGATCCAGCGGGGCGTATTCGGCGATCTTGTCGATAACCTGGCAGCATTCTTCCCGCGTAAGGTCGTCGGGCGACATGAGTTCCGCATCGCCGGCTCGACAGTGGATGCAACGCAGATTGCAGCCCGTCGTGATCTCCCAGAACACGGACTGCGGTCCATCCCCCTGAGATCGGTCATGGTCATGCATCTTGCCACATCAAGTGCAATTCTCGGACCACGGCGCCTGTCAAGAGAAATCAATGGATTACGGCGCTCCGGTGGGCTATATGACGCAACGATAGCCGCTGTTTGCCAAGACAACCGCCAATGTGCAGCGCATTGAGTTATTTGGCTCAGCTAGCGCCAGGGGCGGGCGCTAAGCGGGTGGGCTTTACAGAGATCTCAGCTTCCATCAGCGCTTGGGAGCGGCCGCCCGGGACCCGTATAATAGGCGGATTGATGGCGATTCTGACGACCATGCGCGTCGTACCGCCGGTCGTGGCCCTGGTCGCCGGTCTCGGGCTGACTGCATCCGCCTGGAGCGCGGAGAGCCCCATCCGGTTCACCTACCGCCCTATCGATTTCACGCTGGATAGCTGCGAGACGATGGGACGCTATGCACCGGAAACCATGGCTGGCGGGGTTGGCGTGTTCGACTACGACAACGACGGCGACCTCGATGTCTTCTTCGCCAACGGCGCCGACATCAAGACCCTGAAGAAGACCGGAGAGAAGTACTCGAACCGCCTCTTCGCCAACGATGGAAACGCAAACTTCACGGATGTGACGGAGGAGGCCGGCTTGGCCGGGGAGGGCTACGACAACGGCGTCTCTATCGCCGACTACGACAACGACGGCTACAAGGATCTCTTCGTCGGCGGGCTCCACCGGAGCACCCTCTACCACAACAACGGCGACGGCACGTTCACCGATGTCACCAAGGAAGCCGGACTCGCTGAAGAGGACCCGGAGTACGGTCCCATGTGGTCTGTCGGCGGGGCGTGGGTGGATGTCAACAACGATGGCCTGCTCGACCTGTTCCAGGCCAACTATCTCAAATGGGACGCCGCCACCGAGCCGACTTGCCAGTGGAGGGGACGCCGGGAGTATTGTCACCCGAAGTTCTACGGGAAGCTCCCCAACCAGTTGTTCCTGAACCAGGGTGACGGAACTTTCGAGGACGTTTCAGCCGCCTCCGGCATCCGTGAGCATCCGGGCAAGAGCATGGGCGTCGCGATCGCCGACTACGATCAAGACGGCTGGATGGATCTCTTCGTCAGCAACGACAAGCTGTACAACTCTTTCTTCCACAACCTCGGGGAGGGGAAGTTCGAGGAAGTCGCGTTCGAGGTCAACGTAGCCTTGCGGGACAACGCGGTGTCCATATCCGGGATGGGCGTCGACTTTCGCGACATCGATAATGACCGGTTCCCGGACATCTTCTTCGTCGCTCTTGACAACGAAAGCTTCCCCCTCTTCATCAACACGGGCGAAGGGGATTTCGTGGACTTCACAATCGCCAGCAAGATGCAGGCCCTGAGCCTGCCGATGGCGGGCTACTCGCCCTCGATTGTCGATCTCGACAACGACGGGTGGAAGGACTTCTTTGTGAGCGGCGGGCACGTGCAGTCGCTGCGGGCCGCCCCGCGCATCGCCGTGGCGCAACACAACGCCGTGTTCCGCAACCTGAAGGGGGTTGAGTTCAGCGCGCACCAGGCCGGGGCCGGCTTCGCCACGCAACCGCCGGCGCGGCACCGCGGCTCCGGCATCGGCGACTTCAATGGCGACGGGCGCATCGACGCGGTTGTGAGCGCCATCGCCGCGCCGGCCGAAGTCTGGCTGAACGAAAGCCCCGGCGGCAACAACTGGCTGGCTCTTTCGCTGGAAGGCACAACCAGCAACCGCGACGGCATTGGTGCGGAGATCAAGGTGGTCACGAGCGCTGGCGCGCAATACGGCCACGTCTCCTCGGCCGTGGGCTATGCCTCCTCGAGCGCCGGCCCGATCCATTTCGGTCTCGGTTCCTCCTCCGAGGCGGAGCTGGTCGAAATCCGCTGGCCCTCCGGCAAGATCCAGAAACTGGAGAACGTCAAGGCGAACCGCCTCCTGCGCGTGAAAGAGTAGGGGCGTCGCTCGCGGCGCCCGGCTTCAGGCGGAGATCGTTTACGCTCTCCGCCTTGCGCTCACTCCCGGGAATCATTAAAGTTGGTTGCAGAGAGGATCCTTTGACGGGTGTACCTGCCACCGCCTTCCCCATCCCGCGCCGGGCACTGCTGCGGCTCGCCGCGCTGGCGGCAGCCGACTTCGCCGCCGGCTTCGA
>Ga0180436_10002612_pt1 | contig 16970 bp, 9 predicted proteins | sample SS_ome_2_FD_132434 | JGI IMG/M metagenome (GOLD analysis project Ga0180436, IMG submission 132434) | Hypersaline lake sediment archaeal communities from the Salton Sea, California, USA - SS_3_S_2 metaG | ecosystem: Environmental > Aquatic > Non-marine Saline and Alkaline > Hypersaline > Sediment...
CTGCTCCAGGTCGTCGCCGAGACCCTGCTCTTCTATCACCCGGCCGTCTGGTGGGTCTCGCGGCAGATCCGCGTCGAGCGGGAGAACTGCTGCGACGACATCGCCGCCGGCCTGGCCGGCGACCGGCTGGTCTACGCCCGCGCCCTCGTCGATCTCGAAGACCTGCGCCGCTCGACCCCGCGGCTGGCCCTGGGGGCCGGCGACGGGTCGCTGCTGAGACGCATCAAACGACTGGTAGGAGGTCCCGAAATGTCCACGCATTCCAATCGCAGCCTGATGGCCGGCACCCTGGCGGCCCTGGGCGTCCTCGTCGGCGGCGCCGTGCTGGCGCTCGCCGCCCAGCACCGGATCGGCGAGGCCCTGGCCCAGGCCACCGGCGCGACGGCGGAACAGGCTGCGGTCAGCGGCTACTGGGCCGCCGAGCGCGAGGACGACCGGATGTACGTGGAGATCCACGAGCGGGGCGACCGCTCGTCGCGCCGTCACGGACGGTGGAACATGTCCTTCCGCGCCGACGTGGACGACTTCACCGACCTGGCCTTCACCGAGGACGCCGCCTTCCGGCTGACGCGCGAGGCCGGCGTCATGGCCTTCACGGGCGACTTCGAGGGAACGGACGGGGACGGCCGCTTCACCTTCACCGCCGACGAAGGCTACGTGTCGCGCCTCGCCGACCTCGGCACGCGCGGCCTCGACGGACACGAGCTGCTCGTCCTGGCCACCAACGACCTGCGCACGAAGACCGTGGACAAGCTGATCAAGGACGGGTATGGCCCCTTCGACGACGATGAGCTGGTCACGATCGCCATCTTCGACGTGACGCCCGACTACATCGACGACATGGGCAAGCTCGGCTACGAGGACATCGATCTGGACGACCTGGTGGCCATGCGGGTGCACGGCGTGAGCCGCGAGACCGTCGAGGAGCTTCGCGACGCCGGCCTGAAGACCATGCGCGTCGACGATCTCATCGGCTGGCGCGTCCACGGCATCGACGGCGACTACGTGAAGGAGATGCGCGAGACCTTCGGCGACGACATGAGCCCCGGCGACATCATGTCCTTCCGCATCCACGGCGTCGACGGCGACTACGCCGAGCGCATCGCGACGGCGGGCTACGGAAGCCTGGACGCCGACGACCTGCTGTCCTGGAAGATCCACGGCATCGACGACGACTACATCGAGGAGATCCGCGAGACCTTCGGCCGGGGCCTGAGCCCGAACGACATCCTGTCCTTCCGCATCCACGGCGTCGACGGCACCTACGCCGAGCGCATCGCCGAGGCCGGCTACGGGAGCCTGGACGCCGACGACCTGCTGTCCTGGAAGATCCACGGCATCGACAAGCATGTCATCGAGGACATCCACGAGACCTTCGGCGAGGACATGGACGCGGACGACATCCTGTCGCTGCGCATCCACCGCGTCGACGGCGCCTACGCCCGGCGCATCGCCGAGGCCGGCTACGACGGGATGGACGCCGGCGACCTCCTGTCCTGGAAGATCCACGGCGTCTCCCCCGGCTACATCCAGGATCTCGCCGAGCTGGGGTACGAGGACATCGACGCCGACGATCTGCTGTCCATGAAGATCCACGGCGCCGGCCCGAGCTGGATCCGGCGCCTGCACAAGCGGGGCCTGGACGACCTGAGCGTGGACGACCTGATCAGACTTCGTATCAGCGGGGTCGAATTCTGAGACCGGTTCGTCCGGGGGGTCCCGGTGTCCTGGCGAGCCTGAACTCGCGCCGGACCCGGGACCCTTCATCTTCACCCCGTCCCTCCCTCCGCTCTCTCCCGGGCAATCCTCAAGTTCCTGCCCGACAAGCCGATCCATGGATCGGACCCCCGACCGACACAACCCAGGGAGACGCGCCATGAGAACGATCCTCGCCGCCTTGTCGATTTCCGTCCTGCTGACCACGGCCGCCCCGGCCTGCCAGGAGGTCTTCTCGGTCAACTCCGGGCCCAACAGCAGCTGGCTCGGCCTCCACATCAGCGGCGTGAACTACGGGCAGGGCCAGTCGTTCACCCTTGACTGCGGTTCACGCCTGGAGATCGTGACCTTCTATCTGGGTTGGGGCAACGACTACGGCGATGTCCGCTCCCTGGCCTACGGCGACACCATCCGGGTCGCCGTGCAGACGCCGTCCGGAGAGGAGCTCGGCCGCACCCACTGGGTCGTTGACGGCGGCGAGGGCAGCCGGATGATCGATTTCGACTTCCGTTCCCTGAACATCCTGCTGCCCGTCGGCACCTACCATGCCGTCTGCTGGACCGAGGTCGACGCCTGCGGGGGCGTCAGATCCCTGACCGGCGACATGGTCGCCGGTTCGCGGATCCAGTCCACGACACCGGAGGATCCGGTCAGCTGGTCGGCCCAGATCGGTGAAGCGGTGCATCGGATCGAGGTCGATTCGGACGTGACGCCGGCGGAGCGGTCGAGCTGGGGCGGCGTCAAGGGCTGCTACCGGTAGGACGCCTTCGTCTTCCGGCTCGCGAACCCCGATGCATCCTCGGGGCCCTCGATCCGTATGTTCATGGATGAGGTGCCCCGTGAAGGATCCCCGTCGAGTTCTCGTCACCCTCTGCTGCGTCCTGCCGATGGTCGCCGGCGCCGCGTCCGACTCGGCGTCCGATCCGGCGTCCGACCCGATCGACCGCGTGGCCGGACACGACCGCGTCATCCATTCGACCGTCCTTGAGCAGGACCGCCCCTTCAGCGTGCTGCTGCCCTTCGGCTACCACGCCTCCGTGCGGCGCTACCCCGTCCTGTACGTCCTCGACGGCGGCGCCTACGACGCCTACGCGGCCGCGACCGCCGGGCTGCTGGCCTTCCAGGGCGAGATCCCCCCGCTGATCGTCGTCGGCATCCCCAGCCTCCAGCGATCCCGCGACCTGTCGCCCTTTCCCCTGCCGGACATCCCGGACACCGGCGGCGGCGGGCGCTTCCTGGCCTTCCTGCGGGACGAGCTGAAGCCCTTCGTCGATGCGCACTACCGGACCCTGGGGCTGGACATCCTGTTCGGCCACTCGCTGGGCGGCAGCTTCGCCGTGCATGCCCTGTTCACCGACCCGGATCTCTTCCGGGCCGTGCTGGCCGTCAGCCCCGCCCTGTATTCCGACCGGGGGCGCATGCTGCGGGGCTACGAAGCCGCCCTGGCGGACGGCCTGTCCTTCACCGCCGGCTACCTGTACATGGCCGTCGGCGACGAGATCGCCTATCCCGAGAGCCTCGAGTTCCTCACGGACAAGTTGGAGACGCACCCGCCGGACGGTCTGCGCTGGGAGAGCCACGTGTTCGCCGAGGAGCGTCACGGCAGCATCGTCCTGCGGACGCTGGCTCCGAGCCTCAGGTCGCTCTTCGAGGCCTGGCCCATCCCGATCGCCGACCTCGAGGCGGGCTTCGAGACGGTGACGCGGCACTACGACGGCGTGTCCGAGTCGCTGGGCTGCTATTTCCCGGTGCCCGAGGAGCTCGCGAACCGGCTCGGGTACCGCGCCCTGGCCGACGGCGACCTCTCGCGCGCCGAGACGATCTTCACGTACAACGTCCGCACCTACCCCGCCTCGGCCAACGTCCACGACAGCCTGGGCGAGCTCTTCCTCGAGAAGAGCGACACGGACCGGGCCCTGGAGCTCTACCGCCGCGCCCTCGAGCTGGATCCCGGCAACGGGAACGCCGGGATGATGATCGAGCGGATCCTGGCGCGCGACTGAGGCGGGCGTCCCCCACAGCAGATCTTTCGCGCAGCCGACGACCGTGCTAGTCTCGGTCCGGCCGGATTCCGGCTCGCATGGATGGACGAAGCGCGAAACGTTCCTCTATCACAAGGATGTGCCATGCCTATCACGAAATGCCTCACGCTCGCCGCGATCCTGCTCCTGCTGTGCCCCGTCGCCGCCCTCGCCGACGACGACGACGGCGACGGCCTGTCGAACGGCGATGAGCAGACGATCTACTTCACCGACTACCTCGACGAGGATACGGACGACGACGGGATCTGGGACGGCGACGAAGTCAGCCACGGGACCGATCCGGTCGACGCCGACACCGACGACGACGGCCTCGCCGACGGCCTCGAGGACGCCGACGCCGACGGCACCGTGGACGCCGGCGAGACGAACCCCCTGGACCCGGATACCGACGACGACCTCCTGCAGGACGGACTCGAGCTGGGCGTCGCCACCGGCATCCCCACGGGCTTCTCCGACGGCGTGGGCCTCCTGTACGCCGGCACCGACCTCGGCGTCTTCACGCCCGACTACGACCCGTCCAGCACGACGGATCCCCGGCTGCGCGACACGGACGGCGACGAGGCCGACGACGGCGAGGAGGACGCCGATCGCGACGGGCTCCGGGATCCCTACGAGACGGACCCCAACGACCCGGACACCGACGACGACAACCTGCCCGACGGCATCGAACCCCTCTACGTCTGCGACCCGCTGGATCCGGACACGGACGACGACAACTGGCCGGACGGCGACGAGGTGAACGCCGGCTCCGACCCGACCGACGCCGACACCGACGACGACGGCCTGCCCGACTGGTCGGAGCTGTCGTACGCGACCGATTTCCTTGACCCCGACTCGGACGACGACCTCCTGCTCGACGGCCAGGAGCTGGGCCTCACCGAACCGCTCTACGCGGATACCGACCCCGCGGTCTTCGCCCCCGATACGGACCCCTCGACGACCACGCTGCCCCTGGAGCCCGACACCGACGACGACGGCCTCGACGACGGCGCGGAGGACGCCGACCTCGACGGCGCCGTGGACGAGGACGAGACCGATCCCAACGACCCCGACACCGACGGCGACACCTACGAGGACGGCTACGAGGTGGAGATCGGCTCGGACCCCCTCGACCCGGACAACACGCCGCTGCACTTCCTGGCCCCGAACCTGACCGACCTGGCCGACGTGCCCGGCGACCAGGGCGGCGCCCTGCGCCTGACCTGGCTGCCCACGATCCGCGACGTGCCCGGTTCGGAGGAGCCGGTCACGGGCTACGGCGTGTACCGCCGCATCGACCAGGCGGCCGGCAAGCCCGGCGACAAGCTCGAGGGCTGGGACTCGGTGGCCTGGCTCACGGCCCACGGCGAGTCCGTCTACAACTACGTGGCGCCCACGACCTGCGACTCGACCGACGCCGGCGCGTGCTGGTCGGTCTACTTCGTGCGGGCCACCACGGCCGACCCCTTCGTCTACTACGACTGCGCGCCCGACAGCGGCTATTCCGTGGACAACCTGGCGCCGGGCGCCCCGCCCGAGTTCCTCGTGGCCTACGGCGATCCGAACGCCCTGTCCTGGACGGCCAGCGACGCCCCGGACGTCCGCACCTACAGGATCTACCGCGGGACGACGGCCGACTTCGAACCGGAGCCGGGCCTGCTCGCCGCCGCGACCCACCTGACGGCCTGGGCGGATTCCGAAGGGGATCTCCACAGCCACTACAAGGTGACGACCGTGGATCACGCGGGCAACGAGAGCGCGCCCGTCGCGCCGACCGAGATGACGGGCGCCGACGACGTGACGCGGGCCCTCGTCCTGCACGGCGTCCACCCCAACCCCTTCAATCCGCGCACCGAGGTGGTCTTCGCGGCGCCGCGCGGCGACCGCGTCGAGGTGAGCGTGCTCAACCTGCGCGGACAGCAGGTGGTCCGGCTCTTCGACGGCGAGGCGACCGGCGCCCGCCAGTCGGTGACCTGGGAGGCCGGCGACCTGGCCAGCGGTCTCTACATGGTGCAGGTGCGGTCCGGCGACCGCGTGGAGATCACGAAGGCCGCGCTGCTCAAGTAGCGACGACCGGAAGAGCGACGGGGCGCGTCCGGCGACGGGCGCGCCCCGTTTTCGTTCGCGGTGTCGGCGTCACGCGCCGTCGTCGGCGTCCCGCTCCAGGGGCTTGAGCGTCTTGACGAGCTGAATGGTCTTGAGCTCGACCATGGCCAGGTCGTCGGCGTTGGGACGACCCCGGATGTCGCCCAGCCGCCCCTTCGTGCTGAGCTCCTCGTAGCCGTGGAACTCGCCCACCTCATACCATTCCGCACACACGTCGAAACCGAGATGCTCGAAGAACTGGCGCACGTACTTGCCCGCGGGCAGGGCCTCGTTCACGCCGCAGTGGGGGCCCGAGTAGGTGGTGAACACGAGAGCGTTCTTGCCGAGGATCGGAGGCGAGGACACGCGGACGTCGTTGGTGTCCCGATAGGTCTTCTCGCATCGGCGGATGAACTTGAGCACGGGCGCCGGCGGCAGCGAGTGGACGACGGGCGAGCCGAAGCAGACGAGATCGTAGTCGTAGAACTCCGCCTCCGTGGCCTCGCCGATGGTCTTGACGGTCACTTCCAGGCCCTCCCGCTCCAGGCCGGAGCGGATCGCCGACGCCACCTTCTCGGTGTTCGAGGTCTCCGAGTAGTACACCACCAGCGCGTTTTTCATGTGGAGAACCTCCCTGAGGACCTCGGTGGCCTTGAAGAACATCCGCTGGCCCTCGCGCAGCCGCCGCGGCCCCAGCAGCTTCACCGCGGGGCCGAGCAGGGCCCGGAGGGCCTTCTCCTTGCGGCTGATCGGTTCCCGTCCGCTCATCTGATCAGCGCCATGCGTCCCGTCTCGCTGTCGGATCCCGCGTCGAGACGGAAATAGTATGCGCCGGACGGCGCCGGGCGGCCCGACGCGTCGCGACCGCGCCAGACGACTTCGTGCGGACCGGCTTCCTCGTCGATCCGGCTCCGCAGGGTGAGCACGAGACGTCCGGCCGCATCGTAGAGACGCAGCGTCACGCGGCACCGATCGGGCAGGTCGTAGCGGATCGTCGTGGCGGGGTTGAAGGGATTGGGATGGCAGCCCAGGCGAAGTCCGCCGCGGTGATCGACTTCCGGGACGGCGGTCAGGTCCGATTCCGCGACGCCGATGGTGATCCCGGACCAGATCTCCAGGACGGGATTCTGCCAGCTGATCGACGTGTGCGTGCCGGGAAAACGCAGCACGCCGTGGGCCTCGGCGCCGCCGATCGTATAGGCGTCGGACTGGACGAGCTCCCCGTCGCCCCAATAGCCCGGACCGTCGCTGAGTATCTCGACCGGCGTGTCGAAGACATAGGCCGCGGCGAGCGATACGGACCCCAGGGAGCAGACCGCCATGACGGGGTCCGTGACCGGCCGGGCGAACGTAATGGTGTATGGAAGCGCGTCCCCGCCGCCCGCCGTGATGATGTCGCTCGTGGCCGGCCCGTTGAGAACGTGCTCGCTGACATAGGCGTCGTCCGGCTGCCAGAAGTTGCCGCCGCCGGCGGTCTGGGCGAAGTGGATCGCCCCCGAATAGGTGACGGCCACATCACCGACGAGGCCCGTCACCACGGAGGGAGCGGACTCGGTCCAGTCGGCCCAGACGATCGTCTCGGCGGACTTCCGGGCGGCGGCCGTGCCGGTCCCGGCGGCCTGGCCGGCCGCCGGCAATTGAGCCGGCGACACGATGAGCAGCAAGGCGAGAAGGCTCGGACCCGGTTTCAACACGCAGTTCTTCATGGCATGCCCCCCTGACACGGCCGGCCGGGATCGTCGATTGTCGTCACGATGATCGCTCTATCGCATTCTGATATCACGATCGCATTATACCACAACAGCCCCCGCGACTGTCATGGCGAGAACCCCCTTGTCCGCCGCGCGCCGAATCTGCTACACCCTTGGGGTCGCCACTCGTTTCCCTCAGATCGGAGAGTTCCATGAGATACGCATTGCTGATCCCCATCATCGCAATCGCCCTGCTCGCATCTCCGGCCGACGCCGACCAGACCCTGCTGCTGCGGCAGCCCGACGTCTCGGCGGATGCCGTCGCCTTCGTCTACGCGGGCGACATCTGGATCGCCGAACGTGACGGCTCCGCCCCGCGCCGCCTGACCACCGACCCGGCCGAGGAGAGCGAGCCCCACTTCTCGCCCGACGGGTCGATGATCGCCTTCGCCGGGTCGTACGAGAGCAACGTCGACGTGTACGTGATACCCGTGGCGGGCGGCCAGCCGCGACGGCTCACCTGGCATCCCGGCATCGACATCCCGTTGGGCTGGACGCCCGCGGGCGACGCGGTCGCGCTGGTCTCGGCGCGGGAAACGGATCACGGGCGCTCGGGCCAGCTCTACCACGTCTCCCTCGACGGCGGCCTGCCGGAGAAGCGGATGGAGGCGCGGGTCTTCCGCGGCGCCTACGACGCGCGCGGCGAACGCTTCGCCTACATTCCATTCCGCCTGGCCTACGACGCGCTCTTCGGGGGCGCGGCCGGCTGGAAGGGCTATCGGGGCGGCACGGCGCCGGCGATCAAGGTCATGGATCTCGAGGCGCAGACCGTCGACACGGTTCCCGGCGGCGGCGCGAGCAACTTCGATCCGATCTGGCTGGACGGACGGCTGTACTTCCTGTCCGACCGGGATTTCGAGCTCTTCAACCTCTTCCGCTACGACCCGGCCGTCGGCAGCGTCGAGCGCGTCTCGAACGAGACGGTCTGGGACATCCGCTCGGCCGCCGGCCACGGCTCGACCATCGTCTACGAGTCCGCCGGCCGGCTCAAGAGCCTGGACGTGGGCAGCGGGGCCGTGACGGAGATCGTCGTGGAGATCGCCCCCGACCTGCCCCAGCTCAGGACCCGCTGGAAGGACGTCTCCGGCACGATCCAGAGCGCCGCCATCTCGCCGACCGGCAAGCGGGCCATCGTCACCGCCCGCGGAGAGGTCTTCACGGTGCCCGTCGACGACGGCTCGACCCGCAACGTCAGCGGCACGAGCGACCGGCGCGAGTACACGGCCCTGTGGTCGCCCGACGGCGACCTCATCGCCTACATCATCGACGCGCTGAAGGGACAGAGCCTCGTGATCGCCGACCAGGCCGGCGTCGAGTCCGAACGCTTCGAACTCGGGCCCCACTTCTACCGGCTGCTGGTCTGGGGACCGGGCGACACGCAGCGGATCCTCTTCCAGGACAACCATCTCTCGCTGTTCGCCCTGACGGTGGACGACGGGAAGATCGCGAAGATCGCCACGGGCACACGGCGTGAGCAGATCGAGGCCGCCCTCACCAGCGACGGCCGCTGGCTCGCCTACACCCACGAGCGACCGAACTTCCTGCGGGACCTGAGGCTCTTGGACCTGGCGAGCGGCGAAACCGTCACGCTGACCGACGGCCTGGCCGACGCGTCGGCTCCCGCCTTCAGCCCCGACGGCCGGTACCTCTACTTCGCCGCCTCCACAAACTCGGGGCCGGTCCAGGCGGGCCTGGACATGACCAGCCAGGAGCGGCCGTATCGCGCCGGCCTGTACGCGGTGGTGCTGGCGGCCGACGGCGACTCGCCGCTGCTGCCCCCGAGCGGGGACGAAGAGGCGGACGAAGCGGAAGACGAGGAGGCGGAAGAGGAAGAGGACGCCGACGAGGTGCGCGTCGATCTCGAGGGCCTCGCGTCGCGCATCGTGGCCCTGCCCGTCGCCGAGCGCAACTACGGCAACCTGGGCGTCGGCAGCGACGGCAATCTCTACTACGTGCAGGCGGTCCAGGCCGGCGGCACGAACGAGCCTCCCGGCAGCCGCGCCGCCAGCGGGAACGCGCTCATGCGCTTCGACATGGAGGAGAAGGAGGTCGCGTCGCTGCTGACCGGCGTGAACGGCTTCGATCTCAGCGCCGACGGCGGGCACATGCTGATCCGGAAGGTCGGCGGCGCCCTCGCGGTGGCGGAGGTGGGCGCCGACATCTCGCCCGAGCCCCTCGACCTGGGCGGCCTGCGCCTGCGCATCGACCCGCGCGAGGAGTGGGCACTGATCTTCGACGAGGCCTGGCGCATGGAGCGGGAGTACTTCTACGACCCGGACATGCACGGCCTCGACTGGGACGCGATCCACGCGCGCTACCGGCCGCTGGTGGATCACGTCGGCCGACGCGAGGACCTGAACGCCCTGATCCTGGAGATGATCGCCGAGGTGCAGGTGGGGCACAACTACGCCGCCGGCGGCGACATCCACGAGGAGGCGGGCGCCCGCACCGGCCTGCTCGGCGCGAACCTCGCGGTCGAGGACGGCCGCTACCGCCTGAAGCGGGTCTACACGGGCGAGACGTGGAATCCCTTCTTCGACGCACCCCTGGCCACGCCGGGCAACGAGGCCCGCGCGGGCGAGTACCTGCTGGCCGTCAACGGCCGCGAGCTCACGGCCGCCGACAACATCTTCGAGGTCCTCCAGGGCACGTCCGGCGCCCAGACGACCCTGCGCGTCGGGCCGCGGCCCGACGGCCGCGACGCCCGCGACATCGTCGTCGAACCGGTGTCGTCGGAACGCATGATGCGCCTGTGGCACTGGATCGAGTCCAACCGGCGACGCGTGGACGAGGCCAGCGGCGGCCGCGTGGGCTACGTCTACCTGCCCAACACCGCCGGCGCCGGCTACACCTACTTCATCCGCATGTTCTTCGCCCAGATCGACAAGGACGCGGTGATCATCGACGAGCGCAGCAACGCCGGCGGCCAGGCGGCCAACTACATCACCGACGTGCTGAGCCGCGCCCACCTGTCGGGCTGGAAGGACCGCGACGGCCTGGAATACAACACGCCCATGGGCGCCCTGCACGGCCCGAAGGTGATGCTGATCGACCAGGACGCGGGCTCGGGCGGCGACTACCTGCCGTACTCGTTCCGCCAGCTCGGGATCGGCAAGCTGATCGGCACGCGCACCTGGGGCGGACTCATCGGCATCTCCGCCAATCCGCAGCTCGTCGACGGCGGCGCCCTGACCGTGCCCTTCTTTCGCTTCTACGACGCGAGCGGCGCCTGGAGCGTGGAGAACGAGGGCGTGGCGCCGGACATCGAGGTCGAGCTCGATCCCCTCGCCACGAACCGCGGCCTGGACAGCCAGCTCGAGCGGGCCATCGCGGAGGTGTTGTCGCAACTCGAGGATTACGAGAGCCCGGTGCCGATGAAGGCGCCGGCGTTCCCGACGGAGCCGGGGGAATAGGTACGAGCGCACCCAACGGAAAGAGCCGCCGGTCGGCGGCTCTTTTCCTATTCAAGAAGCCTGCGTCCGATCATTCGGCCGTGGAGATACGCCGACGTATCATCCCGAGATGATGAACCGGTCGAAGTACGCCCTCATCTTCAACTTCCCGTCCTCCGGCAGCACCGAGATCAGATAGTACTGATCATAGGGCGTGATCTTGTCGAACAGGACGTACTCCTGGAGATAGCCGTTTCGATAGATGCTCTCGAGGCTCTCGAGGAAGGGATCATACGTATCCGTCCCCTCGCCCTTGAGTATGACGTACTTCCCGAGAAGATGGGCGACACGATAGAGCTCCACGGCTTCCCGCTTCCAGTTTCCGAAGCTGCCCCACCTCCGGCCTCGGTCGTGCTCCGAAGCGATCTCCGCGGCACCGTAGTACAACCAGGGCAGCATGACGCCCGGCGACACGCTCTTGCTGATCGAGATCGTGGTCCGCTCCACATCGACGATGACCATGTTCTTGAATCGCCTGTCCATGATCCTCTTGCCCTGTTCCGACAGGAGTTCCTCCAGGGCCATCCACGAGAACATGTTGTTCCTGCAGGCGAAGATCGAGGCGATGAGGGATTCGATCGCCCGGTCGGTCTCGCCGTTCATGAGGTGGCAGAACGACATGGAGTATTCCAGCATGGGATTCAACGGATTGGCCGCGAGCCCGCTCGCGTACCATCTCATGGCCTGGGCCAGGTCGCCTTCGGCGAAGAAGGAATTGCCGATGCCGACATGCAGATCGGACAGCCTCGGATGATCCGCCAGATACTGCATGAGTTCGGATCTGTACTTCTCGTATCGGCCCTTGTGGAAGAGGTGCTCCTTCCCGAGAATATCCGCCAGGACGGACTCATCGATCCGCAGATCGAACACGTGGTCTCCCGCGTCGTTGAGACACAGGGTTGGATCGAAACCCTCCAGGGATTTCTTGTTGTGCTTGTCCATCTTGGGATCGATGAGGCGTGTCAGGATCCCGAGAAGGGTCGACCGCTCACCGGCCGCCAGCAACTCGTCGTGTCTGAGGATGTCGCTCATGTCGAGGCCTGACAGCGAGAAGAGGAATCTCACGTCGCCCATGGTCGGGAACGTCCTGTTCATCTCCCCCCGGGGCCGGTTCATCCTGCTGTTGTTCCTGACCTCCCACGTCCTGTCGTCGCCGTAGGGCAACTCAGTGACGGTATACATGCACGTGATGCCGGAGCCGTTGAGGACGGTCGGGGCATCCCTGCAGTCGAGGTCGGGATAGTGGCGCTTGAAGATCACCTCGAAGCCCGACAGGCCTTCGAGTCCAGACCCGCCCGGTTCTCCGGACACGCCCTGCTGTGCTCGGGCCACCCCGACGCCAAGGCCGCCGGCCGGCGCATCGGGACCGACCAGTGCAGCGAGGGCGAAGACACCCATGATGATCGATATGCAGCGGTTCATGTGGGATCCCTCGTTCCGGTTCCAGAATATACTCGACGAACATCGCAGACGTATCAGAGTCGATGGGATACTAGCATGAGCGGGCGGGCCGGTCATCCGAGTCCCGGACCGGATCGAGAAAACGGCGGCTCCAGCCACAAGGCCGGAGCCGCCGTCGTGTTCAGGTCCGGGTCCGCGCCTACCGGACCAGCACCATCCTCTGGATCGCCAGCTTGCCGCCCGAGGTCAGGCGCGCGAAGTACACGCCCGAGGGCTGGCGCTCCGGCCGCCAGGTGACCGTGTGGCGGCCCTGCTGCAGGTCGCGGTCGACCAGGGCGCCCAGGCTGCGGCCCGCGGCGTCGAAGATCTCGAGCCGGGCGTGGCCGTCGCGCTCCAGGGAGAAGGCGATGGTCGTGGTCGGGTTGAAGGGGTTGGGCACGTTGGGCTCGAGGGCGAAGAGCCGCGGCGCGACGTCCACGGAATCGTCGATGTAGATCAGGTCGACCTCCGTGGCGGTGTCCTCGTCGCAGGCGTTGGACACCGTCAGCGACACGGTGTAGGTGCCCTCGACGGTGTACTCGTAGGTCGGGTTCTGCTCCGTCGAGCTGCCGCCGTCGCCGAAGTCCCAGTCCCAGGCGGTGGGCGCGCCGGCGGACAGGTCGGTGAAGGTCACGTTGTGGGGCGGCGTGCCGTAGGTCGTCGTGGTCGAGAAGGCCGCCGACGGCGGATCGGCCACGGTCACGGCGGCGGTGACGGACAGGGTGTCGGCGCCGGCCGGTCCCGTGACGATCAGGGTCACGTCGTAGACGCCCACGTCCGTGTAGGTGTGCACCGGGTTCTGGTCGGTGGAGGTGCCCGTATCGCCGAAGTCCCAGTCCCAGCCGGTCACGTCGCCGGTGGACTGGTCGGTGAACGTGACGTCGCCGCCCGTGCAGATCTCGGTCAGGTCCTGGTCGAAGGCCGCGACCGGCGGCGATGCCGCGCCTACGGTGATGTAGTCGACCTTGACCTCGCTGTCGGCGCCGCAGGAGTTGATGGACAGGAGCGTGACGGTGTACGTGCCGTCCGCGGTGAAGGTGTGGGACGGGTGCTGCTGAACGGACGTGCCGCCGTCGCCGAAGTTCCAGGAGAAGTAGATCGGGTCGTACTGGGACAGGTCGGTGAAGTCGACCGTCAACGGTGCCGGCCCGGAGGTGACCGAGGCCGTGAAGTCGGGGATCGGCACCTGCAGGACGTCGATGTAGTCGACGCGCGTGTAGTCGTCTGAGCCGGCGGGGCCGGTGGCCGTGAGGGTCACGCTGTAGAGGCCGGCGTCCATGTAGACGTGGGTCGGGTGCTGGTCCGTCGAGGTCTCGCCGTCGCCGAACTCCCAGTACCAGGAGGTCACGTCGCCGAAGGACAGGTCCGTGAACTCCACGGTCAGCGGGATGCAGCCGTCGGTGACGTCGGCGACGAAGTCGGCCTCGGGCGCCAGGGGCCCGCTGATGGCGGCGACCGCCGTCCCGGCGTCGATCATGCCGTAGCCCGAGTAGCGGTCCCAACCTGCGCCCGACTCGACGTTCACGATGTCGATGGCGTTGTCCATGATGGTCTGACGGACCGTCGCCGCCGGGAGGGTCGGCTGGGCGGAGATGATCAGGGCCGCCACGCCCGCCGCGTAGGGCGTGGCGCAGGACGTGCCGTTGAAGTACTGCGAGTAGCCGTAGTTGGTGTAGCCGGGACTGCCGGTGATGTCGGTGGTGGGCAGGATGGTCGCGGCGATGATGTCCACGGCCCCGGCCGCGTCCTGTGTGTTGACGCCGTAGTTGGAGCCCCACCAGCGCTCGCCGTCGCAGGTGACGTCGTTGGGGTCGGTGCTGACGCCGGGGCTCACGTACGCGGGGTTGCTGCTCGAACGCTTGCGGTCGCCGCAGGGCGAGGCCGCGCCCACGCCGATCACGTTGGCGTTTACGGCCGGGTACTCGATCGTGCTCTCGTTGTCGTTGCCCGTCGCGGCGAAGAGGATGAGGCCCTCGTCCACGGCGTACTGGATGGCCGTGTCGGTGGACGTGTAGCTGCTGATGTCGGAGCCGATGCTCATGCTGATCACGTGGGCCCCGTTGTTGCTCGCGTAGTAGATGCAGCTGGTGACGTAGGACAGGTACATGCCGCCGGTATTGTCGGCGGCCTTGAGCGGCATGATCGAACAGCCGCCGGCCGTGCCGGACACGCCGACGCTGTTGTTCGTCGTCCCGGCCGCGATGCCCGCACAGGCGGTGCCGTGTCCCGCCCCCGGCGCGTCGTCGGAGGGATCGGCGTCATTGTCGCCGTAGTCGTAGCCGGTGACCACGACGATGTCCTCGTGCGTCAGGTCCACGCCGCTGTCGATGATGGCGATCACCACGCCGGAATCGCCGTAACCGTAGTCCCAGGCGATGTCGGCGTTGGAGTCGAAGCCCACCGTGCCGACGCCCGCGCCGAAGTGTCCGCCGCCGGACCACCCGGGCAGCTGGGCCGTGTTGTCGTGGCCCCAGTTGGCGGGATACTGGAGGTCGTTGGGCACGACGGCCGGGAAGACCCGCCAGTCGGGATCGGCGTGCGCGACGTCGGCGAGGGCCGAGAGGCGCTCCGCGGCGGCGATCACATCGGAACCGCTCTGGAGGTCGAGCCGGAACCAGCGGTCGGTGCCCAGGCGATCACGGTCGCTCTTCGCGGCCGGCCCGTCGAAGGCCTTGACCAGACGCGCCGCGCCGACCGAAGTCAGCATGGCGTCCACGTCGGCGAGACCGGTCTTGAGACCCGGCACCTCGTCGAGCCGACTCTTGGCGGCCCCGAGGTTCGAGCGCCCGTAGGCCGCCTCGGTGAACTGCAGGATCACGCGATCCGGCGCGTAGGGCAGGACGTCGTCCGCACTGGCGACGAAGCCTCCCTGGACCGGAGCGAAGGGACGAGCGGCCGGCATGTCGGCGGCCAAGGCGGCGCCGGCCACCGACAGGATCATCAACAGAACTGTAGCGCGAAGGATATTCATGGGGCCTCCGGGTGTTGGGCGCACCAGGCTCACCTGGCCTCGGCGCCGCGCGTTTTCCGCATTCGACGACCAATCCACCATATACAGGGTGTACCGGTTCGCCACGGAGAAATCGATCGGCGGGGATGACTCTCTGTCTCCTGGGAACTCATATAAGTATACACGATATCATGGGGGGGGACAAATGGGGCTGGTTGAGGGATGGAAGTGACAGTGTGGAAGCCGCTTGGGGGGCGAATGGCCCCTCTAGGATCGAGCGGGCACAATGCGGGCGTCATTTCATAGATATATTATTTTTCGTCTATATATAACTAGACATTGCCGCTCGCGTGCCATATAATGGCGAAAAGGAGATCTCCGTGGCCCACAGCATACAGGATTCGACGACTCTCGAAGAATTGACCGCCGGCTACACCGTCACAGACACGGGCTTCGCATGCCTGTTCTGCGACGAGGTCTTCGAGCGGGGACGCATCTACACCGTCGGCCCCGACCAGGTGGACGCGGAACTCGCCATGAAGACGCACATCGAATCGGCGCACGAATCGACCCTCCTCGCCCTGCTCGCGCTGGGCAAGAAAGGCACGGGACTGACGGACACGCAGCGGACACTGATCGGGCATTTCCACGAGGGGCTGTCGGACAAGGAGATCCAGCCGCTAGCCGGCGGGGTGAGCCTGTCGACGATCCGGAACCATCGGTTCTCGTTGCGGGAGAAGGCGCGGCAGGCGAAGGCGTTCCTGGCTGTGATGGAGCTGCTTGAGCGCGGGCTGCAGGATCCGGGGTCGCGGTTCATCGAGATTCCCGGGCATAAGGCTGCGGACGACGAGCGGTTCGCGATCACGCGGGATGAGTTCAGGAAGATCATCCGGGCACATTTTCCGCAGGGGCCGGACGGTCCAATGAGCAGTTTCCCGAAGAAGCAGAAGCACAAGGTGGCGGTGATGATCCAGATCTTGAAGCGGTTCGAGGCGGGGAGGAAGTACAGCCAGCAGGAAGTCAATGAAGTTCTTGCGACTGCGGACGAGGACTACACCACACTCTGTCGACATATGGTTGACTTTGGGTTTCTGGGGCGGACGCGAAGCGGACAACAGTATTGGGTGGAGTAATTCCATATATCGACGGGGGCGATATTTACTAAGACATGTTGAGGCCGCCGGCCGGACCCACAATAATTATTGGATGCAACGCCTAGCCATGGCGGCGTGTCGGTGCTGCCTTCCGCAATTCCGACTCCGTCGGCTCCCACGATATACTCTCCTTTCGGGGCTCGATCACACGGCCTGTCAGCTCCCTGTGTACGCTTCGTCACGTACGTTACCGCACGCCACGCAACACTCGGTTCCGGCTGCTGGCCAAGCTCTGCCGGGTGGGATTGGCTACCCACTGGGTTCCATCAGAAGGTTTCGGTTATGCCAACGAAATTGTGTTTTACTCGGCCAGGAGCATCTTCATGCTGATTTCATTTCAGTTACGCGCCTCAATACGAGGTCCGCAGCGCTGATTACGGCCGAAACACAATTTCGTTGGC